>Ga0081540_1000545_pt1 | contig 36477 bp, 34 predicted proteins | sample TabmetS2T1R1_FD_71024 | JGI IMG/M metagenome (GOLD analysis project Ga0081540, IMG submission 71024) | Tabebuia heterophylla rhizosphere microbial communities from the University of Puerto Rico - S2T1R1 | ecosystem: Host-associated > Plants > Roots > Rhizosphere ...
CGAGCACGACCCCAACTGCGAGGACCAACCGCGCGTGGCGGGCCGCTCAGGCGGCGACGCTGCCGAGGCGGCGCGGGATGCTCAATCCATCGAGAGCGGGCCGCTGACGTCCGCGTTGAGGAACTGGCTGACGAACGGGTTACTGGAGTCGAACAGCTCTTCTTTCGGGCCTGACTCGACGATCTTGCCGCTCCACAGCACGGCGATGAAGTCGGCGATCCGCCGCGCCGTACCGAGGTCGTGGCTGATCACCAGGTAGCAGCCGCCGTTCTCGGCGTGGACCTCGCGGATCAGCTCGCAGAGCAGCGCCGTCCGCACCGGGTCGAGCCCGGAGTCGGGCTCGTCGAACATCACGATCGCCGGCTCCAGCACCAGCGCCCGGGCGAACCCGGCGCGCTTGCGCATCCCGCCCGAGAGCTCGTTCGGCATCTTGTAGGTGGCCTCCGCCAGCCCGACCTCTTTGAGGCGGCGGTTGACGATCTCGCCGATCTCCTCCTCGCCTTTGTCGGTGTGCTGACGAAGCGGGAAGGCGACGTTGTCGTAGATGTTCATCGAGCCGAAGAGGGCGCCGTCCTGGAACAGCAGGCCGAACTTTTTGCGGACCTCGAACAGTTCGTCGTCGGTCATGTTCGGGATCGACTCGCCGTGGACGAGGACGTCTCCGGAGTCCGGGTAGAGCAGGCCGACGATGTGCTTGATCAGCACGCTCTTGCCGGTCCCGGAGGGGCCGAGCACCATCGAGACCTGGTCCTCGGGCAGGCCGAGGTTGAGGCCGTTGAGGATCCGCGCCCGGCCGAACTGTTTGACCAGATCGACGATCTCGATCGCGTCCTCGCCGCCGTGGTCGCGCTTGCGGCCAGTGTGAAAGCGGTAGGGATCGTGCTCGGTCGGATCGACGCCGGGGATGACGAAGTCGCGCCCCATGATCGCCCCGTCCTCGCTTACGTAGGGACCGCTGCCGGTGGCGCTTTCAGGATGACCGGGGATCGCCGGCTGGTCGGTCGAGAGCGGCTTGGCGAACTGGGCCCTGGTCTCGTCCTCCGGCCCGAACTGCGCCTCCTGGGCCTCCTCGAAGCGTTTGTCCTCCTCGTTTGGCACGTCAGCCTCCTATTGGCGCCCTCGGGTTCGCTCCCCAGAAGACCAGGGTCCCGAGCATCCCGATGATGTGGACTAAGACGATGTTCAAGACCATCGACTTGGCGGTCGCGGTACCCACCCCCACCGGTCCTCCCGATGCGGTGTAGCCGTAGTAGCAGCCGACCAAGACGATCGCGGTCGCCATCACCATGCCCTTGATCAAGCTGAAGATCAGGTCAGGCGGGTTCTGGAACATCCAGAAGATCAGTTCGTAGCCCCCCGAGGAGACGTCGCCGATCTGCTTGACGACCGCCAGGTAGCTGGCCAGGTACATGATCCCGATCCCGACCAGGTACATGAACGGGAAGGTGATCCAGGCGGCGAGCAGGCGGGTCGCGCAGAGGAAGGTGACCGGCGGCACGCCCATCACCTCGAGCGCGTCGATCTCGTCGGAGATCCGCATCGCGCCGAGCTCGGCGACGATCCCGGTCCCGACCTTGGCCGCCAGCATGTAGCCGAAGGCGTAGGGCATGATCTCGCGCAGGTCGCACCAGGCGGAGAAGACGCCCGCGTAGGCCGGGGCGCCCTGGGCGCGCAGCAGGTAGGCACCCTCGATCCCGCACTGCAGTCCGAGGGTGAAGACCAGGCCCCAGATGATCAGTGCCGAGCCGAGGATCAGGATCCCGGCCTGGCGCAGGGCCTCACCGAAGAAGCGGAAGACGCGGCCGGAGTAGACGAGCCCGGCGACGCGGGAGCCGAAGCGGGCGATCTCCCCGAACGAGTCGAGCCAGCCGCGCGGAACCTCGAGCCAGGCGTTCATCGAGCGCGCCTCATCGGATCGTCTGCAGCTCCGGGTTGGTGGCGAGCAGCGTCTGGGTGAAGACGTAATTGAAGGCGAAGACGCCCATGAAGGAGATGACGACGGCCTCGTTGACGGCGCGGCCGACGCCGGCGGCACCGCCGGAGGCGGTCATGCCTTTGTAACAGCAGACGACCGAGATCAGCGCCCCGAACAGCGTGCACTTGATCACCGAGCCCCAGAGGTCGGTGATCGAGGCGTTGGAGAAGAGGGTGGCGAAGAAGCCGCCGAGCGGCTGGTTGTAGAGCAGCTCGGTGAGGATGCCGCCGCTGATCCCGAAGACCAGCGCGTAGATGTCGAGCAGGCCGGTGATCAGCATCAGCGCCAGGAAGCGCGGCACGACCAGGTTCTTGATCGGGTCGACCCCGAGCACCTGCAGGGCGTCGAGCTCCTCGCGGATTTTGCGCGCCCCGAGGTCGGCGGTGATCGCGGTGCCGGCGACGCCGGCGACGACCACCGCGGTCACGAACGGCGCGAACTCGCGGATCGAGGCGAGAACGAAGAAGCCGCCGAGCCGGTCGAGCGCCCCGAACAACGAGAGGAAGTTGGCGGCCTGCAGGCCGGGGGCGCCGAAGCCGAAGGCGACGGTCGAGACCAGCAGCGGGAACCAGCAGAGCTGCAGGGCGAAGAGGAACTGGCCGATGAACTCCTCGCCGTAGGGGTACGGCGGCCTCACCGCGGAGACGATCGTACGCGCGGTGAGGAGCATCATCTCGCCCACCTGTTCGAACACAGACTTGGCGGGCAAGAATGCCCTGTTGACCGCGGATCCGACCATCTGCTCCTCCGCGAGCCGCGTCGCAGGTCCCGCAACGCCCCACTCGCCCTGCTGAGTCTATGGGATGACTCAGCGCCTTCCGTTAGCCCAGTGTTGAGATCCGGCTAACCCTTTCCGAGGGCCCGAAACAGCGCCGGATGCGGGGAAACCCCGTGGTATGTTCGACCCGCTTTGCGGGGGACCGGAAGACATTCCCGGCGCACCCGCCTCCGTGTCACCGCGACCGGGTTCGCGACGGTGGCGGTGGCGGCGCTGCTCGCTGCCTGCGGCGGCGGGTCCCCCTCGGACTCCAACGAGACCGCCGGCACCTACCGCCTCGACGTCACCGAAGCGAGCTTCCCGACCAAGCAGCAGCTCGGCGAGACCTCGCTGCTGACGCTGCGGGTCCGCAACAGCGGCAAGAAGACGGTGCCAACGCTGACGGTGACGATCGCGGTCGCCGGCAAGCAGGGGAGCAACTCGTCGCTGCCGTTCGGCGTCCGCGACCCGCAGGTCGGGCTCGCCCAGGCCGACCGCCCGGTCTGGGTCCTGGCCCAGGGCTATCCGAAATTCGTCGGCTCGACCGAACCGGGCGGGAGCAGCACCTCGAACCGCAAGACCTTCGCCCTCGGCGAACTGAAGCCGGACGAAACGGCGGCCGCGGTCTGGAAGCTGAGCGCCGTCAAAGCCGGCAGGTACACGCTGCTCTACCGGGTCGGCGCCGGTCTCAGCACCGAAGTGAAGGCCGTGACCGGCAGGGACGACGTCGCCCCCGGAGGCTCGTTCGTCACCGAGATCAGCCGCGAAACCCCCGAAGTCGAAGTCACCGACTCGGGCGAAGTCGTCGAAATAAAGAAGAACCAGGGTGGGTAGCTTGAGCGCATGCGCCGCCCCACACTCGCGCTCCTAGCCGCCGTCCTGCTGGCCCTCGCGCTGCCGGCCTGCGGCTCGGCCGAGGACACGGCGACGACCAGCGCCAAGAGCGGCGTCGCCCTGAAGCAGATCGGCAGCTTCGACAGCCCGGTCGACGTCGCCGCGGCGCCCGGCTTCCCGCAGCTGCTGTTCGTCGTCGAGCAACCGGGGGAGGTCGCGGTCCTGCGCGGCGGCCACCGCCTCCCCCACCCGTTCCTCGACATCGACCCGGTGGTCAGCAACAGCGGCGGCGAGCGCGGCCTGCTCTCGATCGCCTTCCCGCCCGACTACGCCGGCAGCGGCAGCTTCTACGTCTATTACGTCGACAACGCCGGCAACATCCGGATCGACGAATTCATGCGGCGCACCCCGACCCGCGCCGACGCCGGCTCGCGGCGCACGGTGATCCGGATCCCCCACCCGGTCAACGCCAACCACAACGGCGGCCAGCTGCAGTTCCTCGGCAACCTCCTCTACTTCGGCACCGGCGACGGCGGCTCCGGCGGCGACCCGCCCAACAATGCGCAGAACAAGGACGTGCTGCTCGGCAAGCTGCTGCGGATCGACCCGCGGCCGCGCGGCGGCAAGCCGTACACCGTGCCCGCCTCGAACCCGTTCGTCGGCAAGCCCGGTCGCGACGAGATCTACGGCTACGGCCTGCGCAACCCGTTCCGCTTCTCCTTCGACACGATCACCGCGGCGCAGCCGCGGATCGCGATCGGCGACGTCGGCCAGAACCGCTTCGAGGAGCTCGACTACACGACCGTCGCCGCGGCGAGCGGCGCCAACTTCGGCTGGGACGCGTTCGAGGGCTTTCACCCCTACGAAGACGAAAACAGCGGCACCCTCGACCCCGGCGGCACGACCAAACCGATCTTCGCCTACCCGCACAGCCGCGGCGGCAGCTGCTCGATCATCGGCGGCTACGTCGCCGCCGACCGCCACCTGCGCTCTCTATATGGGCAGTACGTCTACGCCGACCTCTGCGAGGGCCAGCTGCGGGCGCTGACGCCGCACCTGAAACGAGGGAGCGGCGACCACAGGCTGGGACTCTCCGTCTCTTCCCCGACCTCGTTCGGCGAAGACGACCTCCACCGCCTCTACGTCGCCTCGCTCGACGGGCCGGTCTACCGGCTCGTCCCGCGCTGATTTCGCGGCGCTGCCGTGATGAAGCTCTTGCACTCTGCGCGAGTCGCGTTGCAACTTTCTGTCTACAGTGCCACCATGGCTGTGATGGCACCGGACAGCTCCACCGACAGGCGCATCGACGACCTCGATCGCAAGGTCGACGAAGGCTTTCGGAAAATGGACGAGGGCTTCCGCGAACAGCGGGAGGAAATGCGGCAGCTCCGCAGCGAACACCGGGAGGAGATGCGGCAGCTTCGCGATGAATTCAACGCCCGGTTCGTCTCTTTCGAAGCCCGGTTCAACTCGGTCGACGAACGGTTCAACTCGGTCAACGAGCAGTTCAACTCTGTCGACAGAAAATTCGACGCCGTAGACGCGCGGTTCGACTCCGTGAACCAGCAATTTCACTCCGTGAACAGGCAATTCGACACCGTGAACAGGCAATTCGACACCGTGAACACGCGGTTCGACACCGTCCAGTTCATGATCCTCAGGTACTCGGCGGGGCTTTTCGGCACGATGCTGATCGGGTTTCTCGGCGTTTTCGTGACGGCGCACTAGCCGCCGGATTTGACCGCAGCGGCTACTCTTGGCTGAGCAGCCAAACGTGGCTGACGGGCGACGAAGGGAGCATCCGGTGGAGAGCGGGACCGCAGCGAAGGCAACCGAGACGGCCACGAACGGGAGCGGCAACGGGGCGCCGCCGGCAGCCGAGACGATCGAGGTCCGCAACCCGGCGACCGGCGAGACGATCGCCCAGGTCCCGGTCGACTCACCGCAGCGGGTCGCTGAGACCGTCGCCCGCGTCCGCGCCAATCAGGCCGACTGGGAGGCGATGGGGATCGAGGGCCGCTACCACTGGCTCGGCAAGCTGCGCGACTGGATCCTCGACAACCAAGACCGTGTCCTCGACACGATGCAGCGCGAGACCGGCAAGGTCCGCGCCGACGCCGCCAATGAGCCGGTCTACCTGGCGGACATCATCAACTTCTACGGGACCAAGGCGCCCAAGTACATCGGCGAGGACGCGGTCCGCGCCCACTCGCCGCTGCTCGCATCGAAGAAGCTGCGGGTGCAGTACCGGCCCCACCCCGTCGTCGGCATCATCAGCCCCTGGAACTTCCCGCTGATCCTCTCGATCGGCGACGCGATCCCGGCCCTGCAGGCCGGCGCCGCGGTCGTCATCAAGCCCTCCGAGTTCACCCCGCTCGGCCTCGCCGAGGTGGTCGAAGCGTGGAAGAGGGAGATCGGGGGCCCCGACGTCCTCGATGTCGTGCAGGGGATCGGCGAGACCGGCGGCGCCCTGGTCGACAACGTCGACTTCATCCAGTTCACCGGCTCCGACCGGACCGGCCGCAAGGTGATGGCGCGGGCGGCGGAGACGCTGACGCCGGTCAGCCTCGAGCTCGGCGGCAAGGACCCGATGATCGTCCTCGCCGACGCCGACCTCGACCGCGCCGCCAACGCCGCGGCCTGGGGCGGGATGATGAACTCCGGTCAGATCTGCATGTCGGTCGAGCGGATCTACGTCGAGGAGCCCGCCTACGACGAGTTCGTCGGCAAGCTGACCAAGGAAGTCGGGGCGCTGCGCCAGGGCCCCGACAGGACCGGCCACGACGCCGAGGTCGGGGCGATGACCTCGCCGAACCAGAGCGCGATCGTCGAGGACCACGTCAACGACGCCCTCGCCAGCGGCGCCCGCGCCCTGACCGGCGGCCGCAAAGTCCCCGGCCCGGGCGACTACTTCGAACCGACGGTCCTCGTCGACGTCGACCACTCGATGAAGGTGATGCGCGACGAGACCTTCGGCCCGGTCGTCGGCGTGATGAAGGTGCGCGACGCCGAGGAGGCGCTGCGGCTCGCCAACGACAGCCGCTACGGCCTCTCCGGCTCGGTCTTCGGCGAGAAGGCCCGCGCCGAGCAGGTCGCGCGCCGGGTCGAGTGCGGGGCGATCAACGTCAACGACGTGCTGGTCAACTACTTCGCCTCCGACGTGCCGATGGGCGGCTGGAAGGAGTCGGGGATCGGGTACCGCCACGGCGAGCCGGGGATCAAGAAGTTCTGCCGCACCGAGTCGGTGGTGATCACGCGCTTCGCCGGCAAGCGCGAACCGACCTGGTACCCGTACACGAAGGCACGCCGCGGGCTCGTCGGCCGCATCGCGCGGGCCTTCAACGCCCGCGACCTCAAGCGCCGCCTCGGCATGCGCGGCTGAGCCGCATCACCGTCCGGGCAGCGGACGGGGATCCTTCACCGCCTCGGTAGCCTTTTTAGGTTCATGGCCGAGCGTGACTATCTAGCCGCGGTGCGCGAGCGCGTCGTCGTCTTCGACGGCGGCATGGGCGCGACCCTGGAGCAGTTCGACCTCACCCAGGAGGACTACGGCGGCCTGCTCGGCAAATGCCACGAGGCGCTGGTCCTCAACCGCCCCGACGTGATCGAGGGGGTTCACTCCTCGATGCTCGAGGCCGGCGCCGAGGTGGTCGAGACCGACACCTTCCAGGGCTCACGGCTGAAGCTCGACGAGTGGGGGCTTGGCGAGCAGACCCTCGAGATCAACACGAAGGCGGCGGAAATCGCCCGCCGGGCGGCCGGCGCGGACCGTTTCGTCGCCGGCTCGATCGGCCCGACCGGCTTCCTCCCCGCTTCCACCGACCCGACCCTGGGCGACATCTCCTTCGCCAAGCTGGTGGAGGTCTTCGCCGAGCAGGCGCGCGGCCTGGTCGAAGGCGGCGCCGACCTGATCATCATCGAGACCGCCCAGGACATCCTCGAGGTCAAGGCGGCGATCTTCGGCGCCCGCGAGGCGTTTGAGCTAACCGGCCGCCGGCTGCCGCTGCAGATCAGCGTCTCGCTGCTGCCGAACGGCGGCAAGATGCTGCTCGGCACGGACATCCAGTCGGTGCTGACGACGCTGACCGCACTCGACGTCGACGTCGTCGGCCTCAACTGCTCGACCGGCCCCGAGGACATGCGCGACGCGATCCGCTTCCTCGGCGAATGCTCGCCCGCCCCTGTCCACTGCATTCCCAACGCCGGCCTGCCGCTGCAGGGGCCGGACGGCGAGACGATCTTCCCCGAAAAGCCCGAGCCGCTGGCGGCGACGCTGGGCGAGTTCGTCGAGCGCTACGGCGTCGGCATCGTCGGCGGCTGCTGCGGCACGACGCCCGAGCACATCGCCGCGATCCGCGCCCAGGTCGACGGCCGCGCGGCCTCGACCAGGCCGGCCCCCGGCCCGATCGAACTCTCCTCGATGATGACCTCGACGCCGCTGGTGCAGGAGCCGCGGCCGACCCTGGTCGGCGAGCGGGTCAACTCGCAGGGCTCGAAAAAAGCGAAGGAGCTGCTGCTCGCCGACGACTACGACGGCCTCGTCCAGGTCGCCGAAGACCAGGTCGAAGGCGGCGCCCACGTGCTCGACGTCTGCGTCGCGCTGACCGAGCGCCAGGACGAGGACGAGCAGATGAGCGCCGTCGTCAAGCGCGTCTCGCTGACCCAGCCGGCGCCGATCCAGGTCGACTCGACCGAGCCCGAGGTGATCAAGGCGGCCCTGGAGACGATCCCCGGCCGGGCGATCGTCAACTCGGTCAACCTCGAGGCCGGCCGCGACAAGGCCGACGTCGTGATCCCGCTCGCCAAGGCGCACGGGGCGGCGCTGATCGCGCTGACGATCGACGAGGTCGGGATGGCGAAGACGGCCGAGCGCAAGGTCGAGATCGCCCAGCGGCTGAAGCAGATCGCCTGCGACGAGCACGGCCTCGACCCCGAGGCACTGATCTTCGATGCGCTCACCTTCACCCTCACCACGGGTGACGAGGAGTGGAAGCCCTCGGCGGTCGAGACGATCGAGGGGATCCGCCGGATCAAGGCCGAGGTCCCGGGCGTCAAGACCTCGCTCGGCGTCTCCAACGTCTCCTTCGGCGTCTCGCCGGCGCCGCGCGCCGTCCTCAACTCGGTCTTCCTCCACCACTGCGTCGAGGCGGGGCTCGACCTGGCGATGGTCAACCCGAACCACATCACCCCCTACAGCGAGATCCCCGAGGACGAGCGGGAGCTGACCGACGACCTCGTCTTCAACCGCCGCGACGACGCGCTCGAGCGCTTCATCGCCCACTTCGAGTCGAAAGGCGAGTCCGAGGAGGCCGACGCCGCCGACCCGACCGAGGGGATGGAGCCAGAGGAGGCGCTGCACTGGCACATCCTGCGTCGCAAGAAGGACGGGGTCGAGGACTGGATCGACCGCTCGGTCGAGAAGATCGGCGCCGTCCCCACCCTCAACCAGGTGCTGCTGCCGGCGATGAAGGAGGTCGGCGACAAATTCGGCGCCGGCGAATTGATCCTGCCCTTCGTCCTGCAGTCGGCGGAAGTGATGAAGCGGGCGGTCGCCCAGCTCGAGAACTACCTCGACCGGATCGACGGACACACCAAGGGCAAGGTCGTGATCGCGACCGTGTTCGGCGACGTCCACGACATCGGCAAGTCGCTCGTCAACACGATCCTCACCAACAACGGCTACACGGTGATCGACCTCGGCAAGCAGGTCCCGGTCGACGCGATCATCGAGGCCGCCGTCGAAAACGAAGCCGACGCGATCGGCCTCTCGGCCCTGCTCGTCTCGACCTCGAAGCAGATGCCGACCTGCGTCGCCGAGCTGCACCAGCGCGGCCTCGACTTCCCGGTGCTGATCGGCGGCGCCGCGATCAACCGCGACTTCGGCCGCCGCACGCTCTACCCGAAGGGCAAAGAGTCCGACGAGGTCTACGAGCCCGGCGTCTTCTACTGCAAGGACGCTTTCCAGGGGCTCGACACGATGGACGCCCTGGTCGACGAGGAGGCGCGCGCGGCCCTGGTCGAGCGGATCCGGTCAGAGGCCAAGACGCTGCGCGAGAAGCCGGTCGTCGTCGACGACTCGCCACCGACCACGGACGACAGCGTGCGCTCCGCGGCGCGCGCCGACGCGCCGATCCCGACGCCGCCCTACTGGGGCGTGCGCGAGGTCCCGGTCGACCTCGACGCCGTCTTCCCCTACCTCGACCGCCACGTCCTCTTCAAGCTGCACTGGGGCGGCAAAGGGGTCAAGGGCGAGGCCTGGCGCGAGCTGGTCGAGGGAACCGATGAGGAGGAGGGCTTCGCGCCGCGGCTGGAGCGGATGTGGCGGGAGCAGGACTACCTCCACCCCCGCGCCCGGCTCGGCTATTTCCCCTGCAACGCCGACGGCAACGAGCTGGTCGTCTTCGACCCCGAGGACCCCGAGCGCGAGCTCGAGCGCCTGGTCTTCCCGCGGCAGCCGAAGCACGACCGGATCTGCCTCGCCGACTTCTACCGGCCGCTCGACTCCGGCGAGCGCGACGTCGTCGCCCTGCAGGGGGTCACCGTCGGCCCCGAGGTGACCGAGCTGATCGAGCGGCTCGAGGCCGAAGGCGAGTTCGCCGAGCAGCTCTACGTCCATGGGCTCGGCGTCCAGTCAGCCGAGGGCCTGGCCGAGTGGTTGCACTCCGACGTCCGCCGCGAGCTCGGGATCGAGCTCGACCAGGGCCGCCGCTACTCCTGGGGCTACCCCGCCTGCCCGGATCAGTCCGAGCACGAGAAGGTATGGCGCCTGCTCGACCTGGAAGCGATCGGGATGACCCTCTCCGACGGTTTCGCGGTGATGCCCGAGCAGTCGACGGTGGCGATCGTCGCCCACCACCCGCAGGCCGTCTACTTCGGCATGAAGTCGGGCTTCATCCCGGCCGAGAGGACCCCCGACGAACTGATCGCGGGGACCGAGCGCGGCGGCGAGATGCCGCCCGAAGCCGAGCCCGGCCGCGAGGGCTCGGAATCCGAGGACCCCGAACCGACGCCGGCCTAGATGGTGGATTCCACGGCCAGGTGTGACTGGGGGCGCACGCTGCGACGTGAGAACGCAGTTGTGCTCGGTATGCGAGCACAACTGCGTTCTCGCCGGGCGCGTCATCCAGGTGCGCCTGGTCGTGGAATCAACCATCTAGCGCCGCGAGCCGGGGCGGCGGCCGCGCTCAGCGCAGGGCCGGCTGCAGCACGGGCCGCTGCCAGGTACGGCCCGCGTAGGCGATCTCGAACCCGGCGCGCAGCAGGTTGCGCGCGACCGGCGAGGGATTCTCGGGCGTCGTCTCCCAGAGCTCGATGACGACCATCTCGCAGCCGGCCGCGGCGGCGTCGATCAGGCGGCGGCGCAGCAGCGCCGTGTTGCAGCCGTGGCCGCGGGCATGCTCGAGCGTGTTGCCCGGGCCGAACTGGGCGACGCCGCCGTTGATCATCATCGCCGCCGTCGCGACTACCGGCTCGTCGGGCGCCAGCGCCGCGGTGTAACAGCGCCAGTTCTCCCGCTGCGGCAGCGAGAAGAACAGGGTGCCGGCGTGCATCGGCAGGTTCATGCCCTCGGCGGCGATCGCGCTCAGCGCTTCGCCGTCGATTTCCTCCTCGCCCAGCTCGTAGATCGTGATCCGGGGATCGGGAGCCGGGTAGGGCGGTGCGGTGCTGCGGATCAGCTTGACCCAGCCGTCCGTCTGTTCGAAGCCGCGCTCGTCGAGCCAGGAGTCGGCCGTCGGGGCACCGGGTCGACAGCTGGCGACCGGGATCCGGAAGTGGACTTCGCGCGACCGCATCCATTCGATCGCCGCGGCGAGGTACCCGCCCTCGATCGCCTCGGGCTCCGCCGCGCCCTGGATCTGGTTGAGGATCACGAACTCGGGCAGGTCGCCGAAGGCGGTCGCCTGCACCGGCCCGAACCGCTCGACTTCGACTCCCGATTCGGCCACCGCGACCGGCACGACCGATGTCCACATGTCGCGGCGGAACTGCTGGGTCACCCTCTCGAGCACAGCCGAGTCGTATTGCATGGACCTCGCCTCAGGCAGCTTTCGAACCCCACCCCTTCCGCTTTCGACTTTACGGAACTTGGGTGGTCTTTGCTGAGAAATTTTCGATAAGCCGGACGGTCGCCCTAGCGAAAAACGGGAGGGAAACCGAGAAGGGGGGCCGGCGCCGGCTGGATGGACTCAGCGCCGGCCTCGCGCCTCCTCGTAGCCAGGAGTGCCGGCCTGGGAATGGTGGCGGCACGCCTCGCGCAATCCTAGATCAATACACGAGGGTTTTTTATAGCTCAGCGAACTTTAAGCTCTCAACAAGCTTAAACAACATGTTCGTGCCGGCGATCGCCGCTGCGAGCGCGCGGCTTCGGCTCGAGCCGGACCGGCGCGGTGGAAAGCGCCTGCACCCGCAGGTCGCTCCAGGTCAACCCCTCGCGGACCAGGGCCGGCAGCCCGAGGGCGACCGCGGTGGCGATCTCGACCGCCTGCAGGATGACGCCGTAGGCGAGCGCGTCGGCGGTGCTGACGCCGAAGCCGGTGTGGAGCACGCTGACCACCGCAGCCTGGAAGATCCCGATGTTCGACGGCGTCGCCGGCACGACGGCGGTGACGTTGACCGCGAAGAGGACCGCCGCGGCGGCGCCGATCCCCGCCCGGTCGTCGAGGCCGAGCGCGTAGAGCAGCGCCCAGCAGGCGAAGAGCTGGATCGCCCAGGCAAGCAGCTGGGCCGCAGCGGCGGGGATGCCGCGGCGCGGGTTGCGGAAGACGGTGAGGCCGGCCCGGACCTGGACCAGGGCGCTGTGCACGACCGCACCGACCCGGGCGACGCGACCGTTGCCGTTGCGGCGCATCAGCAGCGGCGCGACCAGGACGACGACGAGCAGCAGCGCCGGCACCAGGCTGAAGAGGAAGAGCTGCTTGGTGCCGGAGTGAAAGAGCGGCGTGGCCGAGACGATGATCACGCCGAGCAGGACCAGCGCGACCAGGTTCAGCATCGTCTGCGAGACCAGGGTGCCGACCAGGACCGGGAAGGTTTCCCGCATCCGGCCCGTGCGGCGCGCCAGGGTAAGCGCCCTCGCCGGCTCGCCGAGGCGGGCGGGAAGGGTCGCCGACATCAGCACCCCGACCATCGTCGCCGAGGTGACGTCGCGGCGCCGGATCGGCCGGTTCGGCAGCGCGGCGCGGGCGATCCAGTACCAGGAGGCGGCGCGGAAGAAGAGTGAGCTCCCCATCAGCGCGCAGGCCACCAGCACGAGGGTGAAGTTCGAGCGGACGATGCTTTCGACGACGTTGTCGATGCCGATTTTCTGCGCCGCCAGGACCGTCAACCCGATCCCGAGCAAGGCGGCGACGCCGAGGCCGACCCGGCGCGCGACGCGGCGGCCGCGCTTGCCGTCGCGGGCCAGCGGCGGGTCGAGCGAGGGCAGCTTCTGGGCGGCGACCTTGGGCTCGCCGTCGGCGGGCCGCAGCCCGGCCCAGTGGACGAGCTTCTGGCCCGCGCCAACCGGCTGCGGCGCCTCGAGCGCCCGCTCGTAGACCGCGGTGACTTCGTCGGCGACCCGCGGCCAGGCGTAGCGCTGGGCGCTGCGCCGCGCCGCCTCGCCCATCTCCCGCAGGCGCTGCGGCTCGTGGTGGGCGCGCTGCAGCTCCTCGGCCAGCCGCTGCGGGTCGCCGGGCGGAACCAGGATCCCGTCGACGCCGTCGGTGACGACGTCGCTGTAGCCGGCGATCTCGGAGGCGATCACCGGCGTGCCGGCGGCGAAGGCCTCGGTCAGGACCATGCCGAAGCTCTCGCCCGAGAGCGAGGGCGCGCAGAGCACGTCGGCCTCGTGCAGTTCGCGCCAGAGGTCATCGCCGGCGACCCGGCCGCGGATCTCGATCGAGGACATCAGCTCGGGATCGGCGAGATAGCGGAGGACGTCCTCCCGCTCGGCGCCGATCACGGTCAGGCGCGAGGGGACGTGCTCGACCAGGGCACCGAAGGCGGTGAGCAGGATCGGCAGGCCCTTGCGCTCCTCGGGCCGGCCGACGAAGAGGATCCGCAGCTCCTCGCCGGGGGCGCGCGGGGTCTGCGGCGGCGCCTCGACGTCGACCCCGTTGGGGATGATCGTGTAGCGGCCGCCGAACCAGCGCCGGCCGGTCCAGGCAGCCGCCTCGGAAACGGCGATCCGGGCCGAGAGCCGGTTGAAGAGGCGGCGAGCGCCGACCGCGTTGGCGATGTAGTTGGGAACCGGCTTGGTCGAGTAGGTGTGGAAGGTGCCGAGGACCGGCGTCTGCCCCGCCCCCAGGGTCGCGTTCCAGCCGACCAATGGCACCAGCGGCTCGTGCACGTGGAGAACGTCGAACTCGCCGGCGCGAACCGCGCGCCGCGGCTTGTAAACGCCGCCCGTGGTGACCGAGATGTTCGAGACCGCGCCGTTGGCGCCGATCGCCGCCGTGCGCCCCAGCGGGACCACGTAATCGGCGACCTGACGCGGTTCGGCGGCCGCCCGGTGCACCATCCGGCTGACCCTGCCGGGGGGGTCGAGGGGCGCGAGCACCCGGACGTCGTGGCCGCGGCCGAGGAACTCCTCGGCAAGAGCCTCGACGTGCTGGTTGACGCCGCCTCGAAATGACCAGGAATATGGCGAGACGAGACCGATTCGCACGAGCCCTACAGGGTAAGGCATCGGTCGGTCTCGCTCGCCTCCTCAATTTTGAGAGAGCGGGTCTGTGGTCAAGTCCGTCAAGGATCTCGCCCTTCGGGCTCGCACGCGCCTACGGCGCTGGAACGTGGCGTGCTCTGCACGCGAGCGACCGAGGACGCCGACGGACGCCGCGCCACAGGCCCGCTCTCAGACCAGGCGAAGCCGGTGAAGACGAGTAGATAGGCGGTGCCGATCTCGAGCAGGAGGGCGCCGGAGTCGTTGGCGAGGGTGCCGACCGCGGTGGCCGCGACGGCGCCCAGCAGGCCCGCCCCCAACGCAGGCGCGGGACGAAGCCACTCGCGCAGACGGTCACGCTGCCAGATCGCCAGGGCGACGACGAGCGCGACCACCGGCAGCAGGACGAGCAGCACCGGGCGGACGAAGCTGTGGGCCGAGAGCTGCAGGCGGCGCTGGGCGACGTCGGCGAGGTCGCCGAGCCCGCCGGCGTCGAGGACCGAGCGGGTGAGGTGGGCGTTGGCGCCGGAGACGAGGTCGATCAGGGCGAGCAGGGCCAGCACCGCGAAGGGCGCCGCGATCACCAGCAGCACACCGCGCCGGCTGCGGGCCGCGATCGCGGCGGCGGCCACCGCGGCGCCGACCGGAAAGACGATCGCGGCGCCGACGTCGGCGCCGAAGCGGCCGGCGGCGAAGACGAAGGCGAAGAAGAGCCCAAGGACGAGGAAGGCGCCGGCGCAGCGCCGCGGCGGCCAGCCGCGGGCGAAGCCGGCGAGGCCGGCGCCGGTGCCGGCGACGACGAGGACCGCGAGCAGCGCCTCGAGCTCGTTGCCGATCCCGTAGAAGCGCACGCCGAGGCCCGGGTTCGGGCCGAGCAGCGAGAGCGAGGTCAGCGGCGAGCCGGCGATCACGTCGACCGCGTAGGCGAGGACCGTAAACGCCGAGGCGACCGCGAGCGCCCGGTAGCCCTTGAAGAGGACGAGCGTCAGCACTGCCAGCAACGGCGCCCCGAGCAGGATCAGCATGGTTTCGGCACCCTCCGAGGGTTCGAGTGCCGCCGCCGCCAGCATCAGCAGCGGCATGTAGATGACGGCGAGCCCGACGATCCGCACGCCGGCTCGCGCCGCGGCGCCGCGGCTGACCGCCGCCGCGATGACGAGGATCCCGAGCCAGGCGAGCAGGCTCCAGCCGATCACCGGCCCGCGCCGGTGCCCGATCACCTCCATCCGAGCGGCAAGCGATTCGATCGCCGCCGGGTCGACGGAGCCCACGCCGCGGATCGCCTGTCCCGACATTTCGGACGGGACCTCGATCCCGAAGTGGTCGAGGATCGTCGGCGCGACGTCGGTCGAGAGCACGTAGCCGTCGGTCCGGGTGCTGTCGGAGGTGAGGCCGCCGTCGAAGCCATGGCCGGCAATCCCGATCGGCAGCGGATCGTCGTTCTGCCCGGTCGGGCGGGCGATCGCGATCAGGAGGTCGTCGGGCCGGAGCCGCCGGACGCCCGACCGCGCTTGCCCCAGCGACGCCGGTTCGACCGAGAAGCCCGCGACGCCGGAATCGTCGAGGGTGGTGCCGAGCAGAAACGGGACGATCTCCGCCGGCGCCGATTCCGCCCGCTTCGTCACCTCTTCCCGCCAGACGGAGACGCTGCCTGCCAACGACGGCAGCGGTTCGTCGTAGAGCGAGTCGAAGACACGATTGCCCTGGCTGATGTCGAGATAGGTCTGCTGCGCCGGCACCGTGCCGAGACCGGCGCTCATCAGGCCCGGGGAGAAACCGGCGCCGGCCAGCTGGGCGACCGTCGTTCCCGCGGGCAGCCAAAGCAGCGTCACCCGCGGCGGCTGCTTCGCGGCCGCTCCCGACGCGGCTACCAGCAGCAGCGCGAGCGCTATCGTCACCCCGATGGCCGACCGTACTTTCGCCAAGTTCAGCTTCTTCAAGATCGATCCCGCCTGGCGCCGCAATAGCGCCGAGCTGCGGGCGGCCGACAAGCAGGAGTTCCTCGCCGCCTGTGAGGACTTCGCCGTCGACCGCTCGTTGCGCGCCTACTCAACCATAGGAACGCGCGGCGACGTCGACCTCGTCCTCCTCAGCCAGAGCCCGAACCTCGACGACATCCACACCTTCCACGTCGTCCTCGGCCAGAGCGGCCTGGCGAAATGGACCGAGACGCCGTACTCGTTCCTCTCGATGACGAAACCCTCGCCCTACTCGGAGGAGCAGGCGCGGCCGGAGATCTGCACCTCCGAGCGCAAGTACCTCTTCCTCTACCCGATGGTCAAGCAGCGGCGCTGGTACGGGCTGCCGCCCGAGGAGCGCGGCCGGATCATGAAAAGCCACATCGAGGTCGGCCGCCGCTACCCCGAGATCACGATCAACACGACCTACTCCTACGGAATCGACGACCAAGAGTTCGTCGTCTGCTTCGAGGGCGACGACCCGGGGATGTTCCTCGACCTCGTCAACGAGCTGCGGCCGACCGAGTCGAGCGAGTACACCGAGCTGGAGACGCCGATCTTCACCTGCGTCGCGATGTCCGTCGGCAAGGCGCTGGACGCGCTCGACGGCACCCCGAGCGCGGTCGCGGCCGGCTCGCCGGCTCTTGGCTGAGCCTCGACTTTCCCTATCCTTTCGCGCTCGCCAGTCCCAAGCAGGGAGACCTGATGACCCAGATCGGTAGCCAAGAGAACCCACTTCGAGTCGCCATCGTCGGCGCCGGACCGTCCGGCTTCTACGCCGCCGAGCACATCCTCAAGGGCGAGGACCTGCACGCCCAGGTCGACCTCTTCGACCGCCTCCCCACCCCCTTCGGCCTCGTCCGCGGCGGCGTCGCCCCTGACCACCCGAAGATCAAGTCGGTGATCCGGGTCTACGAGAAAACCGCCGCCCGCGAGGGCTTCCGCTTCTTCGGCAATGTCAAGGTCGGCCACGACATCGAGGTCGAGGACCTCGAGCGGCTCTACCACGCGATCGTCTTCACGGTCGGCTGCGAGACCGACCGCGCGCTCGGCATCCCCGGCGAGGACCTGCCCGGATCCGCCGCCGCCACCGCCTTCGTCGGCTGGTACAACGCCCACCCCGACTACGCCGACCACGACTTCGACCTCTCCAGCGAACGCGCCGTTGTGATCGGCAACGGCAACGTGGCGATGGACGTCGCCCGGATGCTGGCGCTGACCGACCACGAGCTGCGCCAGACCGACACCGCCGACCACGCGATCGAGCTGCTCGACCGCAAGCAGATCCGCGAGATCGTCGTCCTCGGTCGCCGCGGCCCCGTCCAGGCCGCCTTCACCAACCCCGAGATCAAGGAGCTCGGCGAGATGGAGGACGCCGACGTCGTCGTCGACCCCGCCGAGATCGAGCTCGACCCCGCCAGCGCCGCCTTCCTCGAGTCCGACGAGGCCGACAAGACGACGCGGGTCAACGTCGAGACCCTGAAGGAGTTCTCCGAGCGCACGCCCGAGGGCAAGAAGCAGCGGATCGTCCTCCGCTTCCTCGCCTCGCCGGTCGAGATCCGCGGCGACGGCAAGGTCGAGAGGATCGTGATCGGCCGCAACGAGCTGGTCGAGGAGGGCGGCACGCTGCGGGCCAGGGACACCGGCGAGCGCGAAGAGCTCGAGTGCGGCCTCGTCCTGCGCTCGGTCGGCTACACCGGCATCCCGATCGAGGGCGTCCCCTTCGACGAGAAGCGCGGCCTGATCCTCAACGAGGGCGGCCGCGTGCTCGACTCCCACGACGGCGGTCACAAGGTCGGCCACTACACCGCCGGCTGGATCAAGCGCGGCCCCTCGGGAGTGATCGGAACCAATAAGAAAGACGCGTTGGAGACGATCACCCACCTGCTGGCCGACGTCGAGTCGCAGACCCTGCTGGCGCCGGAGAGCCCCGGCCCGAGCGCGGTCGAGGAGCTGCTCTCCGAGCGCGGCGTGCGCTTCGTCAGCTTCGAGGACTGGCGGGCGATCGACCAGGCCGAGGTCGGCCGCGGCGAGCCGCACGGCCGGCCCCGGGTCAAGTTCGTCCGCGTCGAGGAGATGCTCGGCACGCTCGGCGAGACGGTCTCCTAGCCGCGATGCCCGACCTGCAGGAGCTGAAGGGGATGATCGAGGCGGCGCTGCCGGGCGCCGCCGTCGAGGTCCTCGACGAAGATGGCGGCGGCCAGCACCTGCGCGCCGTCGTCAGCGCCCCGCAGTTCGACGGCCTCTCGCGGATCGACCAGCACCGCCTGGTCAAGGCCGCGGTCAAAGCGCGCTTCGACGACGGCACGATCCACGCGCTCTCGGTCAAGACCAGCCTTCCCGACTGAGGCTCCGCTCGGGCGGACAAAAAGTTACACTTCTGCGCACCACCCATGCGCCCTCGATGCCTAGCCTTCCTCTGCATGCGACTCAAGCGCTCGACCTGGACCGACGCCCGCCTCGACGACTTCAAAGCCAGCGTCGACGCACGGTTCGACAAACTGGAAGCGCGGGTCGACGGTCTCAGCGCTCGGATCGACGCACTGCAGCACACCACGATTCAGCTCTTCATCGGCATCATGGTCGCGATGGTGACCGGCTTCGTGACGCTGGCCGGCCTCATCGTCACCCAGCTCTAATTGCCGAGGGACCCGGCTAGCTAGTCTTTGGCCCATGGCCGACCCAGAGCTGAAGTCCAAAGTAGAAGAGCTGATCGCCGCCAACCCGGTGCTGCTGTTCATGAAAGGCACCCCGGACATGCCGCGCTGCGGGTTCTCGATGCGCGTCGTCCAGACCCTGGATGCGCTCGACGCCGAGTACGGCGCGATCGACGTGCTGCCGGCGCTGCAGCCGCTGCGCGAAGTCACCGCCGAGATCGCCGACTGGCAGACCTTCCCCCAGCTCTACGTCAACGGCGAGCTGGTCGGCGGCGCCGACATCGTCGAGGAGATGTTCGAGTCCGGCGAGCTCGCCGGGCTGCTCGGCCTCGAGCAGCCGCAGGCCGCCACGGTCCCCGCCGACGGCCCCCCGGCCCAGTCGCCGCCGCTGCAGATCGAATAAGGGGGTTGCCGTCGTTAGACGGCGGCAGCTGATGCCGCGGCGTCCTCTTTGACTTGGAAGGAGGAGCCGCAGCCGCATGCGGCGACGACGTTGGGGTTGTTGACCTGGAAGCCCGCTCCCTGTAACCCTTCGACGTAGTCGACCTCGGAGCCGAAGACGAACTGCATGCTGACCTTGTCGACGACGACGGCCACCCCGTCGACCTCGAAGACATGGTCGTCGTCCTTCGGCTTGTCGAAGGCGAGCGCGTACTGGAAGCCGGAGCAGCCGCCACCGCGGACGGCGACACGAAGCGCCTGGCTGGCGGCGTCGTCCTGCCCGCTGAGCAACTCGCCGATCTTGGCCGCGGCCTTGTCGGTGAGGGTGATGGCTGCATTAGGCGTATCAGTCACTTCACAAAGTGTAGCGAGCGATGGGCGGCAGCTCCAAGCCTCGGGCGGTCTGCGAGAATCGGCCGCGTTGAACGCGAGCGCCGAGACCGCCGTCGTCTGCGACAGCACCTGCTACCTCCCCGTCTCAGAGATCGAGGCGCGGGGGATCCACGTGATCAGCCTCTACGTCTCGATCGACGGGCAGCAGGAAAAGGAGACCGAGATCGCCGATTACGGCGCGTTCTTCGAGCGCCTGCGGGCTTCGCAGAGCGGCGCGACCACCTCCCAGCCCTCGATCGGTGACTTCCTCTCGGTCTACGAGCCATTGCTGGCGGCCGGCAAGGAGATCGTCTCGATCCACATCTCAGCCGGCATCTCGGGCACCTTCGAGGCCGCCAGCCAGGCGCGTGAGCGGCTGATCGAGGAAGACAAGGGCGGCGAGCGGATCCGGGTGTTGGACTCGCGCTCGGCGGCCGGCGGCATGGGCCTCTGCGCGCTCGGGGCGTCGGCGGCGGCCGCTGCCGGAGCGGACGGCGAGGCGACGGTTGCCCGCGCCGAGGAAGTGCGGACCGCGCTGAAGATGTGGTTCGCGATCGACACGCTCGAGTACCTGCGCAGGGGCGGGCGGATCGGCGGCGCCCGCGCCTGGATCGGCAGCGCCCTGAAGATCAAGCCGATCCTCACCCTGGAGGAGGAGATCACTCCGATCGAGCGCGTCCGCACCCGCGCCCGCTCGCTCGAGCGGCTGCGCGACTACGCCCGCCAGCGCCACGAATCCGGCGCCGACGGCTGGGTCGTCCAGCACATCCAGGACGAGGAGACCGCCGCGAAACTGGTCGAAGACTGCTACGAGATCTTCAACTGCGACCCCGCCTTCACCTCTGAAATCGGCGCCGTCCTCGGCGCCCACGTCGGTCCGGGACTACTTGGCGTCGGCTCGGTCCCGACCGAGCTGGTGGCGATGCCCTAACGCGTCGGCGCTAGCGGCGGCGACGCCGCAGCATCGCCCGCACTCCGATCACGAACCCGATCGCGGCGGCACCGATGATGATCTGCTGCTTGTGGTCCTCGACCTGGCGGCGCCAGTCGGTCAGTTCGGTGACCCGGCCGCGGAGCTCTTCGACCGAGGTCCCGAGCTGCTGGCGCTGGACGTCGATGTCGCGGCGGATCTGCTCGGCGGAGCGACCGGGCATCCCGGTCGAGGGGGTCGAGGTCTGTTTGGGATCGACGCTCATTTTTTCGCCCCCTCATCCTTGGTCAGCATCTCTTTCGTCAGCTTCGCCTCTTCGATCGCCTGCTCCGGCACCGGCGGCGATCCGGCCTTGACGGCTTTGTAGGCGACGAGGCCGGCGAGAGCGGCGATCAGCAGGAAGGCGGCGGCCTCGACGAAGAAGCCGGGCCAGACCTTGCCGTCGAAGACCTCTTCGTTGAGCAGCCAGGCGATCCCCTCCATCACCAGGATCAGGGCGAGGAAGGCGAAGACGCCAGCGGCGATCCCGACCACCGAGCCGCGCAGCAGCTTGCCGAGTTTCTCGGAGACCTCCGCCTTGGCCAGCTCGATCTCCTCGCGGACGAGCGTCGAGGCGCGTTCGGTGACGTCGAAGACCAGCTCCCCCACCGGGCGCTTGTCCGGTTCGGCCGGTGGCACCGGCGGCGGCATCTGCGGTGAGGTCGGAGGCGTCGGCGGCGTGCTCGGCTCGGGCATCGGTCGCTCCTCAGTCCGGCGGGTCTTCGTCGAAGAGGCGGCGATAGAGAACCGCCGAGACGCGAGCGGCGGCGATGCTGGCCAAGGCGCCGGTTGCCGCCAGCAACCCGCTCCAGATCAATCTGCGGACGATCTCGTTATCCACGAAGGCACGACCATACCTATCGCGGCTCGAGGCCGTCGCAGATCGTCGTCACCAGCAGGTCCTTTGCATCTTCGAAGCCGGCGTCGGAGGCTGGGATCACGTCGAAGATCCAGCCCGAGAGCAGCTGCTCGATCGCCCCGTAGAACGACATCGAGGCGAACAGCGGCTCGACGTCGCCCCGGAATTCACCCGCCTCCTGGCCGTCGGCGACGATCTTCGCGATCGACTCGTAGGCGCGCCGGATCTCCGCCAGGTGGGTCTGGCCGAAGGAGTTGGCGGCGCGGGTGACCTCGACGATGATCACCTTCATCAGCTCCGGGTCGTGGCGGTAGGAATCGATGATGAAGCTGGCCACCGCGGCGAGCCGGGCGCGGTGGCTGCCGCCGGCCTGGTCGGCCTCCTCGATCGCTGCCAGCAGCAACGACCAGCGCTCGGTGAAGAGTTCGTTGAGGACCTCGTCCTTGGAGCGGAAGTAGTGGTAGACGAGGCCGTATGCGACTCCGGCCTCGTCGGCGATGTCGGAGACGCGGGTGGCGTGGAAGCCCTGGCGGGCGAAGACGCGGATCGCGGCGTCGAGGATCTGGCGCCGCTTGTCGACGGCCGCTTTCGAGGCGGCCATCAGGCGCGCGCCTCGGTCAGCTGCGGCCAGGCGTAGGCCTGCGGCCGGCGGTTGGCGAGAGACGGCAGCGACTCGCGGATCCGGTCCTGCTCGGCGAAGTCGAGGTCGGCGGCGACGAAGCACTCGCCCTCGGGCGCGATCGCCAGCACCCTGCCCCAGGGGTCGACGATCGCCGAGTGGCCGAAGGAGTCGTAGTGCGGCGGCGCGGTGCCCACCTGGTTGGGGGCGACGAGGAAGACCTGGTCCTCGATCGCCCGCGCCCGCAGCAGCACCTCCCAGTGGTCGCGCCCGGTCGCCGTCGTGAAGGCCGAGGGCAGCGCGATCAGCCTGGCGCCGCGCAGGGCGAGGATCCGGAACAGCTCCGGGAAGCGCAGGTCGTAACAGACGCCGAGGCCGAGCTCGACCTCAGCGAGCGGGGCGGTGACGAGCGCCGAGCCGGGCTGCTCGTGCTCGGACTCGCGGTAGGAGACGCCGCCGGCATCGACGTCGAACATGTGGATCTTGCGGTAGACGGCGAGGTCGCCGCCGTCGGGTCCGATCAGGACCGAGGTGTTGGAGGCTTTCTCCCCACCGCGCTCGCTGACGCTGCCGGCCAATAGGTGGATGCCAAGCTCTCGCGCCCACTCGCGGGCCGCGGTCAGGCTGGGGCCGTCGAGCGTCTCAGCGCCGGCCAGCAGCTGCTCGCCGCTCCCCAGCAGGTTCCACTTCTCCGGCAGGGCGACGAGCTCGGCGCCGTCGGCCGCGGCCGCGCGCACGAGTCGCTCCGCCGTCGCCAGGTTCCGCGCCCTGTCGGCCGTAGAATTGAGTTGGATCGCCGCTGCTCGCAAACCCTCACCCCACTGATTGACCAGTCAATCAGGGAAAGTATAGATCCGCTCTGAGCGGGTGTAACAACCCGGGCGCTCCTAGATCCCCATGGCCTTGGCGACGATGCGGTCGAAGAGCGGCGTCGGAATGAACGGCCTGATCCGGGCCTGCACCTTGGCGTCGATCCCGACCAGGTAGCGGCTGCGGGGGCGGCTCGCGCTCAGCGCGTGCTCGATCGCCTTCGCCACCTTGTCCGGCGGGATCCCGCGTTCGGCGGTCTGGCGGACCACCTCGCGGTATTTCTCGATCGCCCGGCCGTAGAGCGCTTCGCGCTGCGGCGAGCGGGCACCGACCTCGTCGGAGGTGCGCTCGCCGCGCTCCCAGATCGGAGTGTCGATCGAGCCCGGCTCGACGATCGAGACCGCGATCCCCCACGGGCGCAGCTCCTGCCTGAAGACGTCCCCGACCGCCTCGATCCCGAACTTGGCGGCGTGGTAGGCGCCGGTGAACGGAAGCGCGACGCGGCCGCCGATCGAGCTGATGAAGACGACGCGGCCGCGAGCGCGCCGGACCGAGTCCAGCATCGCCTGAGTGACCGCGACCTGCCCGTTGAGGTTGACCTCGATCTGGCGGCGGAAGTCCTCGATCGGGATCGTCTCCAGCGGGCTCGGAATCGCGACCCCGGCGTTGTTGACGAGGCCGTCGAGGCCGCCGGCCCGGGAAGAGATCAGCGCCGCCGCCGAGGCGATCTGCTCGGCGTCGGTGACGTCGAGATAGAGCGGCGAGAGGTTCGCCGAACCCGCCGCGACCAGCGAATCGGCGTCGTCCTGGCGGCGGACGCCGGCGAAGACGCGCCAGCCGGCGGCGTCGAGCCGCAGCGCGGTCGCCCTGCCGATGCCGGTCGACGCTCCCGTAACCAGTGCAGACCTCACGCCCCCAGGATACGGGGCCCTGGCTGCCGAGCCAGCCGGGGGCGTAACCTTGGGACGGTCGTGACCGGGCCACGCAACGACGACGGCGAGCGCAAGCAGGTGACGGTGCTGTTCGCGGACGTCAGCGGCTCGATGGACCTCGCCGAGCAGCAGGACCCCGAGGAGTGGCGCAAGATCATGCAGCGCTTCTTCTCGATGCTGGCCGACGCGGTGGCGCGCTTCGACGGCACCGTCGACAAATTCACCGGCGACGGGATCATGGCGATCTTCGGCGCCCCGATCGCCCATGAGGACCACGCCCAGCGCGCCTGCTTCGCGGCCCTGGCGATGCTCGACTCCGTCGCCGAGTACGCCGCCGAGCTGCGGCGCGGGCCGGGACTCAACTTCTCGACCCGGATCGGGATCAACTCGGGTGAGGTGGTGGCCGGCGCGATCAGCCCCGGCGCCGCCGGCGACTACACCGCGATCGGCCACACGGTCGGGCTGGCGCAGCGAATGGAGGCCCTCGCCGAGCCCGGCAGGGCCTACCTGACCGAGAGCGCGGCGGCGCTCGCCGCCGGCTTCCTCGACCTCGAGGACCTCGGCGAGTTCGCGATCAAGGGCGCCAGCAAGCCGGTCCGCGTCTTTGAGCTGGCCGGGGTCGGCGCCGCCCGCTCCCGCCTCGACCTCGCCCGCGCGCGCGGCTTCTCGCGCTTCGTCGGCCGCGCCGCCGAGCTGGGGGCGCTGGAAGCGGCGTTGACCCGGGCGCAGGCGGGTGAGGGCGGTGCGATCGGGCTCGCCGCCGAGCCGGGCATCGGCAAGAGCCGGCTCAGTCACGAGTTCGTCCAGCACTGCCGCGGCGAAGGCGTCGAGGTCTTCGAGGCGCAGGCGCAGGCACACGGACAGGGGATCCCGTTCATGCCGGTGCTGCAGATGCTGCGCTCGTTCTTCGGGATCGGCGAGAGCGAGCCCGAACAGCTGGCCCGCGAGAAGATCGCCGGCCGGGCGCTGCTGCTCGACTCCGGCTTCGGCGACGACCTGCCTTTGATGTTCGACTTCCTCGGCGTCCCCGACCCCGACCGGCCGGTGCCGCAGATGAGCGCCGAGGCACGCCAGCGGGCTCTGGGCGGCATCGTCTGCCGGCTCGTCAACGCTCCTAGCCGCCGCAAGACGCTGGTCCTCGTGCTCGAGGACCTGCACTGGGTCGACGATGCCAGCAACGCGATGCTCGGCGGCCTGATCGAATCGATCGCGGGCACCAACACCCTCGCCCTGGTCAACTACAGACCCGAGTACGAGCCGCCCTGGGCGGCCTCGTCCCACTACCGCGAGATCGCGCTGAAGCCGCTGGCGCGCGCCGACACCGCGGAGCTGCTGGCCGACCTCGCCGGCGATCACCCCTCGCTCGACGGCCTCGACGAGCCGATCCACGAGCGCACCCAGGGCAACCCGTTCTTCATCGAGGAGATCGTCCGCGAGCTGGCGGAGTCCGGACACCTCGAGGGCGAGCGCGGCGCCTACCGGCTGGTGGCGCCGATCGAGGATGCCGGCGTGCCAGTAACCGTGCAGGCGATCCTCGCCGCCCGCATCGACCGCCTCGAACCCGGCTCCAAGCAGCTGCTGCAGGTCGCCTCCGTGGTCGGCAAGGAGGTCAGCGCCCGGGCGCTGGGCCTGACCGCCGGGCTCGAGCCGGGCCAGATCGACCGCGCCCTCTGTGACCTGATCGAGGCGGGCTTCCTCTACCAGGCTGAGATCTACCCGCAGCGGGTGCTCGCCTTCCGCCACCCGCTGACCCGCGAGGTCGCCTACGGCACCCAGCTCGCCGAGCGCCGCCGCGAGACCCACGCCGCCGCGGCGCGGGCGACGATCGAGCTCGAGGACGCTCGCCACGACGAGCTCGCCGGCCTGATCGGCCACCACCTGGCCGAGGGCGGCGAGGCCCTCGAGGCGGCACGCTGGTTCGCCCGCGCCGCCCACTGGGCCGGCCACAGCCAGCCGCGCGAGGCGCTTCGTCTCTGGCGGCGGGTGACCGAGCTGAGCGCCGAGCTGGAGGAGAACGAGGAGACGGTGGCGCTGGCGGTGCTCTCGCGGATGCTGCAGCTCGAATACGCCTGGCGGCTGGGGATGGACCGGGCCGAGGCCGACACGCTGGCGGCGGAGGCGATCGAGATCGCCGAGCGCTACGGCGACGCCTCGTCGCTGGCGCTGCTGAAGCTGCTGATCGGCGCCCGGCCCGGCGTCGCCGAGCGCTCCAGCGAATGGGTCGGCGCGGCGATGGAGGCGATCGAGATCGCCGACGGAACCGACGACCCGGCGCTGCGGATCGCGGTTCGCTGCGCCGCCGCCTACGCCCATATGTGCGCCGGAGACCTCGACGCGGTCGAAGCCGTGGTCGAGGAGCTGATGGAGCTGACCGGTGGCGATGCCCGGCTCGGTGCCGGGATCGTCATTGGCTGTCCGCTCGCCTTCGGACCGGTGGCGAAGGCGATGGCGCTGCGTGAGCGCGACCGGGTCGCCGAGTCCGAGGCGCTGCTCGAGCAGGCGCTGCGCACGGCGACCGAGCAGGAAGACCCGGAGACCGAGAGCTGGGCCCTGGGGACGAAAAGCCTGCTGATGGCCGACCGCGGCGACGTCGATGGAGCGCTGGCCCTGAGCCGGCGCAACCGCGAGCTGACCGAGCGGCTCGGCGACGTCTTCTCCCGCAGCACGGCACTGACGGCGACGGCCTACGTTCAGCTCGTTGCCGGCGAAAGCGCCGAGGCGCTGGAGACGGTGCAGCTCTCCGACCGCCTCTACCGCGAGGCGATGGGCGTCGGCGGCGAGGGCGAGGCCTGGCGCTCGACGCTGCGAGCCCGCGCCCTCCTCGCCCTCGGCCGCAACGAGGAGGCGCTGGAGGAGATCGAGTGGGCGGTCGCCACCTCGACGAGGCGCGAAATGGGCTGGCAGATCTCCCTCGCCCTCCATACCCTCGGCCAAACCCGCGCCGCCCTCGGCCTCGACGGGGTCAAGGAGGCACTTGACCAGGCCCACGAGTACGCCACCGCCCGCGGCCACACGATGACCCTGCGCCGGATCGAAGACGACCAAAAAGCCCTGGCCGCGGCCTAGCTCCAGCGCTTGCCAGATCGATGCGGCAGTTTGCCCGCCTATACAAGGCAAAGTGCCGCATCGATTCCGCAGCAACTCACCGAGATCCGAAAGCTCCCGTTCCCGGTGAGCTCCCGTAGCCGCTGAATCGGCGGCCGGCGGGCCGCTGGCGAGCGGAGGGCGGGGAGAGGCTGCTCGACCGCAGCTCCGCCCCCAAGCGCGTCCCCTCGCGACTGCCGGCCGATCGCCTTGCGGCGATCGAGGCGCTGCGGCGGCTGCGGATGACCGCGGGGCATGGCGCTTTCGACGGTCTCGCGATGGCTGCGGCGCATCGGGCTCGGCCGCCGCTCGCCCCTGGTCCTGCCGGAGCCGCCCAACCGCTACGAGCGAAAGCGAGCAGGAGAGCTGGTCCATGTCGACGTCACGAAGCTCGGGCGGATCGGCGCCAAGGGCGCCGGCCACCGGGTCGCGGGCAACCGTGCCAGCCAGTTCAAAAGCGGCCGGGGAGCAGAGCGCCGGAAGGTCACCGGCTGGGAGTTCGTCCATGTCTGCGCCGGTCGGTCGCCTGGCTTGAGGGGATGGGTGTCGAGGTAGAGCGGGTGCTCTCAGACAACGGCTCCTGCTACCGCTCCCGTGCCCACGCGGCGGCCCGCGCGGAGCTCGGAATGCGCTCGCCAACCGCTGGGCCTACGGAGCGATCTTCGGCTCCCCGGCGGAGCGCACCGCAGCCCTATCCGACTGGCTGGACCACTACAAGTTAGAAGCGCGGCCGGCGCGCTTGCGCTCGAGCTCGGCGACCATCAGCTTCGTGTGCAGCGCCGCGATCAGGTCGCGGAGCGGCTCGGCGCCGACCTCGAGCATCTCCACCACCCGCTCCGGCGGCACCTCGCCGGCGAGCCGGTTCATGACGACGTCGATCTCCTCGCGGACCAGGGCTTCGAGCGCGGTCTTGTAGCGCAGGGTGTCGTAGACGGTGAAGCCGATCTGCTCGTCGTAGCCGCCGGCGCGGAAGCGGCTGATCGCCTCGATGATCGTCACGTCGGAGGGCGAGTAGCCGCGGCTGTTGGGGGTCAAGACCTCGAGCTCGGCGAGCCGGTCGAGCACCTCCTTGGGCACTCCGTAGGACTTGCGGACCTCCGCCGCCGGGGTCCGCGCCCGCTCGCCGACCAGCGCCCGGTCGAGGATCCGGTCCTCGAGCTCGAGCAGCGCTTCCGCCCGTTCGGGGTCTTCGTCGAGGATCGTCTTGATCGCCTTCAGCGGCAGGAAGCGCTCCTCCTGCAGGCGCTTGATCAGCCGGATCCGGTCGACGAACTCCGGCGGGTAATAGGCCATGTTGCGGCTGGTCTTGACCGGCTCCGGTAAGAGGCCCTCGCGCAGGTAGTGCTTGATCGTCGGCACCGGCACCTCAGAGGCCCCGGCCAGCTCGCCGATCCGCAGCAGCTCGACGTCGGTCCCCGCCCGGCTCATGCCCGGAACTCCGGCTGCTCGGCGGGCGCCGGCCCGGCGGCGGCGGCGGACTCGATCATCGCCGCCACCTCCTCGTCGGAGTAGCCGGCCTCGCGCAGGACCTCCTCGGTGTGCTCGCCGAAGGCCGGCGCCGGTCGGGTCGGGTCGCCGGGGGTGCGGCTGAGCTTGATCGGGTTGCCGACCAGGCGCACCGGGCCGAGCCCGGGCTGCTCGACCTCGATCACCATCTCGCGGGCGCGGACGAGGTCGGAGCGCAGCGCCTCGCCGACGTCGAGGACCGGCTCGATGCAGCAGTCGTGCTCGTCGTTGAATGCGCGCCATTCATCACGCGTGCGCGAACGAAAGACCGCGGCGATTTTCGCGTGCCCCTCGGAGCCCGGCGCCGCGAACTGCTCCTCGATCAGGTCGGGGCGCTCGGCGCCGTTGCAGAAGGCGGCCCAGAACTTCGGCTCCAGGGCGCCGCAGCTGATCCAGCCATCGGCCGCCTCATAGGGCAGGTAGCAGGCGACGGCGCCGGAGAGGATCCCCTCTCCGCGGCGCGGCACCTCGCCGTCGCAGAGGTATTTGGCGGCGACCATCGCCAGCCAGGAGAGGGCGCCGTCGGCCATCGAGACGTCGACCAGCTGGCCCTCGCCGGAGCGGCGCGCCTCGTGCAGGGCCGCCATCACCCCGACCGCCGTCATCAGGCCGCCGTTGACGTCGGCGATCTGGCCGGCGGCGGAGATCGGCGGGCCGTCCTTCTCGCCGGTCAGCCCGAGCATCCCGACCAGACTCAGGTAGTTGATGTCGTGGCCGGCGCGGGCGGTGTTGGGACCGTCCTGGCCGTAGCCGGTGATCGCGCCGACGACGATCGCGGGGTTCGCCTCCCGCATCCGCTCGAAGCCGACGCCGAGCCGGTCGAGGACGCCGGGGCGGAAGCCGTCGAGGACGATGTCGTGGGAGGTGACCAGGCGCAGGAAGGCCTCGCGGCCGGCCTCGCTCTTGAGGTCGAGCCGGACCGAACGCTTGCCGCGGTTGAGCGAGAGGTAGAGCGCCGAGCGGGTGCCGAGCTGCTGTTGCTCGTCGCTGCCGTAGTAGGGCGGCGCCCAGCGCACGTAGTCGCCCATCCCGGTGTCCTCGACCTTCAGCACCTCGGCGCCGAGGTCGGCCAGCAGCAGCGAGCAGAAGCCGCCCGGCAGCAGGCGGGTGAGGTCGAGGACCCTGACGTCGGCCAGCGGCAGTCCGCTCATCGCCTCAGACCTCCGCGCGCTTCGGTACTCCGAGCAGCTCGCGCGCCTCGGCGACGCTGGCGGGGCGGCGGCCGATGTCTTCCGCCATCTGCCGCGCCTTCGCGATCAACTCCCCGTTCGACTTGCACATCTCGCCGTTCGGCAGGTAGAGGTTGTCCTCGACCCCGGCGCGGACGTTGCCGCCGAGGACCAGCGAGGCGGCGAGCAGCTTCCACTGGTCGCGGGAGATACCGATCACCTGCCACTGGTTGCGGCCCTCGGGGCCGCCCGGGATCTGATCGGACATCAGGTTGACGTTGCGCGGGGTCGGCCGGATGCCGCCGGTCACCCCCATCACCAGCGAGATCTGCAGCGGTTCCTCGAGCAGGCCCATGTCGAGCAGCGGGTCGAGGTTGGCGACGTGGCCGGAGTCGAAGCACTCGTGCTCCGGCTTGATCCCGAGCTCGTTCATCGCGGTCAGGAACTCGATGATCGTGTCGAAGCTGTTTTCGAACACGGTGTTGAAGACGAAGTCCTTGCGCCGGCGGCTGTACTTGGCGTAGTTCATCGAGCTCATGTTGAGCGCGGCGACGTCGGGGCGACAGGCGCGCAGGTACTCGATCCGCTTCTCGATCGAGATCCCGATCGCGCCGGTCGAGTAGTTGACGATCACGTCGCCGACCTCGGCCAGGATCGCCGCGGTGATCGCCTGGAAGTCCTCGCCCTCGTACGAGGGCCTGCCGTCCGGTTTGCGGGCGTGGATGTGGATCTGCGAGGCACCCTCGTCGACGGCGCGGCGCGCCTCGGCCGCGTACTCCTCCGGCGTGTAGGGGATCGCCGGGCACTGGTCGCGGTTGGCGATCACGCCGCTGATCGAGCAGCTGATGATCACCGGGTCGCTGAACTGACTCATACCGGCATCACCCCGTGTCGTTTCTTCGGCTTTTCGACGTGCTTCGTGGCTGCCATCCGCAGGGCGCCGATGATCGTCGGCCGCGTCTCCCGGGGATCGATCACTTCGTCGATCACCGCGTTGCCGGCGGCGATGTAGGGGTCGATCCGCTCGCGGACCGCGTTCAGCATCGCCTCGCGGGCGGCCTCCGGGTCCTCGGCCGCCTCGATCGCCGAGCGGCCGATGATTTCGACCGCGCCCTCGGCCCCCATCACCGAGATCTCGGCGTCGGGCCAGGCGACGATCAGGTCCGGCTCGTAGGCCTTGCCGCACATCACGTAATAGCCGGCGCCGTAGGCCTTGCGGACGACGACGGTCACCTTCGGCACCGTCGCCCGGCTGACCGCGTAGAGCAGCTTGGCGCCGTGGCGGATGATCCCGGCGTGCTCGACCTTCGAGCCGACCATGAAGCCGGGGATGTCCTGGAGGAAGACGAGCGGGATGTTGAAGGCGTCGCAGAGGTTGATGAAGCGGGCCGCCTTGTCCGAGGAGTCGTTGTCGAGCACCCCAGCCAGCTGCTTCGGCTGGTTGGCGACGATCCCGACCGGCTGGCCGCCGAAGCGGGCGAAACAGGTGATGACGCTGCGCGCGAACCGCGGCTTCAGATCGAACCACTGGCCGTCGTCGACGATCTCGCGGATCACGTCGTACATGTCGTAGGGCTTGCGGTTGGAGTCGGGGACGATCTCCATCAACTTCTCCGACATGCGGTCGGCCGGGTCGGCCTCGTCGCGCAGCGGCGGCTTCTCTTCCCAGCTCGAGGGGAAGTAGGAGAGGTAGGACTTGATCGCGGCGATGCAGGCTTCATCGTCGGCGACCTCGAGGTCGCCGACGCCGGAGATCCGGCAGTGGACCTTGGCCCCGCCGAGCTCCTCCATCGTGATGTCCTCGCCGGTGACGGCTTTGGTCAGGTGCGGGCCGGCCAGCGCCATCGCACCCTGACCGGAGACCATCGGCACGAAGTCGGCGAGCGCCGGGATGTAGGCGGTGCCGGCCGCGCAGGGCCCCATCATCGCCGCCACCATCGGGATCACCCCCGACATTTCGACCTCCTCGCGGAACAGCTGGCCGGAGCCGGCGAAGAGCGAGCCGGTCGCCTCCTGGATCCGGGCCCCGGCCGAGTCGAGCAGCCAGACGAACGGCATCCGCTTGCTCAGCGCCATCTCGCGCAGGCGGCTGACCTTGACCTCGCCGGTCATCCCCATCGAGCCAGCCATCACCGTGAAGTCATAGGCGGCGATCGCGCAGCGGCGGCCGTCGACGTCGCCCCAGCCGGTGATGACGCCGTCGGCGGGGGCATCGACCCCCTCCATCGCCCGCTGGCTGAAGTGGGGCCGGCCGTGGAGGCCGAGCTCGACGAAGGTGCCCTCGTCGACCAGCAGCGCAATCCGCTCGCGGGCGGTGAGCTTGCCGCGCTCGTGCTGCTTTGCAATCTTCTCCTCGCCGCCGCCCAGCTTCGCGGTCTCGCGGCGCTCGTGCAGCTGCTCGGTCAGCTCGCCCATCGTCGCCGCCCCGGGAAGCAGGTGCTTTTGATCTTTCTCTTCCGTCGCCACTAGCGGCCTTTCCATTCGGGGTCACGTTTCTCGAAGAAGGCGGTGACCCCCTCGACGATGTCCTCGGTGGTGAAGGTCAGCGAGAGCTGGGAGCGCAGGAACTCGAGCGCGTCGTCGAGCGCCATGTCCTGCTGGCGGTACATCGCGTCGTGGCCGAGCCGCATCAGCACCGGACTCTTGGAGGCGAGCTTGGTCGCCCAGTCGGCGACGGCGACGTCGAACTCATCCGCGGGGACGACCTTGTTGGCGAGCCCGTACTCGACCGCCTGCTCGGCCGAAAGCCGCTCGCCCAGCAGCATCATCTCGTTGACCTTCTTGCGCGGGACGTTGCGGTAGATGATCGCCATGATCATGTAGGGGAAGGCGCCGACGTTGATCTCCGGCGTGCCGAAGGTGGTGCCCTCCTTGGCGATCAGCAGGTCGCAGGAGAGGGCGAGGCCCATCCCCCCCGCCAGCACGTGGCCGTTGGCGGCGCAGAGCGAGGGCTTGCCGAGCCGCGGCATCAGGCGGAAGAACTTCAGGAAGAGGTCGGAGGCGAAGTGTTTTTCGACCAGCGGCACGTCGGCCGCGAAGCCGCCGAGGTCGGCGCCGGCGCAGAAGACCTTGTCGCCGGCGGCGGTGAGGACGACGGCGCGGACCGCCTCGGAGTCGCGCGCCTCTTCCAGCGCCGCCACCAGCTCGCTCAGCATCTGGCCGGAGAGCATGTTGCGCTTCTCCGGGTCGTTGAGGGTGACCGTGGCGACGCCGTCGGCGACCTCGTAGCTGACCTTCTCGTAGCTCCCCGGGCTCATCCGGAGCGGAACAATAGCGGCCTCCGTCGAAAGTGGGAAGTGCTACTGTCTACTCCGCTTTCGGGAAAAGCACGACCGCACCAAACGAGCGAGGAGAGAAGACCAGTGGCGACCGCGACGACCAACGGCTCCAGCGTCATCAAGCCCGACCACGCCAGTGCAGGGGGCAAGCACTTCATCTTCAGCCAGGAGCACGAAGACCTGCGCGAGTCGATGCAGGCCTGGGTCAAGAAAGAGCTCTGGCCCCACCGCAACGAGTGGGAGGACACCTACTGGCCGACCGCGGCGATGAAACGGGCCGGCGACCTCGGCTTCCTCGGCCTCTGCTTCCCGGAGGAGTACGGCGGCCAGGGCGGCGACTACTTCTACTCGCTGGTGCGGGCCGAGTGCATGAGCTACTCGGGCTCGGGCGGCACCAACATGGGCTTCGCGGTGCAGACCGACATGGTCCTCCCTCCGATCCACCTGCTCGGCACCGAGGAGCAGAAGAAGAAGTACCTCGAACCGGGCCTCAAGGGCGAAAAGGTCGGCAGCCTCGGGATCACCGAGCCGGGCGCCGGCTCCGACGTCGCCGGGATCCGCACGACCGCGATCCGCGACGGCGACGAATACGTGATCAACGGCTCGAAGACGTTCATCACCAACGGCCCGCGCGCCGACTTCATCGTCCTCGTCTGCAAGACCGACCCCGACGAGCGCCACGCCGGCATCACCCTCTTCGTCGTCGACCTGCGCGACGAGAACGGCGAGAAGGTCCCCGGCTTCAGCGTCTCCAACGAGCTCGAGAAGATGGGCATGCACGCCTCCGACACCGGCGAACTCGCCTTCGAGGACATCCGCGTCCCGGCCAGCGCCGTCCTCGGCGAGGTCGGCAAAGGCTTCTACCACATCGCTTGGGAGCTCCAGGGCGAGCGCTTGGTCGCCGCCGCCGGCTGCCACGCGGGGGCCGAGCGGATGATCGAAAAGACGCTCGACTACGCGAAGGAGCGCGAAGCCTTCGGCCGGCCGATCGGCAAGTTCCAGGCGATCCGCCACAAGTTCGCCGAGATGGCGACCAAGACCGAGGCGGCGAAGCAGTTCACCTACTCGACCGCCTGGCGCTTCGGCAACGGCGAGTACCCGGTGCGCGAGATCACGATGGCGAAGCTCTTCTCCTCGCGGATCGCCTGCGAGGTCGCCGACGAGTGCGTCCAGATCCTCGGCGGCTACGGCTACATGAAGGAGTACGAGATCGAGCGCGCCTACCGCGACGTCCGCCTCAACCGGATCGGCGCCGGCACCGACGAGGTGATGCTCGACGTGATCGGCCGCAGCTACGGGCTGTAGGCGACGGCAACGAGCTGGGATCAGGTCCTGGTCACGATTACGGCGACGAGCGTGACCAGGATCGCCAGCATGTTGGTTCCCCACAACTGGAACATGAGCGTTCGGAGGTCGCGGATGTCTCCCTCGATCCGGTCGAGCCTGCCTTCGACGCGATCGAATCTGCGATCGATACCGTCGAATCGGTCGTTTAGGCGCTCATCGGTCCACACCGTTCGATCCATGCCTCCAGGCTATTTCGAGATCAGTTACGCGAAATGCATTGTCTGCAACATTAGCGAGAAATCTTCGTGACGTGAACGTGATCAAGGACAGCGGGACGCGGGCGACGCTGCCGCCCTTCGGCGAGGAGCACGAGGAGCTGCGACAGAGCGTCGCGCGCTTCGTCGCCAAGGAGATCGCGCCGAACGTCGACGAGTGGGAGGCGGCGCGGGAATTCCCGCGCGAGCTCTACTCGCGCTGCGCCGAGCTCGGCTTCCTCGGCTTGAAGTTCCCCGAGGAGTACGGCGGCCAGGGCGGCGACCACCTCCACGACGCGGTCTGGGTCGAGGAGCTGGCCCGGTCGGGCGGCTCCGGCGGGGTTGCCGCGGGGCTCAACGCCCACGCCTCGATCGCGATGCCGCCGATCTCCAACTTCGGCAGCGAGGAGCAGAAGCAGCGCTGGCTGGTGCCGGGGATCGCCGGCGAGAAGATCGGCGCGCTGGGGATCTCCGAGCCCGGGGCCGGCTCCGACGTGGCCGGCCTCTCCACCACCGCGAAGCGCGACGGCGACCGCTTCATCGTCAACGGCGCCAAGACCTTCATCACCAACGGCGTCCGCGCCGACTTTCTCGTCTGCGCCTGCAGGACGACCGAGGACGGCGGCCACGGCGGCATCTCCTTCCTCGTCCTCGAGCGCGATATGCCCGGCTACGAGGTAGCGCAGAAGCTGGAGAAGATGGGCTGGCACTCCTCCGACACCGGCGAGCTCTCCTTCACCGACGTCGAGGTTCCCGCCGAGAACCTGCTCGGCGAGGAGAACGGCGGCTTCAAGCTGATCATGGCCAACTTCGCCTGGGAGCGGCTGCTGATGGCGATCGGCGCCGTCGGCGCGATGCAGCGCCTTGTCGACACAACCGTCGCCTACGCGCTCGACCGCGAAGCCTTCGGCCGCCCGATCGGCAAGTTCCAGGCGATCCGCCACCACGTCGCCGAGATGGCGACCAGGGCCGAGGCCGCCCGCGCCCTCACCTACAACGCCCTCCGCCTCTTCCACGAGGGTCAGGACTGCATCCAGGAGGTCAGCATGGCGAAGCTGATGACCCAGCGCGCCGTGCTCGAGATCGCCGACCAGTCGCTCCAGATCCACGGCGGCTACGGCTACATGCGCGAGTACGGCATCGAGCGCGCCGTCCGCGACGCCCGCCTCGGCCCGATCGGCGGCGGCACCGACGAGATCATGAAAGAGATCATCGGCAAGACGATCGGGCTGTAGGGATCCGGCCTACCGGCGGGCGGTCAGGGAGTAGTCGTCGCCACGTCTCCAGCCCGCTTGCAAGTCCAGCCATTGGCGGACGCGAGCGTGGTGAGGAGAATGCCGACGGCGGTCACCACCATGCCGGGGATCAGGGCAACGGGGATGAGAACCAGGCCCACCAGCGACGCCCCGGCGCCGGCGAGCAGAATCGCGCACTTCATCCGGCCTCCGATGTCGCCGGGAGCGAAGCCGGTGTCGGAAAGCTGATGGAGCTTCGCGCGGAGAGCACCAATCTCAGCCTCGGCTTCCGCCTCGACGATCGCGCAGGCCTCGATTACCTGACCCGCGAACGGAGGCTCGGGAAGCATGTCGAACAGCTCGGCGCCGAACTGCTGCCCGCTGACAATCCGCCGCAATTCCTCGTCGAGATCCTCCTCCATCTCCCCCACCACACCCCTCAGCTCCCTGCAGCCCCCGGCGGCCCTGGCGATCAGAGAGCACATCTCGTCTACAAGGCGGCCGATCTCAGGTAGGTCACGCTCCACGTCCGCCGGCTCGAGATCGGACGCCAGGTAAGCGCTCCAAGCATCATCCAGCGCATTGAGCTTTTGAATATCCGCAGCTAATCCAAGCGCCATCACCTGGCTTGCCAGCGGTGCCCGTGCCGCAGCAGGAGGCCCTGCGGTACCCATAGCCGGACGGTACAGAGCACCGATTCCCGCACATGTTTTCTGACAGTTAAGTTCGCGGACGGCGCCTAGAGGCTTGATGCGGGTTCACCGTCCGTCGTAGGCGGCGAGCGCCCGCGCGGGCCTGCCGATCAGGGTGTTGACGTAGATCCCGAGCGTGAGCGCCAGCA
>Ga0081540_1000546_pt1 | contig 36470 bp, 35 predicted proteins | sample TabmetS2T1R1_FD_71024 | JGI IMG/M metagenome (GOLD analysis project Ga0081540, IMG submission 71024) | Tabebuia heterophylla rhizosphere microbial communities from the University of Puerto Rico - S2T1R1 | ecosystem: Host-associated > Plants > Roots > Rhizosphere ...
TTTCGCGGGCTGAGGAGCGCGAGGTCGGTTGGTTCGAACCGGCGCAAGCTCGCGCCAGGGGGTCTATAAGGGATCTGGACTTGCCGAGTCGCCGCGAGGAGGCGCAGTGCGAAGCAGTGGGACAGCTATGGGTCGGTTGTTGGTTGCCTGCGTGTTTGCGTTGGGCGGGCTCGGGGCGCTCGGCGCCAGCGCCGTGTCAGCCGCACCTGGATACAGGCTTTCGTTCGGCTCCACTGCCATGACCGCCGAATCCGGGGGGCCGCTGATCGTCAAGGGTTTCCGCTCGAGCCCGACCGAGCCGATGGTGGCGGACCAGATCATCAAGACCACGGACGGCAGCCCGGACATAAGGCGGCCGAACATCGGGCAGCTCGTCTACGAGGAGTACCCGGGATCGGTGAGCCACCGGCACTGGCACTACAAGGGCTTCGTGCGCTACCAGCTCCGCTCCGTGTCGGACCTGTCGCTGGTCCGCCCGGACAACAAGGCAGGGTTCTGCCTGTCCGACCCGGTCCTCGCGCCGGACTTCTGCGGGTCGCTCAACCCGGGGGCGATGGCGGTCGATGAAGGGCTCACCCCCGGCGTTAGCGACTACTACAACCCGCTGCTCGAGGGGCAGTACATCGACGTCGCCGACGTACCCCCGGGCGATTACTGGCTCGTGCATTGGGTGAACGCCTCCAAGGAGATCTGCGAGAGCGACTATGGGAACAACGCGGCCGGGGTGAAGATCGCGCTGTGGCCGAACGGCTACGGCCAAGCGCCCTACCTCGCGACGAAGGAAGTCCTCGAGCCGTTTCCGGGGCTATCCGATCTCAACCCCCCGGCAAACTGCGGCGGGGCGACCGCGAACTTGCCGGATCTCACACAGCTGCCACCTGCCGAGCTCGCGGTCAGCGTCGTCGGCGAGACGCCCCCGGTCACAGAGCAGCCGGTGGCGCCGGGGCCTGCTGCGCCGGCGCTCAGCGCGCGTAGAGCAAAGAGATACGTCGTCACGGCTCTGACCCGGCGCTTCAACAAACGACCCAGGAAGCTCCGCCAAGCGTGCCGAAGGACCAGCCCGACTAGCTTCGTGTGCCGCGTCCGCTGGCGCGATCGCCGCTATCGATACAAGGGCACCGTGCGCATCTTCACCGTCCGCACGCGAACGCGCTTCGAGCGACGAGTCAATCTCCGGGTGCGGCGCACAGCCATCCGCTGCGCACCCGGACGCCGCTGCTCGCGAATCATCAAGGCAACGAACATGCGGTTCGTCGTGCGCGCGCGAGCTCTTACGCAGCGGGTGCACTTCGGCCAGGCCGCTTTTCCCGCCCCTCTGGGCGCGGCAGCCGTCGCTTCGCCCCCGTCCAGCGGCAATGCGGTACCCGCTGAGCGACGGCTGGTTGACTTCCCGCTCCTCTGCAAGCCTCTACGAGTGCGAGCGTCGTAGCCGCGGCGTGTCTTGACCCGCTCAGAATGATCTGAAAGTGTCGCCCGATGTGGGCGAGTCACCGGGGGACCAAGGTCCGCCGGCGCAGTACGTTGCTTGTCGCGATGGCCGCGATGGCGGCCTCAGCGGTAGCTCTCCCGGCTGCCGAGGCGGCGCTCCCGGGCTCGGCAGGCACCAAGCTCGAGCTCTTCCGCGGCGCCAATGCTTTCGGCCTATCGGCGGCCGACAACGAGAGCATCGGCGAGCCTCCCGACCCGACCGGGTCGGTGAGCCGGCGCCACTACGTCCAGGTCGTCAACGCGCGGATCGCCGTATACGAGCGTGAGCGGCTGCGACGGCCGGTGGCCCAGATGGATGCGACGGCGTTCTGGGGTACCGACGACAGCACCGTGGTCGACCCGCAGATCGCCTGGGACGATCGCGCCCACCGCTGGTACTACGTGATGCTGCGCAACCGCCCGAACGCCAACAGCATCTTCTTCGCCTGGTCGAAGTCCGCCGACCCGAGCGATCTCGCCGGTGGCTGGTGCCGTATGGAGATCCCGCTCGGAAGGCTGTTCGACGACTTTCCCCGGCTCGGCTACAGCGCCGCACACGTGCTTATCGGCACCAACGTCTTCGACGTCGAGACGCGTCGCTTCCAGTTCGCACGGGTCTGGGCGATCGCGAAGCCGACCGGTGACGTGGCGAGCTGCGAGCGGCCGGCGCTGACCGCGTTCGGCAGCAAGCGGCGGCCCCTTCGCGAGGCGGACGGGCGCCTTGCTGTGACACCGGTCCCCGTCGTTCCTGTGAAGCCGTCGCGACGCGGCTTCATCATCGCCGCCGACTGCATCGACGAAGAGAGCGAGGAAGGCGCCGAGCACCCCTCGATCCAGTGGCGGCAGGACTTCTCCCTGCTACTCGGGCTGGAGCGACTGCTGGCCGACGAGCCGCCGAAGCTGCGCGACGGGGCGGAGCTCAACCCGCACCAGGTGGACGCGCTGTCCGGCACGCTCACCGAGCTGATGGCCGAGCAGCAGGAGGCCGCCGTGATCGAGGCCAACGGCAACGGCGCCGTGGCAGAGGCGGTCGAGGAGGCAGACGGGGACGGCGCCGCCAACGGCGAGGCCGAGCTCGAGGACGAGGACTTCGCCCCAGACGAGGAGCCCCAGGACTGGGAGGAGCAGCCCGCCGGGGACGACGAGGAGACGATCGAGGAGGCACCCGAGGACCCCGGGGCCGAGCGTCGCTTCTGGTTCGAGCACGCGACCGGTGCCGGCAAGACGGTCGCCGCGGTCGGCTTCATCGACGCCTCGCGAACGGGCGGCGTGCTGATCCTCACCCACCGCCGCAACCTCGTCGACCAGTTCATCGGCGAGATCTCCGATCGCGGCTACAAGGAGCGCCTGCGCCCGCCGCTGCTCGGCGACCGCGACGACCCCGACGGCCCGGTCACGGTCGAGACCTACCAGTGGTTCGTGCGCAACCACAAGAAAATCTCCGACGCCTACTCGATCGTGATCTGCGACGAGGCGCACACCGCGCTGGGCGAGAAGACGAGCGCCTGCATTCGCGCCTGGAACGGTCCGGTCTTCATCGGCATGACCGCGACGGGCGCGCTGATCGCCCGCCACGTCGCCGACCTCTTCCCGACCCAGACCTCGCGCTTCGACCTGATCCAGGCCGCGCGCCGCGGCGTGATCTCGCCCCTGCGCTGCATGCGCATCCCGCCAGGGCCGGGGGTGCGGACGATCGCCAAGGTACCGCTGCGCAAAGGCGAGGTCGACCAGGACTTCGACCAGGAGGAGCTGGCCGCGCTGCTCGACCAGGAGCCCTTCAACGTCGCCATCGCCGACCTCTACAAGACGCGCTTCGACGGCATGCCGGGCGTCCTCTACACGGCCGGCGTGCAGCACGCCAAGAACGTGGCGCGGGCGCTGCAGAGCGTCGGCGTCGCGGCCCGCGCCGTCTCCGGCGAGACGCCGAAGCGCGAACTGGCTGAGATCCTCGCCGGCTTCGAGCGCGGCGAGGTCGACGTGCTCTGCAACGCGATGCTGCTCGCCGAGGGCTGGAACTCGCCGCGGGCGACGCTCTGCATGCACCTGGCGCCGACCGCCTCGCGGCGCATCTACCAGCAGCGAGTCGGCCGCGTGACGCGGCGGGCACCGGGCAAGGAGGCCGGCCTGGTGATCGACTTCGTCCACCCGGCGACCACGCACGACGAGACGATCGTCACCCTGCACAGCCTGCTCGACCGCGACGTCTACCGCGGCGGCGCGATCGTCGTCGGGCCGGTGCGGCGCGGGCGCGGGCGCAAGGTCCGGGTCGAGCGCCGGATCGTCCCCGTCTCCGACGTCGAGGAGAAGCGGATGGAGGTGCTCGAACGGGAGATCTGGCGGATCGCGGTCGAGAACCTCGATTACCCCGAGCAGCACGCCTGGGCGGCGCTGGCCGGCGCGCGGGTCTCGACCCAGGGCTGGCGCCGGGCGCGGGCGATGCTGCAGAACGACCGCACCAAGGAGCTGCGCCGCCGCTTCCTGCTGACCTGCGTGCAGCGCAATCGCAACGCCCAGCTGCGGCTGAAAGCGCTGGGGGAGATCGCCGACCTCGGCGATCCCGAGGCCTTCGACGACGCGATCGACATCGTCGGCACCTGGAGCCGGGAGGACAAACGGGCGGGGACGAAGACGCTGCTGCAGGCGCTGGTCGACAAGCGGATCGGCCGCCGCGACCAGGCTCAGGCCTGGGTCTGGCGGCTCGCCTCCTACACCCGCGAGCTGCACGAGGAGTACGCGGTCCAGCGCTGGCCGGAGACCAAGCGGCTGCTCGGCCTGCTCGTCAACTCCTCCGGCCGCGCCCACGGGCGCAACGCGCGGCGGCTCGTCCACGCGGCGCGCAAACAGGACCGCCGGCTGGCGGTGGCCCTGCTTGCCGCCGCCGTCTCGCACACCCCCGAGGGCGAGGAGGTGCTGCGCGGAGCGCGGATGCGGATGGCGCGGAAACCCTCGGCGGTCGCCCGCGAGCTGCTGCGCAACTTCCCCAAAGGCGGCAAGCGGCGGCGCAAGCGCGGCAAGCGCAACGGCAAGGGCGGCGAGCCGGGAGCCGGTAACGGCGAGAACGGATCGAAGGCCGGGTCGAAAGGCGAGGAGCTAGATACGGGTGAGGTGGACCTCGCCGGCGCCGAGGACGACGCGCTCGCCGGAGGGGACGACGACGACGAGGTAGCCGCGGTCGTCGATTCCGTCGGCGACTCCTGAGCCGTCCTCCCAGGCGATCTCGCGCCCGCGCAGCGCGTCGCGCTCACGCCAGGCGCCGAGCACGGCCCCTTGGTCGGCCTCGAGCCAGGTCTCGAGCCGGCGGCTGAGCGCGTCAGCCGCCTCGGTTTGTAACCCAGAGGGTGACAAAGGACAAGCGGTGGCGGGGAAAAGCGACGTGGCCGTGTCGCGCAGCTCGGGCGGGAACTCGTCGGCGGCGATCGCGAGGTTGAGGCCGACGCCGATCACCGCCCAACCGTCCTGGGGGCGGGCCTCGATCAGGACGCCGGCCAGCTTGCGGCCCTCGACCTGGACGTCGTTGGGCCACTTGACGCCGCACTCGAGGCCGGGCTCCAGATCCTCGGCCGCCTCGCAGACGGCCAGCGGGACCGCCAGCGGCAGCAGCGTGTCGCCGGCGCCGAGCGGGCGCACGATCGCCGAGTAGAGCAGCGCCTTGCCGGGCGGGGCGGTCCAGGCGCGCCCCTGGCGGCCGCGGCCCTCGGTCTGCTCGGCGGCGGTGACGACGGTCCCGTGCGGGGCGCCAGCGGCGGCGAGCTCGCGGGCGCGGCTGTTGGTCGAGTCGACGCGCGAGTAGTGCCGGTGCGGAGTCCCGAATCCCATACGTAGTTTGTAACCCAGAGGGTTACAAACTACGGGGGGGTTGCCCGGTTGCGTCGGCGAGCAGGGCGGCGACGAGGCCCTCGACGTCGTGTCGTTCGGCTTCGATGTCGACCCGCAGGCCGGCGGCGCGGGCGGCCTCGCTCGTCACCGGGCCGATCGAGACGACGCGGGCGGCGGCCGGGAAGCGGTCGCCAAGCGCCTCGGTCAGGTTGGTCACGGTCGAAGAGGAGGTGAAGGTGACGTAGTCGGCGACCTGCGCCGCCGCGACCGCGTCGGCGTCGGGCTGCTCGCGGACGGTCTCGTAGAGGGCGACGACGTCGACCTCGGCGCCGCGGCGCTCGAAGTATTCGGGGAGGACGTCGCGGGCGTCGGCGGCGCGGGCGACGAGGACGCGGCGTCCCCCGACCTCGACGTCCTCCAGCGCCTCGATCAGGCCCTCGGCGACGAAGCGCTCGGGGACGACGTCGGCGGCGATCCCGCGTTTGGCGAGCGCCCGCGCCGTTCCGGGCCCGATCGCGGCGACGGTGACGTCGGCGAGCGCGCGCGAGTCGAGCCCGGCGGCGTCGAGTGCCTCGAACAGGAGGCGGACGCCGTTGGGGCTGGTCAGGCAGACGAGCGCGTACCTGCCGATCGCCGCGGCCGCCTCGCGCACCGCGGTGCTCTGCAGCCGCGGCTCGATCCGGATTGCCGGCAGCTCGACGACCTCGGCGCCGAGGTTGCGAAGCATCGTTGCCAGGCCGCTGGCCTGGGCGCGGGCGCGGGTGACGACGACGGTGCGGCCGTGCAGCGGGCGGCGCTCGAGCCAGGCCAGCTCCGCGCGGCGGGCGGCGACCGGGCCGACGATGATCAACGCCGGCGCCTTCACCTCGGCCAGCTCAACCGCCTCGTGGATCGTCCGCAGGGTCGCCGCGACCGTGCGCTGGCCCGGCCAGGTGCCGCGTTCGATTGCCGCCGCCGGCTGCTCGGGGTCGCGGCCGGCGGCGATCAGTGCCGCCGCGTTCTCGGCCAGCCGTTTGACGCCCATGTAGAAGACGAGGGTTCCGGGGAAGGCGGCGAGCGCCCCCCAGTCCAGCGCGCTCTCCCCCTTGTCCGGGTCCTCGTGGCCGGTGACGAAGGCGACGGCGGAGGCGTCGTCGCGGTGGGTGACGGGGATGCCGGCGTAGGCGGTGGCGGCGACCCCGGCGGTGACGCCCGGAACGACCTCGAACTCGACCCCGGCGGCGTGCAGCGCTTCGCCCTCCTCGCCGCCGCGGCCGAAGACGAAGGGGTCGCCGCCCTTGAGGCGGACGACGCTGCGCCCGGCCCGCGCTGCCTCGACCAGCCGCTCGCCAATCTCCTCCTGCGGCACCGAAGGCACGCCAGGCTGCTTGCCGACGTAGATCAGCTCGGCGTCCTCGCGGGCACCCGCGAGTGCCCCGGGGGGGATCAGACGGTCGTGGAAGATCGCGTCGGCGCTGGAGATCAGCGCCAGCGAGCGTGCCGTCATCAGGCCCGGGTCGCCGGGCCCGGCACCGACCAGGTAAACGACGCCCGGGCGGGCGCTCAAGTGGACGCCTCCGCTCGCTCGAGCAGCTCGGCGGCGCCGCTGCCCAACAGCCGGCGCGCCAGCTCCAGACCGAGCTCGGTCGGCTCGTCGGCCGCGCCCTCGACCCGGTCGCGGAGCCACTCGCTGCCGTCGGGGAGGCCGAGGAAGGCGGTCAACGTCAGCCGCCCGCCGGCGGTCTCGGCGTGGACGCCGACCGGGGTCGAGCAGCTCGCCTGCAGCGGTGCCACCGCCGCCCGCTCGGCGGTCAGCTCGCGCATCGCCTCGAGGTCGGTGATCGCGCCTACCGCGGCCAGGGCCTCCTCGTCGCCCGTCCTGATCTGGACCGCCAGCGCGCCCTGGCCGGGAGCGGGGACCATCGCCTCGGTCGGCAGCCGGAAGCCGATCTCGCCCTCGCGGCCGAGCCGGCGCAGGCCGGCGCTGGCGAGGACGATCGCGTCGAGCTCGCCCTCGGCGAGCTTGCGCAGGCGGGTGTCGACGTTGCCATGCAGCTCTTCGACGCGCAGGTCCGGCCGCGCCGCCAGCAGCTGGGCGCGGCGGCGCAGGCTCGCGGTCCCGACGCGGGCGTCCTCGGCGACGTCGTCGAGCGAGGAGCCCGGCCCGATCCAGGCGTCGCTCGGGTCCTCGCGCTGCGGCACCGCAGCGATCTCGAGCCCGGCCGGCATCTCGCCCGGCAGGTCCTTGGCGGAGTGGACGCCGAGCTCCGCCCGCTCGGCCAACAGCGCCCGTTCGACGCCGCGGACGAAGCGCGACTTGTCGCCGGGCTCACCGTCCGCGCTAGCCTCGACCAGCTCGGCACCGCCCAGCATCGCGGCCACCTGCCTGGCCTGGGTTAGCGCCAGCTTGCTACCGCGAGTCGCGATCCGCAGCGCCAAGCACGCCTCATTCAGCCTTCTTACTGCGCAGCTCGGTCACGTTTGCGCCGCCGGCCTCGGGGACGGTCTCGACGTCGAGGCCGAACAGCTCGCGCAGGGCGCTGACGTAGTTGTAAGCCTCATCCTCGCCGGCCGAGCGGCGCATCCGCACGGTCGGCTCGTGCAGGAGCCGCGAGGCGACCGCTTTCGCCATCGCCTCGATCCGCTCGCGGTCGGCCTCGCCGAGGTCCTGCCAGCGGCTCTCGTTCTCGGCGAGGACGCGGCGCACGACCTCGTCGCCGCGCTCGCGCAGGGCGGTGATCGTCGGCACCACCTCGAGCGAAGCGAGCCAGCGCTCGAAGCGGTCGAGCTCGGCCTCGATGAGCAGCTCCGCCCGCCGTGCCTCGGCCTCGCGGCCGGAGGCGTTGCGTTCGACGATCTGCTGGACGTCGTCGATGTCGTGGACGCTGACGCCCGGAATCTCGCGGCAGTCGGGCTCGATGTCACGGGGGACTGCGATGTCGATCGCCAGCAATGACCGCCCGCTGCGGCCCTCCATCACCTGGGCGAGCCCGTCGCGCTCGATGACGTGGTGCGGTGAGTTGGTCGCCGAGACGACGATGTCGGCCTCCTGCAGCTGTGTCGGCAGCTCCTCGAAGCGGACCGCGGTGCCGTCGAAGCGCTGCGCCAGACCGATTGCGCGGTCGTAGTGGCGGTTGGCGACGAAGACGGTGTCGACGCCCTGGGCGGTGAGAGCGCGGGCGACGAGTTCGGCGGTCTCGCCGGCGCCGACCATCAGCACCCGGCGCTCGGAGAGGTCGCCGAGCGCACGCCGCGCCAGCTCGACCGCGACCGAGGGAATCGAGACGCCGGCTTCGCTGATCCCGGTCTCCTCGCGGGCACGGCCGCCGGCCGAGAGGGCGCCGCGGAAGAGGCGGTTGAGGATCGGACCGGTACCGCCCTCGACCAGCGCCAGCTCGTAGGCGCGTTTGACCTGGCCTTGGATCTCGGCCTCACCGAGGATCATCGAGTCGAGCCCGGCCGTGACCCGCATCAGGTGACGGGCGGCGTCGCCGCCGCGGAAGCTGTAGAGGTGGCCGAGCAGCTCGGTCGGCCGGATCTCGGCCTGGCGGGTGAGGACGCCGAGCGCCGTCGACTCGGCCTCGACCGGGTCGGAGACGATCAGGTAGAGCTCGGTCCGGTTGCAGGTCGAGATCGCAGCCGCCTCGTGGATCCCGGCCGCCGCGGTCAGCTCGCCGAGGGCGCTGACGGCGCGCCCCTCGGTCAGCGCCAGGCGCTCGCGCAGGTCGAGCGGCGCGGTCTTGTGCGAGACGCCGAGTGCCAGGAGATCGGAGCCGGCCATCAGGCGCTCACCTCTTCCTTCTCCTCGGCTTTGCGCTGCTCGGCGAAGCTTGCGACCTCCTTCAGTTCGCGCTCGATCCGAGCGACTTTCGAGGCCATGATCGAGACGTAGATCACCAGGAGGACGACGAAGACGACGTAGGCGCCGGCGACGTACTTGCCGGCCTCGTCGAGCGGCAGCGCGGGGGCGTCGGCCAGCAGAAGCGCCAGCATCAGCTCACCTCCGGCGCGATCCGGGAGCTGGCGCCCGAGCCGGGCGCGTCGAGGGCGCGGCGCAGGCGCTTGACCTGGCCGGAGGCGCTCTTCGCCGCCAGCTCGAACTTGACCAGCGTCAGCCAGAGCAGCGCCATCGCGGCGAGCGAGCAGAGGAAGACGAGCATCATCGAGCCCGGCAGGCCGCCGGTGCTGGTCGCGAAGACCCGCGGGTGGACGAGGCTCTGGGCCATCCGCACCGCCATGAAGTTGAGCGGCACGAAGGCGCCGGCGGTGACCGCGAAGACCGAGGCGTAGCGCGCTTGGCGGTCGCGGTCCTCGATCGCGTACCGGAACGGGTAGTAGGTGCAGTAGAGGAGGAAGACGATCAGGAAGCTGACCAGCGTCGGCTCGTCCCAGACCCACCAGTGACCCCACGAGGCCTTGGCCCAGATCGCGCCGGTGACGAGCACGGCGACGCCGAAGATCACCGAGATGTGGATCGAGACATAGGAGTAGGCGTCCCACTTCGCGTTGCCGCTGCGCAGGTGGGCGATCGCGAAGACGCCGCCGACGATGAAGCCGACCAGCGCCGTGATCGCCAGCGGCACGTGCAGGTAGAAGATCTTCTGGATGAAGCCCTGGTCGGCGTCGAGCGGCGCGTAGAAGAAGACCAGCGAAAGCGACAGGGCGAGCATCGCCACGGTGGCGATCGAGAGTGGTCTCAGTCCTTTGCCGTACATGCCTCAGAGAGGGGTGGGGGCGCTCGGCGCCGGTCAGTCCTCGAGCAGGAAGTCGAAAACGGCGTAGCCGACCAAGCCGAAGATCAAATCGTATAGGCCGAGGACGATCAGCCAGGTCCCGAAGCGGTGGTAACCGGGACCGCCCAGAGCCAGCAGCGGCTCGGTGGCGCCGGTGGCGGCGATCATCAGCGGCACGATCAAGGGCAGCAGGACGAGCGGCACCAGCAGGTCGCGGGCGCGCGAGTTGACCGCCATCGAGGAGATCAGGGTGCCGGTCGCGGCGAGCCCGAAGTCGGCCAGCAGCAGGACCGAGACGAGCGGCAGCAACGCCGTGGCGGAGCCGAGGAAGAAGAGGGCGAAGACCGGCACCGCGATCAGCTCCAGCGCCAGCAGGTAGACCATCAGCGCCGCGACCTTGGCGGTGAAGAGGACGCTGCGGTCGATCGGGGCGAGGCGGATCGCGTCGAAGCCGCCCTCCTCGCGCTCGGCGACGAAGAGGCGATTGATGCCGAGCACCGCGGCGAACAGCAGCGTCGCCCACAGCACCCCGGAGGCGAGGCTGCCGGAGAGCTGGGTGCGGTCGAGGCCGAAGCGGAAGATGACGAAGGTGGTGATGGCGAACAGCGCCATCGCCGGCAGCGACTGCAGGGTGCGCAGCTCCGAGCGCAGCTCCTTGCCGAGAATCGCCGCGAAGGCGGCGCGCGAGGGAGTCACGAGACCCTCGCGACTTCGCCGATCCCGAGCCGCAGCACCTGGTCGGCCTCGGGCAGGTGGCGGTCGGGATCGTGGGTGACGACGACGCGGGTGCGACCCTCGCCCGGCCCGATCAGGGCGTGGGAGAGTTCGCGGCCCTCGGCGTCGAGGTTGGAGTCGGGCTCGTCGAGCAGCAGCAGCTCGGGCTCGTGCAGGACGCAGCGGCAGATCGCCAGCCGCTGGCGCATCCCGGCGGAGAGCTCGGCGACCCGCTCGTCGGCGCGGCGCTCCATCTCGGTCGCCCTCAGCAGGGCCGCGATCCGCGCCTCCGCAGCGGCGCCGTCGACGCCGTGCAGGCGGGCGTGGAAGCGCAGGTTCTCGCGCCCGGAGAGGTCGCGGTAGAGCAGCGGTTCGTGCCCGAGGTAGCCGATCCGGCCGCGCAGCTTCCAGGCCTCACGGGGCAGCGCGCAGCCGAGCACGGTGACCTCGCCGCCGCTCGGCCGCAGCAGCGTCGCCAGCACCCGCAGCAGCGTCGACTTACCGGCGCCGTTGGGGCCGAGGACGACCAGCGACTGTCCCGCCGACAGCTCGAGCCCCACTCCTTCGAGCGCGGTGCGGCCACCGTAGTCGCGGCGCAGGCCGACCAGGCGCAGCGCCGGGCTGGAGCTGGATTCGTCCATCTGCTGGGGATTGTGAAGGTCCGGCGCCGACCGAGACGAAAAGGACCGCATGAATACGTTCAAGAAGCTTTCCCCCCTGATCGTCGCGAGCGCGGCCGTGGCGCTGATCGCGGCCCTCGCCACCTCCGCCGCCACTGCGACCCGCACGATCCAGGTCCCCAACCAGATCTCGATCAAGAGCAAGGACCTGAAGTTCACCGGCAAGGTCACGGCCGGCAAATACGAACCGTGTGCCCAGCAGCGCAAAGTGATCCTCTACAAAGTCGTCAAAGGCGGCCCCGACCAGGCGGTCGGCGAGACCCGGACCAGCCTCAAAGGCAACTACTCGATCGTCCCCCAGGGCTCCGCCGGGATCTCACTCGCGCGCTTCTACGCGAAGGTGCCGAAGCTCTCCGAAGGCACCGCCGGCACGATCTACGTCTGCAGGGCCGCTCGCTCGCGGACGGTCGGCGCCAACGCCAGCTGACCCCCGGCCCTGCGGTTACCCGCGACCCATACAACAAACCTAATTATTTATATATAAACACAGTATGTTCTCGGCGTGCGCAGGCCCTGGCGCGACCTGAGGAAGATCTGCCGCGAAGCTTTCTTCGAAAGGAAGCCGCTGCCGGTGCTCTGGGTCGTCCTCGTTTTCCTGATCGGGGCGGTGGCGGTGGCGGTGGTGATGCTTCACCCCGATGGCCTTGGCGCCTACGCCGGTTGGTCGCTCGGTGGGATCTTCGCGCTCGGCATCGTGATCGCGCTGGTGGCCGCCGAGGAAGAAGGCAACCGCGGCGACGTCTGGGGAGAGATCGGCCGCAGCCTGCTGGTCGCCGGCCTCCTCGCCTTCGCGGTCTGGTTGATCGGCTATCTGCGGCACCCGACCGAAGAACGGCAGGCGCTCCAAGCCGCGATCGGCTTCCAGCAGAGCATGCCCGGCGTCGACCTCCACGGCAAGGACCTGAACAGCTTCGACCTCTCGGGTAAGAACCTCGAAGGGGCCGACTTGGCGGGAGCGGAATTGAGAGGCGCGAGCCTCGTCGGCGCCAAGCTCCACGGCGCCGACCTCTCCTCTGTCGACCTCACCGGCGCCGACCTGGAAGCCGCCGATCTCAGCAACGCCAACCTCTCCGACGCGGCCTTGGTCGAAGTCGATGCCTCCACCGTCAACTTCAGAAAGGCGGAGATGCCCGGGGTCGACCTCTCCGGCGCGCAGCTCAGCGGCGCCGATCTGAGACGCGCCTGCCTGGCCGGCGGCAGCCTCGCCGGCGCTTCGCTGCCTGACGCCCACCTGGAGGGGGCGGCGCTGACCGAAACCGATCTCGCCGAAGCCAGCTTCTGGTTCGACCTGCGCCCGGCGTACCTCCGTTCGATCGGGCTCCAAGGCGCCGAGAACGCCACTGACGCTCGTTGGCCGCCGCATTTCAAACATCGGGTGCTGGACCTCGTCGAAGCCGACTCTGGCCAAAGGCCGCCGCCCACCGAAGCCCCAAAGGCGGTTGCGGCCGGCGAAGTCCTCGCGGTCCCTGACGGCGACACCATCCTGCTCGGCACCCTCAACGGAAGGAAGCGGGTGCGGCTGATCGGGCTCGACGCGCCCGAGCTCGGCGACACCGGCGGCGGCGCTGCGCGCGACCTGCTGCGGCAGCTCATTCCCCTGGGTTCTCGGGTCAGCTTCGCGTACGACACCCGTCGCGCCGACGCCTTCGACCGCAACCTGCTCTACCTCTTCGATGAACGGGGCAGACTGGTCAATCAGGAGTTGCTGCAACAGGGTGTTGCCGTCGCCGCGATCGACCCGCGCGGCGACCGGCGTCGCAACGACCGCTACGCCAGCCAGTTCGTCAGGGCCGAAGCATGGGCCAGGCAGCACGCCCTCGGCCTCTGGGAAAGCTGCCCGCCTTAGGAGGGCTTGCCCAGGGTGCGGCGCCCGACCTCGAGCAACGGCGCCGCGCCCTGGCGCAGGGCCTTGGCCCGGACCTCGCCCTTGCCGTAGAGGATCTTGGCCGAGGCCCGCACGGCTTCGCCGAGCGTGCGGTCGTAGGGGTGCCACCAGAAGTCGCGGGCCAGTCCCGGCTCCCAGGCGTTCATCTTGATGTTGACGCACTCGTAGAAGCCGAACTTCGAGTGCGAGCGGCCGAGGCCCGAGTCCTTGACGCCGCCCCAGGCGCACTGGCAGGCGCCGTGGCTGAAGGAGTGGTCGTTGATCCAGACCATCCCCGACTGGATCCGGCGGGCGATCCGCTCGCCGCGCTGGCGGTCCCTGGTCCAGACCGAGGCGCCGAGGCCGAACCGGGAGTCGTTGGCGAGGTCGATCGCCTCCTGCTCGGAGTCGACGACGACGATCGGCAGCACCGGGCCGAAGATCTCCTCGCGCATGATCCGCATCGCGTGGGTGACGTCGGTGACGACGGTCGGGGCGATGAACTTGCCGGCGAGGCCGGGGGCCTCGGTCGCTCCGCCGCAGAGCTTGCGGGCGCCGGCGCCGACCGCGTCGTCGATCAGTTCGTTGACGATCCCGTACTGGCCGGCCGAGGTCATCGGCCCGATCTCGGTCTCCCACTCGAGCGGGTCGCCGAGCCGCATCCGTTCCGCCTCGCGGGCGACGCCGGCGACGAAGCGGTCGGCGACCTCGCGCATCACGTAGACGCGCTCGATCCCCGAGCAGGTCTGGCCGGCGTTGGCGAAGCCGCCCCAGACCGCGCCGGCAACCGCGTTGTCGAGGTCGCCGTCGGCGCAGACGATCATCGGGTCCTTGCCGCCGAGCTCCAGGACCGAGCCCTTGAGCGCCGCGGCGCAGACCTCACCGACGTGGCGGCCGACCTCGACCGAGCCGGTGAAGAAGACCTTGCCGACGCTGGAGCGGGCCAGCGCCTCGCCGACCGCGCCGCCGCCGTGGACGACCCGGACCAGGCCCTCGGGCAGGCCGCCCCTCTCGAATACGGCGCGGATCCGCTCGCCGAGCAGCGGCGTCAGGCTGGCCGGCTTGAGGACGACGCCGTTGCCCGCCATCAGCGCGATCGCGACCTCGCCGAAGGGAATCGACCAGGGGTAGTTCCAGGGCGCGATCACGCCGACGACCCCGATCGGCTCGTAGGAGAAGTGGCCGCTCTTGGAGAGGGTGAAGGCCTGCGTCATCCGCACCTTCTCGTCAGCAAGGATCTTCGGCCCCGCCTTCGCGCACCAGTGCAGAGCGTCGACGGTCGGCAGCAGCTCCATCGTGTAGGCCTCGGTCCGCGGCTTGCCCTGCTCGCGGACCAGCAGCTCGGCGATCTCGTCGATGTCGTCGAGCAGCGCGTCGGCTGCACGCCGCATGTAGGTGGCGCGCGTCTTCGCCGGCAGCTCGGCCCAGGCCGGCTGGACCCGGGCGACGTCGTCGACGACTCCCTGCACCTCCTCCGGCGTGACCGTCGGCACCGTTCCCACCAGCTCCCCAGTTGCTGGGTTGAACGACTCCAGGATTGACGCGGACGGCGGTGACTGCGTGGCGCTCTCCATTCGTCGATCTTACGCCGGAAAGTCAGCCTGCCAAGCGGCTCCTCCGGAGGAGAACACGATTCGAGTCACAACTTGAGGGGGATGCGTTCCCGGCAATCGGCGGACATTCGTCCCCTGAGCAAGGTCGGCCACTTTGGCTATCGTCGGATAACGATGGAAGCCGAAAACGACGCTCTGGAGTTGCTGCAGAAGGCCTGGATAGGAGACGCGTGGTCGCCGCTGCGCCTGCCGGTGGACCCCTTTGCGATCGCCCAGCAGCTAGGCATCAAGGTGTTCGTCGATCATGGTCTGCCGGCTGAAGTGTCTGGCATGTTGCGCAAGCAGGCCGGCTACGAGGATCCGGAAATACTCCTCAACGCGGGCGACTCTCGAAACCGACAGCGTTTCACCTGCGCGCACGAGCTCGGTCACTACAACCAGCGAGTCAAGGAAGGCTCAGACGGCGCCTGGGAGTACGTGGACAAGCGTGACCCGCTCTCATCGCAGGGCTTGGACCCGGAGGAGGTCTACGCCAACAAGTTCGCGGCAGGATTGCTGATGCCGCAGGACGAGGTGAAGGCGAGGGCCGACGATCCGAACCCCGCTGCGCTTGCGCTCGATTTCGGAGTCTCGGCTGACGCGATGCGCTTCCGTTTGGAAAATCTCGGACTTACCTGAGACTGACCTGAGATGGAGCGCGGAGGGTACGCGCCGGACGCGGAACGAGACGCACTCGCGGCAGACGGGAGAGAGCTTGCGCTGACCGACGCTCAGATCGAGCGTAAGCGGAAGCTGGTTGACCTGGAAGGAAAAGAAACCGAGGTCGACAAGCTCAAGGAGGAGCTGGAAACCGAAAAGGAGAACCGGGGCCTTCGCCACCGGATCGCGATAGCTGCGCTGATCGTGATGTGTGTGCAGGTGCTCGCTTCGAACGCGATCTTCGTTTGGTACGGCGACACGAATGGCTGGGAGCGCAAAGGCTCGTAAGCCTGCCCGTCGCGCATACTTTGGGGCGGTGGCCGATCAGCTCTTCGACACTGGCGACGGTCAACCGCTGACTGCGTCGCTGCCCGCTGACGCGCCGCTGGCGGTGCGGATGCGGCCGCGCTCGCTCGACGAGCTGGTCGGGCAGGAGCACGTCGTCGGGCCAGGCTCGGCGCTGCGGGCGGCGATCGAGTCCGGCAAGCCCCACAGCGCGATCCTCTACGGACCGCCGGGGGCGGGGAAGACGACGCTGGCGCGGATCGCGGCGGCAGGGGCCGAGGGCGCCTTCGAGGAGGAGTCGGCGGTCAACGCCGGCAAAGCCGAGATCCGCGGCGTGATCGAGCGGGCGCGGGAGCGGCGGCGCGGCTCGGGGCGGCCGACGATCCTCTTCCTCGACGAGATCCACCGCTTCAACAAGGCCCAGCAGGACGCGCTGCTGCCGGCGGTCGAGGAAGGGCTGCTGACGCTGATCGGGGCGACCACCGAGAACCCGTTCTTCGAGGTCAACTCGGCGCTGCTCTCGCGGGCACAGATCTACGAGCTGCGGCCGCTCGCACCGGAGCAGGTCGAAGAGCTGCTGCGGCGCGCGCTCGCCGATTCCGAACGCGGGCTCGCCGAGCCGCCGCCGCTCGCCGACGCCGCCCTGGCAATGCTCGCCGAGCGCAGCGGCGGCGACGCCCGCGTCGCCCTCTCCGCCCTGGAGCGGGCGGCCGAGCGGGCGCAGGGGGAGGAGGTCGACGTGGCGGCGATCGAAGACGCGCTGCAGCGCAAGGCGATCGACTACGACCGCCAGGGCGACCGCCACTACGACTTCGTCTCGGCCTGGATCAAGGCGACCCGCGGCTCCGACGTCGACGCCTCGCTCTACTACCTGGCGGTGATGCTGGAGGGTGGCGAGGACCCGCGCTTCATCGCCCGGCGGATGGTGATCCTCGCCTCCGAGGACATCGGCAACGCCGACCCGCAGGCGCTGCTGGTCGCCGATGCCGCCGCTCGCGCCGTCGACCGGGTCGGGTTGCCCGAGTGCGCGCTCAACCTCGCCCAGGCGACCGTCCATCTGGCGCTGGCGCCGAAGTCGAACGCCTCCTACAGGGCGCTCGCCGCGGCCCGTGCCGAGGTCCGCGCCAACGGCGCCAAGACGCCGCCTGAATACCTGCGCGACGCCCACTACCCCGGTGCCGGCGAGCTCGGCCGCGGCAGCGGCTACCGCTACGCGCACGACGAGCCTGGTGGCGTTTCCGACCAGCCGCTGCTGCCGCCGGGACTCGAGGGGCGGAGCTTCTACGAGCCGACCGATCGGGGCTTCGAGGCGGAGCTCGGACGCCGCCTCGCGGAGCTCAGAAAAAAACTAGGCAAGTTGTAGAACGCGGCGCAACTTCATCGCTGGCTGGGGGTTTCATAGTCGGCTTTCCAAGCTAGAGCCAGGGAGAGCCGACATAACCGGCCGGAGGCCTGGACTGGGGGTCTCCGGCCGGGACTTACACAGGGGGGAGAGGGCGTCGAGATGACTGGGCTCGGCGCCCTCTTTGTATCCCGGCGAGGCGGCCGCCCGGATCGCCTAAGGTGGACCGATGGCGACCGGCGATCAGAGCAAGCTGCGGCTCGGTGGGATGGCGCTGCGCAACGGGCTGCTGATCCACGGCCCGACCCACTGGGCGGCTGCGGTGCGCGATCGCAACGGTGGGATCGAGGTTGCCTCGGCGCCGAAACCCGAGCTCGCTCCCGGCTTGGTCGCCAGGGTCCCCGGCCTGCGCGGGCCGCTGAAACTGGCCGAGGCGATGGCGGTCCTGCCGGCGGCTCGGCGCAAGCTGCCGGCGGCCCGGCTTCCCTTCGAGGACGGGCGGGTGATCGCTGCGGCCGGGGCGACGATGGCGGTTACGGGCTTGCTGCGCCGCAGGGCGCCCAACTCGGCCCTGCGCGAGGTCATCGCCCAGGTCGTCGGCGTGGTGCCGGCGGTGGTGGCGCTGCTGGACCGCGACCTGGCCGCCTACCACGGGGTCGAGCACAAGGCGATCGCCGCCTACGAGCAGGGGATCGAGGACGTCGCTTCGGTGCCGAAAGAGCACGACCGCTGCGGCTCCAACCTGATCGTGCCGATGATGCTGCTCTCGGCCGGCGGCACGATGCTGCTCGAGAAGCTGGTCGAGAAGCCGAGCCAGGCGTCGCGTGCGATGGTCGGTCTCGGCGGCGCCTCGATCGCGGTCGAGATGTTCGCCTGGTCCGACCGCCACCATGGCGACCCGCTGGCCGAGGCCTTCCACGCTCCGGGCCGCGAGATCCAGCGCCACTGGGCGACCAAGGAGCCGACCCCCGAGCAGCTCGAGGTCGGCCTCGCGGCGCTGGCCGAGATCCTCCGCGTCGAGTCAATAGACTGACCCGCCCGCGGCGGACGCGGAAGAGAGTGAGCGAGGCTGCCGGTGATGATTAGCGCGAACGAACGAGAGCAGAGTACGCGGGCGGAATTGTGATTTTTGGAAGGATCGATCATGTGGGCGTCGCCGTCGAGGACATCGACGCCGCGCTCGCTCTCTACGAGCAGGGTTACGAGATGCCGCTCGTCCACCGCGAGACGGTCACCGAGCAGGGTGTCGAGGCGGTCCTGCTCGACGTCGGCGACGGCCACGTCGAGCTGCTGGCGCCGCTCGGACCCGACACCCCGGTCGGCAAGTTCATGGCCAAGAACGGCCCCGGCCTGCACCACGTCGCCTACGCGGTCGACGACATCGACGCCGCGCTCGAGCGGATCGCCGCCGCCGGGATCAAGCTGATCGACGCGGTGCCGCGGATCGGGATCCGCGAAAGCCGCGTCGCCTTCCTTCACCCCCGCTCGACCGGCGGGGTGCTGACCGAGATCGTCGAACCTGCGGGAGGGCACTGATGGCAGAAGCGCAACGAGTCGAGATCGGGTTCGAGGGCGGCCAGGTGATCTCCGTCCGCCTCGCCGACGATGACCTCAAGGACCTCCGCAAGCAGCTCGAGAAGGGCGGCTGGCACGACCTCCACACCGAGGACGGCGTCGTCGCCCTCTACCTCGGCAAAGTCGCCTTCCTGCGGATCGAGTCCGGCGCCCACCGCGTCGGCTTCGGCTCGGTCGAGTGAGCCGGCCGCGCCTGCTCGCCGGCGCCGCAGCCGCGGCGGTTCTGGGGGCGGCGCTGTGGTGGCGGAAGAACCCCTCGGCCTGCCCCTACGGGCAGCGGTTCTGGGTCGAAGCGCCGCACCCGATCATCACCCGCGAGCGGCTGCGCTCGGTCCTCCGTCCGCAGCCCGGTGAGCGCCTGCTCGAGGTCGGCGTCGGCACCGGCTACTACAGCCACGAGATGGCGGCCTGGGTTGGGTCCGACGGCCGGCTCGAGCTGTTCGACCTGCAGCAGGAGTTCCTCGACCACGTGATGCGCGGGGCCGCCGAGCGAGACCTCGGCAACCTCGTCCCGACCCAGGGCGACGCCACCGCGCTGCCCTACGAGGACGACTCCGTCGATGCCGTGGTCCTCACCGCCGTGCTCGGCGAGATCCCCGACCGCGCCGCGGCGCTGGCCGAGATCCGGCGGGTTCTGAAGCCCGGTGGGCGGCTGGTCGTCGGTGAGCTGTTCGGCGATCCGCACTTCACCACGCGGGCCAGCCTCGAGCGGCTCGGGGCGGACGCCGGCCTGCAGCTCGAGGAGCGCTCCGGCAACTGGTTCGGCTACTTCGCTCGCTTGACCTAGACGTCCTGGTCGGCGAGCGCCTTGGCGAGCAGCTCGTGTAGCTGCTCGCGCTCGGCCTGGCTGAGGTTGCCGAGCACCTCGTCCTCGAGCGTCTCCAGCTTGCGCTCGGCCTCCTCGAGGGCAGCGAGACCGGCGGGGGTGATCTCGACGATGTGGCGGCGGCGGTCCTGGGGGTCGCGCCGGCGCTCGACGTAGCCGCGCTCGTCGAGCTCGTTGAGCAGCAGGACGCAGTTGTTGGGGTCGAGCATCAGCATCTGCCCCAGTCCCTGCTGCAGGCAGCTCTCGGTGTCGCGCAGATGGTCGAGCGCGATCAGCTGCTTGAGGCGCATGCCGATCACCTCCTCGGTCGCGCGCCTGTAGACGACCCGCGAGAGCTGGGTGAGAAGGCCGATCGATCCGGTTGCGGTTGCTGGGTTCATGGCTATTCCATCTGTTGATCGTCAGTTGTTAAAGGATCTTAACGCTGGTAATTATAGTCCATGCTACAGTGATCATCCCTTGTCATTTATGAATAACAGCCTAGCCCAAGAAAACCCAAACAACCCCAACTCAGAGCGCAACCGCTGGGTCGCGCTCGTCGTCCTCTGCGTCGGGATGCTGATGATCGTCCTCGACGCGACGATCGTCAACGTCGCCCTGCCCTCGATCCAGGACGACCTCGGCTTCTCGCAGTCGAGCCTCGCCTGGGTGGTCAACGCGTACCTGATCGCCTTCGGCGGCCTCCTGCTTCTGGCCGGGCGGCTCGGCGATCTGGTCGGCCGCCGCAGCGTCTTCCTCGTCGGCCTCACCGTCTTCACCCTCGCATCGCTCGCCTGCGGATTGGCGGACAGCCAGGAGGTCCTGGTGGTCGCCCGCTTCATCCAGGGCGTCGGCGGCGCCCTGACCTCGGCGGTGATCCTGGGAATGATCGTGACGATGTTCCCCGAGCCGAGCGAGCAGGCGAAGGCGATCGGCGTCTACAGCTTCGTCGCCTCCGCTGGCGGCTCGATCGGGCTGCTGCTCGGCGGTGTCCTCACCGAGGCGATCAGCTGGCACTGGATCTTCTTCGTCAACCTGCCGATCGCCGTGGTCACCGGCCTGCTGGCGCTGCGGCTGCTGCGCAAAGACCGGGGCCTCGGGCTCTCCCAGGGCGCCGACGTGCCCGGGGCGCTGCTGATCGTCGCCGCGCTGATGATCGGCGTCTACGCGATCGTCGAGGTCCCCAACTACGGCTGGGGCTCGCTCCACACGCTCGGCTTCGGGGCCGGGGCGCTGGCCCTGTTCGCGGCCTTCGTCGTCCGCGAGATGCGGGCGGCGCAGCCGCTGGTGCCGCTGGGGATCTTCCGCTCGCGCAACCTGGCGGGCGCCAACGTGATCCAGAGCCTGATGGTCGCCGGGATGTTCGGCATGTTCTTCCTCGGCGCCCTCTTCCTGCAGCGCGTGCTCGGCTTCGACTCGCTCGAGGTCGGCCTCGCCTACCTGCCGGTGACCGGCCTGATCGGTCTGCTCTCGCTCGGCTTCTCGGCGAAACTGAACATGCGGTTCGGCCCGCGGGCGACGCTGTTGCCAGGTCTGGTCCTGATCGGCGCCGGTCTGCTCTACCTCTCGCAGATCTCGGTCGGCGGCAGCTACTGGTCCGAAGTGCTGCCGGCGATGGTCCTGATCGGCGGCGGTGCCGGGCTCTCGTTCCCGTCGCTGATGAGCCTGGCGATGGGCGGCGTCGCGCCGCAGGAGGCGGGTCTCGCCTCCGGTCTGGTCAACACCAGCCTCCAGGTGGGCGGCGCCCTCGGGCTAGCCGTCCTGGCGACGCTGGCGACCAACCGGACCGCCGACCTGACGACCAGCGGTGACTCGACCGCCCAGGCGCTGACCAGCGGCTACCAGCTCGCCTTCCTGATCGCCGCTGGCCTGGTCGCGGTCGCGGTCGCCGTCGCGGCGTTCGTGCTGGAGCCGGTCGCCGCGCCGCAGGCCCAAACGGAGGAGGGCGTCGAGGCGCCTGAGCTGCCCGAGCCCGCCTTCTCCTCGGAGGCCGTCTAGTCCCCGCCTCCGCCCCGAGCAGCCCGGGCGACGTAGACCGCTCTGCTGTGGCGGTCCTCGTCGACCGGCTGCTCGGGGATCACGGCGTAGTCGTGGCCGAAGGCGTCGACGCACTCCAGCCCGGCCGCCTCGATCGCTGCCAGTACCTCGCCTTCGGCGTAGTGCCGAACGCGGTGGATGCTCGCCGCCGGGGCAGCGTCGCCGCCGGGTTCGAGCGGTTCGACTTCGAAGCGCGCTTCGGTGACGCCGCTCGGTGGCAGGTCGGGGCTGCCGAGGCCGTGCCAGATCATCCGCTGCCCGCCCCGCTCGACGACCACCTCTTCGGCGAAGAAGCTCCGGTAGGTCGCCAGCGTGTCGGCGTCGAAGACGAGCAGGCCCGCGGGGGCCAGGTTGCAGCGCATCCCCGCCAGCGCTCGCACCACCTCCTCGGTGCTCGACAGATAGTTGACCGCGTCGCCCATGCTCCAGACGAGGTCGAACTCGCCGAACACCGGCAGCTCGCGCATATCGGCGACGTTCAGCGCCACGCGCTCGCCGACCTTCGTGCGGGCGACCTCGAGCATCGCCGGGGAGAAGTCGCAGGCGGTCACCTGCCAGCCTTTCTCCAGCAGCGGGATGAAGCTCTTGCCGGTTCCGCAGGCGACGTCGAGCAGGCGCCGGCCGCCGATCCCGTGGCTTTCGATCCGCGGCAGCAGGTTGCCGAGCCAGAGCTCGTAGTCGTGGTGCGCGGTGAACTCGTCGTAGAGCGGGGCCAGCGCCTCGTAGGCCGTCTCTGTGACCTCCGCCTTCCTTTTTCCTACCGATTTCCTACCCATGGTGGTGAAGACCCACCAACGATCAGGACAGTTTCAACGTTTAAGTTCACTCTCGTGGTCATCACTTATGTAAGTTCGTTTGATCAGCACTCCGGATGGGCATCTCGCTGGGAACGACGATGGCTGGGAGTGGGGAGAGGCACATAGGGTTTGCCTTCGTCTGGCGTATCGCTACGCGAGCAATCCGAGCGAAGCCGAAGACATAGCCCAGGACGCCTTGCTCCGCGCCTGGCGGCGTCGCTCGACCCTGCGCGACGACGATCGTCGCAACCAGTGGCTGGCCGCGATCGTCCGCAACGAGGCGTTTCGCCAGCACGCCCGGGTCCGTCCCGACCCGACGGCGGCGATCGAGGAGCACGAGGGGGTGGAGGACAGGCGGGTGCTCGAGACGGTTGAGCTCGCCGACCTCCACGCGGCGCTGAAACGCCTCAACGAGCGCGATCGCAAGCTGCTCGAGATGCGTTACAGCGAGGACCTGAGCCAGGCCGAGATCGCGCGCAAGCTGGGGATCCCGGAAGGCACCGCGAAGGTGAGGCTGCACCGGGCGCGGGACCGTCTGCGCCGCGTCTACGTGCCGAATTAGCCCTGTACACGAGGGCGAGCGGCTGGGGAGGAAGTTCGGACGGCTGGATAACGACGCGGCGGCCGGCCCCGGCCAGTATTGGGTAATGAAGACCGTGCCGCGTCAGATAGTGGCCTTCGGGGGCGGGGGCTTCTCGATGGAGTCGGGGAACCCGCTGCTCGACGACTACGTCCTCGCCCTGACCCGCGCCGAGCGGCCCCGGGTCTGCTTCCTGCCGTCCGCCAGCGGCGACGCCGATCACTACATCGTCCGCTTCTACCGGGCCTTCTCCGCGGTCCGCTGCGAGGCGAGCCACATCTCGCTCTTCCGTCGTGAGCAGGGCCCCGAGGATCTCCGCCGCCACCTCCTCTCCCAGGACCTGATCTACGTCGGCGGCGGCAGCGTGATCAGCCTGCTCGGCGTCTGGCGCGCGCACGGAATCGACGAGATCCTGCGCGAAGCGTGGGCGGCCGGGGTCATCCTCTGCGGCCTCTCGGCGGGCTCGCTGTGCTGGTTTCAGGAGGCGGTGAGCGGCTTCCACGGAGCGCCGCAGCGGCTCGAAGGGCTGGGCCTGCTGCCGTTCAGCAACTGCGTCCACTACGAGCCGGGATCGAAGCGGCGCGAGTCCTACCACCGCTTCCTGCGCGAGGGGATGATCGCCGGCTACGCGGCCGAAGACGGCGCCGCGCTCCACTTCTCGGGGCAGGAGCTGAGCCGGGTGATCTCCTCGCGGCCCGAGGCTCACGGCTACCGGCTCGACGTCTCCGGACAGCGGGTGGTGGAGATGAAGATCGCCACCACCTACCTCGGCGATCGCGGGGTCGTCCCCGAGGCGCCTCTACCCGAGGCGCTTTCCACCGCGGTCGCGCCCTGATGGGGCCGGTGCGGCGGATCCTCACCCTGGGCGGACACGACTTCACCTCGCGCCCGCCCGACCGCGCCGTCTGCGAGCTGCTGCTGCGGCTGGCCGGTGAACGCGGCGCCGAGCGGCCGCGGATCTGCATCCTGCCGACCGCCAGCGGCGACACCTCGGAGCAGATCGGCCGCTTCTACGCCGCTTTCGGCGAGCGCTCCTGCGAACCCTCGGACCTCTCCCTGTTCCGGCTCGGGCGGCGGCCGATGGCGCTCCGCGACCACCTCCTCTCCCAGGACCTGATCTACGTCGGCGGCGGCAGCCTCGTCAACCTGCTCGCGGTCTGGGAGGCGCACGACATCGCCTCGATCCTCAGCCTCGCCTGGCGCCGTGGCGTCGTCCTCGCCGGCCAAAGCGCCGGCGCGATGTGCTGGTTCGAAGCGGGGATCACCAAATCCTCGGGCAAGCCCCTTGCCGCCGCCGGCCTCGGCCTGCTCTCGGGCAGCCTCTGCGTCCACTACAACAACGAGCCCGAGCGCCGCGCCGCCTACCTCGAGGCGGTCGCCGAGGGGATGCCGGGCGGCCACGGCCTCGACGACTACGCCGGCCTGCTCTGGGAGGGCGAAGGCTCGCCCGCGGCGCTCACCGCCCGCCGCGGCGCCCGCGCCTACCGGGTCAACGCCCGAGAGGACGGCGTCTCCGAGTCGCCCCTACCGGCTCGCTTCCTGCCCGCGCCAGCTCCCGCGGCCTTAAGGGAGGACATAGCCGAGTTCCGCAGGATCAAGACGATGCGCAAGCGCGCCGGCTGGCTGGGGTAGGACGGAGCGGGGTGAGGGAGGGTCCCGGCCACCCTCTCTGGGCAGGTAGGGCGGCCGGAACCCTCTTCCTCCGGAGCTGTTTTCGCGCATCCGACATAAACCACACCCCAGGGGGTCAATGCCGGAGAGCCCCCCCGGGACTACTCGCCGCCGGCGGCGGGCGGGGCGGTTGGGTCGCTGCTCTCCTCGCCCAGCTTCTCGCGGGCGATGTATTCCTCGGCCAGCAGAAGGTTGTCCCGCGAGCGCTCGACGACGTTCAGCAGGTCGCCCATCAGCGCCACCTCCTCGACCTGCTCCTTGACGAACCACTGCAGGAACTGCTCGGCCCGGTAGTCCTTGAGGTCGCGGGCCAGCTCGAACAGGGAGAAGATCTCGCTGGAGACCCGTTTCTCCTGCTCGAGCGCCATCTTCACCGGCTCCGAGCCGTCGGCGTAGCTCGTCTCGACCGAGCTCAGCGCCGGGATGTGGACCTTCTCGTCCACGTCAAGCAGGTACTGGACCATCATCATCGCGTGCTCGCGCTCCTCCAGCGCCTGGCGGTAGAAGAAGGCGGCGAGGCGGGGCAGGGTCTCGGCGTCGTAGTAGACGGCGGCGCCCACGTACTGCTGCGATGCGGCGAACTCGTTGGCGATCTGCTCGTTGAGCGCGTCGGCGAAGGACTTGTCGGCCATCTCGGGTGTGCTCCTTGTCGGCGGGTTCGGGCGGACGGGACTGTCAGGAACGTAGCCGAAACGAGAACTTCGGTCGGCCGAAGCAGGCCTTCGGGTTACCGAAGGCCTCGAGGTTGCCTTTTCCGCCGCATAGAGGGGGTAAAACGCAACCTCGGCGACTAGCCGAGCCAGCGAAAACCGAGCTCGTCGATGCGGGGCTCGAGCGGGCTCGACGGCAGCCCCGGCGCCGTCGCCTTGGCCGGGTCGTTGTAGCCGGAGGGGGCGACGTCGTTGGGGGTGTCGGGATGGAAGACCGAGGCCAGATACTGGATCTGGCCGCGTCCCGGACCGAGCTCGGTCTGACCGCCGCCGTAGGCACCGATCCCGCGCTCCTCGCAGTAGTCGTAGGCGGCGAACAGGTTGCGGATCGGGCCGAAGCGCGAGGGCTTGACGTTGACCGTGCGCGGCGGTGACCAAGGCATCGCCTCGATGTCGGCGATCGAGTGGATCGGCGCGTCCCAGGTGACCCGCTCGGAGACCGGATCTAGAAGGGGCCTCGTCTCGGCCGTCACATCGGGATCCTCTAGCCAGGCGTCGGGAAAAGCGTGTATCAGCTTCGCGTAGAGCTCGGGGTCGGTCTCGACGTCGACCGGGGTGTCTTTGTAGAACCCCTTGAGGTCAAGGGAGTCGACCGCGCCGGTCTCGGCCAGGGCGGCGATCAGCTCGTCGTCCCAGTCGTTGACCGGATCGAGCTTGAAGCGCAGCGTCGGGTAGACGGCGAGGCGGGCGCGCAGCGGCTCGATCGTCGAGCGTTCGTCGTCGCCGAAGCCGGCCAGCCGCATCGAGCTGACGAAGTTGACCGGCCGCGGCTCGCGCCCCAGGGCGGCGGCGAGGTTGGTGCCGGCCTGGCGCAGGGCGAGGTCGAGCGCCGAGGACTCGAAGGCCCAGCGGCGGTAGTCGGCAGAGACGTCGCCGCGTACCGGGGCGCCGGCGGGGAAGAGGTCGATCTCGTCGAGCCTCGCCGAGAACTCGGCGAAGGTGAATGAGCCGACGAGTCCGTCGGGAGGCCCGTGGCTCTGCTGGCCTACGTGGTCGATCGGGTCGTAGACGACGTCTTCGCCGACGCCCTCCTGCCCGGCGCCGGAGAACTTGATCACCGTCGTCAGCCGTTCGAACTCGCCGAGCTGGAATTCCAGCCCCTCGAACCGGCAGGCCTCGATCGTCAGCGGCAGGTCGGCGATCGCGTCGAAGCTGGCCATTGCGGCGAACCCTAGATGATCGGATCCGCCGGGCCTAACGGGCGACCCGCAGCGTCTTCAGCTCGCGGTCGGAGCCGCCGCGGACGTAGCCCCCGTGGGCGACGCTCTCGCGGATGTAGTCGAGCGTCTCGGCGGTGAGGCGCTCGCCGGGGAGGACGTTGGGTATCCCCGGCGGGTAGGCGGCGAGGCCCTCAGCGGCGACCCGGCCGGCGGCGGCGTCGAACGGGATCACCTCCTGCGGGCCGAGGAAGGCTTCGCGCGGGGTCATCACCAGCTCGCCCCAGGGCGGCGGCGGCGCCAGCTTCTCCTGCGGCGGCCCCGGCTCCGCTTCGAGCGCGCCGACCGCGCCGCGCATCGCCTCGACCAGCCGCTTGCCCGTTGGCGCCGCGGGCTCGCCGAGGCCGAAGATCGCGACGACGACGTTCTCCGAGTAGAGCTCGAGGTCGATCCCGTGCGAGTAGAAGATCGTTTTCGCCAGCCGGTACCCGGTCGAGCCGGTGCCGCGGACGTCCACCGCGAGCCGCATCGGGTCCCAACCGGCGATCCCCGGCCGACCGACCATCGAGGCGTCGAGCACCGCCAAGCCCGGGATCGCGGCGATCTCCACGCGGGTCCTCGCCACCACCGCCAGCGTCTCGCCGAGCAGCTCGGCCCCGTGGACCGCGGCCTGGCGGCGGGCGGCGTCGAGCGAGCCGGTCAAAAGGCCGCTGGGGCTGGTCGTTTCGACCAGGCTGACGCAGCGGTCGACGACCGCCGGGTCGATGCGGCCGCCGGCGCCGAGGTGGAGCATCGCCGCCTGGGTCAGGCTGCCGACGATCTTGTGGGTCGAGGAGGTGACGAGGTCGGCGCCGCAGGCGAGCGCGTCGGTCGGCAGGCCGGGGTGGAAGTGGAGGTGCGCGCCCCAGGCCTCGTCGACGACCAGCGGCACGCCGCGAGCGTGGGCGACGTCGGCGAGCGCGGCGACGTCAGCGCAGGCGCCGAAATAGGTCGGCGAGACGACCATCGCGGCGACCGCCCCCGGGGTCTGGTCGAGTGCCGCCGCCAGCGAGTCCGGCGTCAGGCCGTGGGCGATCCCGAGCTCGGCGTCGAGCTCGGGGGAGACGAAGGTCGGGCGCATGCCGCCGAGCACGAGGCCGTCGATCACCGAGGAGTGGACGTTGCGCTGGACGACGACCTGGCTGCCGATGTGGGCCAGCGCCAGGCAGCTCGAGTGGTTGCCCTGCGAGGCGCCGTTCATCAGGAACCAGCTGCGCGCCGCTCCCCAGGCTTCGGCGGCCAGCAGCTGCGCCTGCTGGAACGGGGTCGGTTCGGGGCCGATGTCGACGCCCTCGGTGATTGAAGGGATGTCGTTGCGCAGCCCGGTCTCGCCGACCAGCTCGCGCATCTTCGGGTCGGCGCCGAGGCCGCCCTTGTGGCCGGGCACCTGGAAGCGGCCGGGCTCGAGCGCCGAGTAAGCGAGCAGGGCATCGACGTAGGGAGTCGAGTCCTGGTTGCGATCGGGCATCGTCGCGAGTCTACGCGGGCGAGGTCGGCGGTCCGCGAGACTTCCGGCGATGGAGCACACCAGGCTCGGCTACTGGCTCGCGGAGGCCGGCGCGGTCACCCCGGCGCCGCCGCTGCGCGGCGACGTCAAGGCAGATGTGGTGATCGTCGGCGGCGGCTTCACCGGGCTCTGGGCTGCCTGGCACCTGCGCCGGCTGGAGCCCGGAGCCCGCGTCGTCCTGCTCGAGTCCGGGCTCTGCGGGCAGGGACCGAGCGGCCGCAACGGCGGCTTCTGCAACGCGATGTGGTTCTCGCTCGCCTCGATGCGCCGCCACTGGGGCGACGGGCCGGCGCTGGCCGTCGCCCGCGCCGCCGAACGGTCGGTCGCCGAAGTCGGCGCCTTCTGCGACGAGCAGGGGGTCGACGCCTGGTTCCGGTCCAGCGAGTACCTCCACGTCTCGACCGCTCCTGCCCACGACGGCAGCTGGGACGCAGCCGTGACGGCCTGCCGCGAGCTCGGCGCGGCGGACGCCCTGCGGCCCCTGACCGCGGCGGAGGTGGCGGTGCGCTGCGCCTCGCCGGCCTTCCGCGCCGGCGCTTCCTGCCCGAGCTCGGCGACTCTGCAGCCGGCCCGGCTCGCGCTCGGTCTCCGCCAACGCCTGCTCGGTGCCGGGGTCGAGATCTACGAGCACTCGCCGGTGCGCTCCTTCCACGAAGGCGGCTTCGGGGTCGAGGCGCGGACCGCGGCCGGCACGGCCAGGGCGCTGCGCGCGGTGCTGGCGATCGGCGGCGCCGCCAAGGGCCGCGGCGGACCGCTGCGCGGCCGGCTCTCGATCGCCTCCTCCCACATCGTCCTCACCGAGCCGGTTCCCGAGCTGCTCAAGGAGCTCGGCTGGTCCGAGGGCGAGTGCATCACCGACAGCCGCGCCCTGCTCCACTACACCCGCACCACCCCCGACGGCCGCATCGCCTTCGGCTGGGGCGGCGGCCGGATCGCGCCCGGCGGCCGCACGGGCGGTCGCGCCGAGTTCGATCGCGACGTCGTCGCCGCCACCCATGCGCACCTCCTCGACTACTTCCCGGGCCTGCGCGGCAAGCGCATCACCCACGCCTGGGGCGGCCCGATCGACGCCTCGCCGACCCACCTGCCGGTGGTGAGGCCGCTGCGCCACGGCCGCGCCTTCGCCGCCGCCGGCTACACCGGCAACGGCGTCGGCCCCTCGCACATGGTCGCCCGCACCCTCGCCTCGCTGGCGCTCGATCGCCGCGACGAGGCCGCCGCCCTCGCCTTCGTCGAATCCTCCCCGCGCCGCGTCCCGCCCGAGCCCTTCCACTGGATCGGCGCCGAGGCGATCCGACTCGGCCTCCTCGCCAAGGAGGACGCCGAGCTCGACGGCCGCTCCCCCGGCCGCGTCGCCTCAACCGTGGCCAGGATCCCCGAGCTGATCGGATTCCACATCGGCCGTTAGCGCTGAAAACGCATTTCTTCCCGCTATGCGGGTCTAAGTGCGTTCTCAGCCCTTGGTTGGGACGACGAGGACCGGGCGGTCGGTGAGGTGCAGCAGCTTGTTCGCGGTCGAGCCGAGGATCATCCCTTTGAGCTGCGACTCGCCGGTGCCGCCGACGACGAGCATCCGCGCGTCGCGGTCGTCGCCGACCTCGATCACCGCCTCGGCGGCGCGTTTGGCGACCAGCACGATCTCGATCTCGGCGCCGCGCTTGGCGGCCTGATCGCGCGCCTGCTTGGTCACCCTCTCGCCGAATTCCTCGATCGCCTCCTCGTGTTCGGCGATCTCACCGCCCCAGATCCCCGGCGGCGCGTAGCCGAAGGCGACGACGACGCTGTCGCCGAGCTCGGCGGCGATCGCCAGCGCCTCCTCGAGCGCCGCTTCGCTGGCCGCCGAGCCGTCGTATCCGACCACGATCTGCGCCATCAGTCGGTCCCCCCGGTCACGCCGTGTGCCGGCGCTTCGCCCTCGAGGAAGCCAGGTGCGACGACCTCCGGCTTGCGCTTGAAGAACGCCGGCACCGCTTTCCACTGCCAGAGCATGAGGACGATGCCGAGGACGACCAGCGCGGCGGCGATCAGCAGCGGCGGGCCGACCCCGAGCCAGGATTCACCCGATTCGGAGTTGGCCGGGTCGGAGAGTTCGATCGCGTTCTTGACCAGCAGGTAGAAGAGGATCGCGCCGCCGAGCACCGGGCCGACGCCGACGAAGAAGAAGTTCTTGACGCTCTTCAGCAACTCGCGCCGATAGTAGATCGCGCAGGCGAAGCCGCTGATCCCGATGTAGAAGGAGATCATCAGGCCGAGCGCGGCGAGCGAGTCGAAGAGGATGTTTTCGCTGACGATCGTCAGGCCGACGTACCAGGCGATCGAGAGCCCGCCCATCCAGAGCGTCGAGATGTGGGGGGTGAGGAAGCGGGGGTGGATGTGGCCGAGGCTTTCCGGCATCGCCTTCGCCCGCGCCATCGAGAGCGACGTTCGCGCCGCCGGCAGGATCGTCGTCTGCGTCGAGGCGGCCGCCGAGGTCAGCACGGCGATGATCAGCAGCTTGTCCAGCGGTGAGCCGAAGACCTCCTTGCCGAGTTCCGAGAGGACGTCTTCCTGGTGTTCGACCAGCCCTTCGACGCCGGCATAGGCCTGCGCCGCGTAGGCGACGACGACGTAGATCGCCAGCAGGATCAGGGTGCTGATGACCGTCGCTTTCCCGGGCGCCTCGGTTGGGTCCTCGGTCTCCTCGTTGACGGTCGCCGTCGTGTCCCAGCCCCAGTAGATGAACACCGCCAGCAGCATCCCGGCTGAGATCTCGCTGAGGCTGAGCGAGAAGGGGTTCAGCCATTCGAGGCTGGGGTGGATCGAGCCGGCGGGGGCGGAGCCGGCGTAGACCTTGACGATCGCGACGATCGCGAACAGCGCCAGGGTGATGATCTCGGCCGCCAGCAACCCGACCTGGGTGCGGGCCGAGAGCTCGATCCCGATCACCACGATCGCGGTCATGATCGCGATCCAGACGACGCCGACCGCGGTTACCGCCGCGGTCGATTCGGCCGCCGATTCCCAGCTGAAGAGGAGGAAGGTGTAGAGCCCGGCGATCTGCGCCAGGTTCGCCATCACGACGATGTCGGTGATGATGATGATCCAGCCGACGATCCAGCCGAGATGAGGGCCCATCCCCTTCGTCACCCAGGAGAAGCTGGTGCCGCAGTCCGGGTCGGCTTTGTTCATGTAGTAGTAGGAGCCGGCGACCAGGAACATCGGGATGAAGCTGACCAGCAGGATCGCCGGCGAGCCGAGGCCGACCGCGGCGGCGACGAAGCCGAGGGTGGCCGCGAGGCTGTAGCCGGGAGCGGTGGAGGCGACGCCGATGACGACGCTGGAGACGAACCCGATCGCGTTCTTCTTCAGCCCCTTGTCTTCGACCCCGTGCGAGGGGACCGCGGCATCAGGCGTGGGGACGGCTGCACTCTCCAACGATCTCCTCCTTTTCCCTGGGCCCTGTCCGTGGCGAGCGGCGGCCTCTGGCGACCGTAAGCCCCAATGGACCACGGCGCAAGTGGCGAATGTCCCAAAAGCACAGGCGACACTTATACGCGCCGTACAAGCGGCCCGGCGTGACTTGACCCAACGAACACTTGCGGATGTGCCATTCGGGGTCTAGCTTTGTCCATATCGTCGTAGGCGAGAAGGAGAGCGGAATGGCGACCATGTCGCAAGCGCAGGTAGGCAGCGAGCTGCAGGAGCTGGCCCGGCGCCACCTTTGGATGCACTTCTCGCGGATGGGGGGCTACGACGCCGACCACCCGATCCCGATCATCTCCCGCGCCGAGGGCTGCTACGTCTACGACCAGGACGGCAAGCGCTACCTCGATGGCCTCTCGGGCCTCTTCTGCGTCAACGCCGGCCACGGCCGCACCGAGTACGGCGAAGCGGCGGCGCGCCAAGTGGAAGAGCTGGACTTCTACACGCTCTGGAGCTACGCCCACCCGAAGGCGATCGAACTGGCGGCGCGGATCGCGAAGCTGGCGCCGGCCGACCTCAACCGCGTCTTCTTCACCTCCGGCGGCTCGGAGGCGGTCGAGTCGGCGATCAAGCTCGCCCGCAACTACCACCGCGTCCACGGCAAGGGCCAGAAGCACAAGCTGATCGCCCGCGAGGTCGCCTACCACGGCACCTCGCTGGGGGCACTTTCGGCGACCGGGATCACCGACCTGCGGTCCCAGTTCGAGCCGCTCACCCCGGGCGCCTGCCACGTCCCCAACACCAACGTCTACCGCTGGCCCGAGGACCGCGAGGAAACCTGGGCCGCGGACGCGATCGAGGAGCGGATCGTCTTCGAGGGGCCGGAGACGGTCGCCGCGGTGATCCTCGAGCCGGTCCAGAACGCCGGCGGCTGCTTCGTTCCCCCTGACGGCTACTTCCAGCAGGTGCGCGAGATCTGCGACCGCCACGACGTCCTGATGATCTCCGACGAGGTGATCTGCGCCTGGGGCCGGCTCGGCCACTACTTCGGCTGCGAACGCTTCGACTACGTGCCGGACATGATCACGATCGCCAAGGCGCTGACCTCGGCCTACGCCCCGATGGGCGGCGTGATCGCCTCCGACAGGGTCGCCGAGCCGTTCATGGAGGGGACCGCCTCCTTCGCCCACGGCTTCACCTTCGCCGGCCACCCGATCGCCGCCGCGATCGCGATGGCCAACCTCGACGTCTACGAGCGTGAGGACCTCTGCGGCCACGTGCTCGAGAAGGAGGGCGAGTTCCGGCAGATGCTGGAGAGCCTGCACGAGCTGCCGATCGTCGGCGACGTGCGCGGCGCCGGCTACTTCCAAGCCGTCGAGCTGGTCAAAGACAAGGAAACGAAGGAAAGCTTCGACGACGAAGAGTCGGAGAAGCTGCTGCGCGGCTTCCTCTCCGGGGAGCTCTACAAGCGCGGCCTGATCTGCCGCGCCGACGACCGCGGCGACCCGGTCGTGCAGCTCTCGCCGCCGCTGATCGCCGACAGCGAGCAGTTCGCGGAGATCCACGACGTGCTCAGCACGGTGCTCGCCGAGGCCTGGGACAAGGTCGTCAGCTGAGGTAGCGGTGCTTACCGTCCAGAGCCTGCTCGACGAGCTGGACCTAGAGCTTGCGACGGGCTCGAAGGCGGCTGCCGCGCCGGTTCGCTGGGTCCACATCTCCGAGCTGCAGGACCCGACCCCGTGGCTCTCGGGCGGCGAGCTGATGCTGACCACCGGGATCCCGCTCGACACCGCCGCCAAGCAGCGCGCCTTCGTCCGCATCCTCGCCGACCGCAACCTCGCCGGGCTCGGCTTCGGCACCGGCTTCAGCCACGAGAGCCTGCCGAAGGCGCTCGTCGACGAGGCCGAGAAGCGGGACTTCCCGCTCTTCGAGGTGCCCTACTCGGTCCCGTTCATCGCGATCACCGAGAAGGCGTTCGCCCGCCTCGTCAACGAGCAGTACGAGGTCCTGCAGCGGGGGATCGCGGTCCAGCGCCGGCTCGAGCGGCTGGTCCTCGAGGAGCGCGGGCTGGAGGAAATCGCGGCGACGATCGCCTCCGCGGTCGGCGGCACGGTCGCGATCCTCGACGGCCGCGGCGAGCGGCTCGCCGGCCGCGGCTTCCGCCGTCAGCTCTCCGCCGACGCGATCGGCGGCATCCGCAAGGAGGCGCTCGGCCACGCCGCCGACGGCCACCCCTTCGTCCCCTCGCACCCCTCGGTCGCCGGGCGGGCGCTCGCCCACCCGGTGATCTCGCCCGGCGGCGGCCCGCCGCAGGCCTGGGTGGTGATCGTCCGCGACTCCGGCGGCCTCGGCGATTTCGAGCGGCTGATCCTGCAGCAGGCCGTCGCGATCGTCGCGCTCGAGCTGATGCGGCGCCGGGTCGCGCGGGAGACCGAGCGGCGCCTCGCCGGCGACGTCCTCGCCGGGGCGCTCGGCGGTCACATGGAGGCGACCGAGCTGCGCCGGCGGCTGGAGCCGTTCGGGATCGGCGAGGAAGCCGCCGTCCTCGTCTTCGCCCTCGAGCACCCCGCCGAGGCCACCTCGGCGCTGGAACGGGCGCTCGCCGCCGAAGCCTGTCCCGCGGTCGTCGCCCCGCACGACGTCGGCGGTCGCGAGCTGCTCTGCGCGGTGATCGACGCCGCCGATCGCGACCCGATCGAGGTCGCCGCCGACGCCCGCAGCGCCCTGGCGCCGGAACGGAAAGGGGTCCGCGCCGCGGCCAGCCGCCCGGCCTCGCCCGAGAACCTGCGCCACTCCTTCCACGAAGCCCGCTGCGCGCTCGAGGCGACCTCCTTCCACAACGGCTCCGCCCCGGAGGTGGCCTCCTGGCGCGACCTCGGCGCCTTCACCCTGCTGCTCTCGATCCAGGACGACGAGGCGCTCGGGCTCTACTGCGACAGCGTCCTCGGCCCGATCGAAGCGGGCGACGAGGAGTACGGCGGCGAGCTGCTGCGCTCGCTGGAGGCGTTCATCGAGCAGAACGGCCAGTGGGAGCGCGCGGCGCGCGAGGTCTACTGCCACCGTCACACCCTGCGCTACCGGATGCGTAAGGTCGAAGAGCTGACCGGCCGCGACCTCTCGCGCGCCCACGACCGGATCGAGTTCTGGCTGGCCCTGCGAGCGAGGGAGCTGATCGCGTGAGGATCGGAGTTCCGACAGAGATCAAGGACGACGAGTACCGGGTCGCGCTCACTCCGGCCGGAGTGAGGGAAATGGTCGAGCACGGCCACGAGGTTCTGATCCAGGTGGGCGCCGGCCACGGCAGCGCGATCCCGGACGAAGACTATGTCGCCCAGGGGGCGACGATGGTCGAGGGCGCCGAGGCGGTCTACGGCGAGGCCGAGATGGTCCTCCACGTCAAGGAGCTGCAGGCCTCGGAGATCGAGATGCTGCGTCCAGGGCAGCTGCTCTTCACCTACCTGCACCTGGCGCCCGACCCCGAGCAGACCAGGGGCCTCTGCGAGAGCGGTGTCACCGCGATCGCCTACGAGACGGTCGAGGACTCGCGCGGGCGGCTGCCGCTGCTGGCGCCGATGAGCGAGATCGCCGGCAAGATCGCCACCCAGGCGGGCGCCCACGCGCTCGAGAAACCGCACGGCGGCCGCGGCATCCTGCTCGGCGGCGTGCCCGGCGTCGCGGCGGCCAACGTGATGGTGATCGGCGGCGGCGTGGTCGGCATGAACGCCGCCTTCATCGCGATCGGGATGGAGGCCGACGTCTTCGTCTTCGACCGCTCGATCGACCGCCTGCGGGAGCTCGACGTCACCTTCAGCGGCCGCTGCTCGACCGTCTACTCGACGACGCTGGCGGTCGAGGAGATGCTGCCGCGGGCCGACCTCGTGATCGGCGCCGTCCTCGTCCACGGCGCCCGCGCCCCCTACGTGATCCGGCGCGAGCAGCTGGCGCTGATGAAACCGGGGGCGGTGATGGTCGACGTCGCGATCGACCAGGGCGGCTGCTTCGAGACCTCGCGGCCGACGACCCACCATGACCCGACCTTCGAGGTCGACGGGATCGTCCACTACTGCGTCGCCAACATGCCCGGCGCCGTCCCGATCACCGCGACCCAGGCTCTCACCAACGCGACCCTTCCCTACGCGATCGCGCTCGCCGACAACGGCGTCGCCGACGCGATTCGCCGCGACCCGGGCCTCCGCCCCGGCGTCAACGTCGCCGCCGGCAAGGTCACGCATCCGGCGGTCGCCGAGGGAGTGGGGATGGACTACGTCCCGGTGGAGGAGGCGCTGGGCTTCGAACCGACCTTGAAATGAGCACCTGGAGGAGACCTGAATGAGCACTTACGCGGTTGTCAATCCCGCCACCGGCGAGACCGTCAAGGAGTTCCCGGAGATCAGCGACGACGAGCTCCGCGCGGCGATCGACCGCGCCGACCAGGCGGCCAGGTCGTGGTCCGGATCCTCGACCGTGGCCGAGCGCGCGGCGCTGGTGGGGAAGGTCGGCGAGCTCCATGGGGAGCGCCGCCAGCAGCTTGCCGAGATCATCGTCCGCGAGATGGGCAAGCCGGTCGAGCAGGCGCTGATGGAGGTCGACTTCGCCGGCGAAATCTACGAGTTCTACGCCGACAACGCCGAGGATCTGATGGCCGACGAGCCGATCGAGCTGCTCGGCGGCAAGGGCACGGCGATCGTCCGCCGCAGCGCCTTCGGCGTCCTGCTCGGGATCATGCCCTGGAACTTCCCCTACTACCAGGTCGCCCGCTTCGCCGGGCCGAACCTGGTGATCGGCAACACGATCCTGCTCAAGCACGCGCCGCAGTGCCCGGAATCGGCCGCGGCGATGCAGCAGATGTTCGACGACGCCGGCTTCCCCGAGGGCGCCTACGAGAACGTCTACGCAACCAACGAGCAGATCGAGTGGGTGATCGCCGACCCGCGCCTGCACGGCGTCTCGGTCACCGGCTCCGAGCGCGCCGGCGCCGCCGTCGCCGAGATCGCCGGCCGCAACCTGAAGAAGGTGGTGCTCGAGATGGGCGGCTCGGACCCCTTCATCCTGCTCGGC
>Ga0081540_1000547_pt1 | contig 36463 bp, 31 predicted proteins | sample TabmetS2T1R1_FD_71024 | JGI IMG/M metagenome (GOLD analysis project Ga0081540, IMG submission 71024) | Tabebuia heterophylla rhizosphere microbial communities from the University of Puerto Rico - S2T1R1 | ecosystem: Host-associated > Plants > Roots > Rhizosphere ...
CCCACGTGGAGCAGGACCGAAACCACCGCACCTGATCCGAAGCGGGACTTGGGCGTGACACCCTTGCCCAGCACTGAATCGAACATACGTCTGTTGTCTCCTGTAGCCGCCCTTTGAACGCCAGCGGGTGCGGCCGGGACCTGTGGTCTCCCCGTGAAGCCGGAAACGGCGCGCCTACATCAAAACGGGGGAGTTGTACAAGCCGATCCCCGACGGAATTCCCACAGCCGGGCAGTGACACGGGTCGCAAACCGGCCGCAATGGGGCGTCCGTCCCGCGACCGGGTGTCTACCGAGATGATGCAAACTTCTATTGACAGGTCGGAGTAGGGCCGGGGAGCATGCCGGGCTGCTTTCCCGCTTTCCGGCCACATTGGAGGGGTCTCGGTGAGTCATAGACAGAAAGTCGTCTGGAGGAATGTCCGCGCGACGCTGCTCTGTGCCGCCCTGCTCGCTGGATCAGGAGCATGGGCACAGATCGGCGCATCGGTGCTGACGGGTAACGTCGTCGACGCGGCGACAAAGGCGCCGGTTGGGGACGTGGTGGTCACGGCAACGTCTCCCGGCTTGCAGGGCGAGCAGGTGGTCGTGACCGACTCGACCGGTCTGTACCGCATCCCGCAGCTGCCTCCCGGAACTTACACCCTGCGTTTCGAGAAGGAGAGCTATCGGCCCTTCAGCCGCACGGGCATCGATGTCTCTCCTGACCGCACGTTGCGTCTGAACGTGGAGCTGCTGCCCGAGACCGCCGGTGCGACGGAGATCTCGGTCGTCGGCTCGCCGCCAGTGGTGGACGTCGGTTCGTCCACGACCGGCAGCACGGTGAACCAGGACTTCATCCGGAACCTCGCCGTCGCCCGGCCCGGTGGTCTCGCCGGAGCCAACCGCTCCTTCGAGTCCCTCGCGCTCACCGCCCCGCAGGCAACGGCGGACATCTACGGCGTGGCGATCAACGGCGCTCAGTCCCCCGAGCAGCTGTACCTGATCGACGGTCTCTCGACGAACAACCCCGCCTACGGCGTCAACGGCACGGCGCTGACCGCGGAGTTCATCGACGAGGTCAACGTGATCACCGGCGGCTACATGCCGGAGTACGGCCGCACCACCGGCGGCGCGATCAGCGCGGTCACCAAGTCCGGAGGTAACGAGTTCCACGGATCGGTCTTCGGCACCTGGACCCCGGGCAGCCTCACCGGTCCCGCCAAGTCGGTGGCCACCATCAACGCGGTCATCAACTCCAACGTCCAGCTGCACAACATCGGCGACGTCGGTGCGACCCTCGGCGGCTACATCATCAAGGACAGGCTGTGGTTCTTCGGCGGCGTCCAGTACTCCGCCACCCGGTACATCTACAGCCGGACCTTCAGCACCAACTCCGGCGGCGTCCTCACGCCGATCGAGAACTCGGAGCAGCGCCGGTTCGGTGACGAGCACGCCTGGAACTACATCGGCAAGCTCACCTTCCAGGCCTCGCCCGACCACCGCTTCAACGTGTCGATCGTCGGCACGCCCACCAGCGGCGGCGGCGGCGCGTCGTTCCCCCTCCGCACCCTGGCCACCTCGCGAGGCATCGTGACCGCGGCCGGCTACGCGGGCGGAACGTTCAACGCCCTGAACGTCGCGCAGAGCATCAACGCGATGGACATCATCGGCGAGTACAACGGCTCCTTCCTGGACAAGAAGCTGCTCATCGACCTCAAGGGCGGCTGGCACCACCAGGAGGACAGCGTCCTCCCGCCGGACGGCTCGCGCTTCGACGTCGACAGTGAGGGCACCCTCGCCGGCACCCCTGGCATCCGCAGCCGCAGCGGCAACACCAACATCACGCTGCTCGACGGGACCCTGCCCGCGAGCGTCGTGGCGGCCTGCGCCGGTCAGCCAAACGCCCTTTGCGGCGTGTCCAACTACTTCTACGGCGGCCCCGGGTTCATCAACGAGAACAAGCTCAACAGCTACCAGGTCCGCGCGGTGCTCACCTATCTGATCTCCGCCCTCGGCCACCACGTGCTGAAGGCGGGCTTCGACTACCAGGCGATGGATTACGACATCACCTCCGGCTACTCGGGCGGCAGCGCGTACCGGACGCTCGGACAGGGCGGCCCCGGTGCGGGGACCACCCCGACCGTCTACGACTACCGCCGCTACGGCCGGGCGGTCGACGTCGACACCATCCTCGACGAGCCGATCACCCACAAGAAGGTCAAGTCGCAGATCGCCGGCGGCTTCGTCCAGGACAGCTGGAGCATTCTCGACAAGGTCACCCTGAACCTCGGCCTCCGCTACGACGCGCTGGCGATGCAGGGCACGGACGGGCTGAACCGGCTCGTGCTGAACGACCAGTGGAGCCCCCGCGTCGGCGTGGTCTGGGATCCGACCCAGCAGGGCCGGTCGAAGATCTTCGCCAACTACGGCATCTACTACGAGAACATCCCCCTCGACCTGGCCAACCGCGCCCTCAGCGCGGAAGTCCAGCCTCGTGGCGCTCACGTGTGTGACCCGCTCACCGCCCGCCGTCAGGGATGCGACGCGGCCACCGTCTCCGCCCCGGCGATCGGCACTGGCGTCGGCCCCGGCGTCCTCTGGACGACCACCGGTGCTCCGTACCCGAGCGCGATCGATCCGAACGTGAAGTCGCCGTCGAACGAGGAGCTCGTGGCCGGCGCCGAGTACGAAGTCCTGCCGAACGCCCGCCTGTCCGCGAGCTACACGCACCGCAACCTGCGGCGCGCCCTCGAGGACATGTCCAACACCGACGGTCAGACCTACTTCATCGGTAACCCCGGTGAGGGCATCGCCGACTCGTTCCCCAAGGCGAAGCGCGTCTACGACGCGGTGACGGTCTCGTTCAACAAGACCTTCTCCGACCTCTGGCTCGCGCAGGTCAGCTACACCTGGTCGCGCCTGACCGGTAACTACGATGGTCTCTGGTCCCCGAACTACCAGCAGCAGCTGGACCCGAACATCACGGCGAACTTCGACCTCAAGACCCTGCTCCTGAACGGTGATGGCGTCCTCAGCGCCGACATCACCCACTTCATCAAGGTCTACCTGGCGAAGGAGTTCGTGATCACCCCGGTGTTCAGCGTGAGCGTCGGTGCGTCGATCAACGCCAACTCCGGCACTCCGGTGGATGCCCTCGGTGCACACCCGCTGTACGGCGACGGTCTGGCCTACCTGCTCGTTCGCGGCAGCGCCGGTCGTCTCCCCTGGGTGACCAGCCTCGACGGCAAGGTGAACTTCAACTACCGGTTCACCAAGGACCTGGTGCTGACTGCCTCGGTTGAAGCCTTCAACATCTTCAACTCGCAGCGGCCGACCCAGATCGACAGCCGGTACACCCAGGACTCGGTGGGCCCGATCATCGGGGCCACTCCGGGCAACATCCCCAACACGTTCGGAGGGACCTGTACACAGGCCGCGCAGGACGCGTACGACAACAACCCGGCTGACCTCTCCGCGTGCGGACAGGGCAACGGGAACCTGCCGAAGCCCTACACGTACCCCGATGGTAACCGCGGATTCGTCGTCCTCCCCGCGGCAGACCAGACGCCGATCGTCACCCAGGTCAACCCTGCGTGGGGTCAGCCCAACGCGTACCAGGCGGTTCGTCAGTTCCGCTTCAGCCTGCGGGTGACCTTCTAATGAACGCCCTCCACAGGAACGAAACAGCCATGCGTCGCACTGTCATCGTTGCTCTCGTCTCCGCCGCGGCAGTCGTCTCGGTGGGGTGCGGGAGCCAGACCCCTGCCGATTGCCAGCTCCAGAGCTCGGCAAACGGTCCGTACATCATCAAGTTCACCCAGTCGGCCGCGGTCACCCCGGGGTGTGAAGCCAACACCCCGGACGAGTTCGCGGACGAGTGGCAGTTCGACCCGTTCGACAACGGTCTCATCGTGGGCTTCAACCCGCGGTCGGACCTGCCGGACCCGTCGAACCCGGATGCGCCCATCTACGCCAAGGGGCACTTCGACCAGGACTTCCCGGGTGGGGACAACCTCTGCACGGTGAGCGACATGTCGAACCTGGAGGTCACCGGCACGGATCCGGCGAACTACGAGATCCGCGACCTGGCCTTCCTGAACACGGCGCTCTACCTGGGCACCACGTTCAAGGCCGACGTGACCTACACCCACAACAGCTGCACCCGGACGTACACCGCGCAGGCGATGAACCCGTACCGGACCTGCGCCACCAAGGAAGACTGCGATCCGTTCGCGCAGCCGTTCGCCTCGGGCATCAACTCGCAGTACGACACCGACTGCATCAAGGACGCCTGGGCGACGACTCACACCGACGACCCGGACACCGGCATCTGCTTCTTCGTCGGGCCGTTCCCCGGCCTCGGCGGCTGGAAGCCGGTCCAGTAGTCGGCTGATCGCCTGATTCATCGGGGCCCCGGTGACCTTCGGTCGCCGGGGTCCTTTCTTTGCGGGCGGGTCCGGAGGGACGCCGGCTGGACGCCACCCGGGCCGTGCGTTAGCCCTGGGGCTTGCCGTGACCACCTCCCGGGACCTCCTCGCGCATCGCCAGGCGCTGCTCGCCGCCGAGCAGGGCACCCTGCATCGGGTGGCGCCGCTGCCGGTGGCCCTCTGCTATCCGAGCCCGTACCACGTCGGGATGAGCTCGCTGGGGTTCCAGACCATCTACCGGGAGATCCACGCCCACCCGGCGGCCAGCGCCGAGCGTGCCTTCCTCCCCGACGACGTGGATGCCTTCCGGGAGAGCCGGACCCCCCTCTTCACCCTCGAGTCCGCGCGGCCGGTGGGCGACTTCCCGGTCCTGGCGTTCTCGGTGGCCTACGAGCTCGAGCTGCCGGGCCTGTTCGAGGTCCTGAGCCTCTCCGGGCTCCCGGTGCTGGCCTCGGAGCGGGGAAGCGGCCACCCGCTGGTGGTCGCCGGGGGGCCGCTGACCTTCTCCAATCCCGAGCCACTCGAGCCCTTCGTGGACGTGCTCGTCCAGGGAGAGGCGGACGGGCTGATCCACGTGCTGCTCGACGCGATCCTCGCCGAGCCCGACCGGGACCGCCTGCTGGACCAGCTCGCCCGGACCCCCGGGTTCCGCGTCCCCGGGCGCGGTGGGGAGTCGCTCCACGTCGCCCGGGCGGACGACAGCCGGCTGCCGGCCCGCTCGCAGGTCATCACTCCCCACACCGAGCTCAGCTCGATGTTCCTCATCGAGCCGGAGCGGGGCTGCAGTCGCGGCTGCCACTACTGCGTCATGCGGCGCACGACCAATGGGGGCATGCGAACGGTCCCGCCCGAGCGGGTGCTGGCGCTCGTCCCCGAGGTGGCCCGGCGCGTGGGGCTGGTGGGCGCGGCGGTCACGGACCATCCGCGGGTCGTCGAGCTGCTCCGCGCGCTGGTGGACTCGGGCCGGGAGGTCGGCGTCTCCTCGCTGCGCGCCGACCGCCTCACCTCCGAGCTGGTGGAGACGCTGCGCCGGGGAGGCGCGCGGGTGCTCACCGTGGCCTCGGACGGGGCCAGCCAGCGGATGCGGGACCTGGTGGACCGCAAGCACTCCGAGGAGCAGCTGGTGCGCGCCGCGCGGCTGGCGGCTGCCGCGGGCATGGAGCGGCTCAAGGTCTACTCGATGGTCGGGCTGCCGCTGGAGACGGATGACGACGTGGACGAGCTGGTCCGCTTCACCCGGGAGCTGGCCGGCCACCTTCCGGTCGCCCTCGGCGTCTCGCCCTTCGTCGCCAAGCGGCACACGCCGCTCGACGGCGCTCCCTTCGCCGGCATCCGTGCGGTCGACGGACGGCTGGACCGCCTCCGGCGGGGGTTGAAGGGGAAGGCCGAGGTCCGGCCCACCTCCGCCCGCTGGGCCTGGGTCGAGTACATGCTGGCCCAGTGCGGACCGGAGGCCGGCCTCGCGGCGCTCGACGCCTGGCGCGCGGGCGGCAGCTTCGCCGCCTGGAAGCGGGCCTTCGCGGGGCGAGACTGCACCCCGACGCTCCGGGCCCGGGTCGCCGACGGCCGGCGGAACCCCACCGAGTGGCCCCGGGTCGACGGCCGCCGGGCTCCGCTGTCCGCGGCCTGAGCGACGCTCAGAGGCCGAAGAAGCGGGAGATCTCCGCACCCGCGAACGGCGGGACGTCGTGGTCCCCGGTCCACTCGCAGTAGTCGACCGCGTAGGGCGCGGGGCAGCCGTAGCCCTGGCACAGGGCATCGTCGGGAGTGGGCGTGGTCTCGCACCCGTCGCGGTGGAGGGTGTAGTTCCGGGCGAGCTGACCCTCCCTCAGGGTGAAGGCCTCGTCCTCGGTCCCGTGGATGAAGATGCCCGAGATGGAGGAGTGGCAACAGGTGCGGCTGAAGCGGCTGTCCGAGCCCGCGACGACCGCCATCCCCCGGAAGGTGTCCGGGACGTTGCATCCGAGATAGAGCGTGAAGACCGCGCCGGCGCTGAACCCTGCCATGTAGATGCGCTCGGGGTCGATGCAGTAGCTCTGGGCCAGCTTCCGGATCAGCACGTCGACCCGGCGCCCGTCGTTGGAGACGGCCCGGATGTCCCAGGTTCCCTGGATGGCGTTGGGATAGACGAAGATCGCTCCTCCATCCGCGGGCCCCTCGAGCCCGAACCGCGCGCGGGCGTTCTCTCCGGATTGATTCGCGCCGTGGAAGACGAACACCACCGGGGTGGGGGTCCCGGCAGCGGCGCCGGGAGGAACCACCATCACGCCGCCTTCCCGCGCCCAGCCGAGAGCGCCGAGGTCCAGCTCACCGGTCGGTCCCGCGTCCGCGCTGCACCCGGCGATGGGCGAGGCGAGCCCCGACACGAAGACCCCTCCGTCGGAGGGCTTGAAGCAGGCCGACAGGTCACCGGCGTCGCCGGAGCCGAGATCCGGGGCGGACGAGCAGGCGGCGATGACCAGTGGAAGGACGAGCAGCGTCTGACGCATGACGGAACATCCCGGGCCATCTCCCCCGGTCCCCATCCGTACCACGGATTCTCCGGCTCCGGACGCCCTCAGCGCGCGCGTCCGACGGCGGGGGACGGGCCGGGGGCCAGCTCCACCCGCCGGGCGCCGGGGACCTCGGAGAGGAGCCTCCGGGAGGGCACGGTGGCGCCCACGGTCGTGTACTGCGCCGGGCCGATCCGGGTCCGGGCGTTCCGGAGCGGGAACTGCTGCGCCCGGGCGAGGAACCACTCCCGCGCCGCAGGGAGGGGCAGGAGATTCAGCTCCCGCCGGTCGAGGAAGACGTAGGCCAGGAGATCGGCGCGGCTGTAGAGGAAGCACCCCGGGGTGTCCTTCTCCGCGTTGGAGACGAGCTCGAGGAAGAACGTCCCGCGCCGCCCCTGCCGATCGCCCTTCACCTCCACCCCGAGCACCTCGGTCCCCGGGCGCTCCCAGAGCAGGTCCACGCCCCGGTGCCGGAAGCGCGGGTCGTCCTGCACGTCGTGAACCTGGCTGCCCGGCACGTCGGCGAGCAGGAAGGTCCGGACCAGGGACACGGCCCGGGCCGCCGCGTGCTGCACCGCCCCCATGCTGTAGGCCCGCGCCATCGTTTGACCTTCCAACGGGCCGCAGCGGCTGTCTAGGCTCCGCCCGACCCCGGAGGACTCGATGGACGCCCGCTGCCCGCGCTGCTCCACCGTCTTCACCACGGACCGGAGCGGCATCCAGTTCTGCCCCAACTGCGGTCAGCAGGTGGACGTGCCCGAGCCCTCGCAGGCGTCGGGGAGCGGCTGGGGCCAGTCCCCCGGCCAGGGCCCCGGAGGAGGCGGCGGGTTCGGCGGAGGCCGCTTCACGGGGGAGCCGCCCCCCGGGGGCATCCCTCTCCCCGGACAGCGCGAGCTCACCCCCTGGGAGCGGCGCAAGGAGCTCGGCGTGGTCCAGGGATTCCTCGAGACCTGGAAGCGCAGCGTGCTCTCGCCGCAGGCGTTCTTCCCCACCGTGCGCCCGGACGTCCCGTGGACCGAGGCGCTCTACTTCGCGTGGATCATCCACGCCATCACGGTCGTGCTGAGCCTTCCCTTCATCGGCCTCGGCCTGCTCCGGCCGAGCATGCCCAGCAACCTCGGCGCCGACACCGCCCAGATGGAGACCATGATGCGGGCGATGTCCGGCGGCCTGGGCGTGGGCTATGCCCTCGGGACGCTCCTGCTCTACCCGGTGGTGGTCCTGGCGGTGGCCGGCGTGGTCCACCTCTGCGCGATGCTCTTCGGGGCGGCGAAGAACGGCTACGGAGCGACGGTCCGCGCGCTCTGCTACGCGCAGGGCCCGGCCATCCTCGGCGGCCTTCCCTGCTTCGGGTTCCTCGCCTGGATCTACAGCGTGGTGCTGGACGTCCTGGGCATCTCCAGCCTCCAGGAGACCAGCACCGGCAAGGCGGCCGGGATCGTGCTCCTGCCGATGGTCATCGTCTTCTGCTGCTGCGGCGCTCTGGTGTTCCTCTTCGCCGCGGCCATCGCCGGGCTGCTCGGCGGCATGGCGGGGAGCGGCGGGACCTCGCTCTAGGGATGTCATGACCGTCGACTGGACCCCCCGGCAGCGGCGCTTCACGCTGCTCCACGCACTCGGCCTCGCCGGGGTGATGGGGCTCCTCGTGGCGCGCTTCGTCCCCGTGGCCCGGCTGCCCTTCTGGCACTGCGTGTTCCGCGAGCACACCGGCTGGCCGTGCCCGGGCTGCGGGCTGACCCGCGCCGCGGACGGGCTCGCGCACCTGCGTCTGGGGTTCGCCTTCGAGTCGAATCCCCTCGGAGCCCTGGTGGGCTGTCTGCTCGCGGCAGCCGCCGTGGTCGGGCTCGTCCAGTGGGTCTTCCGCCTGTCGCTCCCGGTGCCCCGACTCTCGGCGTCCGAGGCCCGCGCCGGCCGCGCCGCCGTGGTGGCCGCGGTGCTGGCCAACTACGCCTTCGTCATCGTCCAGACGCGCCTCGGCGGGTGATGACGGCCGCCGGCCTGGTGCTGCTGGGGTACCTCTCGGGGAGCATTCCGTTCGGGCTGATCCTGGTCCGGGCCGCCCGGGGGGTGGACGTCCGGGAGCGGGGGAGCGGGAACATCGGGGCCACCAACGTGGCCCGGGTGGCGGGGAAGGGCCTGGGGGTTCTGGTGCTCGTCCTGGACGCCCTCAAGGGGGCCCTCCCGGTGCTCCTGGCGCAGGCGGTCGCCGGGCCCTCCGTGGCGGCGGGCGTGGGCGTGGCGGCCTTTGCGGGCCACGTGGCGCCCGTCTGGCTGAGGTTCCGCGGGGGGAAGGGGGTGGCGACGGCGCTGGGGGTGGTGGCGGTCCTCGCGCCCCGGGCGGCGCTGGCGGGCGCCCTGACCTATGCCCTCGTCCTGGCCCTGCTGCGCATCAGCTCGGTGGGCTCACTGCTCGCCGGGCTCGTCGCCGTCACCGTCGCGTGGCTGGTTCCCGGCACGCCGGCCGTGGCCGCGGCGCTGACCTCGGCGCTCTTCGGGGCGATGCTCTGGACCCACCGCGGCAACATCGGGCGGCTGCTGCGCCGGGGCGAGCCCCGCGTCTGAGGTGCGGGGGGCCGATCCCGGACGCTGGCGGGCGCCGTACTCGAGCAGGGTGCACTCGATGGGTCCGTTCCAGAGCGGACGGCGGTGGAGCGGCCGGTGGTGGAACGCTGCCTCGAACGCCGGGTTGCCGGAGAGGACGGCCATCCGGAAGCCGGGGAGGGCTCCCAGGCGCTCGCCGAGGTGGAAGTAGAAGGTCTTCATCCCCTTCTGGCCGCCCTGCCCGAGCCGGTCGCCGTAGGGCGGGTTGGTGATCAGGAGCCCGTGGTCGAGGTCGGACAGCGGCAGGGGACGGGTGGCGTCGGCCTCGGCGAGGGAGACCTCCCGCTCCAGGCGCGCGGCGCGGACGTTGGCCCGGGCGGCCTCCAGCGCCTCCGGGCTCCGGTCGAAGCCGCGGATGGGGAAGGTCGCCCGCCGCTCACCGGCCCGCGCCTCGGCGCGGATCCGCTCGAGCGAGGCCCTCGCCTCGGCGCCCACCGAGGGCCAGCGCTCGATGCCGAAGGTCCGGTGCGCCCCGGGCGCGCGGTGCACGGCGATGAGCCCTGCCTCGATCAGGAAGGTTCCCGAGCCGCACATCGGGTCCACCAGCGGCTCGTCGCCCGTGTAGCCGACGGCGCGAAGGATGGCCGCGGCCAGCGTCTCCTTGAGCGGCGCCACCGTGGGCCGCACCCGGTAGCCGCGCCGGTTCAGGGGCGCGCCGGCCACGTCCAGGGACAGTGACAGGTGGGTCCCGGCGAGATGCGCGATCACCCGGACGTCGGGTCGCCGCGTGTCGACGTCGGGCCGGCCGCCGCGGTGCTCGCGGAGCCGGTCCACCAGCGCGTCCTTGATCTTCAGGGCCACGAATCCGGAATGGGTGTGCTCGGAGTCGCGGAGGGTGGCCTCCACCGCGAACGTCGCGCCCGGGTCGAGATGCTCCTCCCAGGGCACGTCGTGCGCCGCCTCGTAGAGCCCCTCGGCGCCCTGGACCTCGGCCTCGGCCAGCGGCCAGAGCAGCCGCATGGCGATGCGCGACCAGACGGCGATGCGGAGCGCCTCGTGGAGATTGGCCGTGAAGCGAACCCCACCGCGATCGGCGCGCACCCGGACCGCGCCGAGCTCGGCCAGCTCGTCGGCGAGCAGCTCCTCGGTTCCGCGAGCGGCGGTGGCGAACAGGGGGAGGCGGCGGGGCATGGACCAGGGCGACCGCTACTGTCTCCACCCCGGTCCCTGCAAGCGTGGTTGACTGCCGGGCGTCGACCAGCCGAGGAGGGCCCCATGCGCCGTACAGTGTTGACGCTGCTCGTGTGTGCCGTTCCGTTCGTCGCCCAGGCCGCCGATGGAGGTGCCAAGGCGGGGATCGCCGAAGGAAACAAGAAGTTCGAGGAGGCGGTCGCCAAGGGGGACGCCGCGGCCGTCGCCAGACTCTACGCGGAGGACGCGGAGATCCTCCCGCCCAATTCGCCGCCGAAGAAGGGTCGCGAGGCGATCCAGAAGGAGTTCACCGGGCTGGTCGGGGCGTTCAAGAAGATCACCCTGACGACGCGCGAGGTGTTCCCCATGGGCAACCTTGCGCTCGAGGTGAGCAGCTGGAAGCTCGAGGACGCCTCCGGCAAGGGTCCCGAGGGCAAGGGCATGGTGCTGTGGAAGAAGAACGGCGCCACCTGGCAGCTCTACCGGGACATGTGGAGCGGCAACGCTCCGCCTCCGGCACCGGCGCCCGCCGCGGCCTCCACCACGCCGGCGGCGACCACGACGCCGGCGAAGTAGGAGTCCGCCCCGTGCCCGGAGAGGCGCTGATCACCGTCGACGCCGCGCAGCGGATGATCGACCAGAGCCCCTTCGGGCGGTGGTGGGGGTACCGCGTGGAGGAGGTCGGGCCGGGCAACGCTCGCCTCCTCCTGCCGTTCCAGCCCGGCTTCGAGCGCCCCGGCGGAGTGCTGCAGGGAGGCTGTGCGATGACCCTGGCCGACGTGACGTTCTGGATCGCCGGGATGACGGTCATCGGTCCGGACCCGTCCTCGCTCACCTTGCAGATGAGCTCCACCTTCCTCCGCCCGGCGACGCTGGGAGATCTCCGCTCCGAGGCGCGCATCCTGCGCGCGGGCCGCCGCATCCTCTACGGGGAGGCCTCGGTCACCGACGTTCGCGGAAACCTCCTGACGCACCACGTGCTGACCTACATGCGGCCGGACGCGCCGGCCGCGGGCTGAGCGGGGATTCTGGTCCGGAAGTCCCGGAGGGATCTGGCCTGGGCCCGCCCGGTCTGCCCGGGCCAGAACACGGGCATGGCTTCTGCCGCCCAGCACTCCGGTCCCTGCTGTCCGGTTCTCGAGCTCAGGCGGTACACCGTACAGCCCGGCGCGTTCGACACGTTGCTGGGTCTGTTCCAGCGAACGTTCATCGCCGAGCAGGAAGCCGTGGGGATGCACCTGGTCGGGTTCTTCCGGCAGGTGGGCCGCCCCGAGCAGTTCGTCTGGGTGCGCGGCTTCGACGGGCTGGCGCAGCGCCACGCCGCGTACGCCGCGTTCTACGACGGCCCGATCTGGAAGGAGCTTCGCGACGCGACCAACGCCACGCTGGTCGATTCGTCCGACGTGCTGCTCCTCCGGCCCGTGGACGGCCGCGGATTCCTCCGGGGTCCGATGCCCGAGGCGACGATGGAGAAGCCGGGGACGGGCCGCATCGTGGCGAGCCTGCTCTTCTTCCCCGCGCCGGTGGACGCAGCGCAGCGGCAGGCGGTCGGGAAGGCGCTGGACGGAACCCGGCTGGAGAGCGTGGCGGTCCTGGAGTCCGAGTCCGGAAAGAACACCTGGACACGGCATCCGGTCCGCACGGGCGAGAACGTGCTCGTCGGCTTCAGCTGGGTGGATGGACCGCGGGTGGAGCAGGCCGTGGCAACGCTCGGAACGGCCCTGGGGCCCTTTCGGGCCCGCCGCGAGACCCTGGTCCTCGAGCCGGTCTCCTGTTCCCGGGTGCGATGACATCGGTCGGACCTCGGGCGTCCGACGACGGAGGAGTCGATGAGAGACGACAGCAACGACCTCGAGCGGCGCACCGTCCTCCTCTCGGCCGCGGGGTTCACGCTCGCCGGACGCATTGCGGTGGGGACGCTCCCGACGGGGACGCGCCTGGAAGCCGCGACCCCGATTCCTGCGGGGAAGCCGGGGGAGTTCGATTTCCTGGAGGGACGCTGGAGGATCCGACACCGGATGCGGAAGGGCGCGGCCTGGGACGAGTTCTCGGGAGAGGCGACCTGCTGGTCGATCCTCGGCGGCGTCGGAAGCATCGAGGAGCTCCGGATCCCCGCCCGGGACTTCTCGGGACTCGGCCTCCGTCTCCTCGACGTCGAGAAGCGCGTCTGGAGCGACTTCTGGGTGAACGCCAAGTCGGGGGTCCTGGTCTCGCCGGGAGTGACGGGTGGCTTTCAGGACGGGGTGGGTCTCTTCCTGGCCGACGACGTGGACGGCGACCGGCCGATCAAGGTGCGCGGGGTCTGGGACCACATCACCCGGACCTCCCATCGCTGGCGGCAGGGACTGTCGCGGGATGGTGGGAAGACCTGGGACGAGAGCTGGCTCATGGAGTGGAGTCGGGTGGCCTGACGCCCGGGGCAAGCCTTCGACCCCCGGTCTCGACTAGACGGGGGTCGAGGAGGCCCGATGCCCCAGCAGAGCCCGTTCGCCACCCCGGATCCGTGGAACCTCGTCGCCTCGGCCTACGAGACCGAGGTGCTTCCGACCTTCCGGCACTTCGCGGAGGAGGCGCTCCGGCTGGCCGCGCCGCCGCCAGGGGCACGGGTGGCGGACATCGCCTGCGGGCCGGGGACGCTCGCGCTTCACGCCGCAGCCCGGGGGTTCGACGTCGACGCGCTCGACTTCTCCCCGGAGATGATCGCCCTCCTCGGGCGAACCGTCCGCGACCGTGGCCTCGACCATGTCCGTCCCCGCGTCGGCGACGGACACGCGCTCCCGTATCCGGACGGGGGGCACGACGCGGCCTTCTCGCTCTTCGGCCTGATGTTCTTTCCCGATCGCGCCCGGGGCTTCTCCGAGCTCCGGCGCATCCTGAGGCCCGGCGCGCGCGCGGTGATCTCCAGCTGGCAGCCGATGGACCGTTCCCCGGCGCTGGTCGCGCTCCTCGGAGCGCTGCAACAGGCGCTCCCCGCCGATTCTTCTCCGCCGAGGGAGGCTCCCCCGCTGGTCACCGCGGACGCGTGCCGCTCGGAGATGGAGCAGTCCTTCCGCGACGTGCAGGTGCTTCCGGTCTCGACCGGGATCCCCTTCCCGTCGGCGGTCGCGCTCTGGACGTCCATCGAGCGCTCGATGCCGCCGGTGGTGCACTCCCGGAACCAGCTGGGCGAGGAGGCCTGGGCGCCGATCTCCGCGCGGGTTCGCGAGATGCTCCCCGGGACGCTGGGGACCGGGCCGGTGACGTTCGACCTCCACGCCTGGCTCAGCGTGGGGAGCGCGCCGTAGTCAGAAGCCGATCGCCGGCCCGGTGGTCGTTCCGACGGACCGCCGCTCGAAGAGGACCGAGACCGGCCGGCCGAAGTGGAACGGAAGGCCCCAGTCGAAGGTCCGCGCTGACAGACCCGAGCCCGGCAGCGGGCCGGCGAGATCCGGAAACGCGGTGTCCGAGCCGCCCTCGCGGAAGACCTCGTCCGCATTGGCGATGGTGAAGCTCGCCTGCGACCGGGCGCCGTTTCCGCCGGTGAGCGTCGCGCTGGCCGGGAGCGCGGTCGAGGGGCAATAGAATCCCTCGCCGGGGTCGCCCTGGGGGCAGGCGGGAATCGACGGATCCGGGAAGTAGTAGGCGCTCGACCCGGAGTCGATCACGCTCTGGTCGAAGCTGTTGCCGCCGTAGAGGGTGGTCAGCGTCCCGTCGTCCGGGTTCGCGGTGAGGAGCGTGGCGGGGCCGAGCTGGTTCCCGTTGCTGGTCCCGAGACCGAACACCAGCGTGCCGTTCAGTGAGGTGGCGCCCGGCGCGGAGGGCGTGGGCAGCTGGAGCTGCAGGCCGTTGTCGTCGGAGGCGAGCCGCCCCAGCGGGTTGGAGATCTGATCGGCGAGGGCGACTGTGGTGGGGGTGCAGCTCGGGGTCGCGCCGGTCGAGGAGCACACGTCGTAGGGCGCGGCGCCGCTGCTCGGGACCTCGGTCGCGCAGAAGGAGCCGCAGTCCTCGAGGAAGACGCCCACCCCGAGGATGCCGTTGGCGCCGAGCGCCGCGACCGTCCCCTGGTCGGGCCCGCTTCCTCCCGAGCACGCGTCCGGCGCCGGTCCCGCGGCGGGATCACCGATGATCCCCAGGCTGATCCCCGAGATGCGCCGGCCGGCGATCACCAGGTCGACGCTCACCACCGAGCCCCAGGTGTATCCGTCGGCGAAGACCGCGCACTGGAGCAGCGGCAGGCCGGTCCGGGAATCGAGGACCGGGCGCGGCGTCGCGGTGCCCGAGAGCGCCTCGTGGGCCAGCCGGAGGCCGGTCGACCCGGTGTCCACCTGCACGTGGTCGACGTCCTGGCACTCCGTCGTGCTCCCCGGCGTGCAGATCGTGATGGTGGCGTAGAGGACGTTGGCCGCGATCTGCCCGGAGGAGGTGAGCGCGTCGGGTCCCCGATCCACCGTCACCGCGAGCCCAGGGAGCGCCTGGGCGCTCTGGCCGCCGGTGCCGCTTCCGGAGCACGCCGCCAGGAGGAGGACTCCGAGCGCGGGACGCAGCAGCAGCGGCAGGGGCCTCATCTCAGGACCTCAGCGGAGCGTGTCCGCCGCCGTCCCGGCCGGGACGAGGGACGGAAGATGGGCGCGCCCGGCGAAGCCTCGGGGGAGCTTCACCACCGACAGGACCAGGTCCGGCGCGTTCAGCGCGAGCACGTGGTGGCTCGCGTGCGGTGTCCGGGCCGCCTGGAGGAAGCGCGCGTAGTAGGGCCCGAGCACGACGCGCAGATCCGGCTGCACCCTTCCGGACCAGGTGACGGCGAACACCTTGCCTCCGTGCTCGACGTAGGCCCGGACCGTGGTCCCGTCGACCGAGATCATCTCGTGCACGTCGTAGGCCTCGCGCGAGGTGATGGTCACCCGCGTCGTCTGCAGGGCGGCCGCATCCCGGAGGAGGTCTTCCCGCGTCGCTCCGAGCGCCGCGTGCGCCGCCGGCGAATGCAGCAGGAGGAGCGCGGCCAGGAGCGCGCCGCCCCGGGTCGCCACGCGAAGAGCCCACGCCACGCCGTTGCGCCCGCGCTCGTTCCTGGTTGCCATCGTCGACACTCCGGGGAGCAACACCGCTGCCGCCGCGAGGTCAAGGGTCGGCACCCCTTCGCCCCGGAGTTTCAAGAGGCGGGCGGCCCGCCCCACGATGCGAGCGAGCCGCCTTCGCCCGGAGCTAGTGCTTGAAGCCGCCGAGGCTGGGGAACTCGGCGTTGAAGAAGCAGATGCCTGTCGCCGGATCGCCGGTGAGGGCGGTTGCCCAGGGGTCGAGATGGCACCCCTGGTCGTAGAGGTAGTTGATGCCCGAGTTGATCGGCTGGGAGAGTGGGTCGCAGTCGGCGTTCGTGGCGCACTGGGTGGTGGGGTTGATCCCCTGCGCCGTGTACGTGCACGCCTCGCCGCCCGCCGGGGTGTAAGTGACGTCGGCCTTCCACTCGGTCCCGATGTAGAGCGCGGTGCTGAGGAAGGACAGGCTCGTCAGGTTGTAAGTGCTCCCGCCGGGTCCGTCGAACGGCTTGTCCAGCGACGGGACGATGCACAGCTGATTCGAGTCCGGATCGCTCGCGCTGAACTTTCCCTTTCCGTACACCGACGAGTTCGGATCCGCGGTCGGCCCGCCGTCGGGAAGCGTCGGCAGGTCCACCGCCGCCGAGCGCATCCCCACCAGCCCGCCGGAGAAGTTGTCGAAGAACCACTGGTCGCCGAATTCCGCCGGGCAGTCGGCCGTGGCGGTCCCGGTGTTGGTGAACTTGATGGTGTAGGGCCCATTGCCCGAGGCCTGGATCTGGCACGGGGCCGGGGCTTGCGTGGGGCAGCCGATTCCCAGAGTGAACAGCGTGACGACGGCGCCGAGCGCGAGCAGGCGAGACATGGTTCCTTGTCCGTGGAGGGCGTTCATCAGAAGGTCACCCGCAGGGTGAAGCGGAACTGACGCACGGCCTGGAACGCCGTCGCCTTGCCCCAGTTGATGTTGGTGGTCACGACGGTCGGATTCCCGGAGGGGTCGGGCAGGAGCACCTTGATGCCCGAGCCGGTCGCCGGATCGATCCTGGGTCGCGGCAGGCTGCCGTTCCCCTGGGCGCAGGTGGCCGGGGTGCTGCCGGTGCAGATCCCGGCCCACTGCGAAGGGATGTTTCCGTTCGCCGCGTTGAGGATCGGGCCCGGGAAGTCCAGGGTGTACCGGTTGTCGATCTGGATCGGTCGCTGCGAGTTGAAGAGGTTGAAGCCCTCGACCGAGGCGCTGATCACCGAGTCCTTGGTGAGCCGGTAGTTGAGGCCCACCTTCGCGTCGAAGCTGGTCACCCACGGGGCGCGGCTCGTCGTGCCTCGCTGGAGGATGTAGACGATGCCGTCGCCGTATGCCGGGTCGGAGCCCAGCGGCTCGATGGGCGGTCCGGAGTTGGCGGTGAGCGTGCCACCCAGGCTGAAGCTGAACACCGGGGTGATGACGAACTCCTTGGCGAGGAAGACCTTGATGGTGTGGGTGATGTCACCGGCCAGGTTCCCGTCGGCGTTCTTCAGGAACTGCGGGAAGTCGAAGAGGGCGGTGATGTTGGGATCGAGCTGGTTCGGTCCGTAATTCGGAGCGAAGAGGCCGTCGTAGTTACCGGTCAGCCGCGACCAGGTGTAGCTGACCTGCGCCAGCCAGAGGTCGGAGAACGTCTTGTTGAAGAAGACCGTGACCGCGTTGTAGGTGCGCGTCGCCTTGGGGAAGGTGCTGCCGATGCCCTCGCCCGGGTTACCGAGGAAGTAGGTGTAGCCACCGTTGGTGGACATGTCCTCGACGGTGCGGACCAGGTTCCGGTAGGTGTAGGTCGCGCCGACCCGCGCGTTGGGGAGCGCCTCGTACTCGCCGCCGGCCACGACCTCGTCGGTCGCCGGAGACTTGAGGTTGGGATCGACCGGCGTCGGGTACGGAGCGCCGGTGTTCCTCCAGTACTGGCTCGTGCCGCCGGCGCGGCCCGGCAGGTTGTTCGCGTCACACACCGCGTGGCCCTGCAACGGGTCGCAGTTGTGGTTCGACTGGATCTGCGTCTCGGCGCTGAGCGAGCGGTTCGCCGCGTCGAGGGGGATGTTCTCGTAGTAGCGGCCGTAGTTCGCGTAGATCTTCGCTCGGCCCTGCTGCGTCGGATCCCAGACCACGCCGATCCGCGGGCTCCACTGATCGTTGAGCACGGCCCCGTTCCGACCGAGGTTGTCGTGCATCGTCAAGGTGTCGTAGCGGAGCCCCAGGTTCAGGGTGACCTTGTCCATGATGCTCCAGCTGTCCTGGAGGAAGAACCCGAGGATGTTGGAGTTGACGACCTTGTCGCTGATCGCCGCCGCCTTGGACGGGTCGATCACGTCGATGTCGGTCTGCACGCCGTACCGCCGATAGTCGTAGACGTTGTAGCCGAGCGGTCCGCTCCCTCCGGGCACGGGCGTCCCGTAGGTCCGGTAGGCGGAGAAGCCGCTGTAGGCCGAGACGATGTGGTACTTCTCGTACTGGTAGTCGGCGCCGGCCTTCAGCACGTGGTGGCCGAGCCCGCTCACCAGATAGGTGAGGACTCCCCGGGCCTGGTAGCTGTCGAGCGTCGAGGTGTTGAGGAAGCCCGGACCTCCGTAGAAGTAGCCGGACACCGGGCAGGGCGTCGGGTTCGAGGCGCTCGGAGCGCAGGCCGCGCTCGCCGAGGCCGGGAGCTGGTTGTCCCAGAAGGTGATGTTCCGCTGCTGGGAGCCCGTGGGGGTGCGAACGCTGGGCACGCCGGCCAGCGTGCCCGTGTTGTCCAGGTCGTTGATGCTCGAGCCGTCGCCCGGGAGGATGTCGTCCTCCTGGTGGTGCCAGCCGCCGCGGACGTCGAGGAGCAGCCGCTTGTCCAGGAAGGCGCTGTTGAGCTCGCCGACCACGTCGAGGTTGTTGAACGTCGTCTGGAAGTTGTTCGCGTTGAACGTCCCGTTCGCGTAGGCGCCAGGCGCGGTGATGCCGCGGTTGGCGCTCCCGTAGGTGGTTCGCAGCGCGTACGAGCCGTTGCCGCCTCCGCTGGTCGGCTCACCGCTCACCGACACCGAGAGACGATGGTCGGGGCTGATGAGATACGTGAGCTTGCCGATGTAGCTGATGGTCGTCTCGTCCCCGAAGTGGCGCTGGGTCGAGTCGGGGATGGGCGTGAAGTTCGTCCCGTCCGCCGTGCTGCTGAAGCTGCGGGTGTACGAGTACCGCTGCCGGGCGTAGTCGAACCCTGCGAAGAACCAGAGCTTGTCCTTGATGATGTAGCCGCCCAGCGTGGCGCCGACGTCGCCGATGTTGGTGAGGTCCACCGACGAGTTGATGGTCAGCGTCTGGCTGGGAACCTGTGCGGCGGGCCCGGCGAGACCGCCCGGCGTCCAGGTGCCGAAGACCGAGCCATGGAACTCGTTGCCGCCCGACTTGGTGGTGGCGCTGATGGTTCCACCCCCGAAGCTCCGGCCGTACTCGGGCATGTAGCCGCCGGTCAGGACGTTCACCTCGTCGACGAAGTCCGCCGGCAATGGGCTTCCCAGCGTGCCGTACGCGGGGTTGTTCACCGACAGGCCGTCGATCAGGTACTGGTTCTCCGGTGACTGGCCGCCGGAGATGGAGACGCCGTACACGTCGGCGGCGGCCTGCGGCGCGGCGAGAGCCAGCGAGTCGAAGGATCGGTTCGCTCCGGCCAGGCCACCGGGGCGGGCCACCGCGATGTTCCGGATGAAGTCCTGATCCACGCGCGTCCCGTTGGTGCTCGAGCCGACGTCGATCGTCGGCGGTGAGCCCACCACCGTGACGGTGGCCTCACCGGCCGTCTCCGGGAGCAGCTCGACGTTGAGGCGCAGCGTCCGATCCGCGCCGACCTCGATTCCCGTCCGGCTGAAGGGCCGGTAGGTCTCCTTCTCGAACCTCAGGGTGTAGGTGCCGGGTGGCAGCTGGGGCACGCGATAGAGGCCGCTGGAGTCGGTGACCACCACCTGCTCGCCTTGCAGCGAGGGCGAGGTCGCCGTCACCACGACATCCGCGACCGGCGCCTTGGTCGACGCGTCGACGACGTTTCCCGTCAGGTTCGAGGTGCCGATCTGCGCCAGCGTTGTGGAACTGCCCAGAGCTCCGAGGAGCAGAGCGATCCGGATGCCCCTCGTTCTCGACGATTGACTTGCACTCACCAGTGACCCCTCCCGCGCAACTAAAGAAAAACGGCGGGATGGTCACTGCGCGAGAGCTGATGAGTCAATACGAGTTTTCTCAATATAGATTGATAACAAATTGAACCCGAAAAGCTTGCATCGTTTCGGTGCCGATCGAGTTTCCCCTCGAAAGGCCTCTGGTTCGTCGCTCTGTCTCACAAAGGACTCGTTCAGGTAATCCGGATACAGCCGCCACCCAGCTGCGAGGAAAATAAAGCAAATCCTGTGGTTGCTGTCGCAACGAGACAGATGCATCACCGAGGCGAGGGGGGTGCCCCAACGTTTGTGCGCTGCCGGGGTTGGTGATGGCGGTGAAGAGGTGCTCGGAGGTCGGGTGTGACGGTGAGGCCTTCCGGCGTGGGCTCTGCGTCGACCACTACCGGATGGCCCTGCCCCGGTGCCAGGTGAGCGGCTGCACCCGTCCGGCAGTGTCACGGAAGATGTGCTGGCCCCACCGGAAGCTGTGGGGCGGTCCTGTCCGGACACGACCGAAGCGGAGCTCGACCGACGGGACTCGCGTTCTCGCCTGGGGACGGCTCTACATCGCGCCAGATGCAGTGCGACGGGTCGAGGAGGAGGCCCGGCGCCGAGGTGCGAGCCCGTCGGGCGTGCTCGCGGAGATCGTCGAGCGCTGGGCCCGGGAGAGCTCGGGGGCGAACGAGGACTCCGAGCGGCACGAGGCCAGCTCCGCCTCGGGCAGCTGAGGACGCGCGGACGACCCACGAGAGGCGCCCGAACTCGGCTCGGGCGTTCACTGGCACCGGGAACTCCGCGCCGGACTGCAAGGGGTCTCGGCGTCGCGGGCGCCCACGCACCGCGAGCGACGCGGCGACTGTGTTCTCCGGCGTACGAAGCGAGGGCGTCGTCGGCCTGCAGCTCGCGCTGGGCGTGCATTCCGGACGTACCGGAGGCGACGGGCATCGCAGGGCCCGAGCGAGGTCATTCGGCACCCGGTTTCGCCGGAGGGCACGGGGTGTACCTTGCGCGCCCACCACACAGTCCCCGCCTCCCGGAAGGAGGAGACGATGCGATTCCGCCTCATCGTCGCAGCCCTCGCGCTCGCAGCAGGCGCTGGCCTCCCGGGAGTGGCGCATGCCCAGGCCTGCAACGCCAACGTTCCCCACGTGACCGGCGAGTGGCTGACGCTCCCGTACCAGATGCCGATCAACCCCATCAACGCCACGCTCCTTCGCTCGGGGCGGGTGCTGATCGTCGCAGGCTCCGAGAACGATGCGCGGAACAACTCCGTGGGCTCGGAGAGCTACCGCGCCGCGCTGTGGGACCCCACCGGGCCTGATCAGAGCAGCATCGTGACCGAGGAGCTCACCTACGACGTGTTCTGCAGCGGCACGGCTTCCTTGCCCGATGGCCGCGCGCTCGTCGTCGGCGGCACGAACGACTACTCGTTCACCGGCGAGAACCGGGCCTCGTTCTTCGATCCGGTCACGAACCAGTGGGTCCAGTCGCAGAACATGGTCGACGGACGCTGGTACGCCACCGCCACCACGCTCGCCGACGGTCGAGTGATGGCCTTCTCCGGGCTGCGGCTCATGGGAGGAACCAACAACAGCGTGGAGATCTTCGACCTCCAGAACGCGGGCCCCGGCTGGAGCCTCGTCGGGAACGCCCCCTTCTCTCCGCCGCTCTATCCGAGGATGGCGCTGCTCCCGAACGGCAAGGTCTTCTACTCGGGACACGGGAGCGGCGGCTCGAATTCCACAGGCTGGATGTTCGATCCGGTCGCCCAGTCGTGGGCCGGCTCGACGCCCACCACCCGGGACCGGAACTACGGCACGAGCGTCCTCCTCCCCCTGTTGCCCCCGTCGTACACGGCGCGGGTCATGGCCCTCGGCGGTGGTAGCCCCGCAACGAACACGACCGAGATCATCGATCTCTCCGTCGCGTCTCCCGTGTGGACACCCGGGCCCAGCATGTCCACCGGAAGGATCCAGCTGGACGCGGTACTCCTGCCGAACGGCAAGGTGCTCGCCCTCGGTGGCTCGGTGAACAACGAGGCCCCCGACGGACCGGGGAAGGCGGCTGACCTCTACGATCCGACCATCGGCACCTTCAGCTCGGCAGGCGTCGCCTCGTACTCGCGACTCTACCACTCGGCGGCGCTGCTTCTGCCGGACGCGCGGGTGATGAGCATCGGGAGCAATCCGTCGAACCGGGGCACCTACCTGGCCGCGATCGAGATCTACACGCCGCCGTACCTCTTCGACTCGAGCGACCGGCTGATCACCACCGGCCGACCGACCATCACCGGCGTCAGCTCCGGAACGATCCGGTTGGGTGCCGCGTTCTCGGTCACCTACACGGCCGGCTCGCCCATCAGCTCTGCGGTGCTGGTCCGCCCCGGCTCGGTGACCCATGCCTTCGACATGGAGCAGCGGCTGATCGGCCTCTGCGGTCCATCCCCACAGCCACCCTGCACTGGTTCGGGGATGCTCAACCTCACCGCGCCGCCGAATGGCGGGGTCGCCCCGCCGGGCTACTACATGCTGTTCCTCCTCGACAGCGCGGGCGTGCCTTCCAAGGCGCGGTTCATCCAGCTGACGTCGTACGCCGGAGCTCCACCGCTCGGGGCCATCGCGTCGCCCGCCACCGACGTGACCATCCCCGCGGGCTCCTCCGTCTCGTTCGGGACCACGACGACGGCTGCGAAGTACTCGTGGATATTCCCCGGCGGCACCCCGGCCACCTCCACGGCGCAGAATCCGGGCAACGTCACCTTCAGCACCCCCGGGCTGTACACGACCTCGCTGACCGTGGTCGACGCGAGCGGGAACTCGGATCCGAGCCCACCGACGCGGGTCGTCACCGTGACGCCCGCGACGCCGGACTTCCACATCTCGGTCACCCCGTCGGGCAGGTCGATCAGCCCGGGCCAGTCGGCGACGTTCACCGTCTCGGTCACTCCGGTCTCGGGCTTCAACGGCTCGGTGACCCTGAGCGTGGCCAGCGAGGCACCGTTCCCGAGCGGTGTCAGCAGCGGAGGATTCAGCCCCTCCACCATCAGCGGCTCGGGCACGTCCACCCTGACGATGAACACGACGACTGCATCCACGCCCTACGCCCTGTCGCTGACGATCACCGGGACCAGCGGCTCTCGGAGCCACACGACGTCGACGACCCTGATGGTGACTCTTGCGGCTCCGACGGGTCTGAGCGCGACGCCCGGGAACGCGCAGGCGTCGCTCTCGTGGACGGCGTCGGTCGGAGCCTCCGGCTACCAGGTGAAGCGCTCGACCGTGAATGGCGGTCCGTACGTGACGGTGGGCTGCTCGGCGGGCCCCAGCTTCGTCGACACAGGGCTCACCAACGGTACGACCTATTTCTACGTCGTATCGGCGACGTACTCCGGTGGGCCGGTCGCAGGCGGCGCAAGCGCCAACTCGACCCAGGTCAGCGCCACGCCGCAAGGGCCCGCGCCTCAGCCGCCCACCGGCCTCACCGCGACGGCCGGCAACGCCCAGGTGTCGCTGAGCTGGAGCGCGTCCTCCGGGGCGACGAGCTACAACGTGAAGCGCTCGGCCGCGTCTGGTGGGCCGTACACCACGGTCGGCAGCCCCAGCACGACGAGCTTCACCAACACCGGGCTCACCAACGACACCACGTACTTCTACGTGGTGACCGCAGTGAACGCGTCCGGGGAGAGCGGGAGCTCGGCGCAGGTGAGCGCCACGCCGCGGGCGCCGACGCCGCCAGCGCCCACCGGCCTCACCGCGACGGCCGGCAACGCCCAGGTGTCGCTGAGCTGGAGCGCGTCCTCCGGAGCGACGAGCTACAACGTGAAGCGCTCGCCCACGTCCGGTGGGCCGTACACCACGGTCGGAAGCCCCATCACGACGAGCTTCACCAACACCGGGCTCACCAACGGCACCACGTACTTCTACGTCGTCACCGCGGTGAACGCGTCCGGGGAGAGCGGGAGCTCGGCGCAGGTGAGCGCCACGCCTCAGGCCGCTGCCCCGGCCCCACCCACCGGGCTTTCGGCGAACGCGAACAAGCCAGGACGGCTCAGCCTGCGATGGACGCAGTCCGTCACGCCGGGCGTGATCCAGAACGCGATCTCCCGCAAGACGGGCAGCGGCGCGTACGCCCCGCTCGACACAATCCCGGCGAACACCTCGTATCAGAACAGTGGTCTGAGCAAGGGCACCCAGTACTGCTACGTCGTCACCGCCATCACCAGCGCGGGAACGAGCGCAGCGTCGAACGAGGCCTGCGGGACGCCGAAGTAGAGACCTCCCGACGAAGGCCTCAGGCCGCGCCGGCGCCGGGCATCTCGCCGAGCGGCCGGAGCAGCACCTCGCGCGGCTTCGCACCGTCCGCGGGGCCCACCACGCCGTCTCGCTCCATCCGCTCGATCATCCGCGCGGCGCGGTTGTACCCGATGCGCATCTTCCGCTGGAGCATGGAGATGCTCACCTGCCGCATCTCGCTCACCGTCGCGAGCGCCTGGTCGTAGAGCTCGTCGCTCAGCTCGTCCTCGGCACCGGCATCGGCAAGGTCCTCCTCCCGGGGCCGCAGGATGCTCTCGTCGTAGACGGGCTTGCCCTGCGATTTGAGATGATCGACGGCGCGCTTGATCTCCTGCTCGCTGACGAACGCCCCGTGCACGCGAACCATGTTCGCGCTGGTGGGCGGCATGAGAAGCATGTCGCCCATTCCCAGCAGCGCCTCGGCGCCCACCGTCCCGAGGATGGTCATCGAGTCCGGCTTGCTCCGCAGCATGAAGCTGATGCGGGTGGGGAAGTTCGCCTTGATGACGCCGGTCACGACGTCGGTCGAGGGGCGCTGGGTGGCGACGAGCAGATGGATGCCAGCCGCACGCGCCATCTGCGCCAGCCGGGCGATGTACGTCTCGACCTCGCGGCTCGCCACCATCATCAGATCCGCCAGCTCGTCGATGATCACGACGAGGTAGGGGAGCTTCTTCAGCTCCTTCGGCTTCTCCTCCGGCGACTCGACGCCCTTATCCTCGTCGCGGGTGCCGGCAGCGGCCTCGACGTCGCCCTCCAGCGTGGTCCGCGGATCCTCCGCGGCGCTGAGCGGTGACGGAACGCCGAGCGACTCCTCCTCCTTCGCCCGGGCGAGCGCGTCCTCCTCCGACTCGCCCTCGCCCACGTCCACGACCAGCAGCGACGCCGGCTTCTTCGGCCTCGGGGTCTCCCGCTTCTTCTCCAGCAGGACCCGGGCGTCGCCCTTCGCGCTCTCCACCAGCTTGTTGAAGCCGGCGATGTTCCGCACGCCGGCCTCGGAGAGCAGCTGGTAGCGGCGCTCCATCTCCTCCACCGCCCAGCGCAGGGCGAGCGCCGCCTTCTTCGGGTCGGTGACCACCGGCAACAGCAGATGCGGGATGCCCTCGTAGACGCTCAGCTCGAGCATCTTCGGGTCCACCATGATGAAGCGGACCTCCTCCGGCGTCGCCTTGAGGAGGATGCTCATCACCATCGAGTTCACCGCCACCGACTTGCCGGATCCGGTGGTGCCCGCGGCGAGCACGTGCGGCGCCTTCGCCAGGTCGAGGACGTAGGGCATGCCCTCGATGTCCTTGCCCAGGGCCATGGTCAGCTTGCTGCTCGAGCGCTGGAACACGTCCTGCTCGACGATCTCCTTGAGGTAGACCGTCTCGCGATCGCGGTTGGGCACCTCGATTCCCACCACGCCCTTGCCGGGGATGGGCGCGACGATGCGCACCCGCATCGCCTCCATCGCCATCGCCAGGTCGTCCGCGAGCGACGCGATCTTCGAGATCTTGATGCCCGGACCGGGCAGGAACTCGTACATGGTGACCACCGGGCCGGGGCGGATCTCGACCACCTCGCCGACGATGCCGAAGTCCGCCAGCTTCGCCCGGAGCTTCTCGGCGGTGCTGAGGAAAGCCTCCTTGTCCAGCGCGGTGCGCTCGGGGCGGTCGAAGTCGAGCACGTCCAGCGGTGGCGGGGTGAACTGCGTGCGGCCTCCCACGAACTCGAACTGATTCTGCTCCTTGTGCTTGCTCGGCTTCGGCGGCGCCTTCGGCTCGACGATGAGCGGTGCGCGCCCCTGGGTGGGGGCCAGCGCAGTCTCCCCTGCCGCCGTGGCCTCGGCGGTGGGAACCATGGCGGCGGCGACCGTCGCGAGGGTGGCGGCGGCAGGAGCGGTGATCTGCGGCGGGGGAGGGGTGACGATCTCCGGCTGCTGCTGATCGCTCCTGCGTCGCCTCCGCGGCGGCTCCGACTGCGGCGGCGCTGCGGCCGCCAGCTCGCGGGCCCAGGCCGGATCGGCACCGGGCGACAGCGTTGCGCCAGCCACGTCCTTCCCGCTCTCGAGCGCCTTGACCTCCGACTCGCGGGCCAGGCGCATCGCCTCCTCGGCCACGGCCTCGGCTTCCAGCGCCTCGGCCTCGGCCTGGCTCAGCTCTTCCTCGTCGGCTTCCAGCTGGGCGAGGAACGCGGCCTCCTCCAGCTTCGCCGAGGCGCGCGCCTCGGTCCGGGCAGCCCAGGCCTTCTTCTGCGCCGCCCAGATCGCCACCAGCGCGCCCCGCGCCCTGCCGGCGATCTCGCCGAGCGCGTGGCCCAGCGCCGCCACGGCGCGGAGCAGCGCGAACTGGGTGGCCACCAGCATCGCGGCAAAGGCCACCGCGGAGACCACGATGACGGTCCCCAGCACCTCGAAGAAGTCCACCAGCCAGGCCGAGACGGCGAGGCCCAGCGCACCGCCCGGCGGCGTGCGCGCGTGAGCGCCCGGAGTCCCCAGCCCGATCTGGACGAGCACGCAGGTGGCCACCAGGAGGACCGCCGCGGCCAGGACCTGCGGCCAGCGGCGCTTCTCGCGCCGTCCCACCAGGAGGACGCCCGAGACGTAGACCCCGGCGAGGGGAATGGCCGGTGCAGTGATGCCCAGCAGGCCCCCGAGCAACGCCGCCAGCGCATGCCCCACCGGCCCCGCTCCGTTGTGCGCGGTGCGAGGGGCGAGCGGTCCGGGGTCTGTCAGGAGGGCAACCAGCGCCAGGGACGACAGGGCGAGGATCGCCACACCCACGAGTGCGCGGTGACCCACCCCCGTTCCCTCGACGCGCCGGACCGCCAGCGCCTTCTTGCGCGACGCGACCTCCTGCTTCGACAGGATCTTCTTCTCCGGACGGGGCCGCCTGGCCGCCATGACGTGCTGCTCCCTCGCCCCCGAGGGGGGCTGCCTGTTGCGACCTGAAGCAGCCCTCGACTGTCGAGCCAGCGCCGGGGGTGGTCAATTTTCCGGCCCTGTGCCATGCACGATGGCTCCAGGGCATGGACGTCCGCTGCGAGCGGTGCAAGACGCTCTACGAGCTCGACGACACGCGGGTCTCCGAGGCGGGGACGACCGTGCGCTGCACCACCTGCGGCCACGTCTTCCGCGTCCGGAAGAAGGTCCTCCTGATGACCGAGGCGGTGGGGGTCGGGGCTGAGTCGACCGCCGTGCCGCCGCCGGTGGTCGACAAGCCCGCCTGGCGGGTCCGGAGCCCGAGCGGCCGGGTCATCGCCTTCCGCGAGCTGACCTCGATGCAGAAATGGATCGTCGAGCGGAAGTTCGGCCGCGACGACGAGATCAGCCTCCACGGCGACCACTGGAAGCGGCTCGGCGACATCGCCGAGCTCCAGCCCTTCTTCCTCCTCCTCGACGACGTGGATCGGGTGCACGCGCTCGAGGAACGCCTCCGCCGCGCCGAGACGCCCGACGAGGCGTCCGCCCTCGAGGACGAGCTGGGGAACACCGGCCCCCGCGCACCGTCGGGCCCCGGGCTCACCCCCGCGCCCACCCCGATCCGCCTCGAGACGCCGCTCGACCCCGTCCCCGAGCCTCCCCGGTGGCCCGAGCCCCCGCCGCCCGCGCCCACCCCGGAGCCCCCGCGGTGGCCCGAGTCCCGGCCGCCCGCGCCCACCCCGGCGGACGAGGCGGCCACCTGGGCCTCGCGGACGCCACCGCCTGCCGGCCCGACCCTGGGCCCCGAGCCGCCGCGTCCCGGCCCTGCGCCGGCCTTCTCGCTGGAGGAGATCCGCGAGGCGACCCAGCCCTCCCCCGAGGACCTGCCGATGCCCGAAGGCACGGTGGAGCCGGGGGCGCCCGGAGCCGCCGAGGAGGCCGATCAGCCGGAGTTCACGCGCCGGGCGGGCCTGGGCGTGAACCCCGGGGTGGTCGAGGACGGCGACGTCTGGGACACCTCGCCGCCGCGCCGGAGCAAGGCGCCGTGGGTGGCGACCTTCCTGGTGGTGGCCGCGGCCGCCGGTGCGGCGGCTGCCTACTTCCAGATCTGGGTTCCCGCGCAGGAGGAAAAGCTTCGCCAGGAGGCGCAGCGCGCACGGCTCGAGGAGACGGAGCGGGCACGTTCCGCCGCCGATGCCGAGATGCGGGACCGCGAGCGTCAGGCGAAGGACGAGCTGGTCGCCGGCATGGCCGGGCGAGCCGATGCCGGGGTGAAAAGCGCCGCTCCAGCGAGCGGTGCGGTCGACGCTGGAACCGGCGGGAGCGCCCCGCCTCCCGAACCGCGAGGGTCAGCGGCCGAGCCGGCGCCCCCCGCCGCCCCGCCCCCCGCCGCCGCGCCCACCCGCGCCGTGGCCTCCCCGAAGCCGGCGCCTCCGTCGCGCTCGCGGCCGGCGGCGGCTCCCCAGCCGCGCGCGCACACCTTCGACGAGTGGATGGCGCTCGCGGATCGTGACCGTGACCAGGGCCGGGCCCGCGCGGCGCTGGATGGCTATGACCGGGCCATCACGGTGGACGGCTCCCGTCCGGAGGCCTACGTGGGGCAGGGGCGCTCGCACCTGGAGCTCGGCGACCCTCGCTCGGCGATCGCCGCCTTCCGGCGTGCCCTGATGGTCAACTCGCGCTACTCGGTCGCCGAGTTCTGGCTGGGCGAGGCCTACCGCCGGGTGGGCCAGTCCTCCCAGGCGGCGGACGCCTATGGCCGTTACCTCGACGCTGCGCCGGAGGGCGCGGAAGCGGCCCGTGCGCGAGAGGCCTTGAACGCGCTTCGGTAGCGGGGCAGAAGGGAAGAACCATGCTGAACAAGCCTTCGAGAGAAGAGGACGAGTACTTCGCCCGCGAGGACGTGGAGAAGAAGCGGAAGCTCGCCTTTCAGCAGGCGCAGGTGATGGCGGACCAGCAGAAGGAAGCGCTCCGCACGCTGCACTACATGAAGTGCCCGAAGTGCGGCTTCGACCTGCACACCCTGAAGCGCGGCGAGGTGGACCTCGACACGTGCTTCAACTGCAAGGGACTCTGGATCGACGCTGGCGAGCTGGCGCACTTCGAGCGGCAGCTGCAGTCGCCCGAGCAGCGCCATGCGGTGGTGAGCGCGCTCCTCAACATCTTCAAGCACGACTGATCATGTCGCTCACCCTGGAAGAGGTACGGCACGTGGCCGGCCTGGCCCGGCTCTCGCTCTCCGCGGAGGAGGAGACGCTGATGCGTACCCAGCTCAGCGCCATCCTCGACGCCGTGGCCGAGCTCTCGCAGGTGGACACCTCCACGGTGGAACCCACCTCGCACGCCGCCGGAGAGGTGGCTCCCTGGCGGGCGGACGAGGTGCGCCCGTCCTTCCCGCCGGAGAAGGCCCTGGGCAACGCCCCGGCGAAGGTGGGGACCAGCTTCGCGGTCCCGCGCATCCTCGAGTGACTCCGATGGAACCGACCGAACTCTCGATGCTCGAGCTGGGAAGGAAGCTCGGGTCCGGCGAGCTTTCCAGCGTGGAGGCGGTTCGCGCCTGCCTGGGCCGCGTGGAGCTGTTCGACGGCCAGGTGAAGGCCTTCCTCGAGGTGGACCGGGAGGGTGCGCTCGCCCAGGCCGAGGCCGCCGACCGGCGCCGAGCGGCGGGGAAGCGCGCCGGGCCGCTGGACGGCGTGCCCGTCGGGTTGAAGGACCTCTTCCTCACCGAGGGGCTGCCGACCACCGCGGGGTCTCGCATCCTCGAGGGCTTCGTCGCCCCTTACGACGGCACGGTGGTGAAGCTGCTCCGTGCAGCGGGGACGCCCATCCTCGGCAAGCTGAACATGGACGAGTTCGCCATGGGCAGCTCCACCGAGAACTCGGCCTTCTTTCCTACCCGGAATCCCTGGAACCTCGAGACCAGCCCCGGCGGCAGCTCGGGCGGCTCGGCGGCGGCGGTCGCCGCGCGGATGGTGTTCGGCGCGCTGGGCACGGACACCGGCGGGTCCATCCGTCAGCCCGCGGCGCTCACCGGCACCGTCGGCCTCAAGCCGACCTACGGGCGGGTGTCGCGCTTCGGGGTGGTGGCCTTCGCCAGCTCCCTGGATCAGGTGGGGCCGATGACCCGGGACGTGCCGGACTGCGCGGCACTCCTCCAGACGATCGCGGCGTACGACCCCTGCGACTCGACCTCCGCGCCGGTGAAGGCGCCCGACTACCTCGCCGACATCGAGGGCGGGGTGAAGGGGATGAAGCTCGGGCTTCCCCGGGAGTACTTCGAGCTGCCGGGGATGGACCCCGAGGTCGGCGGCGCGGTGGAGGCGGCCACCCGGGCGCTGGAGAAGCTCGGCGCCGAGCTGGTGCCGGTCTCGTTGCCGCACACGAGGTACGCGCTGGCCACCTACTACCTGGTCGCCCCGGCCGAGGCCTCGAGCAACCTCGCTCGCTACGACGGCGTCCGCTACGGGCTGCGCGCCGGGGATGTGGCGAACCTCCTCGCGATGTACGGCCGCACCCGGGACCAGGGATTCGGCCTGGAGGTGAAGCGGCGGGTCATGCTTGGCACCTACGCGCTCTCGGCCGGGTACTACGACGCCTACTACCTCAAGGCCCAGAAGGTGCGGACGCTCATCAAGCAGGACTTCGTCGATGCGTTTCGCACCGTGGACGCCGTGCTCTCTCCGACTTCGCCCACGCCGGCCTTCCGCATCGGTGAGAAGGTGAGCGACCCGCTCGCGATGTACCTCAACGACGTCTTCACCCTCCCGTGCAATCTCGCCGGGCTGCCGGGCCTGAGCGTGCCCTGCGGTTTCACCCGGGCGAACCTTCCCATCGGCCTGCAGATCCTCGGACGGCCCTGGGACGAGGCGCGCGTGCTGCGCATCGGCCGCGCCTTCGAGCGCGAGCACGACTTCCACCGTCGGTCGCCGCCCCTGAGGGCCTCATGAGCGTCGCCGACTTCCAGCCGGTCATCGGCCTCGAGGTGCACGCGCAGCTGCTGACCCGCAGCAAGATCTTCTGCGGCTGCTCGACCGAGTTCGGCGCCCCGCCGAACGCCCACACCTGCGCGGTGTGCCTGGGAATGCCGGGCGTGCTCCCGGTGCTGAACGAGAAGGTGGTGGAGTACGCGGTCCGCGTGGGCCGGGCGCTGGAGTGCCGGATCAACCCGGTCAGCATCTGGGCGCGGAAGAACTACTTCTACCCGGACCTTCCGAAGGGCTACCAGATCAGCCAGTACGACCAGCCGCTCTGCGAGCACGGAGGGCTGGAGATCGATACCGACGAGGGTCCGAAGCGGGTCCGCATCCTCCGGATCCACCTCGAGGAAGACGCGGGGAAGAACGTCCACGACGCGGGTGGGGGCGAGAGCCTGGTGGACCTGAATCGCTCCGGCGTTCCGCTGGTGGAGATCGTCAGCGAGCCGGACCTCCGCTCCAGCACCGAGGCCGGCGAGTACCTCAAGGCGCTCCGCGACGTGCTGGTGTACCTCGGGGTCAACGACGGCAACCTGGAGGAGGGAAGCTTCCGCTGCGACGCCAACGTCTCGGTGATGCGGAAGGGAGCCACCCAGTACGGACAGCGGGTGGAGCTGAAGAACATCAACTCCTTCCGCTTCGTGCAGAAGGCCATCGACTACGAGATCGGCCGGCAAGTGGAGCTCATCGAGTCCGGCGGCAAGGTGGCCCAGGAGACCCGGCTGTTCGACGCCGTCCGGGGCGAGACGCGGAGCATGCGCAGCAAGGAGGAGGCGCACGACTACCGCTACTTCCCCGAGCCGGATCTCCCGCCGCTGTGTATCCCCGCCGGGTACGTGGAGCGCATCGAGCGCGAGCTGCCCGAGCTGCCGCGCGCGAAGCTCCATCGCTTCATCGAGAAGTACGGGCTTCCAGCCTACGACGCGAAGATCCTGGTCGGTGACCGCGCGCTGGCGGATCTCTTCGAGAAGGTCCAGGCGGCGTACGCCGGCCCGGCGAAGAAGCTCGCCAACTGGTTCACGGGCGAGCTGCTCCGGCTGCTGAAGGAAGAGTCCTCCGACCTGGGAGCGCTGCGGTTCTCACCCGACCAGTTCGCTGCGCTCCTGAAGTCGGTGGACGGCGGCGAGCTCTCGAACAACGCCGCGAAGGACGTCTTCGCCGAGATGTTCCGCACCGGCCGCGCTCCGAAGGACATCGCCCAGGAGAAGGGGCTGATCCAGGTCCAGGACGCCGGCGCCGTCGAGGCGGCCGTGGACGCGGTGCTGGCGGCGAACCCCGGAGAGGTGGAGAAGTACCGCGCCGGCAAGAAGCAGGTGCTCGGCTTCCTCGTCGGTCAGGTGATGAAGGCGATGAAGGGGAAGGGCAACCCGGCGCTGGTGAATGCTGCGCTGAAGGCGAAGCTCGGCGACTGATCCAGAGAACTTGGCGACCGACGCTCGGCGGGGAGGTCGAGCGTCAGTCGCCGGCCCCCCCTACTTGTGGAAGGCGAACTGGTGGGTGTGGACGTGACCCGGCGTCTCGTCCTCGGACGTGGTCTTGTTGACCGTCTGCCCGGCGTTGATCGCCTGGAAGTCGGCCTCGGTCAGGGTGACCGTGTGGGTGTGACTCTGGTCGAACGACGTCGTCTCCGTCTTTCCTCCGCTCGGCGGAGTGCTGACGTCGGCCTTCGCCAGATCGACGGTGTGCGTGTGGTTGTCGTCGAAGGACGAGGTGAAGTGGAAGGTGTCGGCGGATCCGCTGTCACTGCCACAGGCCATCAGGACCCGGGAGGCGGGGATGGCGAGGAGAATCCCGCCGACCCGAAGGATGACTTCGCGACGGTTCATGGAGTGCATGGCCGGAGGACCCGGGGCTGGCCGAACGTTGCACCCGCACCCTCTTCGTCCGGCGGCGAGATTGCGAGAGACCCCGGGGGGTTGCCCGGTTCCGCACCCCCCGCGACGAGGGTGTCCGGGCGCTGGCGTCTGCCTTGACTTCCAGGGGGTTGCGGGCTATCCGTCCGGCCCTTTCACGACAGGGGCAAGGTCCAGATGTACGCAGTCATCCGCACCGGCGGGAAGCAGTATCGCGTCGCCGAGGGCGACATCGTCCGCATCGAGAAGGTTCCCGGCGAGATCGGCACCGAGATCACGTTCGCCGAGGTGCTCTGGCTGGGCGGGACGGAGTCCCCGAAGGCCGGCCGTCCGCTCGTCGACGGGGCCAAGGTGGTGGGGAAGATCCTCGCCCAGGACCGGTACCGTCGCGTCCTCCACTTCCGGAAGGAGAAGGAAGGCTGGACGCGCCGGAAGGGACATCGGCAGCCCTACACCGAAGTGAAGGTCGTCTCGGTCGCGGGCTGAACCGCCACCCACCAGGAATCGAACCATGGCTCACAAGAAGGGACAGGGCAGCTCGCGCAACGGGCGCGACTCCGCCGGACAGCGGCGCGGGGTGAAGGTGTACGGCGGCGAGAGCGTTCACGCCGGCAGCATCCTCGTCCGCCAGCTCGGCACCGTCATCCACCCAGGCTCGAACGTCCGCCTCGGCCGCGACTACACGCTCTATGCGACCGTGGACGGCGTGGTGAAGTACGAGCGGCTGGGCAAGGACCGGAAGAAGGTCTCGGTCTACCCCCAGGCGCCCGCCAGCGCCTGATCCAGCGGGCCGGCCCGTCCGGCCCACGGTTCCCGAGCGGGCCCGCGCACCCTCCCCGGAGGGGACGCCGGCCCGCTTCGAGTTTCAGGGAGGGTCTCCGCGGTGAAGTTCGTCGACCAGGTCTCCATCCAGGTGAAGGCCGGGGACGGGGGAAGTGGAGCCGTCGCCTTCCGCCGGGAGAAGTTCGTCGAGCGCGGCGGGCCCTCCGGCGGTGACGGTGGCAACGGCGGCTCGGTCATCTTCGAAGCCGACACCGGCCTGACCACGCTCCTCGACTACCGGTATCAGCAGCACCACCGGGCGAGGAATGGCCAGCACGGGATGGGCAGCGACATGAACGGGGCCTCGGCCGAGGACCTCGTCCTGCGCGTCCCGGTGGGCACGCTGATCCGCGACCAGGACAGCGGGGAGCTCCTGGCCGATCTCGCAGCGCCTGGAGCCCAGGCGGTGATCGCCCGTGGCGGTCGCGGTGGTCTCGGCAACATGAACTTCGCCACCTCCACTCGCCAGACGCCGCGCTTCGCCCAGGACGGCAAGCCCGGCGAGGAGCGCAAGCTGGTGCTGGAGCTGAAGCTGCTCGCCGACGTGGGGCTGCTCGGATTCCCCAACGCGGGGAAGAGCACCCTCATCTCCCGCGTGTCCCGCGCGCGGCCGAAGATCGCCGACTACCCCTTCACCACCCTCGTCCCGAATCTCGGGGTGGTTCCCTACAAGGACGGCACGTCCTTCGTGATGGCCGACATCCCCGGCATCATCGAGGGCGCCGCCGAGGGGGCGGGGCTCGGCCATCAGTTCCTCCGGCACGTCGAGCGGTGCCGGGTGCTCGTCCACCTGGTGGATCTCTCGGCGCCGGGGGAGGACCGCGCTCCGCTTCGCGACCTGGACGTGCTCGACCACGAGCTTCAGCGGTACAGCCCCGAGCTTGCGCGGAAGCCGCAGATCGTCGCCGCCAACAAGATCGATCTGCCCGATGCGCGCGAGCGGCTACCGGGCTTCCAGGCGGCGCTGGCCGCGCGCGGCCTCCCGGTGTTTGCCCTCTCGGCGGCGACTGGCGAGGGCGTCGGTCCGCTGCTGGACGCGATCGCGCAGGTGCTCTCCGGCGGCGCGTTGCCGGCGCTGGGTCGCGCCGAGCGGCCGCGGAGGCGCCCCAGGGCCGCAGCAGCCGGCGACGTCCCCGGTGGGGTGGCGCGAACGGAGGATGCGGTCGGGGGCGAGAGCGCGGTGCCCTCGGCCGGGTCGGCTCCTGCGGCGCCGGCCCGCCGGTCGTCGAGCACGGGACCCGAGCGTGGAGCCCCTGCCGCCGCGACCGCGGGCAGGAAGCAACCGACGCGCACGGGACGCGCGCGTGGGGCACCTGGCGCCGCGACCGCGGAAACGATGCAACGGACGAGCACGGGACGCGGGCGTGGAGCCCATGCCGCCGCGACCGCGGGCAGGAAGCAACCGACGCGCACGGGACGCGCGCGTGGGGCACCCGCCGCCACCACCCCGGGGAAGAAGCAACCGGAGCGGCCGGGCAAGAACGCCGACGGCCGGGCGTCCGGGACGATGCGGTCACCGGCGCGGAAGGCGGCCTCGCGTCCCTCGACGACCGGCCGGGCCGCATCGAGCCCCGGTGGCAGCCGGAAGCGGCGCACGGCTTCGCGCCCCTCTCGTCGCCCGACGGGGAAGGGGCCGCGGTGAAGCGCACGCCACCCGCTGGCGGCGCGAAGCGGGCTCCGCCCGAGGCGAACACGCTGCTCCTCCCTCCGCGGAGAGAGAAGGTGGACGCGGTGGTCTCCCGCCGGCTGCGCGGGCTCACCGTGGTGCTCGACCAGCTCGAGGACACCTTCAACATGGCCGCGGTGCTCCGGAGCTGCGAGGCCTTCGGGCTCCAGGACGTCCACGTGGTGGAGAACCCCGACGTGCCCTTCGCGCCCCACGACAAGGTGACCCAGGGCTGCGACAAGTGGCTCGACGTTCACCGGCACCGGACCTTCGCCGCCTGTGCCCGCGCCTTGCGCGTGGCGGGATTCCGGATCTGCGTGTCGGCCGTCCGGGAGGACGCGCGGAGCGTGTTCGAGCTGGAGTTCGACCGCCCGCTGGCACTGGTGTTCGGCAACGAGCGCACCGGCGTGACTCCCGACGCGCTCGCCGCCGCCGACGAGGCCTTCTGGATCCCGATGCGAGGGTTCACCCGGAGCCTCAACGTCTCCGCCGCGGTGTCGGCCACCCTTTCCAGGGCCATCGGCTGGCGGCTGGACCATGGCCGGCCGGGCGGTGACCTCGCCGAGGCCGACGCCCGCGTGCTGCGCGATCGTTTCTACGCGTTGAGCGTCAAGCAACGGAAGCGGCTCTTCGGTCGCTGATCGGAGACGGACGCTTCACCGCTCCGAGGCGGCGATGCGGGGCGTGGCACAGAGAGGTCAGCACCTCGTCGCGAGGCCGAGCGTTGCGTTGCAGCGCCGTCACCGGCCGCGGATCCGGCGCGGAGGTGCGCGGATCAGCGCTCGACATCCCGGCTGACGCGCACTCCCGCCGCTCCGGATCAGCCCCGGTCTCTCGAGCCCCCGGGTCCAAGGTGACGTGCGTCATGCAGGCGGGCCACGACCGTCATTCGCCCGAGTCGACGAGGTCGCAGCGATTCCCCTCAGCCGGACGCGGCCTGCCACCGGCGTGGTGCACAAGTGATTCCCCATCCGTTCCTCGAAGGAGGACCTGATGGCGCGGTACACCGTCCGCACGCTCTGCCACGAAGACTTCGACGCGCTGATGAAGCTGGAGGAGGACGTCTTCGGAGCCCAGGGCGAGACCCTGCTCGGCCCCTACTACGTCCGGCTGTGCTGCGAGTTCTTCCGCGAGAGCTGCTTCGTCGCCTTCGACGGTGAGCGCCCC
>Ga0081540_1000548_pt1 | contig 36395 bp, 41 predicted proteins | sample TabmetS2T1R1_FD_71024 | JGI IMG/M metagenome (GOLD analysis project Ga0081540, IMG submission 71024) | Tabebuia heterophylla rhizosphere microbial communities from the University of Puerto Rico - S2T1R1 | ecosystem: Host-associated > Plants > Roots > Rhizosphere ...
ATCCTGGCCGAGGACGAGGCGGGCAGGCAGGCCGCGCTGGACGCGCTGGAACCGCTGCAGCGCGGCGACTTCGTGGAGATCCTCGACGCGATGGACGGCCTGCCGGTCACCATCCGGCTGATCGACCCGCCGCTGCACGAGTTCCTGCCCGACCTTACCGACCTGTCGGTCAAGGTGGCCCTGGCCGGGGACAAGGCCACCGAGCATGACCGCAAGCTGCTCGAAGCCGTGCGCCGCCTGCACGAGCAGAACCCGATGCTCGGCCTGCGGGGCGTCCGGCTGGTCCTGGTCATCCCCGGCCTGCTGGACATGCAGGTCCGGGCGATCGCGGAGGCCGCGGCCGAACTGAAAAGGGCGGGGAAGGACCCGAAGCCGGAGGTCATGATCCCGCTGACAGCCTCGGTGCAGGAGATGGAGATCGCCCGGGAGGCGTCGGCGAAGGTGCTGGCCGACGTCGAGGACGAGACCGGCACCCACGTGCACACGATGATCGGGACGATGATCGAGGTGCCGCGGGCGGCGATGATCGCCGGCGAGATCGCCAAGTCCGCCGAGTTCTTCTCCTTCGGCACCAACGACCTGACCCAGATGGGCTGGGGCTTCTCCCGCGACGACGTGGAGGGCGCGTTCTTCAGCCGCTACATCGAGCTGGGCGTCTTCGGCGTGTCTCCTTTCGAGACGATCGACCGCGACGGCGTGGGCCGGATGGTCCGCATCGCCAGCAAGGAGGGCCGGGCCGCGCGGCCGGACCTGGAACTCGGCGTGTGCGGCGAGCACGGTGGCGACCCGGATTCGGTGCACTTCTTCCACCAGGTCGGCCTCGACTACGTGTCGTGCTCGCCGTTCCGCGTGCCGGTCGCCAGGCTCGAGGCGGGCCGTGCCGTGGTGCTCGAGACCGCGGGGGACAGCGACAGCAGGTGAGGGAGCACCGGGGTTACGACTCTCACGCGACCGACCGGTGGGTGGCCGAGCCGCCGAAACGGGCACACGTGGCGGCGGGCTACCAGCGGGGGCCGTTCGTACGGGACCGGGCCCGGGTGCTGCACTCGTCCGCGCTGCGCCGCCTGGCCGCCAAGACTCAGGTCGTCGAAGTCGGAGCGGGTGACTTCCCGCGCACCAGGCTCACCCATTCGCTGGAGTGCGCGCAGATCGGGCGTGAGCTCGGCGCCGCCCTGGGCTGCGACCCCGACCTGGTCGACGCCGCGTGCCTGGCCCACGACCTGGGGCACCCGCCGTTCGGCCACAACGGGGAGATCGCCCTCGCGGACTTCGCCGCCGGCTGCGGCGGGTTCGAAGGGAACGCGCAGAGCCTGCGGCTGCTGACCCGCTTGGAGGCCAAGGTCCCCGGGGCCGGCCTGAACCTCACCCGCGCCACGCTGGACGCGACGGTCAAATACCCGTGGCCCGCCGGCCCGGGAGCGGTGCCCGGCCGGGCCGGGAGAGCGACCGCGCAGTTCCCGCCGCCGGGCCTGCCCGGGGAGGAGGCCCCGCAAAGTCCCCGGAAGTTCGGGTACTACCCCGACGACGGTGAGGTGTTCGGCTGGATCCGGGACGGGGCGCCGGAGGGGAGGACCTGCCTGGAGGCCCAGGTCATGGACTGGGCCGACGACGTGGCGTACTCGGTCCACGACCTGGAGGACGGCCTGCACGCGGGCCACATCACCGTGCCGGGGCTGTACGACCGGTCGCAGCAGGCGGCGGTGGCGCAGATGACCGCCAGGTACTACTGCCCGCCCGGCTCGGTCACGATGGCGGAGCTGGGCGAGGTGTTCGATGGCCTGCTCGCGCTGCCCTGCTGGCCGGAACGGTTCGATGGCGGGCCGGCCGACCTCGCCGGGCTGAAGAACCTGACCAGCGAGCTGATCGGGCGCTTCTGCCGCGCGGCGCAGGAAGCGACGCTCGCGTCCCGCCCGGGCGCCGGCCAGGACGGCCAGGGCGGGCGGCTCACCAGGTACGACGCCGACCTGGTCGTGCCGCGCCGGCAACGGCTGGAGTGCGCGCTGCTCAAGGGCGTTGCCGCGCACTACGTGATGAGCCGCGACGGCGCCGCGCAGGTGCAGGCGCGGGAGCGGGAGCTGATCGCCGAACTGGCCGGCGCCGTGCTGGCCGGCGCCCCGGGGACGCTGGACCCGGCGCTGCGGCCCGGCTACGACGCAGCCCGGTCCGATCCGCAGCGCCTGCGCGTTGTCGTCGACCAGGTGGCCTCGCTCACGGACACGTCCGCCACCGCCTGGCACCGCCGTCTGTGCCGGGAGCCCGCCCCGGCGACCAAGGGAGGACTATCCGATGCCCACTGAGCCCATCTTCCTGATCGTCGGGGCGAGCCTGGCCGGCGCGAAGGCGGCCGAGACCCTCCGCGCGGAGGGGTTCGACGGCCGGGTGATCCTGCTCGGCACCGAGACCGAGCGGCCCTACGAGCGGCCCCCGCTGTCCAAGGGCTACCTGCTCGGCAAGGAGGACAGGTCCGTCATCTACGTGCACGACGAGGACTGGTACGCCGACCGCGACGTGGATCTGCGGCTCGGCGTGACGGTCATCTCGGTGGACCCGGCCGGCCGGACGGTCACCACGGCGGACGGCGAGACCGTGGGGTATGACCGGCTGCTGCTGACCACCGGCGCGTCGCCACGCCAGCTGGACGTGCCCGGATCCGACCGGGACGGCGTGCTGTACCTGCGGACGGTGGGCGACAGCGAACGGCTCGCCGCCGCGTTCCAGGGCGGGGGCCGGGTGGCAGTCGCCGGCGCGGGCTGGATCGGGCTTGAGGTGACGGCGGCGGCCCGCGAGGCCGGCTGTGAGGTGACGGTGATCGAGCCGGAACCGACCGCGCTGTACCGCGCGCTCGGCCCGGAGCTGGGCGCCGTGTTTGCCGACCTGCACCGGGAGCACGGGGTGGAGTTCCGGTTCGGTGAGTGGGTGAGCGAGATCCGCGGCCCAGGTGCGGGCGGCCAGGCCGGCCGGGTGGGCGACGTGGTCACCTCGTCGGGTGCCATCGTGCCAGCGGACGTGGTGGTGGTCGGGATCGGCGTCGAGCCGAACACGGGCCTGGCCGCCGGCGCGGGCCTGGACATCGGCAACGGGGTTGTGGCCGACGCCGCGTTGCGCACCTCCGACACGAGCATCTACGCCGCCGGTGACGTGGCCAACGCCTACCGTCCGCTGCTCGGACGCATGGTCCGCGTCGAGCACTGGGACAACGCCCTGAACTCGGGACCGGCCGCGGCCCGGTCCATGCTCGGCCAGAACGTGGCCTACGACCCGGTGCCCTACTTCTTCAGCGACCAGTACGACCTGGGCATGGAGGTGGCTGGCCTGCCCGAGCCGGGCGGCTACGACGAGGTGCTGTACCGGGGCAACCTGCCCGGGCGGGAGTTCGTCGCCTTCTGGGTGGCCGGCGGTGCGCTGATGGCCGGGATGAACGTCAACGTGTGGGACGTCAACGAGGACATCCAGGCCCTGATCAGGTCCGGGAAGCGCGTGGACCCCGCCCGCCTCACCGACCCCGACGTCCCCCTCACGGACTTGTAACCCGCCGCCGGGACCCGCGATGGCGGCTACGACGGCGGGGGTGTCGGCCAGGTCGGGCAGGACCGCGTGGGCGCCGGCGGCGGCGAGGTCGGCGGCGGTCGAGCCGCCGGTGGCGACGCCGACGGCCCGCGCCCCGGTGGCGAGCGCGGCGGCCACGTCCAGCGGGGTGTCGCCGACCAGCACCGTCGCCTTCCCGCCGAAGTCCCGGCCGTACGCCGCACGGGCACGGCTGCGGGCCAGGTGAACCAGCTCCGCCCGGACCTCGTGGTGGTCGCCGTACGCTCCGACATCGAGGTCGAGGTAGGTGTCGAGCCCGAACGCGGCGAGCTTGGCCTCGGCGATCGCGGGCACGTTCCCGGTGAGAACCGACTGCACCACGCCCGGCCCCAGCTCCGCCACGGCGGCAAGCGCCGCCGCCGCCCCGGGCAGCGCGCGGCCCCGGGTCCCGAACATGTCCCTCAGGTCCGGCGCCCGGCGGGCCAGTTCGGCCACGAACTCGTCCACGTGCCGGGCCGGATCGGTGATCCCCGCCATGGCCAGCGTGTCGCCGATGATCGCCCGTTCGGTGCGCCCGGCCATGGGCGCCAGCGCCACCGGGTCGCGGCCGAACATGTCGCGGAAGACCGAGTCATAGACCACGCGGCCGACCCCGCCCGCGTTGAGCAGCGTGTAGTCGATGTCCCAGAGCACCAGCAGGTCGCGCACGCCGCGACGCTATCAACACGCCGCGCCGAACCGGGCAGGACTGGCGGTGGCCAGGACTAGACTCGCCGGGACGGGGGAGGCAGGCTCGAACGGCGGAGGGCGCGAGTGGCAGGGCGGATCCGCGACGAGGACATCACGGTCGTCCGCGAGCGCTCGCCCATCGACGAGGTCGTCGGCGAGTACCTCCAGCTCCGTAGCGCGGGTGGCGGCTCGCTCAAGGGCCTGTGCCCCTTCCACGACGAGAAGACGCCGTCCTTCAACGTCACCCCCGCCCGTGGCCTGTGGTACTGCTTCTCCTGCGCGGACGGCGGGGACATCATCAAGTTCGTGGAGAAGATCGACAACCTCTCGTTCCCCGAGGCGGTCGAGCGGCTCGCGGCCCGCGCCGGCATCGAGCTCCGGTACGAGCAGGGCGGCCACGTCCCCGGCCAGGAGCAGAGTCAGCGCCGCAGGCTGCTGGCGGCCCACAAGGCGGCGGCCGACTTTTATGCGGAACGGTTGCACACGCTGACCGCCCGCCCGGCGCGCGAGTTCCTGTCCGAGCGGGGGTTCGAGCTGGGCGACGCCGAGCGCTTCGGCGCCGGGTACGCTCCTGCCGAATGGGAGGCCCTCACCCGCCACCTGCGTGGCCGGGGGTTCACCGACGCCGAGCTGCTGGCCGGGGGCCTCGCGACCCAGGGCAGGCGCGGCCCGGTGGACCGGTTCCGGGGCCGGCTGATGTGGCCGGTCAGGGACCTGACCGGGGACGTGATCGCGTTCGGGGCGCGCAAGCTGGCCGCCGACGACGACGGACCGAAGTACCTGAACACGCCGGAGACCCCGCTGTTCAAGAAGAGCTCGGTGCTGTACGGGGCGGACCTGGCAAAGCGGGAGATCGCGCAGCGGCGGCAGGCGGTCGTCGTCGAGGGTTACACCGACGTCATGGCCTGCCACCTGGCCGGGGTGCCGACCGCCGTGGCGACCAGTGGCACGTCGTTCGGTGACGGGCACATCAAGTTGCTGCGCAGGCTGCTGATGGACGCCGACTGGCTCAGGGGCGAAGTGATCTTCACGTTCGACGGCGACAGCGCCGGGCGGCGCGCCTCCCTGCGTGCGTTCGACATGGAAGAGCGGTTCGTCACCCAGACCTTCGTGGCGGTGCAGCAGGACGGTCTCGACCCGTGCGATCTCCGGCTCAAGCATGGCGACGCGGCCGTGCGCGACCTGGTCGCCAGCCGGGTGCCGCTCTACGAGTTCTCGATCCGCAATGCGCTGCGCGATTACGACCTTGGCACCGCCGAGGGCCGCCTGGGCTCGCTGGACGCGGCCGCCCGGTTCATCGCGCGGATCAAGGATGACGGCCTGCGCAAGGTCTACGCGTACAACCTCGACCGATGGCTGGGGCTCAACGACCAGGAACTGGTCCTCGCCCGGGTCGGCCAGCACATGCGGCGCGGGCAACCGCGCCCGGCACGCCGGGCATCGCGGCCCGGAGAGCCGGACGCCGGGCAGGCCGCCAACGGTCCCGGGCCGGCGGACGCTTCCCCCGGCCGGCCCCAGGCCCACCAGGCTCCCGACGAGCCCGTCTATGACCTGGGTGATCCCGTGGTCCAGGTGGAGCGGGAAGCGCTCAAGCTGGCCATCCAGCGGCCCGCCCTGTGCGGGCCCGCGTTCGACGCGATCGAGCCGGTCGCCTTCACCTCAGCACGGCACGCCGCGGTCAAAGACCTCGTCGCCGCCTGCGGCGGTACCGGCGGGGCGGGCAACGCGCAGGAGTGGGCCGCGATGCTGCGGCGCACGTCCCCGGATGACCGGACCCGTTCCTTCGTGACCCAGCTGGCGGTGGAGCCGTTGCGGGTGCCGCGGGCAGACGGGGAGCCCGACGCCCGGTACGCCGACGCCGTGCTCGCGCGGGTCGAAGAACTTGCGGTCAGCCGCAACATCGCGAAGGTCAAGTCGCGGCTCCAGCGGCTCAACCCGGTGGATGGCCAGGCCGCATACAACCGGACGTTCGGAGACCTGGTGGCGCTCGAACAGCGGCGCAAGGCACTGCTGGAGAAGGCTGCGGGAGCGCTCTGACCGCCGCGAGCTGACCCACATCGCGCTACGTGTCGTCCGCGTTACAGGCCGCAGGGTGACAAAATTAATCCGGGCGTAACCTGCGCTCCCAGGGGCACACTGTCATCGTGACCCTCACGCTACTCCCCAGCGGACGGCCATCCGGCGACCAGATGACAGACCTGATCGCGCGTGCCAGGGAGCAAGGAGCCGTGACCCTGGCCGACATCGCCGTCGCACTCGATGCCAGCGACCTTCCTGCCCACGCGATCGACGGCGTGGCCAGGATGCTCTCCGACGAAGGAATCGACATCCTCGATGCCACGCCGGACGAAGCCGAAACCCGGCAGGAGGCCGGGCCGCCCGACGAAGGCCGCCGCCCGGTCACCAGTGACCTGGTACGGATCTACCTGCGCGAGATCGGCCGCGTGCCGCTGCTCACGGCCGAAGACGAGGTCGAGCTCGCCAAGGCGATCGAGGCGGGGCTGTTCGCGGACGAGAAGCTGTCGGGTGGGCTGCCCTGCCACGACGCCGGGCGGGCCGAACTCGCCCTGCTCGCCACCGAGGGGGTGCGCGCGAAACAGCGGCTGATCGAGGCGAACCTGCGCCTGGTGGTGTCCATCGCCAAGCGCTACATCGGCCGTGGGCTGAGTTTCCTCGACCTGATCCAGGAGGGAAACCTCGGCCTGATCAGGGCCGTGGAGAAGTTCGACTACACCAAGGGCTACAAGTTCTCGACGTACGCCACCTGGTGGATCCGCCAGGCCATCACCCGGGCGATCGCGGACCAGGCGCGCACGATCAGGATCCCGGTGCACATGGTGGAGACGATCAACAAGATGGCGCGGGTCCAGCGCCAGCTCCACCAGGACCTCGGGCGGGAGGCGACCCCCGGCGAGATCGGCGCCGAGATGGGGCTGAGCGCAGCCCGGGTGGCGGAGATCCAGCGGATCGCCCAGGAGCCGGTATCGCTCCAGGCGCCGATCGGCGAGGAAGACTCCGATCTGGGCGATTTCATCGAGGACACGGACGCGGTGGTGCCCATGGAGGCCGCCGCGTTCATCATGCTGCAAGACCAGCTGGAGCAAATCCTGGACAGCCTGTCCGTACGTGAGCAGAAGATCATCCAGCTGCGGTTCGGCCTGACCGACGGGCACCCGCGGACGCTGGAGGAGGTGGGCAGGGAGTTCGGCGTCACCCGTGAGCGGATCCGCCAGATCGAGTCGAAGACCCTGGCCAAGCTCCGGCATCCCAGCCGCGCTCAGGTCCTTCGGGGGTATCTCGGCTAAAGCCGAAGCCTTGCCGCACATGCGATAAGGGCTTGGGTTGATGCGGGAAGCTTTGCCCGGCACCTGCCAGGATCACCGGCGAGTTAGCACCCGCGTCTTGGGTCAGGGGGTTGCTGGAGGTGGTGGGGGCCGGTCTGGGCCCGCGTCGGGAGCGGCTTCCGTCGGGGGTTGTGTGGGCGGCGCGGACGATGTGGGGCCAGGGGCGGTGGGGTAGGGCCTTGTCGCGCCTGGTTCTTCGGGGCCCGGAGTGGTGGAGGGCGGCGGCGTGGGGGAGGCCGGGGTGGTGGAGTCTGTGGGACCGGGTGTGGCGGGGTACGGGGGCTCCCAGACCGTGGCGCCCGCGGGGCCGGTCGGGGTGTAGGGCTGGGATGCGTGGGCGGCGGTCAGGCGGTAGTAGAGGAGCGTCGCCACGAGTGCCAGGAACGGCGCGATCAGGGTGCCTGTCACGACGCTGTTCACGAAGCTGCGCAGCCACAGCGGCAGGAGTATGAGGACGAAGCCGAGCACGATGGAGAACGCGATCAAGATCAGGAACACCAGGACGTAGGTGCCGAACACGTTCCACGCGTAACCCCGCACGGTCCGCCAGCTTTTGCCGAACGAGTCGAATACCCCGGACCCTCCGAGCACGATGAAGGGCACGATGAGGCACCAGAACGTGAGCAGGATCAGGCCGGGCACAATGAGCAGGAAGAGGCCGATCGTGATGCCGATGCCGGCCAGGATCGAGGCCCCGATGACCGGCAGGATAAAGGGCCCGGCGGCCCGCACCGTCTCGGAGAAGTCGAGGTCGACGCGGCCGTCGCGGACATCCTGTACCGCCTTGATCAGCGATGCCTGGACCACATAGGTGGCGGCGAAGCTGATGACCGCGCCAACGATCGCGCCAGCGACCCCGCCCAGCGACAACAGGGCCACCAGGACCGATGTGATCAGGTAGATCACGAAAGAGATCAGCAGGAAGTGGGCCGCGAACCGCCGGTACAGGTTCCAGGCCTCAGTCAGAACACCGGTCAGCGGACTCATGAATCGATGTTATGACAGCAGCAGCCGGCTAAACCGCAAGACCCTGACTACCGGTCTGGGCGAGCCGGCCGCGGGCGGGTCAGCTCGGTGTGCCGCCCGGCGAATCCGGTGCTGACGTGTACTCGCCGCGACGGCCGTCGGACGCCGGCCGGCCGTTGGTGCTCTTGCCCCCGACACCACGCTCGTGAAGGGTGGTTTCCACCTTGCTGCGCGCGGTCCCGGCCTTGCTGCGCGCGGTCTCGGTCAGCTTGGGCACCCGGTCAGCCAGCTTGTCCTTGGTCGCCTTGGCGAGACCGGCCGCCTGTGCCTGCACCGCGCCTGCCGCCTGCTGCACGGCGGGACTGTCCTTCGCCTTGCGCGTGAGATTGGCGAGCTGTTCGTAGCGTTCCCTGCCCGCCCTGGCACCAAGGACGAAGCCGACGGCGACGCCGAGGATGAACACCCACCGGTACCGCATCTTGGCACCCCACTTCCGTCAATGAACGTTCCGGGTCGACTTGCCCCCGATGGACGCGCGTACTCCTAGGCCATGCCCCTGTCACCTATAGGTCATACCCCAAGGGCCGGGGTTGCCGGAAAGCGGGTACGCATTTCGTGCACAATCCAAGATCATCTCACGCTTTGCCCCGCTCTTAAGCTCTGGGGGAGAGACTCGAACTCTCAACCACCCGGTTAACAGCCGGATGCTCTGCCGATTGAGCTACCCCAGATCGATCCGGAGTCAGGGTACCGGGTGTCTCACTCTGGGCGCGAGCCGCTTCAAGCTTCCCTCGGCGCGCCGCGGACACGATCCGACCGAAATGGGCCCAAGACCCGCGTCCGACTGGGCACGCTGAGTAGTGGGAGGCCGGCATGAACGTGCCATGAGGCGCAACAGTCGATGACTACCCGCGATTGCGCGGTGTGGGCCGCCACCGGGTCAGTCATCCCGGACCGGCGCGATCCTCTTCAAGCATTGACACATGGGCGCGTGGTGCGCTGAGGTTCGTGATGTGAACTGTCGTGCGGTGCATGGCCGCCCCGGCGGCACCGTAACCGGCCCCGCGCGCCGCCGCTGGTCCTCCGGGCCGGACGGGGCGCTCATACGAGGAGAGGGACCACTATGAGCGCGTGGAACGCGATGACCTACGAGGGCAAAGACACCATTCTCCGGGTCGTCCGCGAGGAAGCGGAACGCATGTTCGCCATGGCCGAAGCACCAGGCGCCTGGGAGGCTCCTACCGCGTGCTCGGACTGGCAGGTGCGCGACATCATCGGTCACCTGGTCGACACCACCGAGGGTTACTTCAAGTCATTCGAGACCGCCCAGGCGGGCGGCTCCGCCGAGGCGCAGGGGCTGCCTGTCATGCACGAGCTTGCGGGCGACGGGGGGAGGGCGTTCCGTGGCGTCCCGCAGGCCGAGATGATGGGCCGCATCCGCGCGGACCTCGACAAGATGATGGGCATCCTGGAGCCGCTGACCGCCGAGGAATGGGGCGGCCTGATGGCCCCGCACGCATACATGGGGCCGGTGCCGGCCTTCGTTTACGCGGGCGGCCAGCTGATGGACTACGGGGTGCACTCGTGGGACATCCGCGAGGGCATCGGGCGCGCACACGCGCTGTCGGCCGACGCCGCCGACCTGCTGGTGCCGTTCATGTTCATCATCTGGCAGTCGACGGTCCGGTCGAGCGCCGACCTGACCCCCTTCACGATCGGCATCACGGTCAGCGGGCGCAACGCGGGCACCTACCGGGTCAGCATCTCCGACAAGGGCCTGGCCTACGAGCCCGGCGAGGTCGATGACCTGCCCGCCGTGATCGACTTCGACGCCGGCGGCCTCGTGCTCACCGCGTTCGGGCGGATCAACGGCGGCAACGCGCGCGGCGACCAGGCGCTGGCCGAGCGCTTCCTGAACCTGTTCTACCGGATCTAGTCGCCAACTGTCGTTTACCTGCATAAACGGTCATGTGCACGGTCCTGGGCCGTGGCTGTGCCGACGGGGCGTCCCAGGCTGCACTGATGGCCTCGCGTGCCCGGTCGTCGGCGGTCGGCATGAGATGCACGTGGACGGACGGGTGAGCGCCGCTGAGTGATGGCCTAGGCCATCAGGCTCCCGGGCGATGGCTAGCGTGCCCACCCGCCCCTCAGGGGGCGGGCTCGCTGCGGCGGTGCCCGCGGCCGTATCGTGCCAGGATCAGGAGGCCGCCTCGGCGTCGTATTCGCCCGGCGGATGGCCGGCCGGGAGCCGGTGCTTGGCCACGCGGGAGGTCGGGGTCCTGGGCAGCTCGTCGACCGCCTGCCAGTAGCGGGGGACCTTGTACGCCGCGAGCAGTCCCGCCACGTGCGCACGCAGCTGTGCGAAGTCGAGCTCTGCGCCCGGCGCGGGGACCACGAACGCCTTCACGTCCTCCTCGGACAGTTCCGATGCGACCCCCACGACGGCGCATTCCAACACCGCGGGATGGCTGGCGAGCGCCTCTTCCACCTCGGCGGGAGACAGGTTCTCCCCCCGCCGCCGCAGCACCTCCTTCTTCCTCGCAACGAACGTGTACGTGCCCGTCTCGCCCACGGTGACGAGGTCGCCGGTGTGTAGCCAGCCGTCGCTGGTGATCGCTTCGGCCGTCTCCCCCGGCATCCCCCAGTAGCCCGGGGTGATCACCGGGTTGCGCAGCAGCAGCTCACCGGTCCGGCCCGCGGGCAGGTCCTCCCCCTCGTCGCCGACCACCCGCGCCTCGTTGACCACCCCGAGCCGCGGGTGCTGGCGCAGGCTGCCGAGCGTCTCGTAGGGACGGGAGCCGTGCGGCCAGATGAGCCCGTACGGGCTCTCGGACATCGCGTAACCGACCACGATGCGCAGGCCGAACCGGCGCTCCATCTCCCGCTGCCTCTCCCGCGCCGGGGCCGGCCCGGTGTAGCACAGCCGCAGCGGAGTGTCGGCGTCGTCGGCACGCGCCGGCTGGCGCATGAGGATCTCCAGCATCGCCCCGATCGCGTTGAACTCGGTCGCTCCGTGCCTGCGGGCGGAGTCCAGGAAGGTGCTTGCGGAGAAGCGCGGCAGGAGGACAAGGCCGGCGCCGCAGGTCAGGGAGCCCATGACGGAGTAGGCGGGAGCGTTGATGTGGAACAGCGGCAGCGAGGTCATGAGTCGGTCGGCGGCGGTCAGCCCCATCCAGTACGGAAAACCCTCACCCGCCATGGCATAGGCCCGGTGCGTCTGCGTGACGAGTTTCGACCGGCCGGTGGTGCCCGAGGTGGGGATGATGACCGCCACGTCGTCGTGGCTGACCCCTGCGCCCAGGGACGGGAGCGACGCACCCACGGCCCGCGCCGGCCGGGAGTCCGTCCAGCCGCGGGTCAGCTCATCGGCGTCCAGGACGCCGAGTTCGGCCGCCTCCGCGATGCCTGCCTCTGCGACCAGAGGGGACAGGCCGGCGTCACTGATGATGGCACGGGGCGTGGTCTGCTGTGCGAGGCCGGCCAGCTCGGCCGGGGAGCTGCGCGGGTTGGCGGAGACGGTGATGGCGCCGATCGAGGCGAGGGCCAGCCAGCAGAGCAGGTAGGGCGGGGTGGTCCGGAGCGTGACCATGACCAGGTCACCGCGGTGCACACCCGACTCGTGCAGGGCCAGCGCACAGGCCGCCGTCTGCGCCAGGGCCGCGCCGAAACTCAGGGAGCCCTCGTCGCTGCGGACCCAGATGGCGTCACCGTGGCGGCCGGCCGCGTCGGAGAGCACCATGGGGATCGTCCGGTACGGCGAGGTCCCGTCAGGCATGGCTATGACGATACGGCCCGGGCGCAGGGCCCTGCGATGCGGCGGCGTCGCCGGCTCGGCCGCCTATGAGCGAGCCACCGGGCCGGCGCCGGCGGGCGGAAGGCCTCGCCGCAGGACCTCCAGCACGTCGTCGAGGACGTCCTCGGGAACGTGGCTGCCCGCGGTCCAGTCGGCCCAGCGCATGCCGATGAAGTTGCCGACCCCGGTGTAGATGTAGGCGATCACCTCCGGGTCGTACCGGGCGTCGACCTCGCGGGCGAGCTGGGCCTGGCGCACGCCCCGCGCGTAGCCGCGGGCCAGGTGCTCGTAGTACTCGCGGAAGAGCCCGGGGTCGACGAACTCCGATTCCCGCACGATCCGGTCCATCCAGGGGCGCTCCGACAGCATGTCGAAAAAGGCGCGGAAGGCGGCCCGCTCGCGTTCCCGCTGGCCCTCACCGGCCTGCTGTATCGCGGACCTCATCGCCTGCCGCAGGTCGGCGTTGATCTGGCGGACCACGGCGGCGAAGATCTCCGCCTTGGAGCCGAAGTGCGCGTAGAAGCTGCCGGTGGCGATGCCGGCCCGGGCGCAGATCCCCGCCACGGTCGCGCGCCGGTAGTTGCATTCCCCGAACAGTTCCTCGGCCGCCCGCAGCAGCCGCTGCGCGGGCGGGACGCCGGGGCCCGCCGCGGTCCGGCGGTTCCCCGCGACCGTCACCGGAGATCATGGGCGCGGGGCCCGTCCTTCAGGGAGCGTTGCGGCGCACCGGGGCACGCCCGTGACCCGCGAACCGCGGGCGCGGCCGCGGGCCGCCTGGAACCGTCGCCCTTCCCGGGCGGGGTGGATGTCAAAGCGGATACCCCCGTTCGGCGCGCGTGCCGGGTACCGCGCCAGCCAGGAACCGGCCGACCGGCTGCCGGTTCCTGGCTGGTTCGCATGATAGTGGCCGCTGACTAGGGCAATGTCTTACGGCATCCCGCTTGCGGGCGCCGCCTGCTCGGACCCGGTGTACGCGGTGACGGCGCCGGTCGGGGTGGCGTCGGTGGCGTAGACGGGGCCCTGCTTGACGAGCACGCCCTTCTTGATCACACCGATGTAAGCCCCCGTGATGCCGCTGTGGTCGCTGGCGGAGTAGGCGTAGGGCGCCACCGCCGGCCCCTGCGGGAGTCCCGCGTTGATCGCGCTGACCAGGTCCGCCCGGGTCGGGTTCTTGCCCGCCTTCATCATGGCCTGAACGAACGCGTAGGCGACCGCCTCGCCGTAGAGCACGTTGCCGTCGAACGGCGCCTTGGCGTCGTACTGGTCGTGGACCTTCTTGAACAGCGCGATCCAGCTGTTGCCGGTGTCGCCGAGGGTGGGCAGATAGCCGTCGGTGATGATCCCCTGTATCAGCGCATTGCCGGAGACCGTCGCGCCGCCTTTCTTGGCGAACGCCTCCAGCAGCCCGCCCAGGGTGATCGGGTCCGTCCCCACGTTGCTGGCCACCAGCGTGGGGCTGAAGCCGAGCTTGAGACTGGTCAGCTTGAGCAGCGCGTTGAACGCCGGGATGGCGAACGACACCACGACCTGCGCGCCCGACGCCTTCAGCGCCGCGACCTGCGGCCCGACGTTGACGTTGGTCGGCACGTAGCTCTGCCTGCTCACCACCTGCGAATGCGGGATCTCGTAGTCGAGCCCCTTCACGCCGTCCTGGCCGAACTCGTCGTTCTGGAAGAAGTAGCCGATCTTCTTGCCGGCGAAGTGCCGCTTGATGTAGGCGCCGAGGATCTTTCCCTCGCGGATGTAGTCGAGCTGCCAGCCGAACGTCTGCGGGTACTTGGACGGGTTGTTCCAGCAGCCGCAGCCGGACGCGACGAAGACGTCGGGCACTTTCTGAGAGTTGAGGAAGCTGACCGCCGCCAGGTGGGTGGGGGTGCCGAGGCCGTCGAAGAGCGCGTACACGCTGTTCTGGAGGACCAGCTGGTGGACGTCGCTGACGGTCTTGGCCGGGTCGTAGCCGTCGTCGAGGTACGTGTACTTGATCTTGCGGCCGTTCACGCCGCCGTGGGCGTTGACGTACTGGAAGTAGGCGTTGGACGCGGGCGCGATCTCGCTGTAGCCGGGCGCGGCCGGCCCGGTGAGCGGCTGGTGGCTGCCGATGAGGATCTGGTGTGCGGTGATGCCCGGCGCCGACGCGGCGGCCGCGCCGGAGGACGACGAAGGCGAGGACGAGCTGCCGCAGCCGGCGGCTATCATCGCGGCGGCAACCGCGGCGGCGGCGATCGCGGGTGTGCGCAGCCGGTGTGATCTGTTCATGTAGTGCCTTCTTCCTGGTGTTCGCTGGCCGGCTGGCGCCGGCGCAAGGAATTGAGCCGGGGAAGCGGGACCGCGGCGGTCGGCGGGGGGAGCCCGAACAGCCGGCGCACCCCTCCCTGGATGCCGTCGGGGAAGACGAGAATCACGGCGATGAGGACCACCCCGTACGCGGCGACGGGGATGTTGGCGGCGACGGTGCTGGACAGGCCATGGCTGGTGGCCACGTTGGTGACGTAGGTCGGCACCAGGACGACCACGAGGCTGCCCCACAGCGCCCCCGCCAGGCTGCCGAGCCCGCCGATCACCGCGCCGGTCAGCAGCGCGATCGACAGCGTGACGGTGAACGCGCCGGGGGAGACCTGTGAGGCGTAGATGGCGAGCATGCCGCCGGCCAGGCCCGCGCAGGCCGCGCTCACGACGAACGCGAGGATCCGCAGCCCGGCCACGTTGAGGCCCGCCAGGGCGGCGGCCGTCTCGTTGTCCCGGATGGCCTGCCACGAACGGCCGATCCGGCTGCGGGCGAGGTTGGCCAGCAGCACCAGGACGATCAGCGCGGTGCCCGCGTTGACCCAGGCCAGCCACCGGGTAAGCGGAAAGGCGGCGCCGAGCGCGGCCGGGGGGACGACGGTAACGGGCAGCCCCTGGTCGCCGCCGAACACGCCGGCGAACTGGGTCGCGAGCGTGGGCAGCGCGACCGCCAGCATGAGCGTGGCACCCGCCAGGTAGGGCCCGCGGAGCCGGGCGGCCGCCACGCCGACCGCCGCCCCGAACGCCGCGGCGATCGCCGCGCTGGCCGGGAACAGGGCCCACAGCGGCCAGTTCAGGTGCATCTGCAGCAGCGCCGTGGCGTAGGCACCGACCGCCATGAACGCGCCGTTGCCGAGCGAGATCTGGCCGCTGAGCCCGATCAGCACGGTGAGCCCGGCGATCGCGACCACGTAGACGGCGATGTCGGCGATCTGGTAGTCGCGGAAGGAGCTCAGCGAGACCGACAGCGCCCAGACCGCCACCGCCGCGACGAGAGCGGTCCCGACGTGGCGCGCCAGCGTCATCGTCACACCTCGCGGCCGGCGCGGGCGGAGAAGAGGCCCGAGGGCCGGATCATCAGCACCACGATCAGCGCGGCGAGCCCGAACAGCGACACGAGGTTGGAGCCGAGGTAGCCGCCGACGTAGTTGAGCGCCACGCCGAGGATGAGGCCGCCGACCACCGCGCCGACCGGGCTGTCGAGCCCACCGATCACCGCCGCGGTGAAGCCGAGCACGAAGATGGAGTCCATGCTGGCGGGGTACAGGAACGTCGCGGGCGAGACCAGCACCCCGGCGAGGGCGCCGATCAGCCCCGCGAGCGCCCAGCCGAGGGTCAGCACCCGCCCGACCCGGACCCCGAGCAGCCGCGCCGCGTAGGCGTTGAAGGCGGCCGCCCGCAGCCGCAGGCCGGCGGAGGTGTAGCGGAACAGCGCGGCGAGACCGAGCGCGGCGGCGAGCACGGCACCGGCCACGAAGACATCGTTGCGGGAGATCCCGAGCGAGACCGATCCGGCGTGCAGGCCGGTGATCGAGAAGGCGGCGGGGAAGGACCGGTACTGGCCGCCGTAGATGATGCCGGCCAGCCCTTCCAGGAACACCAGCAGGCCGATCGTCACGACGACCGCGTTGAGCGGCGGCTTGTTCTCGACCGGGCGGATGACGGTCCGCTCGATCACCGCGCCCAGCACCAGGCCGGCGGCGAGCGCGGCGGCGAACCCGGCCCAGTAGGAGCCGGTGTGGTCGATGACGGTGAAGGCGATGTAGGTGGTGAGCATCGCCATGGCGCCCTGTGCGTAGTTGAGGATGCGGGTGCCGCGCCAGATCAGCACCAGCGAGAGCGCGATCGCCGCGTAGACCATGCCGAAGCTGATACCGCCGAGGGTGAACTGGACGAATTCCCGCACCGCTGGCAACCTCCCTGATACGCCTAGAACCCGAGGTAGTGCTTACGCAGCCCGACGTCGGCGGCGAGCACAGCCGCGTCCTCGGCGGCGACCACCCGCCCGACGTTGAGCACGATCCCGCGGTCCGCGATGGCGAGCGCGCTGCGAGCGTTCTGCTCGACGAGCAAGACGGTCAGCCCGGCATCGTCGCGCAGCCGCCGGATCAGGCCCATAACCTGGGTGACGATCTTCGGCGCCAGGCCGAGCGACGGCTCGTCGAGCAGCAGCACCCGGGGCCGGGCCATCAGGGCGCGGGCGATGACCAGGATCTGCCGCTCCCCGCCGGACAGGGTGCTGGCGCTGCGGCCGCGCGCCGCTGCCAGCAGCGGGAAGCGGCGATAGGTGTCCCCGAGCGCGGACACCCGGTCGGCGTGCCCGCGTCGCCAGAGGGCGCCGAGCCGCAGGTTCTCCTCCACGGTCAGCTCGGTGATCACTCCCTGCCCTTCGGGGACATGCGCCAGCCCGGCGCGGGCGATCTCCTCGGGGCGGCGGCGGGTCAGGTCGGTGCCATCCAGGGTGATCCGTCCCCGGCGGGGCCGGACGAACCCGCTGATCGTGGTCAGCAGGGTGGTCTTGCCCGCACCGTTCGCGCCGAGCACCGCCGTGATCGTGGCGGGCCGCGCGGACAGGGAGACGCCCTGCAGCGCGAGCACCCCCCCGTAACCGGCGACGACGTCCTCCACCGCGAGCGCTGACTGGTCAGCCATCGGCCGGCTCACCGTTCCCTTCGCCGGTGCCTTCGGCGCCGAGGTAGGCGGCGGTGACCGCCGGGTCGGCCTGCACCGCCTCCGGCCTCCCGAGCGCGATGAGCCTGCCGAAGTCGAGCACGGCGATCGCTTGGCAGACCGACATCATCAGGTCCATCCGGTGCTCGACCACCACCACCGTGGCATCGGCCGCGAGCTGGGTGATCAGGTCTCCCAGCTCGGGGAGCTCGGCCTCGGACAGCCCGCTGGCCGGCTCGTCGAGCAGCAGCACCCGGGGCCCGGCGGCGAGCGCCCGGGCGAGCGCAACCCGCTTGCGCCGGCCGTAGGCGAGCTGGTCGGGCAGGCGCCCGGCCTGGTCGGCCATGCCCACCCGGTCGAGCGCCGCCAGCGACCGCTGCCGCAGCGCGCGCTCGTCCCGGTCGGAGCGGGGAAGGCCGAGCAGCGCGGGCCAGAACCCGGCCCGGGCGTGGCAGGTGGCCCCGGCCATCACGTTCTCCAGCACGGTGAGCCGCTGGAACAGGCCGACTCCCTGCAGGGTGCGGGCGACACCCAGGGAGGCGAGCCGGTGCGGCGCCAGCCCGGTCAGCGAGGTCCCGCCGAGCCTCAGGTCCCCGGACTGCGGCCGGACGAAGCCGCACAGCACGTTCAGCAGGGTGGTCTTGCCGGCCCCGTTCGGGCCGATGACCCCGGTGACCTGGCGCGGGGCGGCGGCGAGCGTGACACCGTCCAGCGCGGTGAGCCCGCCGAAACGGACCGTGACGTCGCGGACCTCGAGCACGTCCGAACGCTGGCCAGGCGGGGGGAGCGTCGCCTCAGTCGATGAACCATCATTCATCGCACTTGCCCTGCTCACGCTGCCGATACGGGCACTTTGTGAACCCCAATTCAAGGCCAGGTCAGACCGGCAGGCAAGACCCGTCGTGATTCGTGGCCGAACCGATACCGGAGACCGGCGCCAGTCTTGACGGCGAGTTGGCGTCAAGACGACGCCGTATGACTTGCAATGACGTCATAGTGATGTCATAATGGCGTCATGGAACTCACGTCATATGTCGACAGTCTCCGCCACGAGCTTGCGGTGGCGGCCGATGCCGGCGGGGAAGACGCCCGTGCGCTGGCCGAACGGCTCACCGCGCCACTGGAGTCGGCGGCGCGGCTCGTTCTGCTGGAAGCCCTGTCGGCGGCGGCGGCGGAGATCACGCGTGACCTCGCGCCGGGCTCGGTGGACCTCCGCCTTCGCGGGCGCGAGCCCAGCTTCGTGGTCACGTCCCCGCCGGCCGAGCATCCCGGGGAGCCGGGCCCGTCCGTGACGGACGCCCCGCTGCCGGCCTCACCGGAAGGCGAGGAGGGCGCGATGGCGCGGATCAGCTTCCGCCTCACCGAGCACCTCAAGAACCGGATCGAGGAGGCCGCTGGCCAAGCGGGACTGTCGGTCAACACCTGGCTCGTCCGGGCGGCCTCGGCCGCGCTCGAGTCCGACGACCACGGCCGTGCCCCCACCCGGCGCGCGCCCTCGGGCGGGCAGCGCTACACCGGCTGGGTGCGCTAGCACGCATGCCGCCCAACACCACGCCCCACGACCACCCGATCCCGGAAGGAACCACCATGCCCACCTTCGACACCCCCGAACCGATCTCCGTCGACCTCGACCTGGTCGTCGGCGACGCCCGCATCGCCGCGAGCGACCGCCACGACACGGTCGTCGAGGTACGCCCGAGCGACGGCTCCCACGAGCCGGACGTGCGGGCCGCCGAGCAGACGCGTGTCGAGTACGCGGCCGGCCGGCTGCTGGTCAAGGCGCCGAGACAGCGCGGTCTCGGGCTGTTCAACAAGCCGGGGTCGATCGACGTGACGATCGACCTGCCGGCGGGCTCGCGTGTGCACGGCGACGCCTCGGTTGGCGCGTTCCACGGCGCGGGCCGCCTAGGCGAGTGCCGGGTCAAGACCGCGGCCGGCGACATCCAGCTCGAGCGCACCGGCCCGGTCGACCTGAACACCGGCGCGGGAGCCATCTCGGTGGACCGGGTGGCGGGCTCCGCCGAGGTCAGCACCGGGTCCGGCAGGGTGCGCCTGCGCGAGATCGACGGCACTGCTGTGATCAAGAACTCCAACGGCGACAGCTGGGTCGGCGAGGTCGCCGGTGACCTGCGGGTGAACTCGGCCAACGGCAACATCTCCGTCGACCGCGCGGACGCCGACGTCAACGCCAGCACCGCCAACGGCGATGTCCGGGTCGGCGGCGTCCGGCGCGGCTCGGCCTCGCTCAAGACCAGCCTCGGCGAGATCGAGGTCGGCATCCAGACCGGCACCGCCGCCCGGCTTGACGTTCACACGGCGTTCGGCCGCATCCACAACCAGATGGACGCCTCCGACGCGCCCGGGCAGGCCGACGACACCGTCGAGGTGCGCGCGCGCACCAGCTACGGCGACATCGTGATCCACCGCTCATGAATCCCCGAAACGGACACCGAAAGGAAGAGCGATGACAACCCTCACCGCCACCCGGCCGGCGATCACGGCGGCCGGGCTGCGGAAGTCGTTCGGCGACAAGGTGGTGCTCGATGGCATCGACCTCACCGTCGCCGAAGGGACGATCTTCTCGCTGCTCGGCCCCAACGGCGCCGGGAAGACAACCATGGTGCACATCCTGTCCACGCTGATCACCGCCGACGGCGGCGAGATGCGCGTCGCCGGCCACGACCTGGCGGACGATCCCGGCGCGGTCCGCGCCGCTATCGGTGTGACCGGCCAGTTCTCGGCGGTCGACAACCTTCTGACCGGCGAGGAGAACGTGCTCCTGATGGCGGACCTGCACCACCTGGGCCGGGCCGAGGGCAAGCGGCGCGCCGCCGGCCTGCTGGAACGCTTTGAGCTGGCCGACGTGGCGCGCAAGACGGCCGCGACCTACTCGGGGGGGATGCGGCGCCGGCTCGACCTCGCGATGACCCTGGTCGGCGACCCGAGCCTGATCTTCCTGGACGAGCCGACGACCGGGCTCGACCCGCGGGCCCGCCGCACGATGTGGCAGATCATCCGCGGCCTCGCCGCCGACGGAGTAACGATCTTCCTCACCACGCAGTACCTGGACGAGGCCGACCAGCTCGCCGACCGGATCGCGGTCCTCGATCAGGGACGGATCGTCGCCGAGGGCACCGCCGACGAGCTCAAGCGCCGCATCCCCGGCGGGCACATCCGGCTGCACTTCGCCGGCCCGCACGAGCTGGAAACGGCGGCCCGCGCCCTCGGCACGCTGTCGCGGGACGACGAGACCCTCACCCTGCAGGTGCCCAGCGACGGCAGCCTGCGGTCGGTGCGGACTCTGCTCGACCGGCTCGACGGCACCGCGACCAACGGCGGCAGCCTGTCGATCCACACCCCCGACCTCGACGACGTCTTCTTCGCCCTCACCGGGCACACCAGCACCGAGAAAGAAGCCCAGCAATGAGCACGCTCTCCTACGCCCTGACCGACTCGGCAACGATGCTGCGCCGCCAGCTCCGGCACATGCAGCGCTACCCCTCCATGACGCTGCTGATCCTCGGCCTGCCCGTGGTCTTCCTGCTGCTATTCGTGTACGTCTTCGGCGGCACGCTCGGCGCCGGGCTCGGCGGCGTGGCGGACAGCCGTGCCGTTTACGTCACCTACGTCACCCCCGGCATCATCCTGCTGACCGTTGCCGCCGCGGCGCAGGCAACGGCGATATCGGTCGCGATGGACATGACCGAAGGCATCATCGCGCGGTTCCGCACGATGGCCATCTCCCGCGCCTCGGTGCTGACCGGCCACGTCCTCGGCAGCATGATCCAGAGCATGCTCGGCGTCGGCATCGTCATCGGTATCGCGGCGCTGATTGGGTTCCGGCCGACCGCGGGCCCAGCCGCATGGCTCGCCGCCATCGGCGTCCTCGCGATGATCAGTTTCGCGCTCATCTGGCTGTCGGTCGCGCTCGGCCTGGTCAGCAAGAACGTCGAGACCGCCAGCAACCTCCCGATGTTCCTGCTGCTGCTGCCGTTCCTCGGCAGCGGCTTCGTCCCCACCGACTCGATGCCGACCGGGCTGCGCTGGTTCGCCGAGTACCAGCCCTTCACGCCGGCCACCCAGACGGTGCGGGGACTGCTCACGGGCACCCCGATCGGCAACAACGCGATCATCGCGGTCGCCTGGTGCGCCGGTATCGCGCTGCTCAGCTACCTGTGGGCGAGGAAGCTCTACAACCGCGACCCCATACGGTGACCGCACTCCCGGCCGGCGCGGGTTTGCACGATGCGGGCCGGCTGGCCGAGGATCGCAAGATGGGCCACGCCGAACAAGCCGCCGGAGCCGCCGCGGTGCCGCCGTGGGCGCGCGGCGCTCGGGCGGTCACGGTGCTGACCGGGGCGGGGATCTCCACCGACTCCGGTATCCCGGACTTCCGCGGGCCGCAGGGCATCTGGACCAAGAACCCCGGCGCCGAGAAGCTGTCCACCTACCAGGCCTACGTCAGCGACCCGGCGGTGCGCCGCCGGTCATGGCTGGCGCGGCGTGACAACCCGGCCTGGCACGCCGAGCCCAACCGCGCCCACGCGGCGCTGGCGGACCTCGCCAGGTCCGGGCTGGTCACCTCGGTGATCACACAGAACATCGACGGCTTGCACCAGAAGGCGGGCACGCCCCCGGACAGGGTGATCGAACTGCACGGAACCATGTTCAGCGTGGTGTGCGTGTCATGCGGTGACCGGTCCCCGATGGCCGGCGCGCTGGCCCGGGTCGAGGCCGGAGACGACGACCCCCGGTGCGTCCGGTGCGGGGACATCCTGAAATCCGCGACCGTCATGTTCGGCCAGCCACTCGATCCGGACGTGTTCGCGCGGGCCCGGCAGGCGGCGACGGCCTGCGAGGTGTTCCTGGCGGTCGGCAGCACGCTGACCGTGGAGCCGGCCGCGTCGCTGTGCGGGCTCGCCGTCGGGGCGGGCGCTGCTCTGGTGATCGTCAACCGTGACCCCACGCCCTACGACCCGATGGCGACCGAGGTCATCCGCGATCCGATCGGGGAAGCCGTGCCGAGGATCGCCCACGAGCTGCGCGAGGCGCTGGCCGGTGGCACCGGGCCGGGGCTGACGCCGGGCTGACTGTCACGCGTGGCCGGTCCTTGCGGCGCCTCGTCACGTCCCGGATGGGCCGCACGCACCGGCCCGGTCCAGCAGCACGGTGCGCTCGCGGCCGTCGCGGGCCAGCACCGCGGCCCGCTCGAACTCCCGGCGGGCCTCGCGGGGCCGGCCAAGCCTCGCCAGCAGGTCCCCGCGCAGGCTTGGCAGCAGATGGCAGTCCCGAAGCGCCGGCTCGCCCGCAAGGGCATCGGCCAGCGCGAGGCCGGCCGCGGGGCCGTACGCCATGGCGAGCGCGACAGCCCGGTTCAGCTCCACGAGCGGCGACGGCGTCACCGTGGACAGCGCCTCGTACAGCGTGACGATCCGCACCCAGTCGGTGTCCGCGGCGGAGGCCGCGCGGGCGTGGCAGGCGGCGACGCTCCCCTGCAGCACGTACGGCCCCGGCGCCCCTCCCAGCGCCTCCGCCCGGGCGAGCGCCGCCAGGCCACGGCGGATGAGCGGCTGGCTCCAGCGGCTCCGGTCCTGCTCCAGGAGCGGGACCCGCTCCGTGCCGGGGCCGTTCCGGGCGGGCAGCCGGGAGGCCTGGAAGTTGATCAGCGCGACGAGGCCCAGGATCTCCGGCTCGCCCGGCGCGAGCCCGCCGAGCACGCCGGCCAGCCGCAGCGCCTCCGCGCACAGGTCGGGGCGCTTCGTGCCGCCGGCCATCGCGGCGGTGCGGCCAGCGTTGAAGATGAGGTAGATGACCTCCAGCACCGAGGACAGCCGGGCCGACCACTCGGCTCCGACCGGCGGCCCGGGCGTGGCCAGCGCCCCGGCAAGCGCCCACTCCGCCCGTCCGGCCGCGCTGGCGACGGCCGGCCCGGGGACGCGGAGCCCCCGGGCGATCTCCGCGATGGTCAGCCCGCCCAGCCGGCGCAACATGAGCACGGCCCTGTCCCCGGCCGGCGACGCGGGATGGCAGATGGCGAAGATCAGCCGGAGGGAGTCATCCAAGTCATGCCCATCCCGTTCTCACCCAGACGGCGGCCCGCTGGTGCGAAGCGCGTGCCGGATCATGAACGCCCCGGTGATCTCGAAGATGCCCATCACGATGAACCAGATCCCGAACAGGACGGCCAGGACATCGAGCGAAGACACCGGGGTGGCGGTGACGACGATGCCCGCGATGATGCTGATCACGCCGAACGCGATCCACCAGCCCCGGCCCTCGCGCGACCCACCCGAGATGCCCGCGATCAGCGCGACCAGGCCCTGGATGATCCACGTGATCCCGATGAACAGGCCGATGATCGCCCTGGTCAGATGGAGGTGCCGGATCAAGATCACCCCCACCACGATGAACAGCAGTCCGGCGATGCCGAGCCAGACCCGGTGCGGCTCGCCGGCGTCGAACACCCGGATCAGGTAAAAGAGGCCGGAGATGATCAGGAGGATGCCGAGCAGGACGGCGATCACGTTGAGCGAGCCCGTCGGGTGGGCGGCGACGATGATCCCGAGTATCACCGTCACGATCCCCGCGAACAGGCTCGCCTGCCACGATCTGGCCATCAGGGTGGCAGAAGGCGACTTAACCGAAGGCCCCTGGGTTTGCATGCGTACCAGCATGCTCGAGTGGCCGGTGTGGCGCCAGAGGCGTGAGGCACGTTGTGAGCGTCACCGCTCGTGCAGGGCGCGGCGGCGGCGCGGGGTCAGCGCGCCAGCTGCTCGATGATCCGCCGGGCGTAGTAGGCCTCCCACGCCTCGCCCGGGGCCTCCGCCGCGTACTGCCTGTCAAGCCCGACGAGCAGGTAGGTCAGCTCGCTGCGGGGCGGCTTGGCACCCAGCAGCGCGGGCAGCTCGGTCAGGTTGACGAGCCAGTCCGCGTACCAGGTCGCCCAGTCGTCGTCCGCCCCGTCGACGATGCGGAACACCCGGTGGTGGGTTTCCCCGGCCTCGTGCAGAAGCTCACTGACCTTCTGCTGCTTCGACCCGTTCACTGTTCGTCTCCCTCCCGGTAGCGGACTGCCGGTGCATCACGGTCCCACGCACCTCGTTGACTGCCCGCACCGGGGGAGCTTACATCGGGGGAGCTCGGCGCCTCCTCCCTTGCGGCGGAGCGCTGGGCCGGCGCAGGCTCGCCGCGTGGGACGCCCGCTGGGCAGTGACCGGCCCGCAGTGGACGGGCAGGCGCCAGGCCGCTTCGCTCCGCCTGCCCTCACCGGGGCGAATGGTGGGACCATCGGATCGCTGGCATATCGACGGCAACCGAGTTCGAGCGGAGGATCCCCATGCCAACCGTCCAGGCGAACGGCATCGACATCTATTACGAGGTCCAGGGCGACGGCGAGCCCGTCGTGCTCATCCCGTACCTCGCGGCCGACCAGGCTTGCTACGCGTTCCAGGTCGCGGAGTACGCCAAGCACTTCACCTGCTTCACCGTGGACCTGCGCGGGGCCGGCCTCAGCAGCAAGCCGGAGGGTGCCTACACCACCGAGCTGCTCGCCGACGACATCGCAGCGTTCATGCAGGCGGCCAACGTGGGCCCCGCCCACATCTCGGGCCTGTCCCTCGGCGCGGCGACCGGTATGTGGCTGGCCGCCAAGTATCCGGACCAGGTGCGGTCGCTGTCGCTGCACAGTGCGTGGCCCGGCACCGACCCGTTCCTGCGGGCGATAGTCGAGGGCTGGCGGATCATGGCGCAGTCCCTGGGCAGCGTCACCGACATGGTGATCAAAGGTATCTTCCCCTGGTGCTTCACCCCGGAGTGTTACTCGGGGCGGTCCGAGTACATCGACTCGCTGGCTGACTTCGTGCGCGGCCGCCCGATGCCGCCGGTAGACGCCTTCCTGCGCCAGTCAGAGGCTGTGCTGGCACATGATGCCACCGGCGTTCTGGGGATGATCCAGGCACCGACCCTCATCACGTTCGGCCGCCATGATGCGGTGTGCTCCACGCGTTTCGCCGCGCCGCTCGCCGACGCGATCCAGGGCTCGGAGCTCACCATCTTCGAGAACTGCGCGCACGCACCGATCTACGAGAACGTCGACGAGTTCAACGCCCGGACGCTGGCGTTCCTCAACAGCCACACCGGATAGCGATCGGCCGCGCGCCGGCGCAGCGGGTCAGTGTGAATTCTGGTGCCGTTCGCTGATCACTGCCCAGACAACCTTGCCGCTGGAGGCTTCCGGGGTGTACGAGCCCCACTCGTCGGCAAGGGACTCGACGATCATCAGGCCCCGCCCGGTCTCGGCGTCGAGCGGGACGGTCTCGCGGAGCGGCAGCCTGTCGCTGGCATCCCAGACCTGGACCACGGCGTGCTGGCCGTCGGAGGCGACCCACAGGCGCACCGGCGGGAGCCCGGGGGCCCAGTGCCCGGCGAACTGGCTGCTGGTCAAGCCGACCGATGCCTGCATCGCGTTGGTGACCAGCTCGGCGACGATCAGTTCCACGGTGTCGGCCAGCCCTTGCATCTGCCATTCCCGCAGCACGTGCTTGACGTGCAGCCGGGCACAGGGCACGGCGGTCGGCAGCGCCCCCAGCTCCAGGTAGGTGTGCGGCGTCCGCTCCGGGTCGAGGGCATACGCGGCGGAAGTGCCGAGCTCTTCTCCCGTCGCCATCAGTGGCGCGTCCTCCTCGTCCAACGCCGCGGGGGTGGTCCGCAGCCGGCCGGTCGGCTGAGTCCGGCGCCTCCAGGAAGGGCCGTGCGCAACGGTGTCTCAGCCAACAGTGCCTGTGTCAGCACGAACATGCAATGAGGCATTCGCACCAGCAACCAACTCGCGAGGCAAAGCGATACCAGGCGATCGCCGGACACCAACCGCCCGGCTCCGCCGTCCGGTGGCAGGAATCCGGTCCTCGCGCGCGCCGCCCGGGGTCACTCGGGACGCGATCGTCAAGCGAACCGGGATCAACGTGGCCACCCTTTGCCGGATAGAGCACGCCCGGGTGAGGCCCCAGACCAGGACGCTCCGTACCTTACTCGACCTTTACGGGGTCGAGCAGGCGCAACGGGACGAACCGATCGTTTTGCTTTGCGACGCCGTCCCGGGTCTTGACGACGGCCCATGGGTTGCGGCCCCGCATCCCACCGGCCGCGAGGACTGAGAGCGTGATCATGCCACAGGCGGCGGTATCCCGTCGGCGCTCGCGGCGAGACCGGGGTCCCACCCGCACACGACGCACGCGTGGCGGAACAGCGAGCGGGCGAACTCCAGCGCCGTCCCGCGCGGGTCCGCGGATGTGAGGATGTCGTCCCAGTCCAGCACGTAGAGCCCCGTCCCGGCGTCCCAGCGCGCGGCCGGCGGGGGGATGTCGGCGTGCCCGAAGCCGGGCGGCGCGGGGTGCGCGAAGCCGAAGAACGCCGCCTTCCCGTAGCGCGCGTCGCCCGGCCACCAGCCGACGGCGACCTCCTGCGCGTCCATCGCGTTGCGCATGATGAAGTCCCTCGAGGGCGGGTCGGCGCGCGCGCCGGAGAACAGGTTCACCGCGAGGTCGAAAGTGCCCCACCACGCGTTGACCGGCGTTGACCGCCCGCGGTACGGCGCGCGGAACTCGGCGAGTACCAGCCCGGCCTGGGTCGCCATCGCGAAGTAGTCGGCGACCTGGCCGGGGTCATAGTGCGCGTGCTCGTCATCGGCGTCGAGCGGCACCTTCCACGGCACCTCCTGCGGCGTCGGGTCGATCCTCACGTCGCCGCCCACGGCGCGCACCGCCGCGAGTACCTCGCGCGTAACGTCCCGGACCGCCCGGTGGGGCGTGAGCGCGACGCGCTGGACGCGGCCGTCGCTGTGCTCGACGGCCGCCTCGTGGAGATGCAGGTCGAGCGCCACGACCAGCGATCCGCTGCCATCGGGCGCGGGCAGCGGGGCGGTCTCCCACCCCCGCGCGGTCAGCCGCAGCGCCGCATGCTGAAGCTCCGGCTCGGGCGGGGCGAGCCTGACCGCCAGCTTGCCCAGTATCTGGGCATGCGCGTGCAGCGTGTCGCAGGTCGCCTGCCAGTCCTGGTAGGAGAGCGCGGGCCAGCTCCGGGACATGACCGCACACTATCGGGGGCGAAGCCGGGCACGGCAAGCGGCATGGGGTGAGGCGTGACGGCGGGGCTACAGTAGGCATCCCGAAAGGCGCCTCATGTCAGCTTCTCCGTCAGCGCACGCCCGATCGGCCATCGTCACCAGGCTCCGGGCCGCGGGCTGTGTCTTCGCCGAGGACGAGGCGCGGCTGCTCATCTCGGCGGCGCGGACGCCCGCGGAGCTGGCCGCCATGGTGGACCGGCGGGCCGCCGGCCAGCCCCTCGAGCACGTCCTCGGCTGGGCGGAGTTCTGCGGCTTGCGGATAGCCGTTGATCCCGGCGTCTTCATACCGCGCCGCCGCACAGAGTTCCTTGTCCGCAAGGCCGCGGCCCTCGCCCGCCGTCCTCGCGGCCCTGGCGGCGAGGGCCCGGCCCGGCGGCCTGCCGTGGTCGTCGACTTGTGCTGCGGCTCGGGCGCGGTGGGCGCCGCGCTGGCGGCCGCCCTGAACCGGGTCGAGGGGTACGCCGCCGACATCGATCCCGCCGCGGTCCGCTGCGCCCGCCGCAACGTCGCCGCGGCCGGTGGCCAGGTCTACCTGGGTGATCTGTATGAGCCGCTGCCCGCCGGGCTGCGCGGCCACGTCGACGTCCTGGCCGCCAACGTCCCGTACGTCCCCACGGAGGAGGTGGGGCTGCTACCCCCGGAGGCGCGCGACCACGAGCCGCGGGTGGCGCTCGACGGCGGCGCTGACGGGCTTGACGTGCTGCGGCGCGTGACCGCCGCGGCACCGGGCTGGCTGGCTGAAGGCGGTCACCTGCTGTTCGAGACGAGCGAGCGGCAGGCACCCCAGGCCGTCGACGCCGTCGCCCGCGGCGGGCTGATCCCGCGAGTGGCCCGCTCCGGCAGGCTGAACGCCACCGTCGTCATCGGCACCAGGCACGCTTGCCAGGACGAGCGGGGAAGCCGGGGCCCTATCCCGGCGACCTCGCGGAAGCCCTGGCCAGGATGAGGCCGTGCCCGCTGTCTCCTTCCGGGATGAAACGGTGCCAGACGGGTACGAGCCGTGCCGCTTCGAACCAGCGAAGGTAGGTTGCGGTGTCCGCGTGGTCCCAGAACATGTCGGCCCCGAGGTAGCGTTCGGTCCCGGTCCACCGGCCCGCGCCCACGATCGCCAGCAGGTAGCCGCCCGGGCGCAGCCAGCTCCGGATGCGGGGGAACAGGGCCCGCTGGTCGGCGAGCGGCACATGGATCAGGGCATAGAAGGACACCACGGCGTCAAGGCTGGCGGGCCGCAGGTGCAGCGCGGTCATGTCGGCCCGCACCAGGCTGGCCGCCGGGACCAGGCGCCGCGCCCGCGCGAGCTGGACCGCGGAGAAGTCGACGCCGACCACCCGCAGCCCGTGCTCGGTGAGCCCGCGGGTTGCCGGTATTCCGGCCCCGCAGCCCAGGTCCAGGACCGAGCCGCCGGCGGGCACGAGACCTGCCAGCTCGGCGACCCAGCCGGCGTAGCGGCTGACGTCCTCGGCGGACGAGCACGCCGCCTCACCGTCATCGCCGCGGTAGGCCAGGGAGATCGCATCGTATCCGCGGCGGACGAGGTCACGCAGCCGCGCTCGCTCCGCCGCGTCGCCGGCGTTCACAGCTGGCATCCTGGCCGGCGCGGCTCGGGCTCGCCACACCTTGACGGCCCGGGCCTGCCCCGGGCCTGACCGGCCGGCTGCGGAGACGCGGGCGCCGCTACGCGCGCGGTGGCTCTCGGGCCTCGGACGCTTCCGCGAGGCGGGCGTGCAGCCGTTCCCGGATCTCGTCGGGGGTGTAGGCGCGGCGGCGCCGTTCGGCGCGGGCTATCACCACGCCGGTGGCGGCGACACCTGCCAGGCCCGCCAGTCCCAGCGTCTTCCACCACCGCATCTGCTTAGGCTAGATCATGCCCGCTGCGAGCATCGCCCTTGATGAGGCCGTGGACCTGGCACGCACGGGCGATGTGTGGCTGTTCCGCGGGCACAAGATGGCCGACCGGGCGATCCAGGTCGCGACCAACAGCCCGGTCAATCACGTCGGCATGGCGGTCGTCATCGATGACCTGCCGCCGCTGATGTGGCACGCGGAGCTTGGCCGGTCGCTGCCGGACCTGTGGACAGGCTCCCGCCACCGCGGGGTGCAACTGCATGATCTGCATGACGCGGTCGTCGTCTGGGCCACCAGGTACGCCCAGCGGGCCTGGCTGCGCCAGCTCGATCCCGCGGTGACCAGCGAGATGGAAGACGCTGTCCTGCGCACGATCGCGCGGCTGGATGGCACCCCGTTCCCCTCTACCACGCGGCTCGTGTCGCGGTGGCTGCTCGGCCGCGCGCCGGGCATCAGGCCCCAGAGGGCAGAGGTCGATCTCGAGACCGCCTACTGCGCGGAGGTCCTGGCCGTCACCTACCAGGCCATGGGGCTGCTGCCGCCCGGGCACGATCCGAACTGGTACGACGCCGGCCGGTTCTGGAGCGGGGACAACCTCGGCCTGCGCGGCGAATACCGCCTCGGTGGTGAGATCGCCGTCCACATGCCCGCCCAGGTCGCCGCGTAAGTGTGCGGCGGAACCGCACGATCGGCGCCGCCACGGCGGGATTAGTGCTCGCGGGCCGTGAAGGGGAGGTGGATCACCCGGGGCGGGTTCCGCCGCCCGGCACCCTCCCGCGCCGATCGTTGCGGCGCATGGGTATTCACCGTGGCGAGCATCCTGCTCGCGCTGCTGGCCGCGGTGGGCTTTCGGCAAGGACGGCCTAACGGTCTGCCTCGTACTTGAACGAGATCTGCAACTTCGACCGGTAAGTGATCTCCCCGCTGTCCTCGAGGTGGATGTCCTGCTTGACGATCTCGGCGACCCGGACGTCGCGGATCGTCTGGCGCACGGTCCGCAGCGCTTCCGCCGCGGCGTCCTCCCACGAGTCGCTGCTTGTCCCGATCACGTCGATGATCTTGTACACGCTCATGACGACCCTCCTTGACGCTGTGAATCCCAGGTCTCCCGTCCGGCGGCGTCCAGTAAATCACTGGCGGGCGGGCGGCTGGCGGGATGGGCCCGCTCAATCATCGCGGTGAACGATGCCAGGGGCGAAGGCCGGCAGGCAGACGGAGATGTACTCCGCCCCGCCGCCAGGAGTGCTGTAACGCACCCACTCGCCCGGGTGGGCGTGCACGCCCTGGCCGGCCGTGACGGTCATCCGGCCGCCATCGAACTCTACGACGAGGGTTCCCCGCAGCACGATCGTGAACTCGTCGAACTCCGGCCGCTGCCCAGGCTCGGCCCAGCCGGCCGGACTGCGCATGTGGGCGACGCTGAGCCCGGTCTCACCCGTGCTGGCCCTTCCCACGTATTCGTCGATCAGCTTCGGCGGCTCGCCCGATGCCGCCACCCTGCTCGGCTCGCCGATCAGCTCAGGCATGCCCGCCAGTATCCAGCAGAGCCCGTCGCCCCGACTGACCGACTCGCTGACGCCTGCCTGTACCCGGTCCGGCGCAGGCCCGGCTAGCCGCCGCGGGCGGCTACCGCCTGGAACTCGACCTTGGCCCGGAACGGCAGCGCCCCCGCCTGGAAGGTCAGCCGCGCCGGTGCCGCGGCGGGGTCGGGGAACTGCCTGCGCCACCAGGCGTTGATGTCGCCGTAGCTGCCGATGTCACCGAGCACGACCTGCACGTACAGAAGGTCGTCGGGGGAGTAGCCGGCCGCCGCGGCGATGGCGGTGATGTTGGCCCAGGCGCGGTCGGCTTCCTCGTCGAAGGTTCCCGGCACGAACTTCCCGTCCGCGTCAAGCGCGGGCATCCCACTGATGTACAAGATGCCGTTCTGCTCGCTGGCCAGGCTGAACGGGAAACCTGCCGGGAGCCCCGGACCGGAGCCGATTCGCTTGATCGTCATTTCTGGCCTCGCGGGAGCGTTGGTTGCTGTGCATCAGATCACAGACGCCGCCATCTGCGCCGTCGCCTGGTCAAGGATCTCGGCGCTGGTGGCGAAGTTCAGCCGCGCGTAGCCGCTGCCCGCGGCGCCGAACCTCAGGCCCGGCTCGAGCGCGACATGACCGCGGTCGAGGAACCGCTCGCGGGCCTGGTCGTCGGGGCCGACGGCGGCGCAGTCGAGCCATGCCAGGTAGGTCGCCTCGGGCGGGTGCCAGCTCAGCATGGGCAGGCGCTCGCGTAGCAGGTCAGCGAGCTGGACCCGCCGGCGGTCGAGGGTGGCGAGCAGCCGGTCGAGCCAGGGCTCGCCCGCGGTGAACGCGGCGATGGTGGCGATGGCGCCGAAGTGGCCGGTGCGCCACCGGCCGTCGGGCGGGAGCCGGCCGGCCACCGCAGCCATGCGCGGCGCGGCGGTGACGATGGCGGCGCACTTCAGGCCGGCCAGGTTCCAGGCCTTACTGGCCGACAGCACGCTGACCGCGAGCTCGGCGGCACCGGGCACCGTCAGCAGCGGCGTGAACGTGGCGCCGGGCAGCACCAGCGGCCCGTGGATCTCGTCGCTGACGATCGTGACCTGGTAGATGCGTGCGAGCCTGACCAGGGCAGCGAGTTCGTCGGGGGTATGAGCCCGCCCGACCGGGTTGTGCGGGTTGCACAGGACGTAGGCCGCCGGGTGGGTGGCGAAGGCTTCCTCGAGCGCGGCGAGATCGAGGCGCCACCCGGCGGCGCCGCGGGCGAGCGGAACCTCCAGCAGCCGGGCTCCGGCCTCGGGGACCCATTCGAAGAACGGCGGGTACACCGGCGGGCTGATCACCACGGCGTCGCCTGGGCGGGCCAGCAGCCGGAGCAGCTCGACGACGCCCACTCCCACATCGGTCACCGCCGTCACCGAGGCCGGGTCGACATCCCAGTCCCACCGGCTGCGAGCAAAGTCGGCGAGCGCCCTGCCGAGCCCCGGCACCGGCATCGCGTACCCGGCGTCGGAGCGCTCGACGGCCTCCCGCAGGGCGTCCGCGACGGGTTCGGCGAGGGCGAAGTCCATTTCGGCCACCGTCAGCGGCAGCACGTCGGCCGGATAGGTCTGCCATTTGGCGCTGCGGCGCTTCCTCAGCACCGCGAGCGGGTCCACCGGCAGGTCGGGCACACCACCGTCCATGGGCATAGCCTTCCCGGCCGGATCAGCAAGATCAATCCCCGCGAACCTGTGGCCGGGCGCCCGGATCTCGGGCCGCTCACCTGATGCCGCTTCCCGTGTGGAACCCGGGGCCGGCCAGGCCGGGCCGGCGATGTGGGGCCGCCCGGCTTGCCAATGCGCTGGCTGCGCTGGCTGCGCTGGCCTCGAGCGTCAGGTACCCGCGGCACGCCTCGCCTCTGCCGGCCAGAGCTCCACCAGCTGTGCCGGGCTGATATTGCCGCCGCTGCATATCACCGCGACCTTGCGGTCCGCGAACCGCTCGGGTGCGCCCAGCACCGCAGCGAGGGCGGCCGCGCCGGCCGGCTCGACGAGGTTGCGTGTCTTCTCGATCATCACCCGTGTCGCGGTCTTCAGCGCGTCGTCGGAGGCGAGCACGAAGTCGTCCAGCAGTTCCCACATGATCTGCTGCGGCAGGTCGAAAGCGGTCCTGGTCGCCAGCCCTTCCGCGAACGTCCCCGTGGTGTCCTCCACGAGCGAGCGAGACCGCCACGAGCGGTACGCGGCCGGGGCCGCCTCGGACTGGACTCCGATCACCTCGATGGACGGGCGCACCGCCTTGGCGACCACGCACGCCCCGGCCGCCCCGCTGCCGCCTCCCACCGGGACGACGATCACCTCGATGTCCGGCCGGGCCTCGAGGATCTCGACGGTGTAGGTGGCGACGCCGGCGATGTGCAACGGCTCGTTCCCCGAATGGACGTACCGGTACCCGTGCTCGGTGGCCTGCTTTTCGCAGTACTCGCGCGCTTCGTCGAAATCGCGGCCGTGGAAGACCACCTCGGCGCCGAGGGCCCGCATCGATTCGACCTTCACGGGGTTGGCTCGCTCCGGCACGCAGATGACCGCGCGCACGCCGAACAGGTCCGCCGCGTACGCGACCGACTGACCATGGTTGCCGGTCGAGGCCGCGATGACACCCTGGCGCCGTTCCTCGTCGGTCAGCCGGCTGACAAGGCTGACGCCGCCGCGGACCTTGAAGGCCCCGGTCGGCAGGTGGTTCTCGTGCTTGACCCACAGGTGTGCGCCGGTCATCGAGTCGAGGGCGGGATAGCGGTAGAGGGGCGTCGGCCGCAGGTAGGGGGCGATGCGCTGGCGCGCGGCCAGCACGTCAGCAAGATCCGGGACAGACGATGCGGTCATGCGACGTGTCTACCACGGTCCTCGTGCGGGCCGGCGGTCCGTGTGCCGCCCGCACCCGCGGCCGTTCCGCCATCGCGCCCGCCACCCGCGATGAGCTGTCCGCCGCCGCGCCGTCAATCCCGTAGGGATGCGTCAGCGGGGGAGTGTCGTACTCCCGTGGTGTAGTCGAGGTATCCGCCCCGTCGAGGAGGCTCACGATGCGGCCAGTGATGCATCACCTCAGCATCAGCGCCGTACGTGCCGACGCCTTGTTCGTGTCGGCGCTGCAGCGCTCCGAGGACCCAAGTACCGGGCAGGTCCGGCAGGCTGTGGCCGCGGCCGTCCGCGCGTTCGGCGGGCGGGGCTGCGCCGAGCGGGTGGCGCAGGAGTTTGGTGATCACCCAGAGGCGGCCGCCGAGCGGATGCGCTGGGCTCGCACGGTGACCGGCGAGGCTTTCGGCCTCCGGGGGCGCCGGCCGGCCCGTGCCCGGCCGCTCGCTCACGGCTCCGTGGCTGGCCACGCCGCGTGAACTAGGGCGCCGTCCGGTCCTCGGTTGCCGTGGGCGGGAATCCGCCCGGGCTGCGATGCGGTGGCGGGCCGCGGTCCGGGCTAGTTTCTTCCTGTGGCTGGAGCGGTAGAACTCGAGGTCGGGAGCCGTACGGTACGCATCTCCAATCCGGACCGGGTGTACTTCCCGGCCCGTGGTGAGACCAAGCTCGATCTGGCGCGCTACTACATGTCGGTCGGCGATGGCATCGTGCGCGCGCTTCGCGAGCGGCCGTGCATGATGCACCGGTTCCCGTCCGGGGTCGCTGGCGAGAAGGTGCACCAGAAGCGGGTTCCGCACGGCGCGCCTGCCTGGCTGGAGACGGTGCGGGTGGATTTCCCGCGCTACGGCCGGCACGCCTATGAACTGTGCGTTACCGAGCTGGCCAGCGTCGTCTGGGCGGTGCAGATGTCCACCGTGGAGTTCCACCCGTGGAACTCCCGCCGGGCCGACACCGAAAGGCCCGACGAATGGCGCATCGACCTGGATCCCATGCCGCGCTGCGAGTTCGCCACGGTGCGCCGCGTCGCCCACATCGTGCACGAGATACTCGGCGAACTCGGGATGGTCGGCTGGCCCAAGACCTCGGGCGGCAATGGCCTGCACGTCTACGTCCGGATCGAGCCACGGTGGGGTTTTGCCGACGTCCGCAAGGCGGCGCACGCCTTCGCCCGGGAGGTCGAGCGCCGGGCGCCCGACCACGTCACGACCACCTGGTGGCGCAAGGACCGCGATCCGGCCGTGCTCTTCGTCGACTACAACCAAAACGCCCGCGATCACACGATCGCCAGTGCGTACTCGGTGCGCGGCGTGCCGGAGGCGACCGTGTCCACCCCGATCACCTGGGACGAGATCGACGACGTGGATCCGCGCCGGTTCACCGTCGCCACGGTGCCCGGCCGCTTCGCGGAGCTCGGCGACCTGCATCGGGGCATCGACGACACCGCCTACTCTCTGCAGACCCTGCTGGAATGGGCGGAACGCGACGGCCTCGACTAGCCCATCGTGGACTGAATCATCCGCGATCACCGGCAGCGAGGCGGCACACGGCGCGTCCGGCACCGGCTCAGCGGCTGGTGTATTCGTCGTCGGTGACGTGCTCCCCCCAGTCCAATTCGGGGCGCTCGTCTCCGGGTACGGCCTCGGTGATGGACAGGTGGGTCATGAAGTGGCTGGGGGCGGCGCCGTGCCAGTGCCACTCACCTGCCGGTGTGTAGACGATGTCGCCGGGGCGGATCTCGGCGACGCCGACGCCGCGGGATTGCACGAGCCCTCGCCCCTCGGTGACGTACAGGGTCTGCCCGACGGCGTGGGAATGCCACGCCGTGCGGGCGGAGGGACTGAAGTGGACCGCGCTGACCCGGACGCGCGAGGGTTCCTCACCCGTGGCGATGCCGTCGATCCAGACATCTCCGGTGAACCACTCGGCCGGGCCCTTGGCGGTCGGCTGCTTGGGCTGGATTTCCACGGGTGCCTCCCTTGCTGATGGGTGCTTCGCGCAGGTGCGGCATTGGCAGCTCACGAGGAATCGCGGCTGGAAACCTGAGGTGCGGTGGGCTGCCGTCCGTCTCGGTCAGGCCGGCGCGCCGCCGAATCCGATCTCGTTGCCGTCCGGGTCGCGGAAGGTGGCCTTGCGGACGCCGTTGCCGTAGATCTCAAACTCGGCCGGTTCCAGGCCGCGCTCGGCGATCTGGGAGATGCGGCCGTCGAAGTCGGCGACGAACAGGGTGTGGATGGCGTGCCCGGCATGCTCGGGCCGCACCTCGATGAACACGTACCGGTGGTCGGCGAGCTCCCACACCGCCTCGGTGTCGTTAGGCAGGAACGACGGCGGGCCGCCGAGGAGTCGCTCGTACCAGGCCACCGCCGCGGTGTAGTCGCGGACGGGAATGCCCGCGAACAGATCGATGGACATGAGGCCATGCTAGGGCGGCGCGGATAGCTAGAGCCTCAGCCCGCCGTCCCCTCACCGGCTCATACCGCCTGCACGGCGTGCAGGTGCCACCGGGCCCAGATGCCCTTCAGCCGGTGCTCACCCGGTCAGCGCCTCGCTGGCGTCCACCGGTCACCATCGCCGTCGCGGCGCGTCATGCAGGTGACCGGCCGACTGGGGTCGGTGTGACGGAGCCGCCGCGGCGGCCAAACGGATGGAAGACGAGATGAGCGTCATAATGGTGCGCCAGAAGGTCAAGGACGGAAGCCTCGACGAGCCGAGGGCATCGAG
>Ga0081540_1000549_pt1 | contig 36321 bp, 36 predicted proteins | sample TabmetS2T1R1_FD_71024 | JGI IMG/M metagenome (GOLD analysis project Ga0081540, IMG submission 71024) | Tabebuia heterophylla rhizosphere microbial communities from the University of Puerto Rico - S2T1R1 | ecosystem: Host-associated > Plants > Roots > Rhizosphere ...
GATCCCAAGATACTGTTGCTCGACGAGCCGTTCGGGGCGCTGGATAACCAGACCCGCGCGCTGATGCAGGAGATGCTGCTCGGAATCTGGGAGCGCGACCAGAAGACCGTGCTGTTCGTCACTCACGACATCGAAGAGGCAATCTTCCTCGGCAGCCGCGTCATCGTGATGAGCGCCCGTCCAGGCCGTATCAAGGCGGAAATCGCGGTCGATCTACCCCACCCACGATCCTACAAGATCAAGACCACGCCCGAATTCGTCAGGCTGAAAGAACGGCTCGTCGAGGAAATTCGCGCCGAGGCATTGAAGGTGGCGGTTCATGCCTGACAATCGCCGACATGTCGACCGTGCCGGGCTCTTGCAACACAGGCCGGCAGCGGTCATGGAATCCGTGATTCCGATCGCTGAAAGTACGCAACTTGTCAGCCACGTCGACCCTTCGCACTTCCCTTACGAACGCCAGATTGCTCTTGTGCTCTGATGGCTTCCTCCTCCAAAGCCATCGCTATACGGCCTTCGTCAGGGCCCCGTCGATGATCAGATTGGTACCGGACACACGGCTCGCCACGGAGCTTGCCAGGAACACAACGCCGGCGGCGACCTCCTGTGCGGTCCCCATCCGGCCAGTCGGGTTGAGCGACATCGCTGTCCTGAAAAGATCCGGATTGCCTCGCTCGATGTTCTGCCAGATCCCGCCTTCGAAATAGGTATTTCCCGGTGAGACCACATTCACACGGATTCCCTTCGCGACCAGCTGGCTGCTGAGCCCCTTGGAATAGTGGATCAGCGCCGCCTTGATCGCGCCGTAGGAGCCTGCGGCGAAATCGACCTCAAAACCGGAGACGCTCGAGACGATGATGATCGAGGCCGATTTGGATTTTTCGAGATACGGCTTGGCCGCCGCAACCGCGTTCACGGTATGCATCATGTCGGTGCGGAACGATTTTTCCCAGCTTTCGGGCGTGTCGCCGACGGCGAGCGCGCTGACATTGCAGACGATGGTGTCGATCCCGCCGAGTTCGGTGGCTGCTCCCTCGATCCACGCCTTCAGCGCTGTGGGGTCGGCGACGTCAAGCCCCCGTCCCCAGGCTTTGACGCCCTTTGCGCTCAGAGATTTCACCACCTTGGCGACATCGTCGGCGTTACGCGCGCAGATCGAAACATTGGCGCCTTCGTCGGCAAAGAGCTCGGCGATCGCAAGCCCGATGCCCTTGCTGCCGCCGGTGATGAGCACGTTCTTTCCTTCCAGTCCGAGGTCCATGGCCGCCTCCCTCAGGGTGATGCGGCCGGCCCGCCTTGCGACGGCCGGCCGCGCGATGCGCTACATCTTCTTCCAGTCGCCCGCCCCCTCGAATGCTGCAGCGGCGCGGTAGATCGTCGGCTCGTCATAGTACTTGCCGATCAGCATCAGGCCGATCGGCAGTCCGTTGCCCATGCCGCACGGCAGGCTCATGGCCGGATGTCCGCTGGCGTTGAAGGGGGCAGTGTTCGGAACCATCTCGAAGGCGCGCTGGATATAGAGCTCGCGCGGCGCGTCGGGCGGCGGCAGCGGCGTCGCCTTCATCGGCAGGGTCGGCATCAACAGAAGATCGCAATTCGCAAGTGCCGCATCATAGGCGGCGCGCAGCTTGCGATTGAGGTTCTGCGCCTTGGCGTAGAAATGGCCGCGATAGTGCTTGGTGAAATAATGGCCAAGCAGCATGGTGATCTTGAGGCTGTCGGACAGCTCGTCGGCGCGGTGTCTCCAGGCCGAATGGGCATCCAGCAGCGTGGTATTGTAGAGGCCGCGCCAATTGGTGCCCATGCCATTGCCTTTCATCATGAACTCGGTGGCGCCTTCGGCCGCGATCGGCAGCCAGATCGCTGGCGCTGCCAGATGGATCGGCACCGAGATTTCCTCAACGGTAGCGCCGAGCTTCCTGAACAGGTCCGCACCGGCCTTGACCTTGGCATCGACGTCGGACTCGGAGCTCGGATGCCCAAACCCCTCCTTCACCACGCCAATGCGCAGGCCCTTGGCGCCGGCGCCAAGCATCTCGGTGTAACTCGACACTTTCGGGGCGCGCTGGCGCGGATCGAGACCATCCGGGCCCGCGAGCACTTCCAGCAGCAGCGCATTGTCGCGCACGGTGCCAGTCATCGGACCGGTGTGATCGAGCGTAAGCTCGATCGGCATCACGCCGGTATAAGGAACGAGGCCGTAGGTCGGCTTCATCCCGTAAATTCCGCTGAAGGACGCTGGGATCCGGATCGATCCGCCCTGATCGCCGCCGATCGCCATGTCGGCCTCGCCGAGCGCGACCACGACCGCGCTGCCCGAGGACGAGCCGCCGGCCGAATAGCCCATCTTGTGCGGATTGTGGACTGCGCCCGCCGCGCAGGTATGGCTACCGCCGGAGAAGCAGAAATATTCGCAATGCACCTTGCCGACGATGGTGCCGCCGGCATCAAGCATGCGGGTGACGATGGTGGCGTCGGTCTCGGGCGTGTAGCCTTCCAGCGTCGAGGCGCCGTTCATCATCGGCACGCCAGCCAGGCTGATATTGTCCTTCAACGCGATCTTCTTGCCGGCGAGCTTGCCGCCGGGCGCGCCCTTGATCTCCGTCTTGACATACCAGGCGTTATACTTGTTTTCCTCGCCCTCGGGCCGATAGCCGGGGGTGCGCGGATATTTTACGGCCGGCACATAGTCGGCCATCGCATCGACGGCATCATAGGCGGCGTAGTTGGCCTGCATCAGGCCATCGTAGGATTTCAGCTCCGCGTCGCTCATGTGCATGCCGAGGTCCTCGGCGACAGAACGCAGCTGATCGAGAGTGGGTCGTCTGACTGCCATGGCCTGTTCTCCCTTTATGGTCCGTTGTTGCTGAGGCGAGCCTAAGCGGTGATCCCGATGAATTCCCCGACAAGGCTCGCATTGTGCAGATCGTCAGGCTGCACTTCCTGGGTGATCGTGCCCTTCTGAATGACCAGAATTCGCTGCGACATCGCCGCGATGAAATCGAGGTTCTGCTCGACCAGGATCATGGTCAGGCCGCTCTTTGTGCGCAGACGCTGCAGCGTCTCGACGATCTCGTCGATGATCGAAGGCTGGATGCCCTCGGTCGGCTCGTCGAGCAGGACCAGGCGGGGCTTGCCGCAGAGGCAACGCGCGATCGCGAGCAATTGTTGCTCGCCGCCGGAGAGCGCGCTGCCGAGGCGGTCGAGAAGGGTCTTGAGCCGCGGAAACTCCGCGAGCACCGCGTCGATGGTCTCGGTCTCGTCACCGCCCGGCTGCTTGCTGCAACCCATGCGCAGATTGTCGTAGACGGAGAGACCCGGAAAGATGTCCCGCCCCTGCGGCACATAGCCGAGCCCGAGCCGCGCGCGCTGATAGGGCTCGAGCGCCGTTACATCCTGGCCGGCAAACTGCACGCGCCCGGAGGTGGCCGGCAGAAAGCCCATCAGCGCACGCAACAGCGTCGTCTTGCCCATGCCGTTGTGGCCGAGAATGCCGATGAACTCGCCCTCGCCGACCGCAAAACCGACCCCATTGAGGATCGGAATGCGGCCATAGCCCGTGCGCAGTCCTTGTACATCCAGCATCATGCGGCGGCCTGCTTCCCGAGATAGATGTCGCGCACCAGCGGATTGCGCAGGATGTTTTCCACGGCATCCTCGACCAGAATGCTGCCGCGGTTGAAGACGGTCACCTGCTTGGCGATCATGCGGATGAACTGCATGTCGTGCTCGACCACGATCAGGGCCTTGGTGCGGTTGATCTCGCGCACGAGTTCGGCGGTCTTTTGAACTTCTTCATGGGTCATGCCTGCGGCCGGCTCATCGAGCAGGATCAATTGCGGATCAGTCGACAACACCAGCCCAAGTTCGACCCACTGCCGCTGGCCGTGCGCGAGCTGGCCGACGACGCGATCCGCCGCATGCGTCAGGCCGATGCGCTCCAGCATCTCATCGACCAGGCGCCTTGCGCGCTCGCCCGAATACAAGCGGCTTGCCGCAAGCCAGATGTTGTCGCGTACGCTCAGGCCGTCGAACACGCTCGGCACCTGGGTCTTGATGCCGATGCCGAGGCGCGCGATCTGATGCGCATGCGCGCGCGAAATGTCATGTCCGCGAAACAGCACCTGGCCGTGGCTCGGCTCGAGCTGGCCGGTGATCATCTTGAAAAATGTGCTCTTGCCGGCGCCGTTCGGACCGATCAGGCAGCGCAGCTCGCCTTCGGCCAGCGTGAAGTTGACGTCGCGGACGGCTTTAACGCCGCCGAAGTGCACGGAGAGGTTGCGGGTTTCAAGCAGTGGCGCTGTCATAGCCCCTCACTCCGCCTGTTGCGGCTCGAAGCCGCGTTGCTCGTGCCGCCGGCGCCAGCGTCCGACGAGAAGCGCTGCGAGATCGGTCAGCGTCGGCACCAGGCCTTTCGGCACCAGCAGCACGAAGGCGATCAGGATGATGCCAAGGATCAGCGGTGCGTTGCCAAGGATCTTCGACCAGACATCCGAGCCACCGCTGGGCTGGTTCGCGCCGAGCGCAGCACTGAGCCATTGAATGCCGATGCAGCCGATGACCGGACCGATCAGCGTGCCACGCCCGCCGACGATGACCCAGATGATGATCTGCGCCGATTGCGCGAGCCCGAAAATCGTCGGGCTGACAAAGTTTCCCCAATTGGCGAACAGGCAGCCGGCAAAGCCCGCCAGCGCTCCGCCGATGGTGAACGTGGCGAGCTTGTAGGCGCGCGGATCATAGCCGAGAAGCTCGGCGCGGCGTTCGTTCTCCCGGATGCCCACGATGATGCGGCCGAACTGGCTTGCCAGCAGGAAGCGCAAGCCGAAATAGGTCAGAAGCAGCGAAGCGGTCGCGAGATAGAACATCCCTTCCAGATCGATCGCCGCGCTCTTCTTGAATGGCCAGTTGAGCGGCGGAATGCCGGGAATGCCGTTGAAGCCCCCGAGCCGTGCGGCGCCGATACGGAATTCCGGGCCGGCCGTCGAGTTCACCGAACTGAACAGGATCAGCGTCACCGTCAGCGTGATGACGCCGAGATAGACGTCGCTGATCCTGCCATAGAACATGAAATAGCCGAGCAGCGCGGCAAATACCGCCGGCAGCACGATGGCGAGGACAAAGGGCAGCGTGCTCTCGCCGATATTGAACATCGCGATCGCGTAGGTGTAGGCGCCGAGGCCGAAGAAGGCCGACTGGCCGAAGCAGAGAATTCCGCCATAGCCCCATATCAGGGCGAGGCTGAGCGCAAGGATCGCCATGATCATGTAGACCGTCAGGTCCAGCACCGTGTCGAGCCCTGCGAGGTGCGGCGTGAGGAACATGAAGGCCAGACCGACAGTGCCGACCAGGACGAGGCCAAGAACATTGAGACCACGGCCGCTCACAGACCTCTCCTGAAGAAGCGGCCGGTGATGCCTTGCGGCAGCAATCGGATCAGCACGATAGCGGCGGCAAGCAAGGCAACCTCGCCGAACACCGGCGTGGTGACAAAGGTGGCGATCTGGTTGATCGTGCCGAACAGGGCGGAAGCGGAAACCGTGCCGCTCAGGATGGCGGCACCGCCTCCGATGACGGTGATGAACGATTTCGCGACATAGGCGACGCCAATGGTCGGAAACACGCCTGACACGGGCGCGAGCACCGCGCCGGCAAGCCCCGACAGCGCCGCACCGACGCCGAAGGTGACGGCATAGACACGCGGCGGATTGACGCCGAGCGCCGCCGCCATGTTGGCATTCTGCATCGTGCCACGCGCGATCAGGCCGAGGCGGGTCCAGCGCATGACGGCGAAGATCACCGCCAGCACCACCGTCGCCACCGCGATCACGAACAGCGTGTAGGCGCTGGTGCGATAGCCGCCGATCTGGATGCTGCCAAGCGGAGCCGAAATGCCGACCGTCGTGTTTCCAAACACCGCGGTCGTAAGCCCGACCAGAAACAGGCTGAGCCCCCAGGTCGCGAGCATGGTGTCGATCATCCGGCCGTAGAGAAAGCGGATGATGGTCCGCTCCACGATCACCCCGATGACGCCGACGACGATCGGCGCCACCACCAGCATCGAAAGCCAGATGCTGATGCCGTGGGAGGTCGCGACAATGGCCGCGTAACCGCCGAGCATCAGGAATTCGCCATGGGCGAGGTTGATAACCCGCATCATGCCAAAGATGATCGCGAGCCCGACGCTGATCAGCGCCAGGCTCGCAATCGCGTAAAGGACCTGGATTGCCAGGAGAGCAACGAGATCCACGTTCACCTTTCCTTTGGCCCAGCCCACCAAGGCCGGAAGGCCGCCGCCGGCCTTCAGATCTTGATCACATATTGCTGGTTGTCGTTCGGGTTCTTGATCAGATCGCAGACCGCGGCAGTATCGGCCGGCTTCTGCTGCGCGAAGTCCTCGAGCACTTTCAGTTTCTTGTTGCTGACCTCGGCGATGTGAACATCAAGCACGCAGTGGTGCGTCGGCGGATCGATGGTCACCTTGCCCGACGGGGCATCGATGCTGATCCCGCCTTCGAGTACCTCGATCACCTTCATGCGGTCGATGCTGCCGGCCTTCTTCACCGCCTCCGCCCACAGCCGGAAGCCCTGGTAGGTTCCCATCGCAAGCTCGGTGATGTTGGGATAGTCGGCGCCGAACCGCTTGTGAAAGCCCGCCACGAACGCCTCGTTGACCGGGTTCTTCAGATCCTGAAAATAGTTGTAGCAGATCAGCATGCCGTTGCATTCTTCCGGCGACAGCACAATGTGCTCGTTGCCGACCGCAAACGTGGTCGAGGCCATCGGAATACTGGCGCGCATGCCTGCGGCCGCCCACTGCCGATAGAACGAGATATGCGCGCCGCCGACCAGCGCCGACCAGACGAAATCGGGTTTTGCCGCCTGAATCTTGGAGATGGTCGGGCCGAAATTGGTGACATCGAGCGGGAAGAAATCGATCGAGGGCACCTCGCCGCCATTTTCGAGCACATATTTCTTCACCCATTGCGAGGTGATCTGGCCGTAATTGTAGTCGGCGGCGATGACATAGACCTTCTTGCCCCATTTCTTCATGGCATGGGGCACGAGCTTCTCGACCGTCTGCGCCGGGGTCACGCCGGTGTCGAACTGGTTGCGGTCGCAGACGCCGCCTTCGTATTGCGTATTGTAGAAATAAAGCGTCTTGAAGCGGCCGAGCACCGGTCGGATGACCTCGCGCGACGCGGAGGTGATGCCGCCGTGAACGACGGCGACCTTGTCCTTCAGCGCCGCCTGCTGGGCGAATTGGGTGTAGAGCTGCATGTTCGACTGGGTGTCGTAATTAATCAGCTTGAGCTGGCGTCCGAGCAGCCCGCCCGCGGCGTTGGCTTCTTCGATGGCGAGCGTCAGCGCGTCGACCATCGGCTTGCCGTAGATGTCGAGCCCGCCCGAAAGATCGTGAATGCTGGCGATGTTGATCGGATCCTCGGCAAGGACCGGAGAGGAGAACACGCCGGCTACTGTAGCAGCAGCACTACCCTGCAAGAACTTCCTACGATTGACATTCATTGACCCCACTCCTTCGTTGTTCCAAGACGTCGTCAGACCAGATACTTCTTCAGAATGGATGCGCCGATCGTGTATTTCGGATCGACCATGTTGCCGAGCCGGATGCGTCCGGCCTGACTGAGCAGCATGTAGGCGTCGATCTCGTCGAAGCCGTAGTCGGCACTCATCCAGCGCACCAGCTCGCGATAGGCGATGCGGGCGGCGTCTTCGAGCGGACGCGCGCTTCCGATCGTCATCAGAAAATTCTCGGTCTCCAGCCGGGGCCAGGCGAACGTCCAGCCCTTGATGACGTCGATCTGCAAGGTCACGGTGGCGCGTTGCTCGATCGCAACGCCCGAGAGCTCGCCGTCACCTTGCGCGGCGTGACAGTCGCCGACATAGAGCAGCCCGCCCTCGACATGGACCGGGAAATAAAGGATCGCGCCGGGCGCGACGTCAGGCAAATCCATGTTGCCACCGTGATAATCGGGCTGCAGCGACGAGATCGCCTCGATCTCCGGCGAAATCCCGATCGTGCCGATGAACGGCTGATAGGGCAGCGTGATCTTGTCGTTCCAGCGCACGCCGTTCGCGTCGACATGCACTTTCCTCACCCGCTCCGGCAGCGGTGGGTTGAGCATGGCGGTCGCTGCGGTCCCGACCAGGCCGCCGAATTCCGGAATGATGCAGGTCGTGCCGGCCGGCTGCGCGCCTCGCGTTTCGACTGCCTGGATATGAACCGCCAGGCAATCGCCCTTGCTGATCCCGTTCACGGCGATCGGACCGCATTGCGGATTGAGATAGGGGAATTTCAGCTTCGCGCTCGGGCTGTCCTGCTCGCTGGTGATCACGCCGCCAAAGGCATCTTCCGTCTCCACCACGACCACGTCGCCGGGGTCTATCGTCAGCACCGGCTTGGCGTAGGGTCCGTAGACGTAATGGAACGCGCCCTGCGCCGCGATGGAAAGCTCGCGCCGCCGCCCGGAGCCACCCCTGGCAACACCGCGCTTGGTCATGATCGAGCTGTTGTGCCAGGGATCATTGCTCATCGGCTGTGCTCAATCCAGAAGTAAGGTGATGGCGATGCGGCTCATGCTTTGCCGCCGTCGTTCAGTTTCCAATCGCCGGCCGCCTCGATCGCCGTGGCGAGCCTGATCAGGGTGGCTTCCTCGAAATGCCGCCCGACGAGCATCAGGCCGACCGGAAGGCCATTGACACGTCCACATGGCACGGTGAAGGCAGGGTGTCCGGATACATCGAACGAGCAGGTGTTTGCCTGCATATTGAGCGCGGTGTCGATCACGGTGTTGAGGGGAGCATCGAGTGGCGGTATCGGCGTTGCCGTAAACGGGATGGTCGGCATCGCCAGCGCATCGAACTGCTGCAGCGCTTCGTCGTAGGCGCGGCGCAGCAGGACGCGCAGGTTCTGAGCCTTTGAGTGATAGCGCCCGTGATAGTTGCGATGCATGTATTCGCCGAGCATCAGCACGAGCTTCACCGTCGGCGAGACGTCGTTGATCCGACTTCCCATGCCGCGCGCCAGCGCTTCCTGCATCGAAAGCGGATAGTAGCCCTGCACGTTGTTGCCGACGCCATATCCCTTCAGCATCATCTCGGCGGCGCCTTCGAGGATGATCCCGCTCCAGACATGCGGTCCGTCGAGATGCCAGGGGATTGAGATCTCGGCGCTTTCAATGCCGCCTTTGGCCAGGGCCGCAATCGCCTGCCTGACCTTTTCGTTCACCGCCGGATCGCTTTCGGGATGGCCAAATCCTTCGCCGAGGATCCCGATGCGCAAGCCGCGGGCCGGCTTTGCCAGCGCCCCCATATAGTCGCCGGTGCGCGCCGCGATCGTTCTTGTGTCCCAGCCATCATGGCCGGCAATGACCGTCAGCAGCCGCGCGACGTCTTCGACCGATGCGCACATCGGCCCGCAATGGTCGACCGAAAAAGAGATCGGCATCGAGCCAGTGGTCGGCACGAGTCCCCAGGTCGGCTTCAGACCGTAAACACCGCACCAACTCGAAGGCGTGCGGATCGAGCCGCCCTGATCTCCGCCCAGCGCCATCGGCACTTCGCCCGCCGCAACCAGCGCGGCACTTCCGCCGGAGGAGCCGCCGGCGCTGTGCGCCGGATTGTGCGGATTGCGGATCACGCCGCTCGCGCAGGTGTGGCTTGCGCCGGAGAAGCACAGATCCTCGCAGGCCGCCTTGCCTGCGATCGTGCCGCCGGCATCGAGGATTCGCGTCACGACGGTGGCGTCGATCTCCGGCACATAGCCTTCGAGCAATGCCGAGCCGTTCATCATCGGCACGCCGGCGACGCAGATATTGTCCTTGATCGCGACTTTCTTGCCGCTCAACAATCCTTCGCTGCCCGTCTTGATGTCCGTCTTCCAGTACCAGGCGCCGTAGGGATTTTCCGCTGCCGGCGGCCGATATCCGGGCGAACGCGGCGCGACCGGTGCGAGCGCCGGAGGCACCAGTTCCTCGAGCCGGCTGTATGAAGCCAGCGGCCCCTTGAACGCCTGCTGAAACGCCGCGACCTCGTCGGCTGTCAGGACGAGACCGAAATCAGATCCGAGATCGTCGATCTGCTCCAGCGTCGGGAGACGAACTGCCATACTTCAACCCGCTTATTGTCATTCGGCAGAAAAACGAAAAAAGCCATCCGTGGCCTGCGAGGGCCTTCGAATGGCTTCCATGCCGCGTTATCGATTTCAGCGTGCGCCTTACGTTGCAGAACAAAAGTCGGAAGTCGTCACCCAGACATCATCGGCTGCGTGAGGACTCTTTCGCATGCACGTATTTGCGTGGGAGTGAATTGTGTCTTACTCTCTCCGGACTTGTCAATTGTAACGACGACACTTTTTTGGGCTGACGCCGCTCAATTCGCGCGCAATCCGCAAGATGAGGGAGTGGGCTCTTTGCAGCGACCTGACATCACGCAAATTGTCGGACCTCTTTGATGACAAGGCCGTCGATTCCTCTCGGCCTCGTATTCTCCCGCTCGGGCCCCTACGCGATGATGGGGCGAGAGATGGAGAAGAGCGCGCTGATGGCCGTCGACGAAGTCAATCAGAGCGAGGAATTCGACTTCATCTTCACGCCGCATTTGCGCGATCCGGGCGGCGTCGTCCCTGCCTACCACACGGCCTGCGACGATCTCATTCGCGAGACGAAGACCGAGCACATCGTCGGCTGCTATACGTCCGCCTCTCGCAAGATGGTCATCCCGATCGTCGAACGCACCGAGCGGCTGCTCTGGCATCCCGCGCGCTACGAGGGGTTTGAGAGCAGCGACAACGTCATTTATGTCGGCGCGGCACCGAACCACACGGTCGTGCCGCTGGTCAGGCACATGCTCGAGCACATCGCAAGCGACGTGTTCTGTGCCGGCTCCAACTATGTGTGGACCTGGGAAACCAACCGCGTGCTGCGCGAGATCGTCACCAGCGCGGGCGGCCGCATCCTTGCGGAACGCCTGCTGGAGCTCGGCGAGACCGCGGTGGATCACATCGTAAGCGAGATCATCGAGAGGAGGCCGCCTGCGGTTTTCAACACGCTGGTCGGAGAATCGAGCTACGCCTTCATGCGTGCGCTGCACGAGGCATCCGCGCGCGTCGGGCTCTCGATCCCGATGCTGAGCTGCAGCCTGTGTGAGCCGGAATTGAAGATGATCGGTGCGGCGGCCTCAGTTGGCTGCGTGACCTCGTCGGCCTATTTCGAGAGCGTCGGGGGTGCCGAGAACCATGCCTTCGTTGCGCGCTGGAAGGCCCGCCACGGCGCCGACAGCGTCGTTTCCGTGGACAGTCAATCGACCTATGTCTGCGTCATGCTGCTAGCACGCGCCATTCGCCGTGCCGGTTCTACCGCCGTCACGGCCGTGCGGCGCGCCGCGGCCAATCACCGCTACGATTCCCCGCAAGGACCGGTCTGGGTCGATCCCGATAACAACCACTGTTTCCTGACGCCGCGGCTGGCGCGCTCCGTGCCCGGCTGCCAGTTCAGGATTTTCTGGGAGGCGGATGCGCCCGAGCGCCCGGATCCGTATCTCTCCAATCTCGATTTGGCCGCAATCGGCGAGAAGCTTGTCAAGAGAATAGATGCAGTCGGCAAGCGGCCGACCCACCTGCGTGTGGTAAAATGACGAGACAATCACCATTCTCCGTGCGGGGCCGGCATGCTCTCGTCATCATGAAGGACGAGCGCGAAATTCCGGTTCTGCGCCGGCAGCTCCATCGCCTCGGCATGTCGGTGACGGAAGCTGATCCGGAACAGATAATCGATCGGAAAATTGCGGTCGACGTCATCATTCTGGATGCCGACAGCTTCTCGATCGAGTCCGACGCGACGACTGCCTTGATGGCCGATGTGCCGGTCATCGCCCTGATCGGCACCGAGACCCCCAGCCGACTGAAATGGCTGCTTGAACTCAGGCCTGCGTCCTTTCTCATCAAGCCCCTGCGGTCGGCCGGGCTCTACACGGCGCTGGTCGTGGCGTTCGATTGCACGCTGCGGCGAATTGAAGCCGCCGCCCACATCGAAAAGCTGCAAGACCGCATTCGCTCACGGCGCGTGGTGTTCAATGCCGTGCTCCGGCTGATGCGTGCCCATGCGCTGTCCGAAGAAGACGCCTTCAAGCTGATCCGGCGGACAGCCATGAGGCACCGCACGACGATCGAGCAATTGAGTGCGGATATCGTCGCGCGCGGCGGCATGCCGAACCGCGGCAGCCGCACCGCCTGACGCGAGGCGGATCAACCAGACTAATCAAGATCGCCGATGCGCTGCACGCCCGCCCGCTGCATCGCGGCCCAGGCCGACGCGTGCGAGCCGGCCAGGTCGATCGCCCTGCAGCCAGACTCGACCACAATCGTATCAAAGCCCAGCCGACGCGCATCGACCGCGGAATAGTGGACGCAATAGTCGGTCGCCAATCCGACCAGAAAGAGCCGCTGCAAGCCGCGATCGCGCAAATAACCCGCTAGTCCCGTCGGCGTGCGCCGATCATTCTCATAGAAGGCAGAATAAGAATCGATGTCCCGGCGAAAGCCCTTTCGGATCACGAGCTCTGCGCGCTCCGTCGACAGTTGCGGATGGAACGCTGCGCCGCTTGTACCCTGCACGCAGTGATCCGGCCACAGCGTCTGCTCGCCATAAGGCATCGTGACGGTCTGGAACGGAGCATAACCAGGATGAGTCGTTGCAAACGAGCCATGGCCGGGAGGATGCCAGTCCTGCGTCAGCACCACATGATCGAAGCGTTGCGAAAGCCGGTTGACGACCGGTACGACAGCGTCGCCGTCCCCGACCGCCAGCGCGCCACCAGGGCAGAAGTCATTTTGCACGTCGATGACGAGCAACAAATCATTGTCGGGCCGGATCTGCATCCCCTCAACCTCTCCCGGAAAGATCCCATCCACCCTAACGCAAACCGAGGTCCGGCGTCATCGGCCCCGACGCAAATTTCACCGCGGAGTGCGACGCCGGCGGGCAAAATATCGCGCAAGAGTTGCCAAGGACCCGTCGAACCGCGATACTGACGCAATGGTTGCTGGTGGAGGCAGACAAGTGACGAAGACGGTGCCGTCTGCAAGGCAAGCTGACCGCGACGTGTGGCGCGTCGGCGTGTTGTTTTCTCGCAGCGGCCTGATGGCGATTACCGAATCCGAGCATTTCTTTGGAACTGCGCTCGCCATTGAAGAGATCAACCGGGCGGGTGGCGTCCTCGGACGCGAAATCGAGGTCATTGCCTACGATCCCGGTTCGGCGCCCGAGACCTATCGCAGGATGGCTGACCGGCTGCTGACCGAGGATGGTGCCTCCGTCATCTTCGGCTGCTCGACATCGGCCGAACGCAAGGCCGTGCTTCCGGCCATCGAGCGGCGCAACGGCCTGTTGTGGTATCCGTCGCTGTATGAGGGCTTCGAATATTCGCCAAACGTCATGTACACCGGCGCCTGCCCCAACCAGAACAGTTTTCCTCTCGCCGAATACATCGTCCGGAAATATGGGCCGCGGGTCTATCTCATCGGTTCCGACTACATCTACCCGCGCGAATCCAACCGGATCATGCGTGATCTGGTCGAGTCCTATGCCGGACAGGTCGCGGGCGAGCAATACGTCGCGATGAAAGCCGGCGACGCGGAACTGACCCGCGCGCTCGACACGATCCATATGCGATCACCCGACGTCGTGTTCTCGACCATCGTGGGCCGCACGGCGCAGCGCTTCTACCGCCTCTATGCGGAAAAGGGTTTCGATCCGGCCCGGCTGCCGATCGCGAGCCTGACCATGGCCGAGGGCGAATTGCGCGAGATCGGGCCGGAGTTCTGCGTCGGCCACCTGACGGCGGCGAGCTATTTCGGTTCGCTTCGAAGCGAGAGCAACCGACGGTTCAAGAGCGCCTTCGCCAAGGCCTGCAGCGCGGACCGGCCGGTCAGCATGTGGAGCGCTGGGGCCTATGCCCAGGTGAAGCTGTTCGCCAAGGCCCTGGAGCAGGCCGGCAGCCTCGATACGCAGCGGCTCGTCGATGCCGCGCTTGGGCTCAGCCTCGATGCCCCCGAAGGTCCGGTTCAAATCGACGCGGACAACAACCACGTATGGCTGACGCCGCGGATCGGGCGCGTGCGTCGCGATGGCGAGTTCGATGTGGTCTGGGAAGGCAAAGGCCCGATCAAGCCGGACCCCTATCTCTCGGTTTCGCCGATTGGCGGACGCTGGCTGACCGAGGAGGCGGCCACCGCATGAAGCCCGGTGTACGCCGCCTGATCGAAGACCTTCGGGGCGCGCGCGTGCTCGTCATTCATCCGCGCGATGCCGAAGGCGAGGCATTGATCGACCAGCTCAAGCGGATCGGCTGCAACGTGCGCGGCGTGTGGCCGCCGCCACCGACGATCCCGCATGACATCGATACGGTGTTCCAGCTCGTGGAGTCCTCGGAGGAACCGGCCTTCCCTGCGAGCCCGAACGAGCACCCGCTGACGCTCGTTGCGATCGTGGATTACGAGAACCCCACCATCCTGAAGCGGCTGCTCGACAGCAACGCCCATGGTGTCGTCAACAAGCCGATCCGCTCGTTCGGCATCCTTTCCTCGCTCGTGCTGGCACGATCGCTGCGGGGCTATACGCGGCGGCTGGAAGGCAAGGTCCAGAAGCTCGAGGAGACGCTGAAAGCGCGCCGCGACGTCGACAAGGCCGTCAAGGTACTCGTTGGTCTGAAGAAAATCGGCGAAGTCGAAGCCTATGAACTGATCCGACAGCAGGCAACGCAGAAGCGACTGACGATGGCCGAGATCGCCGTGTCGATCATCAACGCGCAGGAAATGCTTGGCGGGCTTGGCGTTCTCGATGCGCCGGTGCAAACTCGATCGAGCACACCGGTTGAGCAGTAGCGGCCTCTATTTTTTGCAATCTTGGCCGTTGACATAAAGCGGCATCTTGAGAACTATTCGGATGCGCGCGGGCCAGGTGTGCTCGCGACGATGGCCGGTCGGCCATTGATACATCAGGCTGTGTAGCCCTCGAACTGCGTCGTTTGGCGCATTCGGGGGTTTTTTGTTTTGCGCAACGCAAAGGAGCGGAGTGCGATGGATTCGTCTGTCTCGATCCCATCAGATGAAGCAAGGGTCAGGATTGCCTGTATTCAGATGCAGCCGGCAATCGGACGGGTCGAGGCAAATGTTGCGCACGGCATCGAGCTGATCAATAGCGCCGTCGAGCGCGGCGCGAAGCTCGTCGTGCTGCCGGAGCTCTGCAACAGCGGATACATGTTCAAGTCGCGCGAGGAAGCCTTCGCCGTGGCGGAGCCTATTCCGACCGGAACCACCGTACGCGCGTGGAGCGAGGTTGCCGCCAGACACAAGCTGCATCTCGTCGCCGGCATCTGCGAGCGCGACGGTGCCAAGCTTTTCAACAGCGCCGTGCTGATCGGGCCGGATGGCTATATCGGAACGTTTCGCAAGGTCCATCTCTGGAACGAAGAGAACCTGTATTTCGAGCCAGGCGATCTCGGCTTTCCCGTGTTTCACACCGCCATCGGCCGCATCGGCATGGCGATCTGCTACGATGGCTGGTTTCCCGAGACCTTTCGTCTTGCGGCGCTGCAAGGCGCCGACATCGTCTGCGTACCGACCAACTGGGTACCGATTCCGGGCCAGGCGCAAGGGCGCGAGGCGATGGCCAATATCCTGGCAATGGCCGCGGCACATTCCAACTCGATCTACATCGCTTGCGCCGACCGGGTCGGCACGGAGCGCGGTCAGCCCTTCGAGGGCCAGAGCCTGATCGTCAGCTTCACGGGCTGGCCGGTGGCGGGGCCTGCGAGCCGCGACAGCGAGGAGATCCTGATGGCAGAAGTCGCGCTGGGTGAAGCGCGGCGGGCTCGTAACTGGAACGCTTTCAACCAGGTTCTGCGCGATCGCCGTTCCGATCTCTACGACGAGATGCTGGGCAGCGACATCAAGCGCGGTTGGTACTGAGCAGTCGTAACTAGAATGGAGGATTTCATGACTTCGCGTGCTTTTCTTGCCTCTCTCGCATTCGTGGCGGCGACGACAGCCTCGGCGATGGCCGCCGATCCAATCCGCATCGGCGTGCCGGTCGGCCTCTCCGGAGCCAATTCGGTTGTCGCGCCGTCCGTCGTGCAATCCGCCGAGCTTGCCGTCGAGGAGATCAACGCCAAGGGCGGCGTGCTCGGCCGGCCGCTCGCGCTTGATGTTGCCGACGACGGTTCGGGCGCGGCCGGCGCGCAGAAGGCGTTCGATGCGCTGGTGTTCCAGAAAAAGGTGAATGTGCTGATCTCGATGGAGACGAGCGCCGCACGCAATGCGGGCCTGCCGATCGTCGCCCGTGGCAAGACGCCGTTCATCTATACCTCGTTCTACGAAGGCAGGTCGTGCAGCCCGTATCTCTACGTCAACGCGTGGGTGCCGGAGCAGCAGGTGCCGCCGATCGTGGACTACTTCAACAAGGAGAAGAAGGCCAAGACCTATTACCTGATCGGATCGGACTACGCGTTCGGCCGCGGCATGCTGTCGTTCACCAAATCCTACATCGAAAAGACCGGCGGCAAGGTTCTTGGCGAGGAATATCTGCCAATGGACGGTTCGGACTGGACGTCGATCATCTCGAAGCTGAAGGCTTCCGGCGCTGATGCGATTATCACCTCGACGGCCGGCGGCGCGCCCAATGTGACGCTCACCAAGCAGCTGCGGGCCGCCGGCGTTTCCCTGCCCTATGGCAATCTTGCCGTCGACGAGGGCACGGCCAAGAGCATGGGCGCGGACGCCGCCGACATCTATATCTCGGCCTCCTACGTGACGGGCATCGACAGCGCCGCCAACAAGAAATTTCTCGCCGCGATGAGCAAGAAGTTCGGCGCCGATCTCAAGACGCCGAACGACCTGTCGGTGCCGCAATATGAGGCCGTCTATGCCTACAAGGCGGCCGTGGAAAAGGCGGGCGGAACCGATCCCCAGAAGGTGCTGGCCGCGCTTTCCGAAGTGTCCGTCGACGGGCCGCGCGGCACCATCAAGATGGACAAGCAGCGGCATGCTCCGCTCACCATGTATCTGGGCCAAGTGCAGTCCGATGGCAGCGTGAAGGTCATCAGCAGCTTCCCTAACGTCGATCCGGGTGCGCAATGCCCGCCGAAACCGTAAGGTAGAGAAGAGCGCGAAGCCGGCTACGGCCGCTTTCGCGCCCTTCGCTCCGGAGCAAGCATGCTGACCGTTGCTCTCGATGCCGTCACGACGGCGGCTTTGCTCTTTATCATCTCGTCCGGTCTTCTGATCGTGTTTGGGGTGATGAAGATCATCAACTTCGCCCACGCCGCTTTCGTCACGGTGGGGGCCTATGCCGCGCTGGTAGGCGCGCGCCTGGGTCTGCCCTGGGTGCTCGTGTTGCCGCTTGCCTTTATTGCCGGCGCAGCATGCGGCGGATTGACGGAAATCACCATTGTGCGGCGGCTTTATCAGCGGCCGCTGGACGCCATCCTGGCGACCTGGGGATTGGGTACCGTGATCGGACAGATCATCACCTTGATCTTTGGACGCGAGGTGCAGTTCGTCCAGGCGCCCTTTACCGGCACCATCGATCTCTTGGGCGTCGATTACTCGGCGTATCGGATCGCGATGATCGCCGCCGCCGTGATCGTCGCCCTGGTGTTCGCGGGACTCCTCAACGGCACGCGACTGGGTTTGTCGACCCGCGCCGTCATCATGAACGAGATGCTGGCTCAGGGGCTCGGCGTCGACAGCGCGCGCGTGCGGCTCTTGACCTTTGCGATCGGTAGCGGCCTCGCCGCGCTGTCGGGTGCGCTGATCACGCCGCTTTCAAGCGTCGATCCCAACATGGGACTGCCCTGGCTCATCGGCGCCTTCATGCTGGTCATGGTATCGGGCGGATCACTGCTTACGCTCGCCGTGTCCTGTCTTGTGCTCGGCGGCCTGCAAGTCATCGTATCGACGTTCATCAATCCCATCCTCGGCGGACTGACGATCGCCATTTGCGCCGCCATCGTGCTCCGCATCCGGCCGGAGGGTTTTGCGCGTGCCTGAGGTCCAGCAACTCGGCCGCACGGCCACCGCGCCGTTCGGCGCGTCCGCGAAATTATCGATGGTGGTGCTTGCGCTGCTGATCGTCGGCAGTCTCGCTCTCGCGCCGCTGGTGCTCGACAGCTACATGGTCAACATTCTGATCCGCGCGTTCTTCGTCGCGATCGCGGCCGTCACCGTCGATATCGTGTGGGGCTATTGCGGTACCCTCACCTTCGGTCAATCGGCCTTCTTCGGCATCGGCGTCTACGCGCTGGCAATCGTCTTCACCGAGTTTGGCTTCGGATCCTGGCAGGCCGTTGTCGCGATAGCGGCCGCGGTCGTGGCCGCGGCCGCCGTCGCCGCCCTGACCGGCTGGCTCTCGTTTTATCCGGGCTCGACGCCGCTCTATGCCTCGATCGTGTCACTCGTGGTTCCGATCGTGCTGGTGCAGATCATTTACTCCGGCGGTACTTTTACCGGCTCGTCCAGCGGGTTGGTCGGATTCGAGAGCTTCGACCTCGAGTTCGAGAACTGGTTTCGCCTGGCGGGTCTCAGCCTCGCTGTGGTGACTGCCGTGGCGCTGATTGTGTTGCGCAGCGATACCGGCCGTCTCCTCAAGGCGCTGCGCGACAACGACGAGCGCTGCACCTATCTCGGCATCAATACATCGCGCTACCGCATCGTCGTCCTGGTCGTCACCGGCATCGTCGCATCCCTGGCCGGCTTCGGTTACGCAGCCGTTGGCGGCGTCGCAGCCCCTGAGAATGCCAGCTTCACCTTCGGCACGCGCCTGATCATCATGGTCGCGCTCGGCGGCCGGGGCACCATCATTGGCGCCGTTGTCGGGGCGCTCTGCATCGAGGTCGCGAGCGCCTACCTCTCGGGCAGCCTGCCCTATGTCTGGGAGCTGATCATCGGCATCGCGCTGATCGCAGTCATTCTCGCCTTCCCGGATGGCCTCGTCGGCGTGATCAGAAGACTGACGCGTGGCGTTCAGCAGATACCGCGCGGCGCCGCGACGCGTTTGCTTCCGACGATGGCTGCAGCGGCCGCTGACAACGCCAGCCAGGTTGCGATCGAGGTTCGCGAACTCGGCAAGCACTTTGGAAGCCTCTCGGTGCTCGACGGCGTGCGGTTCACGGCGCATCGCGCCGAGCTCCTGAGTCTGGTGGGACCGAATGGCGCCGGCAAGACAACGCTGATTCGTTGCTTGTCCGACGGACGCGAGCGATCGACGGGCTTCGTCGCCATCGCCGGGCACGCGATCGACCGGTTGCCGCCGGATCGCATTGTCCAGTTTGGACTCGGTCGCAAGTTCCAGGCCGCCTCGGTTTTTGAAACCCTGACCGTCGCCGAGTGCCTGCGGGTCGCTAGAACGCATCGGGTGCGGCCCTCGCTCACCGCAGCGTCGGTGGACCTTGAGCTGCCGCCCGCTGCGATCTCCGTGGTTGAACGCTCCGGCCTTGCGGACCGACTTGGCGAGGAGGCCCGCAATCTCAGTCACGGCTTGAAGCAGGCGCTTGAGCTTGCGATGGTTCTTTCGCTCGAGCCGGAGGTCCTGTTGCTCGACGAGCCGACCGCCGGTTTGACCCGCGCCGAGCGTCAGGCCTTTGCCGACATCCTGACTGCGCTCGCGTCGCGCGACCGGCTGTGTATCGTGCTGGTCGAGCATGATCTCGACTTCGTTCGCGAGATATCCTCGCGCATCATCGTGCTGCACCAGGGCAAGATTGCCCTGGACGGTTCGGTGGACGAGGTCGTGAACAGCGCGCTGGTGCGCGAGATCTATACCGGGCAGTCCAAAGTTTGCGAGACCGCGCCATGAGCGCCGCACTCCAGGTCGAGGGATTGGCGAGCGGCTATGCGACCTCAGAGGTGATCAACGACGTCAGCTTCACATTGGCGAAGTCCGAGGTGCTCGCCATTGTCGGCAAGAATGGAATGGGCAAGACGACACTGTTGAAGGCGGTATTGGGGTTCCTCCCCGCCTGGCGCGGGACTGTCCGGCTCGATGGAAAAGATATCACCCGCATACCGCCACATCTGAAGCGCCGGCTGGGTCTTGTCTACGTTCCGCAGGAACAGGCCCTGTTTCAGGATCTGACAATCCGCGACAATCTCAGGCTCGGACTTCTGTCCGACAGAGAGCTCGATGAAGCGCTCGACCAAGCCGGTCGATGGTTTCCCGTACTGACGCAGCGACTGCAGCAACGGGCCGGAACGCTTTCTGGCGGCGAACAAAAAATGCTTGTTCTGGCGCGGGCGCTCACGGCCAGGCCTGAAGTTCTGCTACTCGACGAAGTCACCGAGGGGCTGCAGCCCTCTTTGGTCGATCGGGTGTCGGAAGTCCTGACGCGTGTTCGTCACGAGATCGGCACATCGATCATCGTCATCGAGCAGCATCTGCCTTTCGCACTTGGCATCGCAGACCGGTATCTGGTCTTCAAGCGGGGGGAGATCGTTGACAGCGCAGGGGTCGACGCTCGTTCCGCAGCTCGGATCGAGACGCACATGCGGATCTAGACTAGGGGGCTCGGACATCAGCGCTGCCGGGGCCGTTGCGGCTAGCGGCCGTTTTCCTATCTGATCCCAGACGCCCGCTACAAGCGCATCCGGAACAGCAGGAATTGCCGCTTTGCGCCAAGAAATTCGCAACAACAGGATAGCAGACGTTCAGCATGCTCCAGTTTTCCACAGTACTTTCGTGGCAATAGGCCGCAGCCTCACGACGAGCAAAAGCGAGCTTCGAACCCTATCGCTCACGAAGCGCAGACGCATTTCCACGGAGTCTCGTGATCCTGGTCCGCCTGATCCTCTCGAGCCCATGTGCAGCGCACCCAAATGATCGAGCGCAGCCCGTGTGAAATACGGTCTTGACTAAACCCCCGATTGAGTAGAAACCCTTTCAACTCAAAGCGCGCCGGGCCTTCAAAAAGCATTGCGAAGTGAGGCGTGGCTTTGCGGCGGCGTGGGTACGCCGCCGTCAATACTGCAAACGCTCGCGAGCCGAAGGGCCAGCCGGTAACTCGACCGGCGTAGCCGAAACGGGGATGCGGCCGCCGAACGTCGAGGTTCAGTCATGCCCCCCGCGCGATCGCGATCTATCGTCAGCCTATATCCGCCAGCAAACAAGAATCCGGGGACGCCTGCTACAGGTGGCCGGAAGAATGCAATTCGACCAGGCAAGTTAGGAGAGGACCTTGCCTAGCTGGACGGTGCGCAGAGGAGGGTGAAGGAGAAAACATGGAATGTTAGGTGCTGGAGAGCCTCTGGGCGAGGAGCTCCGTGCATGGAATTGATTCTGGATCGACACTTTGGGGGGCTGAATATGAGCACGAATACCAATCGCCAATTGCGCCAGCGCACAATTGGCAATGGCACTTACAGCGAGTCGTTGAAGCATGCTGCGTTTCGCGGAAAAACAGATCGTATCATCGAACTGATCGCCGTTGGCGCGGATGTGAACGAACCGGACTGCGACGGAGATACGCCGCTCATGCTGGCGGCGGCGCAGGGCCATGCAAGCATCGTCGCGGTGCTGCTGCGAAATGGCGCGGAAGTGAGCGCGCATAATGACGAAGGCGAGACCGCGCTGCATCTAGCCGCCTATGGCGGCCACGCCGATGTCGTAAAGGCCCTGCTGGCCGCAGGCTCCAGCGTCAACGCGCGGGATAATGGCGGCAGCACGCCGCTCATGTGCGCAGCCTTTGGCGGTTACGCCGATGTCGCTATCGCGCTTTTGAACTCTGGTGCCGACATCGAGATCAAGAACTTCGGCGGCCACGGAGCGCTCGACCTTGCCGCACGCAGCGGCCTTGATCTGCGCAGCAGCTAGTTGCGGTTCGAGCCGCGCGCCGAGACGCTTCCGGACCGAGACGCTTCTGGACTCTGGGCGGCAACTCTCTCCAATGGCGCAAGCGCGTGCGGGGTAGCGGGGGCGCCGAATGATGTTAATCGAATTCGATCAGACGACGATGGCCAACATGACGGCCGCGCTTGAGCACGCCTGCAACAAACTTCCACCAAACAAGGACACACATGAAAATCGGAAGCGCATCGCAGAGGCGATGATCGCAAATTCGCGTTCCGGAACCCTAAGCGACTTCGAAAGCCTCGGGTGCAAGACCTTGGAGGAGATTACCCGTTAGGGCCGGCACATTCGCAATGACGCTTGTCATCGGCCTCAAACCTGTCCCTCCCCGGGTTATTCCGCGACGGTAGCATCGGTAACGTCGCCAGCCAGAGGCGGAGGCAGTGAAAAACCTGGCAGTGAGGACCCTCGTTAGCTTCGTGCCGGAATCGAGAGTTCGCTTAACTCTTTGTTAACAATTTGGGTTCAATTCTTGTTTGTTCGTGTCCGGACAAGTGGCTCACTGCGGCGGCAACGCGACAATTCTGTCCTGACGGCTGCATTTTTGATCGTTCAACCTTGGGGCGGCGGGCGAATGCCCGTTGGGGGCTCTAGGTGCGCGATATGTTTGGGCCAGAAGTTCGAGCCGAAGCACCAGTGCTTTCGGCGTTTGTGGGGTTAGTTGTCGTAGTTGCCGGCACGCTGAGCATTGCCGTCCCGATAACGCTGGCCATCATCCTGATCTGTTCCTGATAACACTCGGCAACTGATGGAAGTCTGCCGCCGTCCGTTTGGCCTCTCGTCCCCTTGCCCGGGGCCACGAAGAGCCAATTGGGCCGTCGCGCTGGCTGTTGCATCGCGGTAGGTTGACGGCACGCCATGCGGCTGCCACAAATATCAACCAACTGTTGTAGGTCTGCTAGGCGACTATCTGCTCTTGCTTGGACGCTTCGATGCGTCAAGTAAGCGCGTGGGGGTGGATAGCCATGACCGTTGACAATCTCCGCTCTAACTTGAGTGCGGCATCTTTGGACGTCAGACACAGCCCAGGCGCCACGACCGAACCGTCGGCCCTGGCCGCCGTCGTACGATTTAGGCCGCCGCCTTCGACAAATTCCAACGAACCCCTTTCTCCCGCGCGCCTGCGCCAGATTGATCGCGAGTTCTTCGGCCCGTTCTTCAGAGAGAAGTACGGCACGGGAGGGGACAGAGCGCTTGAGAACAGCCGCATCCGCTACTATGGCCCGGTTCAACCCGCAAACAATGGGGGCGAGTTTGCCGGGCGTCGGTATGTGCACGAGTTCGATACCATGACCGGGTTGACGCGCGGTTGGCACGAGACCCTGGATCGGATGGGTAACGTTCGGCAAATTCGTCCCGAGCGGCCCGACGGGATAACGAGACACTATCAATTTGACGGCAACGGTCGATACAAGGGGAGTTGGTAAATGGAGGTCGATCTCCAAGCTGTCCGTCGGGTGTTCGAGGCTGTGTTGAACGGCTGCATGTTGCGAGAGCAAGCGGATCGCTGGGCCCACGCGGTGGTGCAGGAGGAAGAGACAGGTGTCGTTACCTATTCGCCGCCTCGCGAGAGAGAACGCATTTGGGCCGGTGTGATGTATCTTTACGGGATCGACACGATGACGGCTCCGAACGCGTATCTTCACACTGATGACGACATCAGGAGAGGTATGATGGCGAGCATCGGTGCGGTTGGGGATGAGGTGCTCGAGGCCAGTTCAAAAGGTTCTTGAGCGACCGTGGTAACTTTTGCCCAAATAGCGTTCGCCGATCAGCCAGGCCTCCTCACCGGAACGATGCCGCTGGCCCTTATCGTTAGTCTGGTCGGCGGTCCCAGCAGAACGGACCTTCAATCGACCCTCGGTCCCCGGTTCGCCAACTCACATTTTTCACCTGGACTCAGCGACCGTTCTTGATTTCCGCAGGCTTGGAACGGATTTAGCCCACTAGATCCGTATCTCCGCGCTCGATCTTGACATTGGCAGAGGGAACCCCAGAGCCGATTGCACCGCTTGCGACGTAGCTTCGCAGGTTGTCGCGGATCCAGGCCTCCGCCGACGCCCTTGATCTGAAGTCGCCCACGTCCTCACACGCAATACCGGGGCTCGCGACCTCCACGTACCACGTGCCGTCTCCGCTTTCGCGCGGCGTGAATATGAACTCGGGAACCGACGCCGACATAGTGTGCATGCTCCGCTTTGCTGAAACCTTGGGGTGATTGCCAGGCCGATGAGAAGCGACCATCGGTAGAGACGCGGGATGTGATCGGGCCAATAGAAGATCATCGATCCGACGATGACCTCGTAAGAGCAGCACAAAGCTAGAACTTACTTCATGCAAATTCAATGCATGCCCATATTATGGCTTTTGTTTGAATTCAGGTGGCTCTCACATCATTTTGCAACCTGAGGTCAATCCTGATTTCAGCGGCAGTAGCCCTTGTGCTCTGGTCTGAACCGCCATCACGGGCTCGCTGGCCTGCACCGACGAGACTGTTCCTCGCCAAAGCTTCAAAGCGCCTCCCGCCGTGCAGCATGTCCTAGCAGATACCATCGCGATGCACGAGCTGGAGCCGCAGACCGACGTCATCGGCTCCATTCAATCCTCTCGTCGATGTAGGCACGTCGCGACGGTTCCCGGGCGGGGGCGCGCCTCGTTCCTGGCAATGATCCAGACTTCTTAGCTTTTTAAGGATTTGTTGTCACAGATAAGCGATGCAAAACGGCCCTCAGACTGCGGACGGTTGAAGCCTGGTCGAGGTTCGTGGCGGCACGTTCACCCTGAATCAAGAGGTATCGGGTGGATCATCACATGCCGCCGCAACACATGATGTCGGCGCTAGCGCTCGGTGGCTGAAGACGCACCGCCCTTGCCGCCGGAGAATGCCAACCTGCCGCGACCGGCCAGAAGAGCCTGCCGCGCCACAAGCCGAACATGAACGCCGGCACAGCACCTCACGCGGATGCCAAAATACCCTTACGATTCCGACGTGAACTAGGAGACACCGTGAAAAGCCTTCTGCGTGATCGATCTCGACGGGCCCGGAGCGCGAGTGAGGCATCGCCGCGTCGTCGGGGTAGCCCAACCATGAGGCGCCTCATGATCTTGTTGTTTCTGGTCGCCTTAACGGCGAACGCTTTTGTCAGTTACAAGGATCCGCAGCGGGCGGTACGCACCAGCGGCACCGTTTCGGATCTCTGGCGTCAGCGCGAGTCCGCCTTTGCCGTGCAGATCGCGCGTGGCTCGAACGGCGAGTTCGCCGTGCAGGCGAGGATAAACGGGGTCGCTACATCGATGGTGGTCGATACCGGCGCGACCTCGGTCGTCCTAACTTACGAAACCGCGAAGGCCGTTGGACTCCCACTGGAGCTGCTCGAATACAATGTCGACGTTCAAACCGCGGCTGGGCGCACCAAGGCTGCGCGGCTCTGGCTCGATCGAATGGCGATCGGCAAGTTGGAGGAACGCTCGGTGTCGGCACTGGTGGTGCCGCACGGGCAGCTGACGACTAATTTGCTCGGCATGAGCTTTCTCGACCGGCTCGAAGGCTTTGAGGCGCGCGCCGACCAGCTGATTTTGCGGGGCTTCCGGGATTCGGTACCTCTACGCAGCGATCGACGCAGCTCGGCCCTCAACTATTAAGTACGCGGCGCGAACGAGCCGGCTCTATCCATAGTGGAGACAAAGCTGCGCTGGAACTCCGAGAAATTACTTGCAAGAACTTCCCCGGCTCGAGGACCACCACTGCCATCGCGAAGCACCACCGGACCAACAAGAGGCAGGTAGCAACTTGAAGCCTGAAGCCGATCGAGCCGGTTCCGCCAGTTCTGGAGACGATCCTTCGATCCTTGGCCCGGCCGCAACTTTCGATGTTTCAACAGCCTTCGAGCGAGACTCGGAAGGTTCGTTCGGTGACCGCGGGGAGCCGTTTGCGATCTTGGTCGCACCGGCCTCGCTGGAAGCGAGCGGCAAGTTGGCAGACGGCCTGACATCGGCCAGAATACGACGGGTGGCTTGCGCTCGCTGCGGCGGCGCCGGCAAGGGTGGTGACTGATTATTCTTGGCGACAATTGACCGATTGGCGCGCGGTGCTGAGAGCGGGTCAGGCGTGTCACCGTTCTCCCGATAGCGGATGATCTTCGGCACGGGAGGGATGTCGCCCGGTCCCCCTGCGATGTCACGCGGCGGCAGCAGCCCGATATCGCGCGCTGGCCCCCCAATGATCTCACGCCCGGTCAACGGTCGCTCTGGGGGGCGCCCTCCATCGGTTATCTCGATGGTTGTTCTGCTCGGGCCTTCCTGTTGTACCAGATCGAAGAGTATTGCCGCATGATGGGGATGCAGCCGTACGCATCCATGCGATGCTGGTCCACCAAGTTGATCGATCGCGTAGCTGCCGTGGATCGCATAACCGTTGTGGAAGAAGATCGAAAATGGCATCGGCGAGTTATAGTACGCGGTGGAGAACCAGTTGCGCTCCAAACGCTGCGGACTATAGGCCCCATTCGGGGTTGCCATGTTGTCGCGGCCGGTGGACACGGGCCACATATGGCGAATGAAGCCGTCCTGGATGACGAGCATGCGCTGCGTCGCTTTTTCGACAAGAATGTCGAGCTTTGCCTCGGCGCGTTCGACGTTAAAGAGCCATGCCAGTGCCACGGCTAGGATGACGGCATGGCGAGGCATGACGAACTCCAAGGATTTGCCGTGTGGATAAAGCAGAAGATTCGGGGATGTTTCGGGGTGCTTTCTTGGCCAAATTGAGAGAGGAATTTTGGCGCACGATGGCTGCTCGCGGAAAGACCGCAAAGTGCTTGTAGAACCGGCGGTTAGCGTAGGATTCTAATTGTTCACCTTGTTTCGAATCACCCAACCCGCAACGGTCCGTTCGGCTGAAGGTGTCACCCGTTGCCGGCGCCATGCAGCGTCAGGGGCATTTCCATTACTGCCCAGTGAGCGTGACAGGCGAGCCTGCCAAGCCACAATATCCCCTGCGCGTCTTCGGTCACGAGCATTGTAAAATTCTCCATTCAATGAGGGGCACGTGACGGCGTCTATCCATGCGAGTGCTGGCCCGCGGCCAAAGCGAGCGAGCGCTCAAACAACCTTCCAGTTCAGAGCATTGTCACAATCCACCAACCCTAAGGTTTTCAATGAGACTAGGGTCTTACCTCGGCCTTGAAACGTTCCAACTAATGCCCTGAAAAATTCGCGAATCGGGCTTACGGCAAGGCAAGCTTGGATCGCGGCGGGCGTCAGGACTTGAGGGCATCATGTCCAGTCCGCCCCAGCGCCAATGATCTAAGATCACACCTGCGGCGAATGTCGGGCCGCGCCGTGGCTTCGAGCTTCGCGACGAGATTTCGCGCGTTGCCTTGCCTGATCTGGGCAAAGTTTTTGCGTTTCACCGCAGCCGGGGGAGATCTGAGCAGTGAACTTTGGGTTTGTTGCTTCGCTCATTGTCGTGATTCTTGCGGTCCTTAGCGTGTTCATTGAGATCCCGGTCGTGAGCAACTACGCTTTCTGGTTTGTGGTAGGCGCCTACATCATGCTTGCGGGTACGAGGTGAACACCCTGAACTTGTAATCGGGCGGGTCCAAAGCCGCACTCCCAAGCTGCAGGAACAGCTTTAGTAGTCGTCGCCCGAGTCTTGAACAGGCTCTAGCGGCTGCGGTCCCTCATATCCTTGGGCATACCCTCCATACCCTCGATAAGCTCCGTACCCGCCGATGAAGGTTGGCCAGCGACGCCCGACACCACCATAGCCATAGCCCCAGGGCCTTCGATCGCCTTCGTAACCTCCGTATGGATAATAGCCGTTGCCGCGGTAGCAGCCTCCATATGAATAATAGCCGCAGGGACGACGATAGCCCCCATAACCATAGCGCCGCACGACATATTCGCGCTCAATGTAGCGACGCTCATAAACAACGCTTCGTCGGTAGCCGCCACACCAGGAACACCTATTGTAGGGCCGATAGGCTGGGTAACCGCAACGGTAGGAGCACGGATAGGGACGATAGTACGGATCGCCATAGTAACCGGCCTGCGCAGGTGCGGCGAACGAACCGAGCAGCGCGAACAGGCCTGCTATGATCAGAGCCAATCGGACGTGTGCCGGCAGGCGAGCAATAGCAGTACGGTTCATTTGTAAACTCCAACATGCGCGCGCTAATTATCGTTGTCGCAAAAAAAACGACCAAAGTGCGACCGGATGCGCAGGCAACCACGTCAACAGGCACGCGTTCGCTCCTGGTAGATGGCGAAGTCGACTCGCGATCTTGCGCCGGAGCTCGCCGCCATGGCTGATCTAAGTGACAGCAAACACGAAGATTTCGACAAGAATTCCTGCACGCCGGCGCTACCATGCGCGTTGCCGCAATTGGCATTAACCATCTTCGCGAGAATTTCCCAAGGTGCGGCCAACGAGTGCCGAACTTGAGGCGTCCGACGGTGTGGCCGCGCAGTTGGCACACACAGCGGTGACTCCCCTCGCCTCAACGCATCTTTGTCGCGCCGGCGCTAGGCGACTTTCTCCTGAGGCAATTCGACCAAACTGCTGTAGAGGTCGGCATACTGACTAGCCGGCTTGCGCCACGACACGTCGATCGACATGCCATTGCGCTGTATCCGTCGCCAGGCTGCGACATCGTCAAACGTGGCTCGGGCCCGTTGGATAACGGCAGCAAGATTTTCGGTGGTGACCGGTCCAAACTTGAATCCGGTTTGCCTGCCGTCGGCGAGGGCCAAATCCCCAGCGTCGACGACAGTGTCCGCTAGTCCGCCGACACGAGACACGATGGGAACCGTGCCGTACCTCAAGGCACAAAGCTGCGTCTGCCCACCGGGCTCGAACCGTGACGGCACCACGAGCGCATCCGCGCCTGCCTGAATCAAGTGGGCCAAACCCTCGTCATGTCCGATCGTAACACTCACTTGGCCCGGATTGGCCTGCGCGGCCGCAAGGTAACCGTGTTGCAGACAGCGATCCCCGCTCGCCAGCATGGCCAACTGCATTCCTTCCCTTGCGATCATCGGCAGATTTTCGAGAAGGAGATCGAGTCCTTTCTGCTCTGACAGGCGAGCGATGACGCCGAGCAGAAACGCATCCGGCGCAGGCTGCAGACCAAGTCGCCGCTGCAACGCCGCCTTGTTGATCGCCCTATTCGTCAGAACATCCGTTTCGAAAGAACCCGGAATGTCTGCATAGAAACAGCCGGGGATATGAGGATCTATCGCCGGATCCCATACCGATGTGTCAACTCCGTTGAGGATTCCGCTGAGACTGCACGATCGTTCGCGCAGGAGACCTCCAAGTCCCATGCCGCCCTCGTCGCTGAGAATCTCCCTGGCATAGGTCGGTGAGACGGTCGTGATGCGATCGGCAAAGTGCAGACCGGCCTTCAGGTACCCGATCTTTCCGTAATATTCGACGCCGTGAATGTTGAACGACTGCGGAGGCAAACCGATCGCGTCAAGCATCTCCCGCGGAAACACACCCTGATAAGCAAGGTTGTGAACCGTCATCACCGTGGCCGGACGCGGCCGATTGCTGTAGTGCAAGTACGCCAAAGCAAGAGCAGCGTGCCAGTCGTGGGCGTGAACCACGTTTGGCACGAAGGAAGGGACACCTCCAAGGCCAATATCGGCGGCGATTCGCGCCAATGCCGCAAAGCGCAACGCATTGTCTGGCCAATCCATGCCGTCTGGCATGAAGTAAGGGTTTCCGGCACGCGCAAACAGGTGCGGCGCATCAAGAACAAACAGGCCAAGTTCACCAGATGTCGCCCGGAGAAGCCGAGCCGCTCCTCCAAAAAAATTCGGCAGATGAACCACTCCCTCAACCGGTCCGAGCGAACTCACAACACTTGGATATCCCGGCACAACGGTGCGGACCTCGATGCCCTCCGCTCTCAAAGCAATCGGAAGCGCGCCGGTGACGTCGGCAAGTTCACCAATCTTGATAAGGGGATATATTTCTGAGGCGATCGAAAGTACGCGAAGGGACTTCATAGAATCAAGCCTGTCGATCATCGTCCGCGTGAGCACGCAGAATCGCTGCCGCGTAACGATGATTCGTAGCTCGCGATGATGTCGACATTGAGTCGAGCAGTCCCCGACACACCCAACGGGCTTTCAAGACACGCTAGCAAGTTCAGAGAACGAAAGCTATAGGTTGTGCTGCAGCTATACCGAGATAGCAACGGTTTGTTCTACTACAAGATGATTGCAACCTTACGCAGACGTAGCGGATCTAAGAGACGTTCATTGCAGGGGCCGTCGCTATCGATTCCTGGCGAAACACGGCGATACTGTGGACACGAGGCCCGCCGCGTTGGCTGGAAGCGCGCGGTGGCGATGTCCCCCGCCGCGTGGTCTTGCGGTGCAGCAACCGTGGCGCTTGCGGCAGCATGTGGTTATTATGCCATGAGACTACGCCGACGGTCGCGCAGTGCAGGCTGCCGTAGCGCTGCGGTTCGCATTCGATCGCGCTGCGCGCCCCACCAAACGATGAGCCCAGTCAGAAACGAGCTCAGCCTTTCACTGCGCGAACGAGCGAATGTGAACAAGCCGCGCTATCGACACGACAATCGCTGCAGAGGTTTTCGCGATGATCGACGACATGGCATCCCTGAAGCAGGCCATGGAGCAAATGGACGCGGAGGACGTTGAGGTTTCCCACGCGGGCAAGGACCGAGCCGCACAGATCCTCAACGAGGCCAAGTTGAATTTCTCGAAGCTGGCCGAGATGATTGAAGAGCGCCGGTTGCTGCTACGGCCCAAAATCGTGACCAACATCAAACGCATGGATCAGCCCGACGTGCTCGGAGACGCGGCATTCCGCGATGCAGGCTTCGCGCTGCGGAGAGAAGGTCAGAGCTTTGGTCAAATCGCCGAAGCAATCGAACTCAACGACAGACCCGCGCCCCGATATGAGCATCCGGTGCAGAAAGGCGAGCCGCCGTATCAAATGGAAATGGAAAATGAGCCGGCTGCGCCCGCATGGCTGAGAGCGCTCAATTTTGGCGCGCGCATCGTTTTCTATCCACTGCGACATCCCTTCCGGTTCCTGGTGATCGCAGTGGTCGCCTTCATGCTGTTCAACACTTTCCGTGCTTTCGTTGGGGGCGGCCGGCAGATTTCGGGATATGTCGCCGACGTCAGCGCCGCCCGCCAGCGCGTGGATTCGGTGATGTCGTCGATAAGTTCGTTCTTCGAAAACCGGTTCATGCGGTCATCTCAGGAAGCCGCGTCGCCGCAGACTTCGGCTGCGCCCACCCCGTCTGCTTCACCCACGGCCTCGTCCCCGACAGCAACTCCGTCGACCCGTCCCGCCGCCACACCCACTCCTTCTGCAACTGAGTCGGCAACCGCACCTCCACCGGCCGCTGCTCCAGCAGGTCCGCCGGCTTCAACGCCGCGTCTCGACGCAAGGAGCGGCGCGCCTTCAAAATCGGCAGCGAACGACCGTGCCCGAACGGTTCGCCCCCCGCGCGATCTCGAGAACCTGCTGCCAGAAGGTTTGCCTCGCAGTTCCCGGATAGCAGGGCCGTGTATTGGAGGCGTGGGCGGTTGCTACTGGGGCGGTCGTCGATATTGACTTTCCGGCAGCCTGCTACTGCTGATCCATGGCGATCATCGCTATTTGCGCCACAAGATATGATGCAATACTGCCTGCGCGCGTCTCGTGTCGCACAAGACGCCCAATCCAGCCGCAATTTAGCCGGCCACATCTCCAATTTCGGACGCGAATCGGATCGATCTTCGAGGTGAGCCGGCAACCTGCTCGTTCGCGCAGAGGGCAACTTGTGCGTGAAGATCGTTGGGCCGCCGGTCTTGGTGAGGGCACTTGGTCGGGGCTCGACCATCTCCACAAACGACGACCCGCTGTGATTGCAACTTGCGTTGCTAGTTGCGAGTGAGCGTTCTTGGTTGCAGCGCATAGTGGGCTGGGGCCGCTTGGTTAGTGATATAGTGCCCAGGCGGCCCCTCCGGTCACCACCGCGATGTGCAATGCGCCCATCCGATAGCCGCGCCGGTCAAGGTTGGGCTGAGGATGAGAAATGGCGCTTGCAACCCAACATGGCCGTAGTCGCCGATCCTGGAAAGACAGCCGCAAAGCGAAGACGATCGCGGCTGTCATCACTTTGTTATTGATAGTCTGTTTGGTTGTTTTGCTCGCCAATGCGTTTCTATCGATGTCGTGAGCAAGGATCGGCCTTGTTCTTGCGCGCCCCTAGATCGCGCCTCGGCACGCTGCCGTGGCTTTTCTATTTCGCGAACGCAAATCCAATCGGGCGGCTGGCGAGATCTGCTGCTCGCCGGGCAGGATGCAGCCGAGATTTGCCGGGCGCTTGCGCAACCCTAACTCCGTGATGGATTATGGCTCGATCATCGGCTAGCCGCTCCGCAAATCGCTATGCCGGCGGGCATCTCCCCAGTCTTCGAGAGCCGTCATGACGGAAACGACAAGAATATCGCCCACGCTGATCGTGTTGTCGGGGCTGCCGGGTTCGGGAAAAACCGTACTGGCTGAAGGTCTCTCCCGTGCCCTGTCCATACCTATTTTCGCGATCGACACAATCGAGACGGCAATGGCGCGCGCCGGGCTCGACAAGGCCGAAACCAGCACGCCCGCCTATGAAGTCGCGCGGGCCTTGGCTGACGAACATCTCCGGCTGAGGCATTCCGTCATCGTCGATGCGGTCAACCCGGCTGAGGCGCCACGCGCCGGCTGGCGCAATCTGACAACGAAACATCGCGTCAGCCTCAAGATCATCGAATGCGTCTGCTCCGACGAGGCGATCCAGCGGCAACGGATCGAATCGCGGGTGGGCAGCATCGCCGGCATGCAACTCACTTGGCCGCGCTTTCTGCAGCGACGTGCCGAATACGAGGCATGGACCGATCCCCGCTTGGTCCTGGATACGTCGCGTACATCGCCCGCGCAGCTGCTTGCACAAGCGCTGAGTTACACGCGATATGCCAGCGCTTAGGATGCAACTTGAAGACGGCCAGAGAGCTTGGTCTCGAGGTACCTGCGACGCTCGTAGCTGGCGCAGCTGCGTGATCGCAGCCGTGATGGATTGACGCCAGCGGTTCCCGTTCAACTTTCCACGTCAAGCTTAACGACGAGCTTTGCTTGCCGATGAACGCCGGCACGTTATTTTGCGCGCGGGTAGCTCGCAACGCGTAACAAGGTCCGGAGGGGAGGACATCGTCATGACCGACAACAATACAGGCGCACCAAAGCACGAAGAGGCTGCAAAGTTGAAGAAATATCAGCGAGAACGAGACTTGCAGCGGCGCGGCGTGAAGGTAGATGCAGCCATCCAAGGCCTCACCGATGACGATCGAAGGATGATAATCAACAAATCCCTGCGCAAGGTGAACTCAGCGCTGTCGGTGGGTTGACGCCGCCGCGGGGGCTCCGCAGTCTGACCGGATCGCGATCTCTCGGATCGCAAGCGCATAACTCGGCACTCGCCCACGCCCGCATCGCGGTCAACACGAAGCGGTAACCATACTTCATCTTGCGGAGCCATTCCGCAGAATTCAAAGGACCTAAAATTCTGGCCGCGCCGAAACTCAATCAGATGAGGATCGCACCTTAGCGGTGTATTAACTGGGCTCCGCTAATTAGGCGAACGGGCTCGGTGGGCGACATTGTGGGGGTCGCCATGAATCTTAATTTGCGGCGTCGAAGCCTTCTGGCGCCGGCGGTCGGGTCAATCTTCATCATGATGCTTGCTTCGGCGAATGCTGCCGATCGCCCCGTCCCCTACGTCGCGCCTCCACCCCAATATGCCCCACCACCGCAGTACGGCCCACCACCGCAATACGGCCCACCACCCTTCGTTCCGCAACCACCGGTGCCCTGTCTGTGGCTCGGTCCTTATCTCGGCGGCAATGTCGGCTTCCAGTGGACCTCGAATATTGGCGGTCCCAGTCCGAGTGGGTTCACCGGCGGCATACAGGGCGGCTACAACTGGCAAAACGGTCCATGGGTGTATGGCGTCGAGGCGGATTTCAACCTCTCGAGTGCCAGCGACAGGTTCGCCGATTTCCAGTTTTCCAATCCATGGTTCGGAACTTTGCGCGGGCGGGCCGGATATCTCATCAACAATAATTACTTTCTCTATGGCACGGCAGGCCTCGCCTACGGCATCAGCACGGTCGCGCGCGCGGGGCTGTCGGATAGCAGCGTGCATTTCGGCTGGACGATCGGGGCCGGCGTTGAATTCGGCCTCACTCCATTTGGTCTTGGTTCGAACTGGTCGGCCAAGGTCGAATATCTCTACCTCGGTCTTTCGCAGGGCAGCGCTGTCCTCCCGGCTTCAGTCCCGTCCAATTTCCAGTCGAACGTGCTGCGCATAGGCGTGAATTATCATTTCTTCTGAGCCGCAACCGCGTCGCGTCACGCAAAGACAGCGTCGAGACGCCGGCCCTCTGGGGCATCCCCACCGCTGATGTACTATTGGGCGCTTATGGGGATGCCAGATCGGGGTCACGACGGTCCCGCATTTACCATATCGCGAGATATTGCCAGCGACGCGACTGGAAATCCTAGCTTGTGCCTTGTTTGAGGTCTCAATTCGTAGACTGCAGTCCAAATGCGGGTTCACCGCCAATAATCAAATTGACTGAGGGAGACGTGTCATGTTGCTGAAGTTGCGCAGGATAGCCGCCGTGCTCACAGCGGCCTTAACACTCGCTGCTGCCTCCATTCCTACCAACGCCGAAGCAAATGGGTACGGCTATGGCCCTGGCTGGGGTGGCGGTGGTTATTGGGGTGGTGGCGGTTGGGACAACGTCGGTTGGGGCGGCGGCTGCGGCTGCTGTGGCTGTCGAGTCTGGGTGCCGCCGCCTCCGCGGCCGTGCTGCTGCTGCGGCGGTTACTATGGCGGCGGTGGCTACGGCCCCGGTTATAATGGCGGCTACTATGGCGGCGGTTACTATCGCGGCGTTGGTTATGGCGCCGGTTACTATGGCGCCGGTTACCAGGGTTGGTGATTTCTGGATCAAAAGCTGGCCGCCGTAGAAATCGGTTTTCTGCCAGGAGCCAGCATGTGAGTCCGTTGTTGGCCCTTGGCAGAAGTGGTGGCATCGGCCTGCAAAGTCTCAGGAGCAAGGCCGATTTGCATTATCAGGTCGGCGACGGTGCCTTTTTGACCGTTAGCGGATCATGATCTGACCGAGCGGATGGTCAGCTGTTCACCAAGAAGCGTAAGTCTCGCGAACGCGAGACCGTCGAGCTATTGTTACCGACAATTTCATTGCAGTGCGCTGTAGGCGCGCTACGCACGGCCCCTTCGTAAGGTACGATGGAGGGCGCCATTCGAAATATCCCTGGCAAGGGATTCAACGGCTGCCGGCATGAGAAATCCGCCAGCAGCCAATTGCTCGTGCGCGAGGAGACGACTTCATCCGCGGCCGATAAGCTCGACCGGAGTTCGGTACAGCTCGTTACTGTCTCCGTCGGTTACGCGCACGGCACATCCCTTCGAACACAACTCTGGACGAATGACGCAAAGCTCGCTCGCAAGGCTGTCGGCTTTATCGATCGCGCCGTCTGTGTTTTCGAGGATCATGCCGCCCTGGCTCTTGAACTGCGCGTCGATGACGAGATCAAAGTTAAAGTACGGCATCGGAGCCCCTACCCAAGTTCCAACCGCGCGGAACCTAGCTGACTGGGCTTAGTTCCCCTATTACAAATCTGCTATGGCAATCTGATTGTCGTCGCCTGTTGCGTTTCGGTACCGCAAGCAGACCATCGCGTGCAAACCGGCCGACGAGACAAACTAGCAGGTCGCAGGCGTCGCAAGAGGATTTCCAGGACGTCCCAGCACCATCTCTCGGCGGAGCACATACTCGGTGAGAGCGCGTCAACAGACCGACGCATCCGGAGCGCCGGGGGTTCGTGTGGCTGGAGCGCTACCATCATCCATATGATGGGGTTATTTGGTATCCACGGCCCGCTTCCCGCAGTCGCTCTTGCTGCACCGCACCCTCGCGGGGCCAGGCCCGGGGACGCGCGGGCATGCCAGATGGCCCCATTCCCGTGACACTCGATCCGCAGGCTCTTGCCTTGCCCAATCTGTCAACGAGTATAAGCTCCTATTAGTCAGCGGTCGCGCAGAACACGCTGGAACGTCTGGGAAGTGACGCTTGAGGGGTTGTTGGCCGGGATGACGTGACTCGTCGTCGAAACGAGAGCGCCTGCCAGTTTCCGACCGTATCGAGACTGATGCTCGAAGGGCCCGGGAAAATCAAAATATCAAAAGTGGCGCGCTTTTCACGATCACGGTGGCGGACAATCGGCAACGGGGGTGATTGATCGCTGGGCTCGTCGTATGGCGGGTGCCGGACTCGTCGCGTTGGAGGTGCCGAAATGGACCAACGG
>Ga0081540_1000550_pt1 | contig 36321 bp, 33 predicted proteins | sample TabmetS2T1R1_FD_71024 | JGI IMG/M metagenome (GOLD analysis project Ga0081540, IMG submission 71024) | Tabebuia heterophylla rhizosphere microbial communities from the University of Puerto Rico - S2T1R1 | ecosystem: Host-associated > Plants > Roots > Rhizosphere ...
TTGGGGGGGCGCCCGCGGGAGCCCCCCGCCGCGCGCCCGCTGCTGCGGCGCGCGGAGGAGGAGGGGGGCGGGTTGCTGCTCGTGGGGGGGGAGCCCGGCTCGGGCAAGAGCCGGCTGGTGCGCGAGTTCGCTGCCGAGTCGGCCACCCAGGGCGTCCTCGTGCTCCACGGCGCCTGCGACGCGGTCGTCCACACGCCCTACGGCCCGCTGGTCGAGGCGCTCGACCACCTCGTGAAGGTCGTCGACCCCGAGCTGCTGCGCGCCGACCTGGGCACCACCGGCGGCGAGGTCACGCGCCTGGTGCCCGACCTGCGCCGCCTGCTGCCCGAGCTGCCCGACCCGGTGGCCGGCGACCCCGACACCGAGCGCCACCGCCTCCACACGGCGGTGACCGATCTGCTGACGAGCGTCGGGCGCCGCCAGCCGATCGTGCTCGTCGTCGAGGACGGCCACTGGGCCGACGTGCCGACCCTGATCTTCCTGCGCCACTTCGCGCGGGCCGGGGCCGGCGCCCGCACGCTGCTGCTGGCGACCTTCCGCGACACCGAGGCCGAGATGCCCACCGACCTCGCCGACGCGCTCGTGGACCTGCGCCGGTCCGAGGCGACCGTGCGCCTGCACCTCGAAGGCCTGACCGAGGACGAGATCGGCGAGTTCGTGCGCCAGGTCGCCGGCACCGAGGACCAGGCGCTGGCCCGCGCGATCGCCGATCTCACCAGCGGCAACCCGTTCCTCGTCTGCGAGCTGTGGCGCGAGCTCGCCGACGCCGGCGCGATGACGGTCGCCGACCTGCCGACGCCGCAGAGCGTGCGCGAGGTGGTCAGCCAGCGTCTCCTGCGCCTGGGGCCGGCGACCGTCGAGCTCCTCGAGCTGGCCGCGGTGGCCGGGCGCGAGTTCGAGCTCGACCTGCTGCGCCGGGCGGCCCGGCTCGACGCGGCCGCCTCCGGCGAGGCGATCGAGGAGGCGATGCGCAGCGGCCTGATCGAGGAGCTCCCAGGCGCGCGACTGGCCTACCGCTTCACCCACGAGCTCGTCCGCCGCGCGCTGCACGACCGCGTCAGCGCGTTGCGCCGCGCCGACCTGCACCTGCGCGTGGCCGAGGCGCTCGAGGCCGCCCCCGGGCAGCGGTCGCGCCGAGACCTCGCGGACCTCGCCCACCACTTCGCCTCGGCTGCACCGCTCGGCGGCCACGAGCGCGCGATCGAGTACAGCCTCCTCGCGGCCGAGGCGGCGTCGGCGGCGCTCGCCCACGAGGAGGCCGCGGCACGGCTGCGCGTGGCCCTCGAGCTGGGCATCGACGACGAGCACCGCCGCGCGGAGGTGCAGCTCGCCTTGGGCGATGCGTGCTACCGCGGCGGCGACTCGGGCGGGGCCCTCGCCGCCTTCCGCGCCGCCGCCGAGCTGGCGCGCGAGCTCGGCGGGGGCGAGCTGCTGGCCGGGGCGGCGATCGGCTACGAGAAGACCTGCTGGCGCCCGGGCCTCGTCGACCACGGGGCGCTCGAGCTGCTCGACGAGGCCTCGGGCGCCCTGGCCGACGAGGACTCGACGCTGCGGGTGCGCCTGCTGTCGGGCCTGGCGCGGGCGCTCGGCTATCAGGGCGACCCGCGGGCGGCGGGCGTCCGCGTAGCGGCGATCGAGATGGCACGGCGCCTCGACGACCGGCCGGGGCTGGCCAACGTCCTGGCCACCTCGTACTGGTCGCGCGGCCCGAGCAGCCTCGAGGAGATCATCGAGATGCTCCGCGAGTCGCGCGAGCTCGCGCGGGGGCTCGGCGACATCGCCACCGAGGCCGAGGCGATCGAGTGGCAGATCGCCGCGCTGATCGCCCTCGGCGACCTCGAGGCGGCGCGCGGCGAGCTGACCGCCGTCCGCGAGCTCGTCGGCCAGGCGCGCCAGCCGTTCATGATCCACGTCGCCGAGCACTACCGCTCGACGATCGCTCTCTGCGTCGGCGACTTCGCCGAGGCCGAGGAGGCCACGGAGCGCTCGCACGAGTGGAGCCAGCTCCTCACCGGCCGCGACCCTTCCGGCGTCTACGGCATCCAGATGTTCACCCTGCGCCGCGAGCAGGGCCGCCTGGCCGAGCTCGCCCCGGTCATCCGGGTCCTCGCGGGCGGCGAGCGCCCGGGCGCGTGGCGTCCGGGGTTCGTCGCGCTGCTCGCCGAGTTGGGCATGGACGACGACGTGCGCCGCGAGCTCGCCGTGGTGCGGGAGCACGGCCTCGCGGGCTTTCGCGACTCGCTATGGATCGCCGCGCTCACCTACCTGGCCGACGCCGCGGCCGCGGTCGCGGACCGCGAGACGGCCACCCTCGTCTACCCCGAGCTGGCGTCCCACGCCGGCACGCCGGTGATGATCGGCCACGGCGTCGCGTGCTACGGCGCGGCCGATCGCTATCTCGGGATGCTCGCGACCGTCGTCGGCGACCTCGCCGCCGCCGACGCTCACTTCGAGGCGGCGATGGCGCTCAACCGGCGCATGGGCGCTGCCACCTGGGTCGCCCACACCGCCTACGAGCACGCGCGGGCGCTGCTCGCCGCGGGCGACCGCGACCGCGCCGCGCGCCTGGCCGGCGAGGCGGCGGCGCTCGCCCAGCGCATCGGCATGCCGACGCTGCTGGCCCGCGCCCGCGCGCTGGGCTCGGTCGAGCCGCCCGCGCTGCCCGACGGCCTCTCGCACCGCGAGGTCGAGATCCTGCGGCTCGTCAGCCGCGGCCTCTCGAACCGCGAGATCGGCGCCGAGCTCTTCATCAGCGAGCACACCGCCGCCAACCACGTGCGCAGCATCCTGCGCAAGACCAGCTGCGCGAACCGCACCGAGGCCGCCTCCTACGCACACCGCATGGGGCTGGTCGCGCGGTAGCGCGCGGGGTAGCATCGGCGCGTGCCGCTCTACATCATCGAGCGCGAGTTCGCCGAGCAGCTCGAGCTCAGCGGCGAGGACGTCCGCCTCATCGAGGACGTCAACGCCGCCGAGGGCGTGAGCTGGGTCTTCACCTTCCTGACCGCCGACCGCCGGCGGTCGTACTGCCTCTACGAGGCGCCTTCGCCGGAGGCGATCCTCGCCGCCGCCGAGCGCTCGGGCACGCCGGTGAGCGCGATCACCGAGGTCACGCGCGCCTACCCGGCCGAGCCGGCCGCAACCGGTTAGCGACGGGTGCCGGAGCCCCCACGTGGGGGCGAAGGCGGGTCCCGCTGTCAGCTCAGCCGGTTCTCGATCCCCATCGGGCGCGGCCCGGCGGCCTGCGTCTCGACGGGCTCGGCCTCGCCCTGCTCGGCGCCAAGGACCTGCGCCAGCTCGCCGGTCTCGTACATCTCGGTGACGATGTCGCAGCCGCCGACCAGCTCGCCGTTGACGAAGAGCTGCGGGATCGTCGGCCAGTTCGACAGCGCCGAGAGCTCCTGGCGGATGCGCGGGTCGGGAAGGATGTCGACGGCCGCGAAGGGAGTGCCGAGCGCCTGCAGCGCGCCGGCGGTCCGCGCCGAGAAGCCGCACATCGGCTGCTCGGGCGTGCCCTTCATGAAGAGGATCACGGGGTTCTCGTCGATCGCCTGCTGGATGGCGTCGCGGATGGGGTTCGAAGCCTGCTCGCTCATGGGGTCTCCGTCTTGAGTTGGAGGGCATGGATCGCCGCGCCGAGCTCGCCCTCGAAGGCGGCGTACACCAGCCGGTGCTGCTCGATCCGTGACAGGCCCGCGAAGGCCTCGGACACGACGCGCGCGTTGAAGTGCACGTTGTCGGGCGACTGCACCTCTGCGGTCGCACCGGGGATCGAGGCCTCGATCCGGGCTTTGACGTCCTCGGCGGTGGGCATCCTCAAGATTCGATGGTAGCGGTCGCTATTCTTTGTGAAGTATGAGCACCCAGGTCACCTACCACGCCAAGGGCGTCAACCTCACGGACACCGGGGCCGAGAAGGTCCGCGAGTTCCTCGCCTCCCAAGGGCTGAACGAGGAGACCGCCGGGCTGCGCGTCGGCGTGCGCGGCGGCGGATGCTCGGGGTTCCAGTACCAGCTGGCCTTCGACGAGCAGCGCGACGGCGACGCGATCTTCGTGCACAGCGGTCTGCGCCTGCTGGTCGACAACCAGAGCCTGCCCTACGTCGACGGCTCGACGATCGACTACGTCGACTCGCTCCAGGGCGCCGGCTTCCAGGTCAACAACCCCAACGTGGTCGCCGCGTGCGGCTGCGGCTCGTCCTTCCGCGTCGCGGAGGACGAAGAGGTCTCCGCGGTCTAGGGGTGCCGGAGCGCGGGCGGGCGGGACCGCATCGCGCGGAGGCGGGCCCCCCAGCGATCTCCCTTGTGGTCCGCCTCCTCTCGGCGGCTGCGCTCGCGGTCGCCGTCTTGCTGAGCGCCTGCGGGGGCGGCGGCGGCAAGAGCACGTCCACGTCGTCCTCGACGCCCTCCAAGCCGCTCCCGGCCAAGCAGCCGCCGACCGACGTTGCGCCCGGTGGCGGGCTGGCCATCGGGCTGACCGAGATCAACCCCGACCTCTTCTGGCACGGCAAGGACGTCGGCGACTTCGACCCGTGGCGCGACCGCGCCGAGGCGCTGAAGCCGGCGATCTACCGGCTCACCGTCGACTGGGCGACGCTGCAGCCCTCCCCCGACGCGCCGGTCGACTGGGCCAAGCGCTCGGACGGCTGCATGCGCGGCCTGCAGCCGTGCCGCGCCTACGACGGCATCCGCGACACGCTGCGCGCGATCCGCTCCCAGCAGCAGGCGGGAAACGGCTTCAACGCGATGGTCGTCGTCTACGGCGTCCCCGACTGGGCTGCCGTGCAGCCGAGCGGCTGCGAGCGAAAGGACATCGGCGCGCGCTCGCGCCCGATCACCGGTCAGGGCCTGGAGGCCTACAAGAAGCTCGTCGACTCGCTGCAGGACCTGGCGCGCAACGAGGGCGTCTCGATCCGCTGGTGGAGCCCGTGGAACGAGCCCAACGGGCCGTTCTTCATCAGCCCGCAGCGCGCGGAGTGCAGCGGCGACTCCAAGCCGCTGGCACCCGCGGTCTACACGAAGCTCGCACGCGCAATGCGCTCGCAGCTGGCGCCCGGCCAGCAGCTCGTCGTGGGCGAGCTTGCGGGCCTCACCAACGCCCGCAAGTACGGCAGCTCGATCTCCGAGTTCTTCGACGGCCTGCCCGACGACGTCGTGTGCGGCGCCGGCGTCTTCGCCCAGCACGCCTACGCCAAGCGCGGCGACAAGGCCGACGATCCCGGCGCGGTCGGCGCGCTCGAGCAGGTCCTCGACAAGCGCCCGTGCGCGAAGGACAAGCCGATCTGGGTCACCGAGACCGGGGTCGGCGGGCCGCACGTCGGCGACGAGCGCTCGCCGAAGGAGGAGAGCATCCGCGCCGACTGCCAGGCGCTCAACGTCGCCCTGCGACGCTGGAACGACGACCCGCGCGTCGACGCCGCGATCCAGTACACCTACCGCGACGATCCGGTCTTCCCGGTCGGCCTGGTCGACGCCAAGCTGACCAAGGAGTGGCCCGCCTACCACCTCTTCGAGGCGTGGGGCGCCAACCGGGACCCGGACGCGCCCGCGCCGGCACTGCCCAGCGCCTGCCGCGCCTGACACACTCCCGCCGTGGGCGAGGAGGTGCGGCTCGAGGCCTGGCCGAAGGACGTGTGGTCGTCGACGCTGGCCCTCCGCGGCGCGGGCGGCGAGCCGGTCGACCTCAAGCGCACCGTCATCTCGCACGGCCTGACCGAGCTGCCGCCGATGCGCGTGCACCCCGACGAGTCGGGGTTCGACGTCGTGCTGGCGCTGCCGCGCGGGCGGCCGGTGCGCGTGCGGGTTCGCCCAGCGGGCCCGAAGCGGGCGCGGGTGAGCGCGCGACCGCAGCCGGCCGGCACGGCGCAGGAGCAGGCGATCCTCGAAGGGGTGCGCCACCTGCTGCGCCTCGACCAGGACCTGTCGGGCCTCTACGCGCTGCTGGCCGAGGACGAAGCGCTGAGATGGGCGGTGGCCGGCGCCGGGCGGCTCATACGCGGCCAGAGCGTCTTCGAGGACGTGGTCAAGACGATCTGCACCACGAACTGCACATGGGCGGCGACGATCCGGATGGTCAGCGCGCTGGTCGGCGAGCTCGGCGAGCCCGCCCGCGGCGAGCGCCCGGACACCAAGCTGCGCGCGTTCCCGACCCCGGCCGCGATGGCGCAGGCCGAGGACGCCTTCTACACCGACGTCGTGCGCGCCGGCTACCGCGGGCCCTACCTGCGCACGCTGGCCGCCGCCGTCGCCGACGGCGCCGTCGACCTCGAGGCTCTGGCGACGATGACGGTCGACGAGCTCCCCGACGACGAGGTCGAGCGCCGGCTGCTGGCGATCGCCGGCATCGGCCCCTACGCGGCGGCGCACGTGATGATGCTGCTGGGCCGTCACTCGCGGCTCGTGCTCGACTCCTGGACGCGCCCGAAGTACGCCAAGCTCAACGGCCGCAAGGCCAAGGACCCGGCGATCGTCAGGCGCTTTCGCCGCTACGGCCCCTGGGCAGGACTGGCCTTCTGGCTCCTGCTCACCGAGGACTGGGTGACCGCGGAGCCGGCCTAGGCCCGGAACGCGCCCGCGTTCGCTCGCGCCCAGTCCTCCAGGCGCCGCGGCGGGCGCCCGAGGACCTCCTGCACCGTTGGCAGGACCGTCGACTCGTCGACCGTGCCGTCGGCGAAGAAGCTGAAGAACGCGTCGACGTACTCTGGCGGCATCGCCTCGGTCATCTCGGCGCGCGCCTCCTCGTCGGACTGCGCCTCGAAGCGCAGGTCGCGGCCGATCGCCGCGCCGACGATGGCCACCTGCTCGGCAGGCAGCAGCGACTCCGGCCCGCTGAGGCGGTAGCTGCGTCCCTCGTGGTGGCCCGTGGTCAGCGCGCTCGCCGCGACCTCGGCGATGTCGGCAGGGTCGACCGTGGCGATCGGCACGCCGGCGAACGGCAGGCGGACGGTGTCGCCGGCGTGCAGCTGAGGCAGCCAGCGCAGCGTGTTGGTCATGAAGCTGTTGGGCTGCAGGAACGTCCAGGCCAGGCCCGACTCACGGATCGCCCGCTCGGAGAGGATGTGGTAGCGCGCGACTGCGTTGTCGATGTCGCCGGCCGGCACCGCGCTGCTGGACTGCAGGGTGACGCGCTGCACGCCGGCGTCGCGCATCGCGGCCAGCAGCTCGCCGAGGCCGTCGTAGCCGGCGAGCAGGTGGGCGGCGCGCACGCCGGCGAGACCGGGTGCGAGCGACTGCGGGTCGTTCAAGTCGCCGATGAAGCCCTCCGCGCCGGCGGGCAGCCGCGCTCGGTCATCGTCGCGGCGGATGAGCGCCCGGACCGGCTGGCCCGACTGGGCCAGCACCCGCACCAGCTCGCGCCCGACGTTGCCCGTGGCACCGGTGACGAAGATCATCGCCGGCACGCTACGCCGGCTCGTTGTGCAGCGAGGTCCAGAGAACCAGGCACGCCGCAGTCCGATAGGGCCGCCACGGCTCGGCGAGCTTGGTGAGCTCGGCCGGTGACGGCATCGCCGGCAGGTCGTAGGCGCGCTGGACCGCCCGGCGGATGCCGAGGTCGCCGGCGGCGAGGACATCCGGGCGGGCGAGCTGGAACATGAGGAACAGCTGCGCGCTCCAATCGCCGATCCCCTTCACGGCGGTCAGGCGCGCGATGACCTCGTCGTCGGGCACGTCGTCGAGGTGCTCGAGATCGAGCTCGCCGCTGACGATGTGCTCGGCCAGCGAGCGCAGGTAGCGCACCTTGGCGTGCGAGAGCCCGACCGCGGTGCGCAGCTCCTCGGGGTCGTCGTCGAGGATCTGCTGCGTGGTCGGGGGATGGTCGCCGAAGCGCTCCAGCAGGCGCCCGTAGATCGCGCGGGCGGCGTACGTCGAGAGCTGCTGGCCCACGATCGAGCGCACGAGCGCGGCGTAGTCGTCGGCCTGGCGCAGCCGGCCGCTGGCGCGCTCGACGAACTCGCCCTCCGGGACGCCGTTCTCGTCGATGAGGCGGGCGAGGACCGGGTCGGCCTTGCGCAGGTGGTCGTACGCCGGATCCACGGACGGGGACCCGCCTACGGCGTCCACGTCGGCCGCCTCCGGCACCTCTACGGCTGCCCCTCGACCGCGCCCGGGACGCCGGTGTTCGTCGAGTACTTCGGCTGGATCTTCATCTCCGGCCGGATGTGGTGGACGGCCTGCGAAACGGCGATCGCCGCCTCCGCGTAGCCCGTGGCGATGAGCTTGAGCTTGCCGTCGAAGGTGGTGATGTCCCCGCACGCCCAGACACGGTCCAGAGACGTCCTGAACAGCTGGTCGACCTTGATCGCGCCCTTCTCGATGTCGAAGCCCCACTCCTTGAGCGGGCCGAGCGCGGTCTTGAACCCCAGCTGCAGGAGGATCGCGTCGCATTCGATGTCGACGACGTCGGCCTCGTCCTCGGAATGGAAGAGCTGCACGCGCTCGATCGCGCCGTTGCCTGCGACCTCCTTGACCTGGTAGGGCACGTGGACGTCGATGCGGCCCTCGGCGTGGGCGTCCATGACCTCCTTGACCGTCGCCTCGTGGGCGCGGAAGCCCTCGCGGCGGTGCACCAGCGAGACGCGCTCGGCGGTGTCGAGGAGGTTCACCACCCAGTCGCAGGCGCTGTCGCCGCCGCCGATGATGACCACGCGCTTGCCCTCGAACTCGCTCTTGGAGCCGACGAGGTAGTAGGCGCCGCGGCCCTCCCAGGCGGTCATGTCGTAGCCGGGCAGCTTCTTGGGCTCGAAGGCGCCGTGGCCGCCGGCGACGATCACCGTCCGCGAGCGCAGGTCGGGGTGGGCGGGATTGTTGGTGTGCAGGACGACGACGTCGTCCTCCCAGGAGATCGTCTCGGCGGTGGTCTCGAGGTGCACGGGCACGTCGAACTGCTCGAGCGTCTGCCGGCGATGCAGCTCGACCAGGTCGCGCGCGAGGATCTTCGGGTGGCCGGGCACGTCGAAGATCCACTTCTCGGGATACAGCGTGGTGAGCTGGCCGCCGAGCTCGGGGAGCGAGTCGATGATGCGAGAGCTCGCCTCGCGCATGCCGGCCCAGAACGCGGCCGAGAGCCCGACCGGGCCGGCCCCGATGACCGTGATGTCGCGGACCTCGCCGAAGTCGGGGTCGCTCATCGGCCGAGGCCCTGCAGGGCGGGGAGCGGCTCGCCGTCGAGCGCATTGAGCGCGCGCTCCACCGAGACCGCGATGCAGGTGAAGCTCGGGGTGTCGCGCAGCGTGAACGACGACGACTCGGTCGTTCGCAGGCGCTGGACGAGGTCGAGGAACGAACCGACGTCGTCGGTGTCGAAGGCGACCACGAACTCCTGGTCGTCGAGTCCGAAGCAGTAGGTCGTGTGGTTGTCGACCTGCGGGTACTCGCGCCCGACCTTGATGTGGTCCTGCATGATCCGCCAGCGCTCGTCGGCGGGCAGCGCGTACCACGCGCGCGTCTTGACGAACGGGTAGACGAAGAGGTACTTGCCGCGGAAGGCGCGGGGTGCGCTACGCAGCTCGTCGGAGTACTCCGAGCCCTTGCGCATGCCCAGGAACGAGTACGGCTGCGAGCACCACTTGCTCAGTCCCGACTGCGCGAGCACGACGTGGAACTCGTGGATCCGGTCGAGGTTCTCGGTCTCCGCGACCAGCATGAGATCGGCGTCGCCGCGCGTCCCGACGAGGCTGAAGGCCTGCAGCAGGTGATCTGTGGCGAAGTCCTCACAGGCGGCGAGGAACTCCTGCTTGTCTCGGGCGCGCAGGTCCGCATCCAGACGACGCCAGGCAGGATCGACCTTGAGGAAGGTGTACTTCACGAAGTGGCGGTCGGGCACCGATTCAAGGTTATCCACTCGTGTTTGCCGCACTGTCGACGCCGGGGACGGTCGTTAGGATGGGTGTGATGCGCATCGCGCTCGTGTCGCCTTATTCGTGGACTTATCCGGGGGGCGTGACCCGGCACATCGAGGCTCTCGCCGGCCAGTTCCTGGCCACGGGCCACGACGTTCGCGTGCTCGCCCCCTACGATCCGCCCGACCGCCTGTCGGCGCGGTTGCACCGCGGCGCCCGTCCCCAGGAGCGCGACCTTCCCGAATGGGTGGTCCCGCTGGGCCGCACGCTCGGGATCAAGGCCAACGGCGCGGTCTCGAACCTCTCGCTCTTCCCCGACGCGGTCACCAAGCTGCGCCGCGAGCTGCGCAACGGCGACTTCGACGTCATCCACCTCCACGAGCCGCACGCGCCGGCCGTCGGCTACGACGCGCTCGATGCGACCGTCGCGCCGCTCGTCGGCACGTTCCACTGCTACTCGGACAACGTGCTCAGCAACGGGCTCTTCGCCAACGTCATGTTCGGCGCCAAGCGCAAGCTCAACCACCTGCACGTGCGCATCGCGGTCTCCGAGGCCGCGGCGTGGACGGGCCGGCGCTTCTTCGGTGGCGAGTATCGCGTCGTGCCCAACGGCGTCGAGGTGCCCGCCGAGCTGCCCGAGGCACAGCGCGATCCCGACGCGCCGCTGCGGCTGGTCTTCGTCGGCCAGGCCGTCGAGCGCAAGGGGCTGCCGGTCCTCCTGCGCGCCTTCGAGGCGCTGCGCGAGCACCTCCCGGTCGAGCTGGTCGTCGTCGGCGCCGACCGCGAGGAGGTCGACCCGCTCCTGCTCGAGGGCGGCGAGGGCGTCACCGTGCTGGGCAAGGTCTCCGACGAGGACAAGCGCACCGCGCTCGCGGCCGCCGACCTGCTCGTCGCGCCGTCGCTGGGCGGCGAGAGCTTCGGCATGGTCCTGACCGAGGGGTTCGCCGCCGGCACGCCGGTGGTCGCCTCCGACATCCCCGGCTACCGCGACGTCGTGCGCGACGGCACCGACGGCGTGCTCTTCCCGCGGGGCGACGCCACCGCGCTCGCCGAGACGCTGCGCGACCTCGCCGTCGACCCGGTCGCCCGCGGCGCGATGGCGCGCGCCGCGCGCGCCCACGCCGAGCGCTACGCCTGGCCGACCGTTGCCGCGGAGGTCCTCGACGCCTACCGCGACGCCGCGGCGATGCCGCGCCCGGCCACCGCCGCGCAGCGGGCAGGCGTCTTCGTCGGAGCGGTGCCGGCCGACCTCGGCCCGCGCAAGCCCGCGGTGCGCCGCCTTCCCAGCCTCGATCCCGAGAAGCTCGCAGGTCACAACCGCCGCCGGGCGATCGCCCGGAAGGCGGGCATCGCCCTGGCCGGCATCGGGGCCGGCGGCCTGGCCCTGCTGGCGCTCGAGCGCATCGGCCTGGACAAGATCGCCGCCAGCCTGCTGCGCGCCACGCCGATCTGGGTTCTCGTCGGCCTGGCGATCATGTGCGCCTCGATGGCCGTCCGCGGCATCGCGTGGCACGCGATCCTGCGCGCCGCAATGCCCGACGTGCGCCTGCGCCCGCTCGACGCGCTGCAGGGCACGTTCATCGGCGTGCTCATGTCGGCCACGCTGCCCGCCCGCCTCGGCGAGCCTTCGCGTGCACTCATCGTCGCCCGGCGCACCGGGCGACCGCGCGAGAACCTGCCCACGGTGATCGGCACGATCGTCTCGCAGACGCTGCTGAACGTCGTCGCGCTCGTCGGCCTGGGCATCGTGATGTTCTCGACCGTCGGCGTCTTCAGCGGCCACCAGAAGGCGATCGCAGCGTTCGCGATGGCGCCGGTAGGGCTTCTCGTCGCCGTGCTCGCGCTCCCCGCGCTCCTGCGCGGCGGCGTGCCCTCGCGCTCGCGCCGCGTGCAGGCCTGGATGCGCAAGGCGCGCGGGGCGACCGCGCAGGTCCGAGCGGGCCTGCGGGTCTTCCGCGCCCCGCGGCTGGGCGCCGAGGCGACCGCCTTGCAGCTGCTCGCCTGGGCGATGCAGTGGCTGTCCTGCTACACGCTGCTCGTCGCGCTCGGCCTCGACGACCAGGCCGGCATCGGCGCTGCCGCCGCCGTCCTGTTCGCCGTCAACGTCACCGCTGCGGTGCCGCTGACGCCGTCGAACCTCGGTGTCTTCCAGGCCGCGTGCGCCGCGGTCCTGCACGGCGCCTACGGGGTCAGCCTGGACAGCGCGATCGCCTACGGCATCGTCCTGCAGGCGGTCGAGATCGCCACCGCGGTGGTCATGGGCGCGCCGGCGCTGGTCAAGGAGGGCATGAGCTGGCGCGACGTGCGCATGCGCGCGATGCACACCGCCCCCGTGCAGCTCGAGCCCTTGCCGGGCTCGTCGCATCGGGTGCGCGCCGAGGCCTAGGCGGCCTGGCTGCCGTGGGCGACGGCGCCTGGGTCTACCTCCTGCGCTGCGCGGACGGCTCGCTCTACACCGGATGGACTGTCGACCTCGAGGCCCGGCTGCGGCGCCACGACACCGGCAAGGCGAGCGCCTACACCCGCAGCCGGCTGCCCGTCGAGCTCGCGCTGGCGCTGCCCATGCCCGACCGCGGCACGGCGATGCGCGAGGAGGCACGGATCAAGGCGCTGCACCGCGCGGAGAAGCTCGCCCTCATCGCCGCGGCTGCTTCCGAGGACAGCGGGCCGGAGTGCTAGCGTGGTCGTTGAGCTCGCAACCTGAGATCGCCGCGCGGACGCGCGGCTGCTGACCACCCAAGCAATGCCGACAACGGAGTTCCCCGCCGTCAGCGACGATGCCGCTGCGGCACCCAACGGACATGTGAAGGTCGAGCGCCGCGAGCGCGTGATCGTCCGCTTCGCGGGAGACTCCGGGGACGGGATGCAGCTGGCCGGCGGGCGCTTCACCGACGCCACGGCCGTCTTCGGCAACGACCTCGCCACGCTCCCGAGCTTCCCTGCCGAGATCCGCGCGCCGGCCGGCAGCCTCGCCGGGGTCTCGAGCTTCCAGATCCACTTCGCCTCGCGCGACATCGCCACCCCCGGCGACCTGCCCAACGTGCTCGTGGCGATGAACCCCGCCGCGCTGAAGGCGAACCTCGGCCAGATCGAGCGCGGCGCGACGATCATCGTCAACGAGGACGCGTTCAGCACGCGCAACCTCCAGAAGGCCGGCTACGACGACAGCCCGCTCGACGACGACTCGCTCGACGCCTTCCAGGTCAAGCGCGTCCCGATGACGACGATCGTGACCAAGGCCGTCGAGGGCCTCGAGGGCGCGACGACCCGCGACGCCCAGCGCGCGCGCAACCTCTTCGCCCTCGGCCTCGTCTCTTGGCTCTACGACCGCCCGACCGAGGTCATCGAGCGCTGGATCGACGGCAAGTTCGACTCCAAGCCGACGGTTCGCGAGGTCAACCTCACCGCGTTTCGAGCCGGTTGGAACTTCGGCGAGACCTCCGAGCTCATCGACGTGCGCTACGAGGTCCTGCCCGCGCGCGACGTCCCGCCCGGCGTCTACCGAAACGTCAACGGGACGACCACCACCGCGCTCGGCCTCGTCGCCGCGAGCATCCGCAGCGGGCTGCCGCTCGTGCTCAGCGCCTACCCGATCACTCCGGCCTCCGAGTTGCTGCACGACCTGGCCACGCGCCAGGCCGCCGGCGTGCGCACCATCCAGGCCGAGGACGAGATCGCGGCGGCGGGCATCGCGCTCGGCGCTTCGTTCGGCGGAGCGCTCGGGGTGACCGCGACGAGCGGCCCCGGCCTCGACCTCAAGGCCGAGACCATCGGGCTGGCGGTCGCGCTCGAGCTGCCGCTGGTCGTCGTCGATGTCCAGCGCGCCGGGCCGTCGACCGGCATGCCGACCAAGACCGAGCAGTCCGACCTGCTGTCCGCGCTCTACGGGCGCCACGGCGAGTCGCCTGTCCCGGTCGTCGCCGCCTCGACGCCGGGGCAGTGCTTCGACGCCGCCTACGAGGCGGTGCGCATCGCCGTCCGCTACCGCACGCCGGTGATCCTGCTCTCCGACCTCTTCCTGGCCAACGGGTCCGAGCCGTGGCGGATCCCGGCCGCGGTCTCGCTGCCCGCGATCGATCCCGGCTTCGCGCAGGCGCCCGGCAACGGCGGCGCCTTCCATCCCTACGCCCGCAATGCCGACCTCGCGCGGCCGTGGGCGGTGCCCGGCACGCGCGGCCTGCAGCACCGCATCGGCGGCCTGGAGAAGCAGGACGTCACCGGCGCGATCAGCTACGACCCGGCCAACCACGCGCGGATGACCGAGCTGCGGGCGGCGAAGGTCGCGGGCATCGACGTTCCCGACGTCGAGGTCGACCGTGAGGACGGCGCCGACGTGCTCGTCCTCGGGTGGGGCTCCAGCGAGGGCGCGGTGCGCGCCGGGGTGCGGCGCGTGCGCACCGGCGGGCGCAAGGTGGACCGCGCCCACCTGCACCACCTCAACCCGCTCCCGGCCAACCTCGGAGACGTGCTGCGCTCCTACCGGCGTGTGCTGCTGCCCGAGATGAACAGCGGGCAGCTCGCGCGCGTGCTGCGCTCGGAGTACCTCGTCGACGTGCGCAGCCACACGCGCGTCGAGGGGCGCCCGCTGTTCGCCGCCGAGATCGAGCAGGCGATCCTGGAGGTGCTCGACCCTTGAGCGCGACGCTCCCCCTCAAGAAGGCCGACTTCCAGTCCGACCAGGAGACGCGCTGGTGCCCGGGCTGCGGCGACTACTCGATCCTCGCCTCGATCCAGGGCTTCATGCCCGAGCTGGGCATCGCGCCGGAGAAGATGGTCTTCGTCACCGGCATCGGCTGCGCCGGGCGCTTTGCCTACTACATGAACACGTACGGCATGCACGCGATCCACGGGCGTGCGCCGACGATCGCCACCGGCCTGGCCGCCTCGCGCGACGACCTCTCGGTGTGGATCGTCTCCGGCGACGGCGACGCGCTGTCGATCGGGGCCAACCACCTCGTGCACGCGCTGCGGCGCAACGTGCCGGTGAAGATCCTGCTCTTCAACAACCGCATCTACGGGCTGACCAAGGGCCAGGCATCGCCGACCAGCGAGTTCGGCAAGGTCACGAAGTCCACGCCCACCGGGTCGATCGACCCGCCGCTCGACGCGCTCTCGCTGGCACTGGGCGCCGGGGCGACCTTCGTCGCGCGCGCGGTGGACCGCGACAAGCAGGGCCTGGTCGAAGTGCTGCGCGCGGCCGCCGAGCACCGCGGCGCGGCGTTCGTCGAGGTGCTCCAGGACTGCCCGGTGTTCAACGACGGCGCGTTCGACCACCTCACCGAGAAGGACCCGGCCGCGGTCAACCGCATCTGCCTCATCGACGGCGCGCCGATCCGCTTCGGCATCGACCACGAGATGGGCGTCATCCGCGACGACGACGGCACGCTCGGCGTCGCGCGCGTCGACGAGGTCGGCGCCGACCGCCTCGTCGTCCACGACGCCTCGTGCGAGGACCCGTCGGTCGCCTTCGCGCTCGCGCGCCTCGGCGTCCTCGGCGCCGGCCCGCTGCCGCTCGGCGTCCTGCGCGCCGTCGACGCCCCGCCGTGGGGCGAGGGGCTCGTCGCCAAGCTGCGCGCCAACCGCGAGGGCATGGGCGAGGACGACCTCGACGCCCTGCTCCACGCCGGCGACACCTGGACGATCTCCTGACGGCCCTCGTCGCCGCTGCCGGCGTCCTCGGCCCCTCGCGTGCGGAGCACGCCACGGGGCCTGCGTCCTTGGCAGCGACGACGATGGCTCGTCAGGCCGTCTGCTCGGGCCCGCTCGGCGCAGCCAGCATCTCCTCCGTCGGCAGCTCGTCGGCCGGCTGGGGAGCTCCCGCCACGAGCTCGGCGGCGCGCATGACGTCGACCGCGGTCGAGCGGACCTGGCTGATGATCTCGGTCAGGGCGAGGTCGGGCTCGCGCTCGAAGACCTCGCGCGCGTGGGCGGCGGCGGCGCGCGCCTGGTTGCGCGCCTCGGTGGCGCGGACCGGGTCGTCGTAGGCGGCGGCGAGCGTCCACACCGCCTGGGCGAGCTCGCGGACCGCCTCGGGCAGGCCCTCGGGCGCCGGCAGCCGGCTGCGCGAGTAACGCAGCGCATGGCGCGCGAGCACGCGCGTGTTGCGCACGGCGAAGTCGACGTGGGGCAGCGAGCGGGCGTGGCGCTCGAGCACGCTGCGCACTCCGCGCCGCGGCGGAGCGAAGCGCACCATCTCGCGCGCGGTGCCCAGCGCCTCGTCCAGCGCGGCCATGTCGCCGTCGATGCCGCGCGCTCCGCGCAGCGCGTCGTCGGCCTTCGCCGGATCGGCCTCGGCCAGCGCGTCGGCGATCTCCTCGAGCGTCTCGCCCAGGTCGGCGAACACCGTCTGCGCCGCGCGGCCGACGAGCAGCGCCGGATCGGGCGGGAACAGCACGCGCCCGACGACGATGGCCACGCCGCCGCCGATGAGCGCCTCGAAGAAGCGGTCCGGCGACCAGCCCGAGGTTGGCGGCAGCGAGGCGAGGATGAGCGCCGAGACCGCCGCCTCGCTGATGAGCAGCTCGCCGCCGCCGAGCACGACGGCGGTGCCCATCGCCAGCACGATCATCAGCCCGATCTGCAGCGGCCCTGTGCCGATGGCATGGACGATGAGGTCGGCCACGGTGAGGCCGACGACGACGCCGCCCACGAGCTCGAACGCCCGCCGGCCGCGCTGCTGGTAGCTGATGCCGAGGCAGACCACCGCCGCGATCGATGCGAACACCGGCTTGTTGTCGTCGAGCGGCAGCGCGAGCGCGATGTAGTACGCGGCCACCGCGGCGGCAGCGGTCTGCGCGATCGGCAGCAGGCGCGGCCGCAGGCGGCGGATCGCCAGCGCCGGCTGCGCGCGCGTCAGAGCTGACGCGCGCGCACTGCGGTCCCGTAGGCGCAGATCTCCGTCCACGTCGTCCCGAGCTCGGAGGTGTCGAAGCGAAAGGCGATGACGGCGTTGGCGCCCTTCGCCTCGGCTTCCTCGACCAACCGCTCCTGCGCGTGCGTGCGACCCTCGGCCAGCATCTTCGTCATGCCCTTGAGCTCGCCGCCGACGAGCGATTTCAGCGAGGCGCCGACCTGCGAGCCGACGTTGCGCGAGCGCACGGTGAGGCCGAAGACCTCGCCGAGGACCTCCTCGATCTCGTAGCCCGGGAGGTCGTTCATCGTGGTGATGATCATGGCTGGGAAGGTAGGGCCTTGTGCAACCGGACTGCAGTCCGCTATGATCCTCGCCTATAAGCGGACTACAGTCCGAATCCAAGCCCCCCGGAGAGAACATGAGCACCACGCTCCAGCAGGTCCCGACCGGCACCTACGGCATCGACCCGATCCACTCCACGATCGGCTTCGGCGTGAGGTACAACAAGCTGGCCACCTTCCGCAGCACCTTCGAGAAGGTCGATGGACAGCTCGCCGACGGCGTGCTGACCGGCTCGGCCGACGCGAGCTCGATCGTCATCGACGAGCCCAATTTCAAGGGCCACCTGATGACGGCCGACTTCTTCGACGTCGAGAACACCCCGACGATCACCTTCCGCTCGGGCGAGATCCGCCCCGCCGACGACGGCAGCGTGGAGGTCGACGGCGACCTGACCATCCGCGGCGTCACCAAGCCGGTGACCGCCACGGGCACCTACGCCGCCGGCTCCGACGCCTTCGGCAACGAGCGTGTCGCCTTCGAGCTCGAGACCACCGTCGACCGCCGCGAGTTCGGCCTCAAGTGGCAGAACCAGCTGCCCGACGGCAGCGACGCGCTGGCCTGGGACGTGACCATCTCGGCCGACCTGCAGCTCGTCAAGCAGGCCTAGCGAACCACTCGCGATGCGCATCCTGGGTCTCTCGGGCAGCCTCCGGCGCGACTCGCACAACACGAGCCTGCTCCGGGCGGCGGCCAACGCGCTGCCGTCCGGGGTCGAGCTCGAGCTGTACGACGGGCTGGACGAGCTCCCGCACTTCAACGCAGACCTCGACGTCGAGTGGGCGCCCGAACCGGTGCAACGGCTGCGCGAGGCGATCGCCGACGCCGACGGCGTCCTGATCGCCACGCCCGAGTACAACGGGTCGATCCCCGGCGTGCTGAAGAACGCCCTGGACTGGGCCTCGCGGCCCTTCCCCGACAACGCGCTGCGCGGGAAGCCCGTGGCAGTCGTGGGGGCGTCGACGGGCATGTTCGGCGCCGTGTGGGCCCAGGCCGAGGTGCGCAAGGTCCTCAAGACCATCGGGGCCGACGTGCTCGACGGCGAGCTGCCCGTCGCGCACGCCCACATCGCCTTCGGGGACGACGGCCTCCTGGCCGACGACGGGATGCGCAACGCGCTCGACGAGCTCGTCGCGCTGCTGACCGCCCGGGCAGGTGCCGCGGAGGTGGTGGCGACATAGAGTGACCTGTGTGGAGTCCGCACCCATCGAGCTGCCGATCGCTGCGGCCCCGCTGGAGCAGCGTGAGCGCGCCGATGCGCGGCGCAACCGCGAACGGATCCTGTGCGCGGTCGCGCGCCTGGTCGACGAGCGCGGCATCGAGGACGTCTCGATGGACGATGTCGCCGCCGAGGCGGGGGTCGGCAAGGGGACCCTGTACCGCCGCTTCGGCGACCGCTGGACGCTGCTGCGCGCGCTCATCGAGGAGCCCGAGCGCGACTTCCAGGACGCGGTGATCCGCGGCGAGCCGCCGCTGGGCCCGGGCGCGCCGGCACACGAGCGCCTCCTGGCCTTCGGCGCCGGCCTGCTGGAGCTGCTCGATCGCCACGCGCGCTTCATCCTCGCGGGCGACAAGGTCATCTCCGGCCGCTACCAGCACCCTGTCTACGCCTTCTACCGGATGCACGTAGCCCTCCTGCTGCGCCAGATCCTCGGCGCGGGCACGCAGACCGAGTACCTCGTCGACGCCCTCCTCGCGCCGCTGGCGCCCGAGCCCTTCCTCTACCAGCGCGAGGGCCTGGGCATGTCGCTGCAGGAGATGGTCGAGGGCTGGCAGGCATTGGCCGACGCGGTCATCGCGTCGGCCCCCGGCGGCTAGCTGCTGAGCGCCGGCTCGCCCTTGGCGAGCGGATCGCTCTCGGGCAGCGCGGCCTCGAGGCTGGCCGGGTCCCGCCCGGTGCCGGCGATGACCTCGTCGCGCGCCTGGCGCTCGTTCTTGGGCAGGAAGCCCGACTTCATGCCGAAGTAGACCGCCTGCGGGTGGTGGGCGACGATCGCGACCGTCGACTGCTCGGGCTCGACCGCGTAGCCGCCGCTCAGACGCAGGCCGATCGACTGCGCGTCGAGGAGCCGGAAGACCTTCTCGTGCTCGGACTGCTCCGGGCAGGCCGGGTAACCCCAGGAGTAGCGCCGGCCCTGCTCGCGCCCGATGCCCAGGCCGTCGCGCACCTGCGCATGCAGCCACTCGGCCAGGCCCTCGGCGGTCTGGACGCCCAGGCCGTGGACGAAGAGCTGCTCGGCGAACTCGCCGTCGGCCTCGAGCGCCGCCATGAGCTCGGTGACCTCGTCGCCGGCGGTGACGGCCTGCAGCGCGACGACGTCGAGCTCGCCGCTCTCCCGCGGACGGTAGAAGTCGGCCAGGCAGATGCGGTCGTGCTTGGGCTGGCGCGGGAAGACGAGCCGCTCGAGCACGGTGTCGCGGTCCTCGGGGTCCAGGACGACGACCTCGTTGCCCTCGCTGTAGCAGGGGAAGTAGCCGAGCTTCGTGCGCGGGTGCAGGTAGGTCGCCTCGCGCCACATGCGCTCCAGGCGCGGGCGGAAGTCCTCGTCGACGAGCTTGCGCCAGGCGTCGCCCTTCACGCCGCGCCCGCCCCAGTGCAGCTTGAAGAGCACGTGGGTGTCGAGGTGGTGGTAGACGGCGTCGATGTCGGGCTCGACCTCGCGCACGCCCCACCAGGGCGGCGACGGGATCGGCGTGTCGGTGCGCGCCGCCGAGCGAACCGACGCATCGCTGGTGTCGCCCAGCTCGGGCTCGGGGCCCTTCTCGCGCAGCCGCTTGGCCGCCTCACGCGTCTTGGCGACGAGCCCCGCGCGTGCCTCGCTGTCGATGAGCTGGTCCATCTTGGCCAGGCCCTCGAACGCGTCCTTGCAGTAGAAGAGCCCCGGCTCGTAGACCTCGTCGGAGTCGATCCCGCCCGGGTACAGCGCGCGCAGCGCGAAGTCGCGGTTGATCGCTGCGCCGCCGACGAGCACGGGGAAGTCCAGGCCCTCGCTGTGGAGCTCCTGGATGCACAGCGGCATCTGCTTGGAGGTCGAGACGAGCAGCGCGCTGAGGCCGATCGCGGTCGCGCCGTGCTCCTTGGCCGCCTCGATGATCGTCCCGATCGGCACCTGCTTGCCGAGGTCGACCACCGTGTAGCCGTTGTTGGTGAGGATGGTGTTGACCAGCGACTTGCCGATGTCGTGCACGTCGCCGAAGACGGTGGCGATGACCACGGTGCCCTTCGTGTAGCCCTCGAGCTTGTCGAGGTACTTCTCAAGCTGGGCGACCGCGCGCTTCATGACCTCGGCGCTCTGCAGCACGAAGGGCAGGATCAGCTCACCCGCGCCGAACTTGTCGCCGACCTCCTTCATCGCCGGCAGCAGCACCTCGTTGAGGGTCGGGACCGCGCCGATCTTCTCGACGCAGCGGTCGATCCAGTCCTCGACACCCTCCTTCTTGCGGCGCAGGATGTGCCAGTGCAGGGCCTCTTCGGGCTCCATGTCGGCCGTCGGGTCGGCGGTGTCCTCGGCGGCCTGCTCGCCCTTGGCCTCGAAGTGGGCGATGAAGCGCTCCAGCGCGTCGTCGCGGCGGTCGAAGACGAGGTCGTCGGCCAGCTCACGCTCGACCTCGGTGATCTCCCCGTACGGCGTGATGTGGTTGGGGTTGACCATCGCCAGGTCGAGTCCGGCCTCGACGCAGTGGTGCAGGAAGACCGAGTTGAGCACCGCGCGCGCCGGCTGCGAGACGCCGAACGAGACGTTCGAGACGCCCAGCGACGTCTTGACCTGCGGCAGCTCGCGTTTGATCGCGCGGATGCCCTCGATCGTCGCGATCGCCGACGGCTTCCACTCGTCGTCGCCGGTCGTCAGCGTGAAGGTGAGCGCGTCGAAGATCAGCAGCTCGGGGTCGAGGCCGTGCTCGCCGCAGGCCAGCTCGGTGATGCGCCGGGCGATCTCGAGCTTGCGCTCGGCCGTCTTGGCCATGCCGACCTCGTCGATGGTCAGCGCGATCACGGCGGCGCCGTGCTCGATGGCCAGCGGCACGACCTTGTCGAGCTTGTCGCGGCCGGCCTCGAGGTTGATCGAGTTGACGATCGCGCGGCCGGGGATCTGCTCCAGCGCGGTGCGGATGACGTCGGGCTCGGTGGAGTCGACCTGGATCGGCGCGGGCTGGGAGAGCGAGACGCGCTTGACCACCTGGCGCATCTGCTCGTCCTCGTCCTGGCGCTCGGTGAGCGCGACGCAGACGTCGAGCACGTGGGCGCCGCCCTCGACCTGGTCCTCGGCGACCTGGGCGAGCCCGTCGTAGTCGTCGGCCAGCAGCAGCTCCTTGGCCTTGCGCGAGCCCTGCGAGTTGACACGCTCGCCGACCAGCGTGGGCCGGGGGTCCTGCACGAGGGGCGCAGCGGCGATCATCGAGCTCACGCGCGGCGATCGCGGCGCGGGGCGCTCGCCGATCGCGTGGCCGGCGCAGCGCTCGTGGATGGCCCGGATGTGCTCGGTCGTCGTGCCGCAGCAGCCGCCGACGATGGTCACGCCGAAGCGCTCGACGAACTCGCCGAGTACGTCGGCCAGCGGCTCGGGCTCCTCGGGGAAGATCGTCTCGCCGTTGGGGCCCTGCAGCGGCAGGCCGGCGTTCGGGATGCAGTGCACCGGCACCGGCGAGTGCTCGCCGAGGAAGCGGATGGCGTCGCGCATGTCCTCGGGGCCGGTGGAGCAGTTGAGGCCGATCGCGTCGACCTTGAGGGCCTCGAGGGTCGTGAGCACCGCGTCGATGTCGGTGCCGAGCAGCATCTTGCCGCCGTTGGGCAGCAGCGAGACGCTCGTCTGCAGCGGCACCGAGCGGCCGAGGGCCTTGAACGCCTCGCGGGCGCCGAAGACGGCGGCCTTGACCTCGAGGATGTCCTGCGCGGTCTCGATGATGAGCAGGTCGGCGCCGCCCTGGACCAGGCCGCGCGCCTGCTCCTCGAAGACGGCGACGAGCTCGCGGAAGGTGATCTTCCCAAGCGTCGGGTCGTCGGACGCGGGGAGGTGGCCGGTCGGGCCGATCGAGCCGGCGACGAAGTGCCCCTCGCCGACCGCCGCGCGCGCGATCTCGGCCGAGCGCCGGTTGATCTCCAGGGTGTGCTCGCCGAGGCCCCACTCGTCGAGCTTGAGGCGCGAGGCCTGGAAGCTGTCGGTCTGCACGACCTCGGCGCCGGCGTCGATCATCGACTCGTGCAGCGCCTGGATGACGTCGGGACGCTGCAGCACGAGCGCCTCGTGGCACTTGCCCTGGAGTCCGCCGTAGTCGGCCTGGGTCAGGTCGTACTGCTCGAGCGTCGCCCCCATCGAGCCGTCGAAGACGACGACGCGTTCGCGCAGGGCGGCCAGGTAATCGCGCATCGCGGAAGCGTAGCAGAACCTTGACACAAGTGTGTCAATGTTCGGGCTCCTGAGAGGCGGGGGACTGGACGAGCGGCACGACGCGCTCGCGGAACGCCTCGAGCTGGCGCAGCGGGTCGGCCAGCGGCCACACGAAGACGCGCTCGGCGCCCGCCTGCGCGTAGGCGCTTATGCGCTCGGCGCACTCCTGCGGCGATCCGATCGGCAGCGCGAGAGCGCGCAGCGCCTCTGCCGGCCGGTTCAACATCGGGGCCAGCACGTCGGCGAGCATGTGCTCGGCCTCGCGACGGCGATCCGTCACGCAGAGCCACATGGTCGCGACCGCGTTGGGCAGTTGCCGTGGCAGGGCCGCGCGCGCCGCGCTGAAGGCCTCGGGCGTGGTGTTGTAGCCCGACGCCAGCCAGCCGTCTCCCAGCGCGGCCACGCGTCGGAGCCCCGCGGGCGAGCCCCAGCTCGCGATCCAGATCGGCGGCCGGCCCGGGGCGACCTCCTCGTCGAGCAGCGAGCGCATGGCGGCCACCGCTTCGTCGAAGCGCTTCCACCGCTGCTCGAACTCGATGCCGGCCGCGGCGTAGTCGCGCCGCGAGGAGCCGGGCCCGACGCCGGCGACGAGCCGGCCGCCCGACAGCCGGTCCAGCGCGGCGAGCATCTTGGCGGTGGCGACCGGCCCGCGGATGACCGGCAGCGCGACGGTCGTGGCCAGCGTCATGTCGGCCGATGCCTCGAGCGCCGCGGCCAGCGCGGTCGGGCCGTCGAGCCACGGGCGCTGGAAGAACAGGTGGTCGTTGGCGCACAGGAACCGGTACCCGAGCGCCGCGGCCCGCCGCGTGTAGTCGCAGACCTCGGCCAGCGACCAGGTCGCGCGCTCGAAGGCGATGAGCGGGAGGTGGGCGCCGTATTGCATGCGGCTAGCGGCGCACCGGCGGCGGCTCGCGCGAGCGCGAGAACTGAGCCGCCGCCGCGGCGCGCCCCGCCTTCCCCGACACGCGCAGCTTGGCGTAGATGTTCGACAGGTGGCGCTCGACGGTCCTCACGCTGAGGTGCAGACGGGCTGCGATTTTCTCGTTGCTCAGGCCATCGGCCACCAGCGCCAGGACGTCGCGCTCGCGCGCGCTCAGCTCGGGCAGCTCGTCACGCTGTGGGGCCCGGTCGGAGCCGAGGAAGGCCTCGAGCTCTGCGCGGAAGCGCTCCCAGGCGGGTTCGTCGGCGAGCAGGATGTGGTTGGGGCTGTCGAGCGGGACGAACCGGGCGTCCGGGATGAGGGTGGCGAGCATGCGGCCCTCGGAGAAGGGCGCGAGCGCGTCGTGGCGGCCGTGGAGGACGAGCGTCGGCGCCGCGACCGCGACCGCCTCGGCGGTCACCTCGTCGTGATTGCGCGCGTCTCGGATGCGCACGGCCGTCTCCGGGTCGGTCGTGACGCGCTGCAGGTCGTCGAACCACTCCATCTGCTCGGCCGTCGCGCCGGGGATGAACAGGGTGGTGAACAGGCGCCGGAACGCCGGCTCGTTCTGGGCCCAGCCCATGCGGATGAGCGAGATCATGAGCTGCGCCTGCTCGCGCGCCGACGGGGACGGATCGCGCATGAGCCGGCCGCGCGCGTAGGTGGCGAAGAGGACCAGCCTGCTCACGCGCTCGGGATGGCGCGCCGCGTAGGCGATCGCAACCGGACCGCTCTGCGACATGCCCAGCAGCGACACGCGCTCCAGCCCGACCGCGTCGATGACCGCCTGCAGATCGTCCACGCGGGCGTCGAGCGACAGGTCCTCGGCGTCGCGATCCGAGAGCCCGCAGCCGCGCTCGTCGTATCGGACCAGCGTGTGGCGAGCGGACAGACCGACGAGCCAGTGCCTCCACACGGGGCTCTCCCAATCGAACTCCAGGTGCGTGAGCCACGTCGCCGTGCGCACGAGCGGAGGACCGGCGCCGTGCACCGCGTACGCGATGCGCACGCCGTCGGGGGCGGTGCAGAAGCGAACCTCCTGGGTCACACCGCGCTCACTATCTCCCGTCCGGCGCGTCGTGTCGACCTACGTCCCGCGCAGCGGGTCACCGCGCCCGGCGACCCGCGTCGCGCGGCGCGCACCCGGGTACCCGAACCCGCATGAAGGCCGCCAGACTCCACGCCTACGACCAGCCGCTGGCGCTCGACGAGCTCGACGAGCCGCGCGCCACCGGGCCGCTCGACGTCGTCGTGCGCATCGGTGCCGCCGGGCTGTGCCGGACCGACCTGCACATCCAGGAGGGCCAGTGGGCCGAGAAGTCGGGCGTCGCGCTGCCCTACACGCTCGGCCACGAGAACGCCGGCTGGGTGCACGAGGTCGGCTCGGCCGTCTCGAACGTCGAGGTGGGCGACACCGTGATCGTCCATCCGTACATCAGCTGCGGCCTTTGCCGCCCGTGCCGGCGCGGCGACGACATGCACTGCGTCAACGGCAGCTTCCCCGGCATCGACCGCGATGGCGGCTTCGCCGACCTCCTGCTCACTCACGCGCGGTCGGTCATCAAGCTCGACCCGAGGCTCGAGCCGAAGGACATCGCCGCCCTGGCCGACGCCGGCCTGACCGCCATCCACGCGGTCAAGAAGGCCGCTCCGATGCTCGGCGCCGGCACCCGCACGGTGGTCATCGGCGCCGGCGGGCTGGGTCACATCGGCATCCAGTGCCTCAAGGCGCTGACCCCCACCGAGATCATCGTCATCGACCCCTCGGACAAGGCGCTGGGCCTCGCCCGCGACGTGGGCGCCGACCAGGCCGTGAAGGTCGACGGCACGCAGGTCGACACCGTCAGGCAGCTCACCGACGGCCTCGGCGCCGAGGTGATCCTCGACTTCGTCGGCGAGAAGGGGGCCATCCAGGACGGCATCGCGATGGTCCAGGACGGCGGCTTCTACCACGTCATCGGCTACGGCGAGAACGTCGACATCCCGACGATCGACGTGATCTCGCGCGAGATCTCCTTCATCGGCAACCTCGTCGGCACCTACACCGACCTCGAGGACCTCATGACCCTGACCGCCGAGGGCAAGGTCCGCCTGCACACGAGCACCTATCCGCTCGAGGCGATCAACGACGCGATGGCCGATCTCGACCAGGGGCGCCTGCAGGGCCGCGGGATCCTCGTCCCCGCCGGCTGAGTCAGTCGCGGCGCTTCTCCTCGCGGCGGCCGTCGACGACGTCGCCGCTGGGCACGATGAGCACGGGGTAGGAGGCGTGCTGGGCGACGCCGTGCGAGACGCTGCCGAGCACGAGCGACTTCACGCCTGAGAGCCCGCGCGTGCCCATGACGATGAGGTCGGGGTGGTTGCGGTCGGCGGCGTCGACGATCGTGCGCCAGGAAGAGTCGACGGTCTCGATCGTCTCGGCCTGCGCCTGGAGGCCGAGGTCGCGCGCCTTCTTGGCGCCCTCCTCGGCCACCCGCATCGCCACGTCCTCCTCGCGCTCGATCTCGTCGTCGGGGATCGGCGCCGGCGCGGCGATCGCCGCGGCCCCCAGCAGAGCGGGCTCCCAGGCGAAGAGCACGGTCGCGCGCGCCCCGCTCCCGAACGTGCGCGCGGCGAAGGCGATCGCCTGGTCGGCCTGCTCGGAGCCGTCGTAGGCGATCAGCAGATGTGGTTCCCCGGGCATGCCGGAAAGCCTAGGGAACCCGCGCGATCCCACAACGCCCGCCCCCGATCACCCGATCGCCCGCACCGATCGCGGCGCGCGCCGCCTGGCAAGATGGCCGGTGATGACCTCTGCGACGCAACCGACGAACGGCGAGTCGCTGTGGCCGCGGCTCGCGGAGCTGGCGCTCGTGATCGAGGGGTGCGAGTACGAGCGCCTGCACGCGGTCCTCGCCCACGACTTCGAGCGCATCACCACGCATGTACGGCTTGCCGGCGCGGGCACCGACGGCCTGGGCGAGGACGTGTCGATCTTCCGCGAGGACGGCACCTCGCTGCACGAGACGCGGCCGTCCTTGCCCCTGGAAGGCGAGTGGACGCTCGCGGGGTTCTGCGACCATCTCGCGACTCTCGAGCTGTGGCCGCAGCCGCCGGAGTGGGAGGTGGCGCTTCGCTTTCGCAACTGGGCGTTCGAGTCGGCCGCGCTGGACCTCGCCCTGCGGCAGGCCGGCCGCTCGCTGCACGACGTGCTGGGACTCGAGCCGGGCCCGGTGCGCTTCGTCAACTCGCTGGGCCTCGGTGAGGAGCCTTCGATCGAGCCGGTCCGCAAACGGCTCGCCCGATCGCCGAGCGTCCGCTTCAAGCTTGACGCGGCGGCGACGTGGGCACCGGCGCTCGTGGACGAGGTCGCGGCGACGGGCGCCGTCGACACGATCGACTTCAAGGGCCAGTACGGCTTCGAGGTCGAGGACCGGGAGGCGCTGGTCGCGTTGTACGACCACGTGCTCGCCGCGTTCCCGGACGCATACCTGGAGGACCCGCACGACCTGCCCGAGATCGCGCAGCGGCTCGGCGATCACCTCGAGCGCGTGTCCTACGACTCGCCGATACGCAGTGCCCAGGACATCGACGCGACGCCGTTGCCGGCGCGCGTGGTGAACGTCAAGCCGTCGCGCATCGGCAGTCTGCGCGCGCTGTGCGAGGTCTACGCTCGCTGCGCGCGCGAGCGGCGCCCGATGTACGGCGGTGGCATGGGCGAGCTCGGCGTGGGCCGCGGGCAGATCGAGCTGCTCGCCGCGCTGTTCCACGCCGACGCCCCCAACGACGTGGCGCCGAGCGCCTACAACGAAGACGATCCCGTCGACGGGCTGCCCGCCAGCCCGCTGGCCGCGCGTCCCGACGTGACCGGCTTTCGATGGGCGGCTTCCGCGGACGGCGGCCGATGAGTCCCGCGGGCTGACGTTGGAGACTCGACGATCCTGATCTCACAGAGGAGATGTGCGCCGGCGTCGCACCGGTGGAGCGCCGAAGGTGCGCAGCACGTGCTCGAGCGTGGAGGCGAGCAGTTCGTGCGTGGCGTCGCGGGTGGCCTCGCCGCGTAGCCAGCGTCGCGTGGCGGCGCGGTTGAGGGCGGTCCAGCACTCGAGCGCGTAGCGAAGCCGCGGCGTGTCCTCGGCGATGTCGGCGTGGTGAGCGGCGAGTATCGCGACGGCGCGGCGCACCAGCTCGGCGACGACGCGCCTGACGTCGGGGTCGGCGATGTCCTCGCCGCGCGCGATGGTGGCCAGCCAGATCGTGCGGTTGGCCTGAGTCCAGTCGAGCCAGCGCGAGACGGTATCGCCCACGCGCGCCCGGGCGCTGCGGCCCGCGGGGGGCGGGAGCTGTTCCTCGCGCTGGGCGCCGAGGCGCTCGAGCAGCGCGACGTAGACCTCGTTTCGCCCGCCGAAGTAGTGGTGCACGAGCCCGCGGGTGACGCCGGCGGCGCCGGCGATGTCCTCGATCGAGACCTCGTCGTAGGCGCGCTCGGCGAACAGCGGATTGGCCGCGTCGAGGATCTGTTCGCGCCGCTCGGCGGGGTCGAGGCGGCGGTACGTCGGCGTCGTGCTCATAAGGCCAGTCTAAATGTTATTGGCGATCCGTCAAGAACTGTTGGCGCTTCGCCGATAAGCCTCGTGGACGCGCGCGTGTCGGGCCCCCGAGGCAGCGACAACGCCGCGCAGCACAGCATCACCAACGACCAAAGACAGAAGGAGAACAATGCGAAAGCGCATCATTCCGGTCGCCGCGATTGCGGCGGCTCTCGCAGTGCCCGCCGCCGCTTCGGCGTCGGTGGCACTCGATTCCACCGGCCACGGCTTCGTCGGCAAGGGCGACGTCCAGACCGTGCTCGGCTACAACAACGGCCAGATGCAGGGCGCCGCCGGCACCCTCGCGTTCGGGCTCTCGCAGCCGGTCAAGCAGGACGTGACGCAGACCGCAACGCAGGTCGGCGTGCAGTCCGGCACGCAGGCCATGTCGCAGGACGTTTCCTGCACCATCAACGGTCAGCGTCAGACGTTCCACCGAGACGGCGAGCGCAGCGGATCGCGCATCGGCTCCCGTGAGGGCAGCCGTGAGGGCAGCCGCACGGGCGCCAAGACCGGGACGATCTCATCGTCGGTTGCGTACGACCAACGGCAGCGCAACCAGGTCACCGGATTCAACCTGACCGGCGTCAAGGGCGATCCGACCACCGATCTCGGTCCCCTCGTGTGGGACGACGAGGCGTACAAGTTCGGCACCTACTCGTTCACCGACGGCTTCGCGTTCGGTGCCACGACGTGGGGCGACTGGGACGCGGCTCCGGGTGAGAACCCCGCCGACTGCCTCAACCCCGGCAACAACGGGTTCGTGGTCAACGACCTCTCGAACGTGACCACCGCGGGTGGCATCACCGAGGATGCCACCGAGGACGGCGCCACCACCGAGCACCTCGCCACGTACGGCGGCGTGGAGAACAACGGTCCGGCCAGCCTGCTTGTGAACAGCAAGCTGCTCGCCACGCTCAGCTAGAAGCACGGAAGACAACGGGCGGGCCGGCATGCGCTGGCCCGCCTCGTTGACTCGAGGCCTACTTGATGAACAGCATCTCCGAGTACTTCGGCAGCGGCCAGAGGTCGTCGGCGACGATGCGCTCGAGCCTGTCCGCGACCGCGCGCGCGGCCTCCATCGCGGGGATGACCGTGTCGCGCATGTACTTCGCGAGCTCCAGGCCCTCCTCGGCCGGGTGCCCGGTGTTGGCCTTCTCCAGCGCGAGGATCGCGTCGTAGAAGTCGCCGACGAGGCCCTCGGTCTCGGTGATGAGGGCCTCCTGGCCGGCCGCCTTGAGCTCGTTGAGGTGCCGGATCGACGCGGGCAGGAGCATCGTGCGGGCGATCGAGGCCGCGGTCTCAGCCTCGATGTTGGCGTTCGTCGAGTACTGCTCGACGAAGACCTCGAAGCGCGACTCGAGCTCGCGCTCGGTGAGCACCTTGTAGTGCTCCATCGTCTCGATGGTCTGGTGCTCGACCAGCCACGGCAGCGCGTCGGGCGTCGTGCGCAGGTTGGCCAGCCCGCGCTCCTCGGCCTCCTCGTGCCAGGCATCGGAGTAGTTGTCGCCGTCGAAGCAGACCTGCTTGTTGGCGGCGTAGGACTCGCGGACGATCTCGACGACGGCCTCGTCGACGCCGGTGCCCGCCTTGATGCGCTCGTCGAGCTTGTCGGCGAGCTGGTCGATGGCCTCGGCGACGATGGTGTTCAGCACCGTGTTGGGCAGCGCGAGCGACATGCTCGACCCCAGCGCGCGGAACTCGAACTTGTTGCCGGTGAACGCGAACGGGGAGGTCCGGTTGCGGTCGCCGCCGTGCTTGGGCAGTGGCGGCAGCACCGGGGTGCCCAGGCCGAGGAACGAGCCCGGCGTCGCCGGGTCGCCCTCGCCGGCCTCGATCGTCTCGAGCACCTTGCGCAGCTCGGCGCCGAGGAAGATCGAGATGATCGCCGGCGGCGCCTCGTTGGCCCCGAGACGGTGGTCCTGCCCGATGGACGCCACGCTCGCGCGCAGCAAGGCCTGGTGCTTGTTGACGGCCTGGATGACCGCCGCGCAGAAGAACAGGAACGAGATGTTCTCGTGCGGCGTATCGCCCGGATCGAGCAGGTTCAGGCCGGTGTCCGTGCCCATCGACCAGTTGTTGTGCTTGCCCGAGCCGTTGACCCCGGCGAACGGCTTCTCGTGCAGCAGGCAGACGAGCCCGTAGCGCCGGGCCACGTTCTGCATGATCTGCATCGTCAGCTGCTGGTGGTCGGAGCCGACGTTGGAGTTCTCGAAGATCGGCGCCACCTCGTACTGGTTGGGCGCGACCTCGTTGTGGCGCGTCTTGACCGGCACGCTCAGGCGCGCGAGCTCGCGCTCGGTCTCGAGCATGCAGGCCAGGATGCGCTCGGGGATCGACCCGAAGTAGTGGTCGTCGAGCTCGTGGCCCTTCGGCGGCTTGGCCCCGTAGAGCGTGCGGCCGGTGGTGTACAGGTCGGGGCGCTCGAAGTAGTACTGCTCGTCGATGAGGAAGTACTCCTGCTCGGGTCCGACCGTGGTGAACACGCGCGCGGCGGTGTCGTCGCCGAGGCTGCGCAGCGCCTTGATCGCCGAGCCGGACAGCGCGTCCATCGAGCGCAGAAGCGGGATCTTGTGGTCCAGCGCCTCACCGGTCCACGACGCGAATGCGGTGGGGATGCACAGCAGCGTCCCATTGGGGTTCTCGATGACGAAGGCCGGCGACGTCGGGTCCCACGCGGTGTAGCCGCGCGCCTCGAACGTCGCGCGCACGCCGCCGGTCGGGAACGAGGACGCGTCGGGCTCGCCCTGGATGAGCTCCTTGCCGGAGAAGCCGGAGATCGCCGTGCCGTCGCCGGCCGGCTCGTAGAAGGAGTCGTGCTTCTCGGCGGTGGAGTTCGTCAGCGGCTGGAACCAGTGCGTGTAGTGCGTGGCGCCCTTCTCCATCGCCCACTCGCGCATCTCCTTGGCGACGGCGTCGGCGAGGTCGGGGTTGAGGGCCTCGCCGCGGGCAAGGGTCGCCTCGAGCTGCTTGAACACGTCCTTCGGCAGCCGGCTCCTCTGGACGGCGAGGCTGAAGACGTTGTCGCCGAACGGGTAGCTGCCCGGCTCGGTGAGGTCGGGCGCGCCGAGCGCGGCGCCGTTGGCGCTCCACTGCGCCGCGGTGACGTTCTGCTGCCGAGTGCGTGCCATGGGCCTGTCGGGTCCTCCTGAAGTTCGAGAGAGCGCGTACGTACTCAGGATGAGCGTAGGCGCGTGGCGGCCCCGTGACCTTATCCACGCGTCGAAGAATCGGCGCGCCACGTTCGCCCATTGGGTGACCGAACGCGGGACCCGCCGGAGCCGGCCACATGGCCGACTCCGCCACTCGCGCATGGACGGCCCGACCAGCGGCCCTCGACCGGGTGGCCAAACGGCTACCCCGATCTTTCGACACCGGGCGAAAGACGGTCTGGCGGGTGCACCGCAGACTCAGGGACGCACTCGACCCAGGAGGATCCATGCGACGTACCTCAATCGCCCGCGGCCTCGTGCTCGGCACCGTGGCAGCGCTGCTGGTGCCGGCCGCGGCGATGGCCGACACGTTCGACAGCTCGAGCCTGCCCGACTCCGTCGGCATCAACTCGCTCTGGGTGGTCGTGGCCGCGTGTCTGGTCATGTTCATGCAGGCGGGCTTCGCCTTCCTGGAGATCGGGTTCTCGCGCGGCAAGAACGCCGGCACCGTCGTCGCGAAGATCCTCACGAACTTCTCGATCGCGGCGGTGATGTACTGGGCCGTCGGCTTCGCCTTCGCCTTCGGCGGCAGCCTCGGGCACGTCATCGGCGACACCGGCTTCTTCCTGCGGGACTTCGGCGATCCGCAGAAGGCGTTCCCGATCATGGGCCTCTCGGACGCCACCATCGAGGCCAAGTGGTGGTTCCAGTTCGTGTTCTGCGCCGTGTCGCTGGCCATCGTGTGGGGCACGACGCTCGAGCGCATCAAGTTCGGCGTCTACATCCTGTACTCGATCATCTTCGCCGCGCTGATCTTCCCGATCGCTTCGGGCTGGGTCTACGGTGGCGGCTGGCTGCAGGTCAACGTCGGCATGCAGGACTTCGCCGGCTCGACCGCGGTCCACCTCATCGGAGCCACGGGCGCGCTCGCCGCGGTGCTGCTGCTCGGCGCCCGCAAGGGCAAGTACGGGCCTGATGGCAAGCCGCGGGCGATCCCGGGCCACAACATGCCGCTGTTCGGCCTCGGCGTCCTCATCCTGTGGCTGGGGTGGTTCGGGTTCAACCCGGGCTCGACGCTCAATGCGCTCGACGGCCGCTTCACCGAGGTGCTGCTCGTCACGCAGATGGCGGCCGCGGCCGGCGTCCTGGGCGCCATCGCGACCAACTACTGGAAGACGAAGACGATCGACATCGGCATGGCGGGCAACGGCGCGATCGCCGCGCTCGTCGCCATCACCGCTCCGTCGGGCTATGTGGAGCCGTGGGCCGCGGTCATCATCGGTGCGGTCGCCGGCGTGATCGTCGTGTTCGGCGTCTACGCGATCGACAAGGTCCTCGACGACCCCGTCGGCGCGCTGTCGGCCCACGGCCTGGCCGGCATCTGGGGCACGCTCGCCTGCGGCATCTTCACCGATCCCAAGCTGGCCGCGTACAACGCGGTCGGCAAGGGGGGCCTGGTCTACAACGGCTCCTTCGAGCAGCTCGGCCGCCAGGCGCTCGGCGTGGTGACCGTGTTCGCGTTCGTCTTCGCCGTCAGCTACGCGACGTTCTGGGTCATCAAGAGGACCTACGGCCTGCGCGTGACCGAGGAGGAAGAGGACGCGGGCCTGGACATCTCCGAGCACGGGATGTACGGCTATCCGGAGCAGTTCATCCCGACTCCGGAGCTCGTCGGCTACGGTGCGGCTCCGACCGCACCGGTGCCCTCGCCGGTTGCGTCCAACCCGGTGTCGACCCAGGAGGTGACGGCGTGAAGAAGGTAGAGGCCTACATCCGCCACGAGGCATTCGAACCGATCCGCATGGAGCTCCTGAGCCTGGGCTTCCCGTCGCTGAGCATCAGCGAGGTCAAGGGCTCCGGGCGCCAGAAGGGGATCACCGAGCGCTACCGCGGGGCGGAGTTGACCAACTACCTGCGGCCCAAGGTCAAGCTCGAGTGCGTGGTCGCCGACCGCGACGTGCAGACCATCGTGGACACCGTCCTCAAGCACGCCCGCACGGGTGCGGTGGGCGACGGCAAGGTGTTCGTCCTCCCGGTCGAGGAGAGCTACCGGGTCCGCACCGGTGAGGCGGGCGAGGAGGTCCTCCAGGCTCACCCCGACCCCGCCGCCGCCACGACCTGAGGGGCCGATGACGCTCATGCCCGAGGCGGCGGGATCCGATCACGAACCCGTCGCCCCGCGCGGCGGGGGGATCGTCGAACGGCTGCGCGCCGTGCACCTGGAGATGGTCGACGCCGTCCTCGGCGGCGACGGCCTGGACCGGGTCGCGGCGCTCGCCGCGGCCGCGGCGCAGGCGCCCGTGGCCGTGGTGATCCCGCGGCTGGGCGCCTTCGCCGCATCGCCGCCGGCGTCGGAGCCCGAGGCCGGCACGCTGCGTCGCTACGTCGCCGATCGCGTCAAGGACCGCCCCGCCCAGGTGCCGCCCTTGGTGGCGGCCGAGGTGCCGATCATGTCGGGCGAGGACGTCGTCGGCGCGGTGCTGATGCTCACCGGGCCGGGCACGCCGAACCCCGAGGCCGGCGAGTTCCTGCACCTCGCGGCGGTCGCCTCGCTGACCGAGGTCGCCGTCGAGGAGGCCAAGGAGGAGGTCGAGCAGAACCTGCGCGGCTCTTTCCTCGAGGACCTGCGCTCGCGGCCCGACCTCGAGCCGCGCGACATCGTGCGGCGGGCGGGGCGGCTGGGTTGCGACCTGTCGCGCGGCGCGGTGGTGCTGTGCGCCGAGCTGACGAGCGATCGCCCGCGCCACGTGGTGGCGACGATCGCCGAGGACCATCCCGGCGCGCTGGCCCAGCACATGGACGGCCGCGTCTACGCGCTGCTGCCCGCGGTCGGCGGCGACGACGCACCTGAGCGCACGCTCGAGCGCGCGCGACGGCTGGCCGAGCGCCTGCGCCAGCACGGGACCGTCGGGCTGTCGTCGTTCTACGCCGATCCGGCGGAGTTCAGCCGCGCGATCCAGGAGGCCGAGCTCGTCCTCGATGTCCTGCGCCAGTCCGACGCGCCGATTGCCGAGGACATCGGTACCGGCACGTACCGACTCCTGTTCCGCGTCCTGGCCTCGCATCCCGAGGAGGTCCGGTCGTTCTACGAGGACACGGTCGCCCCGATCGTCCGCTACGACGACCAGTACCGCACCGACCTCGTGGGCACGCTCGAGTCCTACCTCGAGCAGAACTGCAACATGAACGCGACGGCGGCGGCGATCTACGCCCATCGCCACACCGTCGCCTACCGTTTGGAGCGCGTGAAGGAGCTCACGGGCCTGGACCCGATGCTCTCCGAGGACCGCGAGCGCCTGGGCCTCGGGCTGAAGGCCTACCGGATCATCGCGCCGCGCCTGCCGAAGTAGCTGCTCGAGCAGCCACCTCGGCGGGCGCGGGGGGTTACGAGGCCGGCGGGATGAGCACCCGGTTGATCACGTGGATCGTGCCGTTGCTCGCGGCGACGTCGGTCTTGACCACGCGGGTGGTCTTGTTGAGGTAGACGCGGCCGTTGCGGACGGCGATCTTGACCCTGGGGCCGGCGAGCGTCTTGGCGGACTTCAGCGTGACCACCTTCGAGGCCTTCACGTTGCCGGCGATGACGTGGTACAGCAGCACGCGCTTCAACGCGGCCTTGTCGGCGAGAAGCTTGGCGAGCGTCGCCTTGGGGACCTTCTTGAAGGCGGCGTCGGTGGGGGCGAAGACGGTGAGCTTGGTCTTGCCGGACAGCGCGCCGGCGAGGCCCGCGCGCTTGACGAGCGACACGAGCGTCTTGAAGTCGCCGGCGGCGACCGCGGTCTGGACGAGATCGCGGTCGGGCTTGGAGCCCTGCGCGGGGGCGGCCGATTCGGTGCCCGCCAGGGCGAAGCCGGCGGGCACGAGCAGCGCGGCGATGACGAGCGAGATCACCAGCGTGGCGCGCAGCGGCCGGTGGGACGGGAACGGCTTGCTCATGGGTGCTGCAGCTCCTTTGTACAGAGTTTGTATAAAGAACGTACAGGTACGAACGCCCGGCTGTCAAGAATCTGTAGAGGGTTTGTAAGATGACCGCGTGGCGGGAGACGGCGGGCACCTGCGGATCGGCGAGCTCAGCCGGCGATCCGGCGTCAGCCCCGAGCTGCTGCGGGCGTGGGAGCGCCGCTACGGGCTGCTTCGTCCCGAGCGCTCGGACGGCGGCTTCCGCCTCTACACCGCGCGGGACGAGCGGCGCGTGTCGGCCATGCGCGCCCACCTCGACCGCGGGCTGTCCGCAGCCGAGGCCGCCCGCCTCGCGCTCGCCGAGCCCGAGGCCGCGGCCTGGGTGGCGCCGCCCCAGGCGGGCGCCACCGCCCTCGAACGGGGGGCGGGCGAGCTGAGCGCGGCGCTCGACGAGCTCGACGAGACGCGCGCGCACGCGGCGCTCGACGGCATCCTCGCGGCGCTGTCGCTCCAGGCCGTCCTCGGCGAGGTCGTGCTGCCCTACCTGCACGACCTCGGCGAGCGCTGGGAGCGCGGCGAGGTGTCCGTGGGCCAGGAGCACTTCGCCAGCAACGTCCTTCGCGGCCGGATGCTCGGCCTGGCGCGCGGCTGGGACGGCGGCGCTGGGCCGCGCGCGCTGCTGGCCTGCCCGCCAGGCGAGCTGCACGACCTCGGCCTCATCGCCTTCGGCCTGGCCCTGCGCGAGCGCGGCTGGCGGATCACCTACCTCGGGCCGAACACGCCGCTGCCGACCGTCGGCGAGACGGCGCAGACGCTCCGGCCCGCTGCCGTCGTCCTGGCGGCGACCACTGCCGCACGGATCGACGGCGACCGCGCGGCGCTGCGGGACCTCACCGCCGGCGCGCCGGTCTGGCTGGCGGGTCCCGGCGCGACGCAGGCGGCGGCTGAGGACGCCGGCGCGCGACTGCTGGACGGCGACCCGGTGGCGGCCGCCGAGCGCGTCGCGGCGTCGCTCAGAACGGCTTGAGGACCATCAGCAGCGCGACGACCACGACGGTCAGCGCGAGAAAGGCCACGACACGGGCGATCCAGGCGGCGAGCGCGCTGCGCTGCGGGGTCTGACCGGGCTCGATGTGGCGCGCGCCGATGGCGGCCGTGCCCGGTGCAGCGTCGGCGGGAGGGCCGGTCCCCGTGCGGCGGGGCCGGCGGGCGCCGAGGACGCGGACGGTCTCGCCCGGGCTGCCCTCGACCGTCTCGGGGCGCTCGAGGGTCGCGATCTCGGTGGCGGCGTCGGGTGAAGCCTCGGCGTCGGCTCCGTTCGAGCGCTCGGCGCCCTCGATCGCGGGACCGGCCGGCTCCCCGCCC
>Ga0081540_1000551_pt1 | contig 36299 bp, 39 predicted proteins | sample TabmetS2T1R1_FD_71024 | JGI IMG/M metagenome (GOLD analysis project Ga0081540, IMG submission 71024) | Tabebuia heterophylla rhizosphere microbial communities from the University of Puerto Rico - S2T1R1 | ecosystem: Host-associated > Plants > Roots > Rhizosphere ...
TCTCAGCTGGCCCCGGCCTAAGCGACAGCATTCAGCCGGCTCGCCTCATTGATGAGGCGACCGTCACGTGCCAACGTGAGTTCGGTCGATGCGTCAGCAGTACTCACGGCACGTACCTGAACGGATGTCGAAACGCGTCGCCGGCGTTCTCCCCTGGCACGGGGAACACGAGCAGGCATGACGTCCGGCTGTCAGCTAGGACGATCTGCGTGTCGTCCGTGTCTCGGTCCCACTCGAGTGAGACCGTGTAACCAGCGTCTTGGCGTGTGTCGAGTTCCACAAACACTTGGGTCCCTTCTGCTCCGGTTCTCGCCGCTGCGAGTGGTGGGAGACGGCGCATGACGGCGCCAAGAATGCGCCTGCTGGCTCGGGATCGCGCCTGTGTTAGTCCCTGGGTCCCCTCACGGGGATGGACCAGGGAGGGCACCCCGGCGGCGAGGTAGCGGCGTCCAGCGCATGTCGGCGCCGCCCGCCGCGTGCGCTGACTCGGCGCCGTTCTACGGCGATCTGCACGTCTAACGGCGCCTCCGTGTGGCCTGTCCGCGCCGATGCGATCGGGAGAACGGAAAGGTCAGCCCGGGAAGACCCCGGGGGCAGTCCGGGGAGCAAACCCTGGGTGTTCGACGGGCGCGACAGGCAGACGAGGCGACCAGGCTAGGTGCGGTCACCAAAGTCGAACCAAGGAGGACCCAAATGGCCGTCATGGCCGAAAAGTCCACGGAAAACGCCGCGATCCGTCCGTTCAAGATCGAGACCCCCGAAGCGGAGCTCGACGACCTCCGCGCACGCGTCGCCGCCACGCGCTGGCCCGAAAGGGAGGGCGTCGACGATGCCTCGCAGGGTGTGCAGCTCGAGACCATGCAGGCGCTCGCGCGCTACTGGCAGACGGAGTACGACTGGCGCAAGTGCGAGGCGAGGCTAAACGCCGCCCCGCAGTTCATCACCGAGATCGATGAGCTCGATATTCACTTCGTGCACGTTCGCTCGAGGCACGAGGACGCGTTGCCGCTCGTCGTCTGCCACGGATGGCCCGGCTCGTTCATCGAGCAAATGAAGATCGTCGATCTGCTCACCGATCCGACGGCGCATGGCGGGAGCGCGTCGGATGCCTTCCATGTCGTGATCCCGAACATGCCCGGCTACGGGTACTCGGGCAAGCCGGCCACGACGGGGTGGGACCCGGCTCGCATCGCGCGCGCCTGGGTGGTGCTGATGAAGCGCCTCGGCTACGAGCGGTTCGTGGCGGCGGGCGGCGACTGGGGCGGGATCCTCGTCGATTACATGGCCGGCGGCCGCGATGCCCCGTCGTCGCCTGAGCCGGTGCCGCCGGAGCTGCTGGGGATCCACACCAACTTCCCCGGTGTGTTTCCGCCAGACATCGACAAGGCGATCCAGACCGGCGGCGCGCAGCCATCCGATCTCTCAGTCGACGAAAGACACGCGATCGAGCAGCTCGGAGCCGCCTACAAGCACTCGGCGTACGCCGTTCAGCTGGGGACCCGCCCGCAGACGATGTACGGTCTCGATGACTCCCCCGTCGGCCTCGCGGCCTACCTGCTCGACCACGACCCGATCAGCTACGCGAAGCTGATCTCGCCCGCCTTCGTTGACGGAGTCGAGGGAGGGCTGACCAGAGACGACATCCTCGACAACATCACGCTGTTCTGGTTGACGAACACGGGGGTCTCGTCCTCGAAGCTGTACTGGGAGTACAGCGGAAGCTTCGCCGACGTCCGGAACGTCACCGTCCCGGTGGCCGTGAGCGTCTTCCCCGACGAGATCTTCCACGCCCCGCGCAGCTGGGCGGAGAAGGCCTACCCCAACCTCATCCACTACAACGAGGTCGACCGCGGCGGGCACTTCGCCGCGTGGGAGCAGCCGGAGCTGTACGCCTCCGAGCTGCGCGCTGGGCTCCGCTCGCTTCGCTAAGGCCAACGCGGCCCGACCGCACGCCGTCGCTCAGCGGCGCGACGAGTGACTCACCTCCCCGTCGCTGACGACGGCCGGCGTCGGCCGCCGGTGTCAACGAGGAGATCTCATGACCACCGACAAGACCGCGTACGAACGAGCCGGCGCTCGCATGGCAAGTCGACGCCCTCGTCGTCTACGAAGGCGATAAGCGTGTTCAGCCGGCCCTGAAACGACGAAACCGCCGATCTACTCGACGGTCCTCAGTGCCCCCGCAAGGAATCGAACCTTGAACCTTCGGATTAAGAGTCCGCTGCTCTGCCAGTTGAGCTACAGGGGCGGGACCGACAATGGTAGCGGCGAGCCGAGGCTCGCTGCCGGCTCGGGCTCGGGCTAGCCGCTGCTGCCCGAGGCGCTCGGCTGCTGGACGTTGACCTGGCTCTTGGCCAGGTCGATGTCGGACTTCAGCTGCTTGCGCTGGTCCTTCGGCGCGAGGTCGATCGCCTTCTGCTCGGCGAGCTCGCTCTTGCGCGTCTGGTTGGCCCCCGCGGCGAGCACGGCCAACTGCGCGTACAGGCCCGACGAGTCCGGGCGGTTGTCCATCACGATCTCCAATGCGCTGACCGCCTTGGGGTACTGCTTGAGCCCGCCCTGGCCGTAGGCCTGGACCATCAGGTTCGCCGTCGAGGCGTCGGGCTTGGACGGGTCGAGCGCCATGTACTTCGTCCATGCGCGGTCGGCCTGGCGCAGCTGATCGAGGCCCTTCGCGGTGTACGCCTGCTGAGTCGCGTTGTAGTTCTCGCCCGTGTTGGCCAGCTGGAAGCGGACCTTCGTCATGCCCAGCCACGAGGCCTCGTCGCTCGGGTTGGCCTGCAGGCGCTGGTTGTAGGTGTCGATGCGCTGCTGGGCGACCTTGTCGACGCTCGAGCCGCCGCCACCGCCGCCGTTGCCGTTGATCGCGTCGAAGAGGCCGCCGCTCGTGTTGCCGCCGATGCCGAACAGCACGAGGCCGCCGCCCATGAGCACGGCGAGCGAGAGGTAGATGGCCTGGACGGTACGGCGGCGTCCGCGGCCGCGAAGGTCGAAAAGCATACGCCGCCTAGGATAGGGACAGGTCGTCGTCCAGGTCCCACCGCTCGTCGGCAGGGGCGCGGGCGGCCCGTCGCTCGAAGATCCGCGCCAGGATCACGCTGAGCTCGAAGAGCACCAGCAGCGGCGCCATCGCGACGAGCATGGTCACCGGATCGGGGGTCGGGGTCGCGACGGCGGCGACGATCGCGATCCCCAGGATCACGTAGCCGCGGTTCTTGGCCAGCTGCTTGGCGCTGACGATCCCCAGCCGTGTCACCGCGAGCACGCCGACCGGGATCTGGAACATCAACCCGATGAGCGCCATCAGGATGACCGAGAACTTGTAGTAGTCGGCGGCCCTGATGAGGATGTCGAAGTTGTCGTCGTTGAAGTTCTGCAGGAAGTTGACCGCTCTGGGCAGCGCGACGAAGTAGGCGAACGCGACGCCGCTGATGAAGAGCACCGGCACCAGCAGCATCAGCGGCAGCGCCACCCGTTTCTCGCGCGGGCTGAACGCCGGCAGCACGAAGGCGTAGGCCTGGTAGAGGATGAAGGGCAGCGCCAGCAGCAGCGCGGCGTAGCCGGCCACGGTGAAGGTGGTCACGAACGGCTCGGTCACGCCCAGGGTCACCGGCAATCGGCGCGGGCTCGTCGGCGTGGCGGCCGCTGCCTGGCGCTGCAGCCGGGCGGACTGGGCAAGGGCCTTGGACGTCGCGTCGAGCGTGGCAAGGTCGCGAGCGTCGAGGCCGGGCCGCGACTCCAGACGCTTGAGCAGCGCGTTGACCGCGACCAGCGCGTCGCTCGTCGCCTTCGCCGCCCGCCCCGAGGCGATCTGGAACCGCGCGCTCTCCTCCAGCGGGTTCTGGCTGTGCTTGGTGACCTTCTGCGACTCGTAGTACGGCTTGTTGACCTGCTCGAGCAGCCAGCCGTTCTGCCAGTAGCAGACCGAGAACGCCACGAGGAAGACCGCGATGCAGGCGATGAGGCGGCTGCGCAGCTCGTCGAGGTGCTCGACGAGGCTCAGCCGTTCCTCGTAGCCGATCGGGCGCAGCCGGGCCACGCGCCCCCAGCTCTACTTTCAGTCCGCGCGCGTGGCGGGCTGGTCCTGCGGCCGCGCCTCGCCGGTGACGACCTCGGCTTCCGCCGCCGTGCGATCGATGGTCTGCTGGCGAACGACCGGCTTGGCGGGCTCGTGCTCGTCGTCGTCGTCCTTGTCCTTGCCGGTCAGCGAGTCCTTGAACTCGCGCATCCCGGAGCCCAGCTGGCGACCCAGGCCCGGGAGGCGCTTGGGGCCGAAGATCACCAGCACGATGAGCAGGATGATCGCCAGCTCGAGCGGTCCGATCGATGGCATGGCGGAAGCGTACCTCTCGCCGCGCGAAGACCCGCCGCCTCTTCGTACAACTGAGCGGCAACGCGCCACATGTCATGCGGCGGCCATCACCCATAAAGGCGGGGCCGGTGGCGGCCGATGAAGGGGCCATCAGGAGATCGTGAGCATGAGCCGCCAAGCCGACAACCACCACTACGTCCGCCGCGTGGTCCTGCCCTCGGGCAAGACCATCGAGGTGGTCTACTTCGACGAGTCCCCGGCGCTCGACGCCACCGCGGGGACCGCCGACGTCGGCGAGGATCTTCACGTCTGCACCGAGTGCAGCTCCGATCTCGTCTACCCCGTCGAGTGGGACGAGGCGGGCGCGACCCATTGGGAGGTCACGCTGCGCTGCCCCAACTGCGAGTGGAACGGCACCGGGGTGTTCTCGCAGGACCTGGTCGAGCGCTTCGATGAGGAGCTCGACCGAGGCACCGAGCAGCTCGTGCGCGACCTCAAGCGCATGATGCACGCCAACATGGAGGATGAGATCGAGCGCTTCGTGCACGCGCTCGAGGCCGATCACATCCTTCCGGACGATTTCTAGGGGTGCCGGAGGCCGCCATGTGGCGGCCGGAGGCGAGCCCCAGGTCGTCTTTCAGTCGCCGGCTGCTCTGAGGTAGGTCAGCACCGCCAGCACACGGCGGTGGTCGTCGTCGGTCGACGGCAGGTCGAGCTTGCCGAAGATGCTCGAGATGTGCTTCTCGACCGCGCCCGGCGTCACGACGAGCGCCCGCGCGATCGCCGCGTTCGTGCGGCCCTCGGCCATCAGCCCGAGCACCTCGCGCTCGCGCGGCGTGAGCTCGTCGAGAGCCGCGTCGCCGGGGCGCCCTCCGCGCGTTCGCATGAGCTCGGCCACCACCTCGCGGTCCAGCGCGGTGCCACCGCGCGCGACGCGCTCCACCGCGTCGACGAACGCCCGCACCTCGCCGACGCGCTCCTTCAGCAGATAGCCGATCCCGCCCTCGCCGGAGGCCAGGAGCTCAGCGGTGTACACGGGCTCGACGTACTGGGAGAGGATGAGGATCCCCAACCCCGGCCAGCGCTCGCGGGCCTCGATCGCGGCTCGCAGCCCCTCGTCGGTGAAGGTCGGCGGCAGGCGCACGTCGACGATCGCCGCATCGGGCTTGTGGCCGTTGACGATGCGCAGTAGTCCCTCGGCGTCCTCGGCCTGGGCGACGACCTCGACGCCCTGCTCGCGCAGCAGCGCCACGATGCCCTCGCGCAGCAACGCCTGATCCTCGACGATCACCACGCGCATGGCAGCTCCGCGTGGACGAGGGTGCCGCCGCCGACCACGTCGGCGACCGTCAGCGTGCCGTCGAGCGCCTCGACGCGGTGGCGCAGGCCCGTGAGCCCGGTGCCGCTCGCGTCGGCGCCGCCGGGCCCCTCGTCGCGCACCTCGATGATGAGGCGCCCGTCGTGCTCTGACAGGTCGACGTGCGCCGGCGCCCCGCCGCCGTGCTTGGCCGCGTTGGTCAGCGACTCGGCGACGACGAAGTAGGCGGCCGTCTCCACGACCGGAAGCGGGCGCTGCGACAGCTCGGCGTCGACGGTCACGGGCATCGGCGAACGCTTGCCCAGCGCCTCGGCCGCCGCGGCGAGGCCGCGGTCGGCGAGGACCGGCGGCGCGATGCCGCGGGCGAGGTCGCGCAGCTCGGCGATCGCGTTGCCGGCCTCCTCGCGGGCGCGCCGGACCAGCTCGGCGACCTCGGGCTGGCCCTCGAGCCGCTCCTCGGCGCGGCCGAGCTGCATGCTCAGCGCCACGAGGCGCGACTGCGCGCCGTCGTGCAGGTCGCGCTCGATGCGCCGCAGCTCGGCGGCCTGGACGTCGAGCGCTCCCATGCGCGTGCGGGTCAGCTCCGAGACGCGCTCCTCGAGCTCGCGCTCGCGCGGGCGCAGATGGGGCAGCGCAACCACGACGATCGCGTAGGCCCCGAAGGCCAGGCCCGTGGAAGCGATCGGCCACAGCGGCCAGAAGTAGCCGCCCCCTGACAGCGCGTAGATCGCCAGATCGATGAGCGCAAGGCAGCCGAACACCGCGCCGACGATCGCCAGGGCCCGCGGATGGCCGGGCGGCTTGCGGATCGCCCACCGGATGGCGAGCTGGATGACGATCGGCACGGCGAGCGCGAAGATCACCCACATCGGCCAGAAGTAGCCGGCGGTCGTCACTCCCCACAGGAAGACGGTGATCAGGACGATGAGCGCCGAGATCGCGCACTCCAGCGCGAGCACGGCGCCCCAGTCCGTCCTGGCGGGCGGCTTCTCGGCCACGGGCTGTTCTTCGACCTGCGTGCTCACGGAACACAGCGTGCCACGCCGGGGGTCCGCAGTCCCTGAGGCGCAGCACCGTCCTGCACTGCAGTTAACCCCCTAGGCGTACCGCGCGACGACGCCGTCGGCCACGAGCTCGAGGGCGTGGCGCTGGCGATCGCTCAAGCCCGCCGGCAGCGTGGACTTCGCCTCCTCGACGACGGCGAGCGCGCGCGACCGGGCCTCGTCGAGGGCGCCCGTGGCCTCGATGCGGTCGCAGACGCGCTCGGCGGCCTCCGGGGAGTCGATCGATCGGGGGTCGAGGGCGGCCAGCTCGTCGTCGCGCTCGCGGGCCAGGATGAACGGCAGCGTCACCGTGCCGTCGAGCAGGTCCGTGCCGCGGTGCTTGCCTGTGCGCGCCGCAGGTCCGGAGACGTCGAGGACGTCATCGAGCAGCTGGAAGGCCAGGCCGATGCGGCGGCCGAAATCGCCGAGCGGGTCGTGGTCGGCGGTGGACTCGAGCGCCCCGAGGCGGCAGGCGGCCTCGAACAGCCGCGCGGTCTTGAGCTCGCAGCGGCGCAGGTAGCGCTCGACCGGCACGGCGGCGTCCCAGGCGTCGGTGCGCTGCTGCAGCTCGCCCTCTGCCAGTGCCGAGGTCGCCTCGGACAGGACGCGGACCTCGTCGGCGCGACCGTTGAGCACGAGCTCGGCGAACGCGCGCGCGAAGAGCAGGTCGCCCGTCGCGGTCGCGGCGCCCCGGCCCGCGCTGGCGACGACCGTCGGGATGCCGCGCCGCAGCGACGCCGCGTCGAGGACGTCGTCGTGAACGAGCGTCGCCGAGTGGATGAGCTCGACCGCCACCGCCGCGCGCACGATGCTGTGCGCCTCGACGCCGTCGCCGGCCAGGAAGACGAGCAGCGGCCGCAGCCGCTTGCCGCCGGCGGCGATCGTGGCGCCGGCATGGTCGGCGAGCGATCCGCCGTGGTCGCAGGCCAGCTCCGCCAGCCGGCGCTCGACGCGATCCAGGAGCTCCGCGATGTGGCTGCCGCCCGCGCGGACGACCTCGGTGACCTCGACGATTGTCATCGCTTCGTCCCCACGTGCAGGGCGATGATCCCACCTGCAGTAAGAACCCACCGGATATCGCGCAATCCGGCGCGTTGCATCGCGGCCGCCAGCCCCTCCGGCGCCGGGAAGCGCTTGACGGAGCTGGGCAGGTACGTGTAGGCCTCGTCCTCGCCTGTGAGCCGGCCGATCAGCGGCACGACCCGGTCGAACCACAGCGAGTAGAAGGTGGACAGCGGCGGCTTGCGCGGCGTCGTGATCTCCAGGACGACCACCCGGCCGCCCACCTTGACCACCCGCGTCATCTCCGACAGCCCGCGGTCGAGGTCGGAGAAGTTGCGCGCGCCGAAGCCGACCGTCGCCGCCTCGAAGCGGTTGGACGCGTAGGGCAGGTCGAGCGCGTTGCCGAGCTCCCACTCGAGCTCGGGCGCCTTGTCGCGCGCGCGCTCGAGCATCTCCTGCGCGAAGTCCGAGCCGATGACCTCTCCCTCGCGGCCGACGCGCCTCGCCAGCTCGATGGCGAGGTCGCCGGTGCCGCACGCCACGTCGAGCGCGCTGCCCCCCGGCCGAAGATCCGCGAGGTCGGCCGCGCGCGCCCGCCAGCGGTGGTGCAGCCCCGCCGTCATGACCGTGTTCATGACGTCGTAGAACCCGGCGATGCGATCGAACATCGCCCGGACCTGGGGCTCGCTGAGCGTCCCCGAACGCGGCGTGCCGCCGCTCTCTGTCACGTTGGGTCTCAGTCGCCCTTGAGCTGCGAGACGAACGTCACCAGGGCCTTGAACTTGTCCGGCGAGTTCTGCTCGAGGCCTGCGAAGGAGGGCATCGGCGCCGTCGGGTTGATCAGCGTGCGAGCGATGGCCTGCGACGGCAGGCGCGCGCCGATGTCGGTGAGATGCGGGCCTGGGCCGTCGTTGCCGTTCTCGCCGATCTTGTGGCAGGCCAGGCAGCCGGACTGGGCGACGACCTGCTTGCCCTTCTCGTACTCGGCGAGGACCGCGGGGCCCTGGGCCTTGATGCGTTCCGGTGTCTTGAGGTCGATCTGCGTCGGGGCGCCGGCGTTGGCGCCGAGGTAGGTGAGGTAGCCCATCGCGGCGATCGTGAAGAACGCCGCCGCCATCGCGATCGGCCGTCGCTCGGGCCGCCGTTCCGGGCCGCGGTCGTAGAACGGCAGCAGGAACAGCAGGATCATGCAGATCGTCGGGATGCCGATCGTCGCGAGCGCGACGAGGCTCGGCGGCTTGATGACCCTCAGCAGCTCGAAGAGGAAGAAGAAGTACCACTCGGGCCGCGGCGTGTAGGTGGTCGTCGTCGGGTCGGCCTTCGGCCCCAGCTCGGCGCCGAGCGTGAGCGACAGCAGGATGATGACGATCATCACCACGACGGCCATGAGCGAGTCCTTGGCCACCGCGTAGGGGAAGAACGGCTTGCCCTGGGCCTTCAGCAGTGAGTACTCGCGGAGGTAGGCCTCCTTCTCGACCTTGTTCACGCGCGTTCCTCCACCAGGTCCTCGTCGACCTCGGCGCGCAGCCACGGCGGCGCGGTCGTCCCGAGCTTGGCCACGAGGTAGAGGTGCGCGCCGATCAGCGTGAAGATCAGGGCGGGGATCAGCAGCATGTGGATCGAGTAGAAGCGCGACAGCGTGGTGGCCCCGAACTCGGGCCCGCCTCTGAGGAAGTCGCCCAGGTAGGGGCCGACCAGCGGGCCGCTGGCGGTGATGTTGTTCGCCACCACCGTCGCCCAGAACGACCGCTGGTCGAAGGGCAGCAGGTACCCGGTCAGCGCCATGACGAAGGTCAGGATGAGCAGCGCCACCCCGATGACCCAGTTGAGCTCGCGCGGATACTTGTAGGCGCCGAAGAAGAAGACCCTCGCCATGTGCAGGAAGATGAGGATCACCATCACCGTCGAGCCCCACTTGTGCATGCCGCGCACGAACTCGCCGAGGAACGCCTCGTTGGTGATGTAGCGCGCCGACTCGTAGGCCCGCGTGGGCGACGGGTCGTAGTACATCGCCAGGAAGACGCCGGTGACGGCCTGGTTGAGGAAGGCGAACAGCGTCGCCGACCCCAGCGTGTAGAACCAGTTGGTCCCCTTCGGGACCTTGCGGAACATCACCCAGCGCCCGGCGCCGGACAGCGACGTGCGCTCGTCGAGCCAGTCGACGACGGTGATCCCGGCCTCGGCCGCGGCCTCCGCCGGCTTGGTCTTCTCCTCGCCCACGCGGCGCGGCCGCGGGTTGAGCTTCGGAGGCGGAGGGAAGGGGAGCCTGAGCTTCGGCATCGGCTACGAGCCCTGGGGTGGCGGAAGCTTGCGGATGGTCGGCCTCGAGGGGTACAGGTACTGGCCGATGCCGTCGAGCGGCTCGGCCGGGTCGCGCGGCGAGAAGCGCTTGAGCTGGCTGTTGACCGAGTAGCGCGGCCCGATCTCGAGCTGGCCGTTGCGCACGCGCGTGTAGAAGCGGTCGAGCGGGCGCACGGGCGGGCCGCCGTCGACCTTGCCCTCGAAGTTGTAGACGCCGCCGTGGCAGGGGCAGATGAAGCGCTCGGCCGCCGCGACGAAGCGCACCGGGCATCCGAGATGCATGCAGCGCGTCGAGATCGCGACGTACTGGTTGTAGATGTCCGGGTTGTCCTTGTCGATGGCCGCGTTGCGCTTGCGGATGTAGGTCGTCGACTTGCCCGCCTGCCCGATGCCGTCGACGATCGTGATGACCTTCGGGATGTACGTGTTGTCCGGGAACTCGTCGGCCGCGCCCACGGCCTGCCAGCGCTGCTCGTGCTTCTCGAACACCGGGCCCAGCGCGAAGCCCAGCGCGGGCAGGATGAAGGCCGAAGCGGCCACGGCGCCCGCGACGTTCACCGTGCCGGTCATCAGGCGCCGGCGGGTGACCGTCTCACCCTCGAAGGCGCCCGGGATGAGCCGGTCCGACGTGTACTTGCTCTTTGTCTGGCGGCGGTCCTGAGCCATCAGCGGGGCCCGAAACCTTATAACCCCGACGACCTGGGAGACGTCACCTGGCGCGCGGCGGCTCGCAGCGCCCTGGACGCTTCGGGCCTGCCCTCGCGCGCGGCGGCCTTCGCCTCGCGGACCGCTTCGGACGCGCCCCAGCCGACGGCGGCCACGCCGGCCTGCCAGACCGCCTCGGCCAGCTCGTGGCGCTCCTCTGCGCGCGCCTGGGCGCACAGCGAGATGACGTCGGCGAGCTCGCTGGTCGCCTCGAGGTCGCCGAGCGCCGCGAGGCGGTCGAGCCCGAGCGCGTAGAGCCGGTCGCCGGCCAGGAGCGCGAGGTCGGGCTCGATGCCGTCGAAGAGCCGCGGCTTGCCGTAGTGCAGCAGCTCCCCCTCGCGGATGGCCTCGACGACGAAGGCGATGTCGGCCTCGTGGCCGGCCGAGCGCGGCCCGGCGGCGGCCATCGCCCCGAGCGAGCCGTCGACCGGGACGTCGCCGTCGCCGAGCGCGCCCGCGAGCAGACCGCCCTCGGCGCGCAGGGCCTCACGCACGGCGGTCAGCGCGCCGTGACCGTTCCCGTTGCCCGGTTTCAGAGCGCCTCCCGGAACGCCGCGGCCGCCGCCTCGACGGTGCGCTCGACGTGCTCGGGGCTGTGTGCCAGCGACGGGAACCACGCCTCGAACTGCGACGGCGGCGCGTAGACGCCGCGAGCGAGCAGGTGCCGGCACCAGGCGCCGAAGGCCTCGAGGTCGCACGCCGCCGCGGCCGCGTAGTCGGTCACGGGCTCCTCGGAGAAGAAGACGGTGAGCAGTCCGGTGGCGCAGACCACCTGGACAGGGAGGTCCGCGGCCGCCTCGCGCAGCCCGGCCGCCAGCGATGCGGTGCGCCCGGCCAGGCACGCGTAGGCGTTGTCGTCGAGCATCCGCAGCGTCGCGAGGCCCGCGGCGACGGCCAGCGGGTTGCCCGAGAGCGTCCCCGCCTGGTAGACGTCGCCGGCCGGCGCGATGCGCTCCATGAGCTCGCGCGGGCCTCCGTAGGCCGCGGCGGGCAGGCCGCCGCCGATCACCTTGCCCATGACGGTGAGGTCGGGGAGCACACCGGTCAGCTCCTGCGCCCCACCGGGGGCGAGGCGGAAGCCGGTGATCACCTCGTCGAAGACGAGCAGCGCGCCCGTCGCGCTCGCCCGCTCGCGCAGGAGCTCGAGGAAGCCGTCGGCCGGCGGCACGAGGCCCATGTTGGCCGCGAAGGGCTCGGCGATGATCGCCGCGAGCTCGTGCTCCTGCGTCGCCTTCACGACCGCCTCGTGGTCGTTCCAGGGCACGATCACCGTCGCCGCGGTCGCCGCCGCAGGCACGCCCGGGCTGGCGGGGATCGCCGCGGTCGCCAGGCCCGAGCCGGCCTGGGCGAGCAGCCCGTCGACGTGGCCGTGGTAGGCGCCCGCGAACTTCAGGACCTTCTCGCGCCCGGTCGCCGCCCGCGCGAGGCGCAGCGCGCTCATCGTCGCCTCGGTGCCCGACGAGGTCATGCGCACCATCTCGACCGACGGCATCCGGCGCGCCACCTCGTCGGCGAGCTCGACCTCGCCCGGCGTGGGGGCGCCGAAGCTCGTGCCACCCTCGGCCGCCGCGATCACCGCGGCGACCACCTCGGGGTGCGCGTGGCCGTGGATCAGAGGGCCCCACGAGCAGACGTAGTCCACGTAGCGGTTGCCGTCGACGTCGAAGAGCTCGGCGCCGCTGCCGCGCTCGACGAACACGGGGTCGCGTCCGATCGAGCGCATCGCGCGGACCGGCGAGTTGACGCCGCCGGGCAGCCGCTGGAGGGCGCGCGCGTAGAGCTCGGTCGACCGCGCGTCGGTCAGCGAGACCGTCATACGCCGGCGTGCTCGCGCTCCCAGCGCCTGAAGTCGTCCGTGAAGTAGAGAAGCCGGATCTTCTTGAACTCGGTCGAGCTGTACAGCGTCGCGCGGTCCTCGATCTCGGGGTGCTCGGCGGCGATCGCGTCGAGGATCGCGTCGCACTCGTCCTTCGAGCGCCCGTGGGCCATCGTGAAGATCGAGTAGGGCCAGTCGGCGTAGGTCGGGCGCTGGTAGCAGTGGCTGATGCCGCGGTAGGCGGCCATCTTGGGCCCGACGTCGAGGACGTGCTCGGGGGCGACCTTCCACACGCCCATGCCGTTGGCGCTGAAGCCCGCGCGGCGGTGGAAGAGGATCGCCGCGACGCGGCGCAGCAGGCCGCGGTCGGCCATGGCGCCGAGGTGCTCGACGAGCGCGTCGGCGCTCATCCCCAGCTCGGCGGCCGCGGCGGCGTATGGCTCGGAGACCACCGGCAGGTCGCCCTGCGTGGCGCGGATGACCGCCACGTCGAGGTCGTCGAAGGGCTGCTTCTCGAGCTCGACCGGGTCCTCGGCGACCGCCGCCTTGGCGAGCGCCTCGGTGCCGCCGACGAGCTCGAGGTCCATGCGGATCTTGAACAGCTTCAGCGTCGGGAGCTGGCGGATCGACTCGGCGCCGGTGAGGCGCTGCAGCACCTCCAGCGTGCCGTCGAGGCCCAGCTTGGAATCCTCCTCGACGGCGATCGTGAACCACATGTTGAAGTCGTGGTTGCGCAGGTAGTTGTGGCTGACGCCGGGGTGCGAGTTGATGAGCTGCGCGGCGCGCCACGGGTGCTCGGCGTCGACCCGGGCCGCCACGAGCATGGAGCCGTAGCCGAGCGCGCGGGTGTCGTAGATCGGCGTGACCTGGCGGATGATGCGCTCGTCGATGAGCTCCTGCACGCGGGCGAGCACGCGCTCCTCGGGGACCTCGAGCGCGCGCGCCACCGACTCGTAGGGGCGCGGCTCGATCGGGAAGGCGCCCTGCATCGCGTTGAGCAGGCGCTTGTCGAAGTCGTCGAGCGGGATGGCCGCGCCGTGCTTGCGCGAGCGCAGCTTGGGCTTCACTGAAGCCATCGGGCAGCGTCCTTGGCGTGGTAGGTGATGACGATGTCGGCGCCGGCGCGGCGGATCGAGGTCAGCGACTCCAGGACGACGGCGCGCTCGTCGAGGTAGCCGGCGGCGGCCGCCGCCTTGACCATCGCATATTCGCCGCTGACGTTGAAGGCGGCCAGCGGCAGGCGCGTGGCCTCCTTGACACGGCGCACCACGTCGAGGTAGGGCAGCGCCGGCTTGACCATGACCATGTCGGCGCCCTCCTCGACATCGAGGAGCACCTCGCGCAGCGCCTCGTCGCCGTTGGCTGGGTCCATCTGGTAGCCGCGGCGATCGCCGAAGGCCGGCGCCGAGTCGACGGCGTCGCGGAACGGGCCGTAGAAGGCCGAGGCGAACTTGGCGCTGTAGGCGAGGATCGGGACGTCGCTGAGCCCGTCATCGTCGAGTGAGCCGCGGATCGCGCCGACGCGCCCGTCCATCATGTCGCTCGGGGCGATGACGTCGGCGCCCGCGCGCGCCTGCGAGATCGCCGTGCGCGACAGCAGCTCCAGCGAGGCGTCGTTGTCGACCGTGCCGTCCGCGCGCAGCGCGCCGCAGTGGCCGTGGCTCGTGTACTCGCAGAGGCACAGGTCGGCGATGACCAGCAGCTCGGGATGGGCCCGCTTGATCGCCCGGGTGGCCAGCTGGACGATCCCCTCGTCGTCCCAGGCGCCCGAGCCGTCATCGTCCTTGTGGCCGGGGATGCCGAAGAGGATCACCGCGGGGATCCCGAGCGCGACCACCTCGCCGGCCTCCTCGACCGCTGCCGAGATCGACAGGCGATCGACCCCGGGCATCGTGGGCAGCGCCGTCCGGCCCTCCAGCCCGGCCTCGATGTAGAGAGGCAGGACGAAGTCGCCCGGATCGAGCCGCGTCTCGCGCACGAGGTCGCGCAGCACCGGGGTGCGGCGCAGCCGACGCAGGCGCGTTTGCGGGAAGGGCACGTCCTACATCGTAGGCGTCAGGGCGCCGGTGCTCCGGAGCGGGGCCACCAGAAGCGCGAGCGCAGAGCGCGCGCAATGGCAGGGCCCCTCCTAGCGCCTTCCCATCCGGTCCCAATCCTCGACCGTGAGCGCGTAGACGTCGTGGTCCTCCCAGGCGCCGTTGATCTTCAGGTAGCGCAGCGCGCGGCCCTCGAGACGGAAGCCGACCTTCTCGGCCACCCGCACCGAGCGGATGTTGCGGGGGATGATCGCGGGCTGCACGCGGTGAAGCCCGGCGTGCTCGAAGGCGAACTCCAGCGCCAGGCGCACCGCTCGCGTGGCGTGCCCGCGCCCGCCGGCGTCCTTGTCGATCCAGTACCCGAGCGTGGCGTTCTGCCACGGCCCGCGCACGACGTTCGACAGCGCGACGCGGCCGATGATGCGGTCGCGCAACTCGGTGTCGAGCACGGCGAAGGCGTACGCGTTGCCCGCCGACCACGAGCGCTGGTCGAGGTCGAGCTCCAGCCGCTGACCGGCCTCGCTGTAGAAGCTCTCGTCGCGCAGCGGGTCCCAGGGCCCGGTGTGGTCGCGATTCGAAAGGCGCAGGGCGAGCTGCTCGCGCGCGTCGGAGGGCTCGGTGGGACGGATCGCGGTCGGCGGGTCCTCCAGGCGCAGGCGCGCGGCGCTCATCGGGCGCGGGCGAGCGCCACGCGGGCGAGCGCGAGGTAGGCGGCGGCGAGGACGCCGAGGTGCACGAGCGGGAGCGGCAGCGACGGGCTGGCGCTGTTGAGCGCGGCGTTGACCGCCTGCAGCGCCGGACGGAACGGGAACAGCGCCGACACGGCGCGGATGACGTCGTAGAGCGTGTGGGCGACGCTGCCGGCCGGGACGATGGCCAGGAAGGCGATCGGGAGGGTCAGCAGGAAGGCCAGCAGCGACGCGGCGCGGACGTCGCGGGCCAGGGCGCCGATGGCCACGCCGAGGGCGCCGAAGCCCAGCGCGCCGCCCGTCAGCGCCGCCAGCCAGAGCGCGAACCGGCCCCAGTCGAGGTGCACGAAGATGCCGATGCCGCACAGCATGACCAGAGTTGCCGGCACGGCGCACACCGCCGCGAGCCCGACCTTCTCGCCGAGCAGCCCGAGCCGCGACACCAGCCCGCGAACCAGGCGCCCGAACGCGTGCTCCTCCTGCTCGAGCGCGAGCATCCCGGAGGCCAGCAGGACCGCCACGAACATCAGCGAGACGGTGACCGACACCGCCACGGCAAAGGCATCGAGCGGCGTCTTGTGCCCGGACACGACGGTGCGCTTGACCTGCAGCGGCTGGCCGACCGCGGCGAGGACGTTGTTGGAGAGGCCGAGGTTGTCGATGGCCAGCTGGGAGAAGTCGATGACCGCCTTGACCTGCGCGGCCTCCTTGGAGCCGGGCGGCAGCGTGCGCAGGACGTCCTCGAGCTGCGCCTTGGACCGCTCGAGCCCCAACACGTCGAACTTCTGGCCCAGCAGCGAGAAGTCGCCGCCCTTGAGCAGCACCTGCAGGTACTTGCCGGCGAGCTTGGTCAGCGTGCCGGCCAGCGCCTTGTTGGCGTCGGCCAGGCGCGACTTGATCGTCGACTCGGCGATCTGCGTACGCAGCGGATCGTCGACGTTGTAGAGGACCTCGAGCGTCGGCGGCTTCGTGCCGGCCAGGTTGATCGCGTCCTGCAGGCGCTTGGTCGCGTCGGCGGGGACGATCAGCGCGCCGAGCACCTCGCCGTCTCGCACCTTCCCGATCGCCTGCTCGCGACTGTCGACGTACACGGGGTCGACCGATTTGAACAGCTCGTTGGCGTACTTGGCGACGTCCAGCCGCTGGCTGCCGACGGTGAAGCTCGAGTCGCCGGGAGCGAGCTCGTTGACGATCGCCACCTTCGGCTTGTCCGGTCCGCGCGAGAGGGCCAGGCCGATCAGCACCGAGATGACCAGCGGGTAGGCGATGAGCAGCGCGACCAGGAACGGTGAGCGGCGCAGGATCTGCAGGTCCTTGAGCAGCAGCCAGCGCATCTAGTGGCCGCGCTCGTGGAGGAAGCGCACGAAGGCCGCCTCGAAGTCGCGCGGGTCGCCGCCGACGAGCGCCTCGAGGCCGCCGGGCGAGCCGGTGAACAGCGCCTCGCCGTCGGCCAGGACGAGTACCCGGTCGGCGTAGCGCTCGGCCTCGCCGACGTTGTGGGTCGAGAAGACCACGGCGGTGCCACCCGCGGCGAGCGCGCCGATGAACTCCCACAACCGCTCGCGCTGGCGCGGGTCCAGCGACGACGAGGGCTCGTCGAGCAGGAGCACCGGCGGGTCGGCGAGCAGGCCGACCGCGATGTTGACGCGCTGGCGGTTGCCGCCCGAGAGCTCGCCGAGCTCGTCGTCGGCGCGCTCGGCCAGGCCGGTCTGCTCGAGCATCGCGGTGACGACCGCCTCGGGGTCGCCGACCTTCTCCAGGCGCGCGAAGAGGCGCAGGTTCTCGGCCACGCTGAGCTTTCGGTAGACGGCCGGCGACTGCGGGACCCACCCGACCTCGCGCGGCTCGCGGCTCACCGTGCCGCTCGTCGGCGGCTGGATCCCGGCGAGGATCGACAGCAGGGTCGTCTTGCCAGCGCCGTTGGGGCCGATGACCGCGACGACCTCTCCCGCGCCGGCCACGAAGCTCACCCCGCGCAGCGCCTCGCGGCGCCCGTAGCGCTTGACGAGATCGCCCGCCGCGATGGCCGGCGCGTCGTTCGCCGCGGCCGTGGTCACCGCCCGGACGGTACTTGCGAGCCGGTGACCTCGGCGCCGCAGGTCGAGCAGAACGCGTCACCTGGACCGATCTCCGATCCGCACTCGCTGCACAGCGCCCTTCGGCGCGCCCTGATCCCCGCGACCTCCAGCGGGCTGAGCGTTCCCCACGGCTCGAACACGAGGTGACGGCGCAGGTAGACCCCGGTCTCGCGCAGGACCGCGGCCACCGGCAGCGCCATGAGCGAGCCGAGGATCCCGAACAGCTCGAAGCCGAAGAGCAGCGCGAAGATGATCAGCAGCGGGTTGATCCGCAGCGCATGACCGAAGATCAGCGGCGATGCGAGGTGGCCCTCGATCTGCTGCAGGCCGATGAACAGCAGCGCCACCCAGAGCCCGGTGAGCGGGTCCTGGAACAGCGCGACGAGGACCGGCGGCGCGGCACCCAGGAAGGGCCCGACGTACGGGACGAGCTCCATGAAGCCGAAGAAGACCCCGAAGGCGAGGGCGTAGGTCTTGCCGTCAGGGAAGATCCCGAGGGCTCCGTAGATCCACAGCCCGATGCCGGCCCCGGCGCCCATCACGATGCTGAACAGCACCTGAGCGCGCACGTAGCCGGCCACCGCCTTGACCACGAGCGACGGGTAGTCGTCGTCCTTCGAGCCGTTGCCGGGCGGCATGGCCCGGCGCACCAGGTTCCCTATTCGTTCCCCATGGACGAGCATGTAGACCGAAAGGACGAGGACGAGGATCAGCCCCGCGCCCGCGGTGACGATCTTGGTCAGCAGGTCGGTGCCGAACGAGACGATCGAGTCGGTGCCGCCGACCACCTTGTCCTGCAGCGTCTGCAGCGCCGTCTGCCCCTGCTTCTTGATCTCGATGTTGATGTTGTGGCGATCGAAGTAGTCCTGCACGTCGGCCAGGCGCTTGTTGGCCGAGTCGGTGATCGACGGGATGTCGTTGCGCAGGGTGGTGACCTGATCGGAGATCGGATTCGCGAGCAGGATCCCGGCCAGGGTCAGGAGAGCGAGCAGGCCGACGTAGACCGTGAGGATCGCCAGGACGCGCGGGAAGCGGAAGCGCTGCAGCGTGGAGACGACCGGCGTCAGGATCAGCGCAGTGACCGCCGCGGTGACGAAGATGAGGACGATGATGCCGGCGGCCTTGAGGATCGCGTAGAGGGCCAGCAGGCCCAGCGGGAGGCCCACGAGCTGGATCCAGCGCGGCACCACCGTGGGCTCGACCACGGGCGTCGCAGGCACGTCGGCATGGGGCGCGTGCTCGTCCTGCAGCAGCTCGTCGTTGTGCGCTTCCTCGCTCATCGCCCCGTTGCGCCAGAGTATGGGCCGTGGCCGACGCCCCCGCGACCATCCTCTTCGTCGGCGACCTCGTCGGCGGACTGGGTCGCCGGACGCTGCTGGGCCTGCTGCCGGCGCTGCGCAAGCAGTACGACCCGACGTTCGTCGTGGTCAACGCGGAGAACGTGGCCGGCGGGCTGGGGATCACCCCGAAGATCGCCGACGAGCTCCTGGACTCGGGCGTGGACGTCATCACGCTGGGCAACCACGCCTACCATCGCAAGGAGATCTACCCGTACCTCGATGCGCAGGAGCGGATCGTGCGTCCGGCCAACTACCTGCGAAGCCAGCCGGGCCGCGGCTTCACGGTGATCGAGCGCGGCGGGCTGCGCCTGGGCGTCATCAACCTCAGCGGCAACCTCTACCTGCGCGCCGGGCGGCCCGCGTTCGTCGAGATCGACTCGGTGCTCGACCGCATCGACGGCGACGTCGATCACCTCCTCGTCGACATGCACGCCGAGGCGACCAGCGAGAAGGTCGGCATGGGCTGGTTCCTCGACGGGCGGGTCACCGCGGTCGTCGGGACCCACACCCATGTCCCGACCGCCGACGCGCGCGTGCTGCCAGGCGGCACGGCCTACATCACCGACGTGGGGATGACCGGCCCGCGCGGCGGCGTCATCGGAGTGCGCAAGGAGCAGGCGATCGAGTCGCTGCGCACGCACATGTCGGTGCGCTTCGACACCGCCGAGGACGACCCGTGGCTCATGGGCGTGCTCGTCAGCTGCGCCGATGAGCCCCGGCGCGCGACGGCGATCGAGCAGCTCCTGGTGCCCTGGCGGTCGGGGTAAGCGCGCGGACCTCGAAGGTAAGGGGAACATCGAGGCGGTCGCCCGATGTGCCGCCCCGGGCCTCAGCCGTAGCTTGGCCGGCATGATCACCCCGAGCACCATCACCTACGACGCAGCCCAGGCGCGGGCCGACGAGCTGCGCGGGGCGCGCATGCCGCGGTCCACGCGAGCGCGCTCCGCCGGTGCGACGCGGCGCGCCTCGCTGGCGCGGCGCGTGCGCTTCACCCTGCGCATCGCGTGAACTCGGTCACGGACGCCGCTCCGCCCTACGGCGATAATCGCCATGTGGCACGGCGCGTCTCGAGCCCGGAGTTCATCGGCCGGACCGACGAGCTGACCGCGCTGCAGGCGGCGTTCGAGCGCGCCTCGCGCGGCGAGGCCGGTGCCGTCTTCGTGGCGGGCGAGTCCGGAGTGGGCAAGACCCGGCTGCTGCGCGAGCTGCAACGGCGCGCCGAGGCGGCGGGCGCCCGTGTCCTGCGCGGCGACTGCGTGGCCTTCGGCGCCGGCGAGCTGCCCTACGCGCCGATCGCGGGCGCGCTGCGAAGCCTCATCCGCGAGATCGGCCCCGACGCGTTCGACGAGCTCGTCGGCGCGCAGCGCGAGGAGCTCGCGCGGCTGCTGCCCGAGCTCGGCGCCGGCCCTGCGGCGCCGGGATCGGAGGGCGTTGCGGCAACCGGCGAGCCGCTCGAGCAGGCGCGGCTCTTCGGGATCCTGCGCGCGCTGCTGGACGGCCTGGCCGGTGCGGGCGCGGTGGTCTTCGTCGTCGACGACCTCCACTGGGCCGACCGCTCGACGCTCGAGTTCCTCTCCTCGCTGCTGCGCGGCCTGCGCGACGAGCGCCTGCTCGTCGTCTGCACCTACCGCAGCGACGAGCTGCATCGCCGCCACCCGCTGCGGCCGTTCCTGGCCGAGGAGGAGCGGCGCGCGACCGCCGAGCGCCTCGACCTCGCGCGGTTCTCGCTCGACGAGGTGGCGGCGCAGGTCTCGGGCATCCTCGGCTCGGCGGCGCAGCAGGACCTGGTCGCACGGCTCTACGAGCGCTGCGAGGGCAACCCCTTCTTCGCCGAGGAGCTCCTCGCCGCCTCGGGCGACGCCGAGGGACCGCTGCCGGCGAGCCTGCGCGACGTGCTCGAGCTCAGGCTCGAGGCGCTGCCGGATGACGCGCGCGCGGTGCTCGGCGCGGCGGCGGCCGCCGGACGGCGCTGCAGCCACCGCCTCCTGGCCGCGGTGTGCGAGCTGGACGAGGCGCAGCTGATCGACGCCCTGCGCGCCGCGGTCGCCCAGAACGTCCTCGTGCTCGAGGACGACGGCTACTCGTTCCGCCACGCGCTGCTCCAGGAGGCCGCATACGGCGATCTGCTGCCGGGCGAGCGCACCGCGCTTCACCTGCGCCTGGCCGAGGCGCTGAGCGCCGACGCGAGCCTGGGCGATGGCACCGCCGCCGAGCTCGCCCAGCACTGGCGCGCGGCGCACCGCCTGCCCGAGGCGCTGGCCGCCTTCGCGCAGGCCGGCCGGGAGGCCGAGCGCGCCGCAGCGTTCGCCGAGGCCGGGGCGCAGTTCGAAGCTGCGCTGGAGATCTGGGATCGCGTCGACGACGCGCCACAGCGGGCGGCGACGACCAAGGCGCAGGTGGTCACGCGCGCCGCGGACGCCCATCACCTGGCCGGCGAGCACCATCGCGCCGTCGCCCTCGGGCGCACCGCGCTGGAGCTGATCGACGCGCAGGACGACGTGGTGGAGGCTGCCATGGCGCGCAAGCGCCTCGGGCGCTACCTCTGGCTTGCGGGCGACAGCGACGCGTCCCTTGCGGCCTACCGCGACGCGGTACGGATCCTGCCGCCGCAGCCGCCCACGGCCGAGCTCGCAAGCGCGCTCGCCGCGCAGGGCCAGATCCTCATGCTCCGCGGGCCGAGCGAGGAGTCCCGCGCGTGCTGCCGCGAGGCGATCGAGATCGCGCGCGCCGTCGGCGCCCGCGATGTCGAGGGTCATGCGCTCAACAGCCTGGGCGTCACGAAGGCCTCGATGGGCGACTGGACGGGCGCCGAGACCGACATGCGCGAGGCCGGCGAGATCGCCCGCGAGCTCTCGCGCGCCGACGACACGTGCCGCGCCACCGTCAACCTCACCGACTGCATCGATCAGCAGGGCCGGATCGCCGAGGCCGCCGAGATGGCGCTCGAGGGCGCCAGGCTGTCGCTGCGCGTGGGCCTCATGAGCTACTGCGCCTTCCTCGAGGGCGACGGGGCCTGGAGGCTCACGCGCGTGGGCCGGCTCGACGAGGCGGAGGCGATCGCGCGGCGCGGGCTGACGCCCAGGCTGGCGGGCGTGTCCGAGGTCACGATGTGCGACAGCGCCGGCCACATCGCACTGCGCCGCGGGCGGCTCGACGACGCGGACGCGCACTTCCGCCGCGCCGAGGCGGCACTGCGCCCCAGCAGCGACTCGATGTTCGTCGGCAACCACTCCTACGGACTCGTCGAGATCGCGCTCTGGCGCGGAGATCCCGAGCGGGCGTGGGGGCTCGCGAACGCCACGCTGGAGCTCGTCGCCGAGCACGAGTACCTGTTCTACACCGCCCGGGTGTACGTGGCGGCGATCAGGGCCGCTGCGGAGCTGGCCCAGCGCGCGCGGACGCTGGGCGACGGCGCGCGGGCCGAGCAGGTCGTCGCAGGGGCGCACGCGGTCCACGACCGCATGCGCGAGCTGCTCGCGCCGGAGCGCTGGGTGCAGTTCCCGCCGCCGGAGGTGGTCGCCCACGATGCCCAGTGCGTGGCCGAGCTGCGCCGCGTCGACGGAGCCTCGGACCCGGGAGCGTGGGCGACGACGGCGGGGCGCTTCGCCGCGCTGCACATGCCCTTCGAGCACGCCTACGCGCTCTGGCGCCAGGCCGAGGCGATCGCGCTCGGCGCCGGCGAGCGGACGGCTGCCGCCGAGCCGCTGCGCGAGGCCGGCCAACTGGCGCGCGGGCTGGACGCCGCGCTGCTCGTGGCCGAGATCGAGGGCCTCGCGCGCCGGGCCCGGATCGCGCTCGACGACGGGTCGGCAGGCGCTCCACCCGATTCGGATCTCGACGCGCTCGGCCTCACCGAGCGCGAGCGCGCGGTCCTCGAGCTCGTGGCCGAGGGCCGCACGAACCGCGAGATCGGCGAGGCCCTGTTCATGGCCGAGAAGACCGCCAGCGTGCACGTCTCGCGGATCCTGGCCAAGCTCGGCGTCCGCTCTCGCGTGGAGGCGGCGACCGCCGCCCACCAGCTGGGCGTGACGACGCGAACGGCGTCAGCGCCAGGCGACGGCGGGCGCGGTTAGGCGCCCGAGCTCCTCCTCGTAGGAGGAGGGCTCGCGCCGGTCTTCGGGCTCGGCGTCGCCGAGCAGCGCGATGCTCAGCGGGCCCAGGAACCACACGAGGTAGAGGTAGAACCAGTGGGTGATGCCGAGCTGCAGGGCGATGAGCACGGCGGTGCTCAGGGCGGCCAGGCCCACGAGGTCGCGGCGGCGCGGCAGGAAGGCGACGGCCACCGCGAGGGCGACTGCCGCGCCCTGGACGACCGCCTGCGGCGCGGTCCACCCGTAGAGGCCCCAGATCGAGAAGGGCGACCCGCGCGATCCCTGGAAGGCGATCGTGCGGTCGTAGAAGTCGTGCACGCCTCCGTAGGCGAGGATGATGATCGCGCTCGGGACGAGCGCCAGGCCGAAGCCGATCGCGAACCGCACCGCGCCGCGGCGCGTGTAGGTGGCGAACAGCGGCGCGAGGCCCAGCGGTGCGAACTTCGCCATGCCCGCCAGCGCGATGAGCGCCCCGCGGCGCACCGGCGAGGCGGCGGCCAGGATGGCTGCGAGCACCAGCGCCCCGACCAGCGCGTCGTTGACGTTGCAGTTCATCGCGTACAGCGTGAAGGGGTTGGCCGCCCACGCGTAGGCCAGCGCGATGCCGAGCGTCGGGCCGCGCATGCGCCGGCCGATGAGGAACAGCAGGCCCAGGCAGAGCAGGTCGAAGGCGATCGCCGCGGCGTGCGCCGCGGGCAGGTCGTTCCACTTGCCGTGCCACGGGAAGGCGAGCTCGAACGGGACGTAGGCGGCGTAGTTGACCGGGCCGTAGGTGTCGCCGTGCTCGTTGTCGGCCGGGAAGGTGCCCCACAGCTTGTCGCCGTGGGTGAGGCGGTCGGCGCCGATCACGCCGGCGTAGCCGACGTCGATGACGTTCGAGTTGACGACGTTCAGGCCGATCCGGAAGCCGACGAGGAAGAGCAGCGCGATGGCCAGCCACGAGGCGGGGACGAGCAATCGCAGCGGGTCGGCTCTGCGGTTGCGGCGCAGCCCGATCCACAGCGTCCTCGCGAGCACGTAGGCCAGCAGCGGATAGACGATCGGGACCGACGCATCGATGTTGGCGTCGTTGAAGAAGGCGACGCTGATCCCGAACGCCATGAGCACGGCGAGGTCGAGGTGGCGTATCCGCAACGGGCGGCGCGGATCGACGAACGGCGCGATGAACAGCACCGTGAGCGTGATCCACACCCACGGCGAGTTGACCTTGCGCCCGAACGCCCCCGGGTAGCCGCGCGCCATCGTCCACGCGACCTGCGGCCCGGTCCACGCCTCGGTGACCTGGCCGCTGTCGTCGCTGACGTAGACCTGCGCGACCTCCTTGGCCGGGCTGTCGCGCGTGAAGTAGCTGACCTGCCAGCTCGACAGGCCCGAGCGCTCGAACACGTTGGCGTAGACGCCGGGGTGCTTGCGCTTCTGCTCGATCGCCTTGGGTGCGCGGTCGGCGATGGCGATGGCCTGGTTGCCGGTCAGCCGATAGCCCTCCGGCGGCGTGTCGAGGCTCGGCGGGCGCACGAGCGGGTCCGCCTGCGCGGGCGACGCGGCCAGCAGTGCGAGCACGACGGCCGCGCTGGCGATGCGGGCGGCGAGCGCCATCGGCGTTCAGGCTAACCGGCGCCGAAGTGGTTGAGCGCCATCGGGGTGATGTCGGCGATCGACCACTCCCCGTGGTCGTGGGGCGCCTGCACCCCGCAGAAGGCCAGCGCCCCGAGCGAGTCGACCCGGTGCAGCGAGCCGTGACTGCCGCCGCCGACGTGGTCGACCCCACCCCAATCGGCGAACTCGTAGCCGGGCGCGGCCGACAGGAGCACGTCGCCCGAGGTCGGGCACGACAGCGCCGACCACGCGCGCCCGAGCGCGTCGGGATAGGTGGGCGAGCGCAGGACGCCGTCCTCCACGCGGGCGTCGAGGACCTCCAGCGGGCCGTCGACCGACCAGCGCCCGCCGCGCGGGTCGCGCAGGTCGCCGCCGGGCGCGAAGCGAAGCTCGCCGCGATCGGAGGCGATCGCGCCCTCGCGGGGAGCCGGCCGCCACAGCGTGAGGTCGACGCCTTCGAGCTCCAGCGCCGCCCGCACGACGCGCGGCACGAGCGCGTCGCGGCCCTCCTGCACGAGCGCGTAGACCATCGCGCTGCGCTGCGCCGGGCACAGCGCGACCTCGGCGTCGTCGCGGCGCGCGCCGGAAGGGCCCAGGACGGCGAGGTCCGCGTAGGCGCTCTGCAGGTCGATCGCCTTCTCGACCGGCGCGTGCGAGTGGTCGGCCACGAGGATGACCGCGTGCTCGTCGAGGAAGGCGTCGGTGCCGCCGCCCGCATGGAAGACGCGCTCGAGCTGGCGGTCGGCGGCGGCGATCGAGGTCACCTGCGCATGCGGGCCGAAGCGGTGCGAGTGGGTGTCGTTGTCGGGCAGCGAGAGCAACAGGAAGTCGAAGAGGTCGTGCTCGGTCAGGTAGGCGCCGACGCAGCCGGCGTGCTGGTCGCGCACGCCCGGGAGCCCGAGCTGCGAGCGGCAGGGCGTCTCGCGGCTGGCGAAGATGTCTGCGTAGAAGAGCTCCTTCGGGCCCATCACCGTGCGGCGCATCACGGTCGAGGCCAGACGGGTGAGCGCGGTCGTCTTGGACATCCGGTGCTCGTAGCGGCCGCGGTACATCAGGTAGGTCGTGCCGGCCGTGCGCACTCCAGCGTCGTCGAGCGACTCGAACACCGTCGGCACGTCGGCCGGCAGGTGCAGCGCGTTCATGTTGTAGATGGTGTCGGTGAGCTGCTGGACGACCCCGAAGCGCCGCGCCGCGCTGAACGACGAGCCGTACTCGACGTAGCGGCGCTCGTCGCGCCAGTACCAGTTCATCGACGGGATGTGGTGGCGGTCCTGGCGCACGCCGGTGGCGATCGTCGCCGCGCAGACCGGTGTGACGCTGGGGAACGCCGCGCAGCAGCGGTCCACGTAGGTGCCGCGGTCCATGACCGCCTTCATCGCGGGAGCCCGGCCGGTGGCCACCGCGCGCTCGAGCATCGCCGGCTTGAGGCCGTCGACGACGGCCAGGACCAGCTTCGGCGCAGTCACCGCAGGATGCGAAGGCCGGCGTACTTCTCGCCCTCGCGGCGGCGCCCGCCGAGCCGCAGCCAGATGAAGAAGGCGATGAACAGCACGCTGACGGGCGGGATGAGGACGGACAGCCCGGCATCCGCGAGCGCGAAGCCCTCCGCGTAGAGGAAGAGCGCGCCCGCGGCCGAGGGGTCGAGCCGCGCGCGGGTGCGGGTCATCAGCGACCGCACCCCCTGCTGCGCGATGAACGCGCAGAGGATTCCGCCGATGAGGCCAGGCCACCACACGCCGTGGCGATCGGCGAGCGTGCCGGCGAAGAGCAGGGCGCCCAGGCCGAGCCCGATGCCGTCGAGCGCCGCGATGCCGGCCGGCGTCTCCAGCCGCGTCCGCGCCAGCGTGGTGACGACGAGCGCGACGACGATCGCCAGCAGCCACCAGGGGCTCTCCAGGAAGGCGAAGTCGGTGTGGTCGAAGTCCACGCCGAGGTTGTCGGCCGCGAGGGCGCCGACGAGCAGCGTGGGCAGGAACGGGCGAACGCCTGTGGCGGAGGAGACGCCCATCCCCTGCAGGATGTCGAGCAGGAGCTTCACGGTCCGATAGCTTCAGGCGGCCATGACTGTAGACGACAGGGGCCCAGCGTCCCGCGGCGAAAGCCGTGGGATGTCCCAGCGCCGCGACCTCGAGCGCTACGCGGGCCTGTTCGCGTCGCGGACGTCGGTCATGAAGTCCTCGGCGATGCGCGACCTCATGGCGATCACCGAGCGCCCCGAGGTGATCTCCCTCGCCGGCGGACTTCCCGACACCTCGACCTTCCCGGCCGAGTCGCTGGCCTCGATCCTCTCGAAGGTCGCCGCGTCGGAGTCCGCGCGCGCCCTGCAGTACGCGCCGACCGAGGGCATGGCGGTGGTCGGCGAGGCAATCGCGACGGTCATGGCGGCCGAGGACATGCACGTCGACCCCGAGGACGTCCTGGTCACCACCGGCGGCCAGCAGGTCATCGACCTCGTGTGCAAGACGCTCGTCGACCCGGGCGACGTCATCGTCGCCGAGGCGCCGACCTACCCCGGCGCAGTGCCGGCGTTCAGCGCCTACCAGGCCGACGTGGTGCAGATCGCGATGGACGACGACGGGATGCGCGTCGACGAGCTCGAGGAGGCGCTCGCGCGCCTGGATCGCGAGGGGCGCCGGCCGAAGTTCATCTACACGATCCCGACCTTCCAGAACCCCGGCGGAGTCACGATGTCGCTGCCGCGGCGCCGGCGCCTGGTCGAGGTCGCCCGCGAGCGCGAGCTGCTGGTCCTCGAGGACAACCCGTACGGCCTGCTGCGCTACGAGGGCGACCCGCTGCCCACCCTTCGCTCGCTCGACGGCGGCAACTTCGTCATCTACCTCGGGACGTTCTCGAAGATCCTCTCGCCCGGCATCCGCCTCGGCTGGGCGGTCGCGCCCGGGCCGGTGCTCGAGAAGATGAACCTCGGCAAGCAGGCCAGCGACCTGTGCTCCTCTTCGCTGTCGCAGCTCTTCGTCGCGTCGTACTTCGCGGAGGGGCGCTGGGAGTCCTACGTGGAGTCGCTGCGCGACCTCTACCGTCGCCGGCGCGACACGATGCTCGACGCGCTGGCCGAGCACCTGCCACGCGAGGCGTCGTGGACCCGGCCGGCCGGCGGACTGTTCATCTGGGCCACGCTGCCCGAGTACATCGACACGACCGACCTGCTGGCGCTCGGGCTGTCGCGCAACGTGGCCTTCGTACCGGGGCGCGCGGCGTACCTCGACGGCCGCGGCGGATCGTCGATGCGGCTGAACTTCTCCGGCGTCGGCGAGGAGGCGATCCGCGAGGGCGTGCGGCGCATCGGCGAGGTCGTGCGCGACCAGGTCTCGCTCTACGGCACGCTCACCGGCGCCGCCCCGGCGCCGGCGGCCGAGCCGGCGCCGAGCGAGCCCGACCCCGAGCTCGCCGACGTGCTGCACCTGCCCGACCGCGGGCCGCGCGGGGAGCGGCGGGCGCGATGACCAGGCGCCGCATCGCCGTCCTCAAGGGCGGCCGCTCGCTCGAGCGGCAGGTCTCGCTGCGCTCCGGCGCGCGCGTCGAGGACGCGCTCGAGCGTCTGGGCCACGACGTGGTCGGCATCGACGTCGGCCACGACCTCGTCGTGCGCCTGCGCGACGCCGCCCCAGAGGTCGCGTTCGTCGCGCTGCACGGCCGCGACGGCGAGGACGGGATCGTCCAGGAGCTGCTCGAGGTGCTCGGGATCCCCTACACCTCCTCGGGCGTGTCGGCGTGCATGCGCTGCTCGGACAAGGTCGCCGCCAAGCACGCGATGCGCGACGCCGGCCTGCCGACGCCCGACTTCTACGCCTTCACCGAGACGGCCTTCAAGGAGATGGGCGCGGGCGATGCGCTGGGCGCCATCGAGGACCGGCTGCGCTTCCCGGTCGTGGTCAAGCCGGCCGACCAGGGCAGCGCGCTGGGCATCCGCTTCGCCGCCGCGGCCGCCGACGTGCCGGCCGCGATCGTTGCCGCCTTCTCCTACAGCGAGAAGGTCATGCTCGAGCGCCACGTCCACGGACGCGAGCTGGCGGTCTCGATCCTCGGCGACGAGGCGCTGCCGATCGTCGAGGCCGTCCCGCGCGAGGAGGACTTCTACGACTTCTCGGCGCGCTACACGATCGGGCGCACGACCTTCGTCTGCCCGGCCGAGCTCGGCGACGACCTGACCGCTCGCGCCCAGGGGCTGGCGCTCGACGTCTTCGGGCTGCTCGGATGCCGCGGCTTCGCGCGCGTGGACCTCATGCTCGAGAAGGGCACCTACGACCTCTACGTGCTCGAGGCCAACGTCATCCCGGGGCTGACCGAGACCAGCCTCCTCCCCCAGGCCGCCGAGGCCGCGGGGATCTCCTTCGACGACCTGATCGGCCGGATCGTCGAGCTGGCCGTCCCGGCGGCCGCCGCCTAGCTGTCGCCGGCGAAGTCCTCGGGCGTCACCTGGTCGAGGAACTCCTTGAAGCGGTCGACGACCTCCTCCGTGTCCTCGACCTCGTGCTCGAACTCGATCGCCGACTCGGCGATGACCTCCTCGGCCGCGAAGATCGGGGCCCCGGAGCGCACGGCGAGCGCCAGCGCGTCGCTGGGGCGCGAGTCGATCTCCAGCTCGCGGCCGTTGACGGCCAGCGTGATCGAGGCGAAGAAGGTGTTGTCGCGCAGCTCGGTCACGGCGACCTGCGTGCAGCGGACGTCGAGCTCGCCCAGGACGTCCACGAGCAGGTCGTGGGTCATCGGGCGCGGCGTGGTGGCTCCCTGCAGCTTCATGAGGATCGCGGCAGCTTCCGGATGGCCGATCCAGATAGGCAGGAACTTGTTGCTGTCGGCGGTCTTGAGCAGCACGATCGGCTGCTTGCCGACCATGTCGAAGCTCACGCCGTAGATGACCATTTCCTGCACGTACCGCTCCCTCGCTGGAGGTCGATGGTCGATTCAGTATAGGCACGGCGACGGGGGTCAATCGGCGGTCTGACGGCTGATGCGCCGGGCATGGATCGGGCTTCCTCGGACCGTGAGGTGCGTCACGGTCGGGGAACGAAGCGGGGGGCGGGGCGTCGTGCGTGGCATGTCCTCTCCCGCCACTGACAACCTGGTCCCCCTCACCCTCTCCGAGCAGCTGGACGCGATGCTCTCCGGCTGGCTCGATCGCCACGCTCCCGACTACGATCGCGACGAGGACGGCGTCGCAGGCGCCGTCCTGACCGTCGCCGACGCCGAGGTCGCCGAGGTCGAGGCGTTCTGCACGAGCTGGGGCCTAAGCGCCCGACGGACCTCGCGCCGCAACGGGCGCTGGACGGTGCTCGTCGTCGAGGGCCCCGCGGCGCCCGTTCGCGGCTTCACCGAGATCACCGGCATGTACCGGCGCTGAGGCGGCGCGCACAAGGCGCTCGAGCACCCTCCGGCGCGCGACCGACTCGGAGCGCTGGAGCAGCTGAGCGACCGACGCTCCGTCGAGCTCGCGGACGTAGCGCTGCATGGGTACCGGCCCGAGCGCATGCCAGGCCGCGTCGATCCCGCCGTAGCGGCGGCGCAGCGTCGCCGCGCACGGCCCCCGCCAGTCGGGACCACGCAGGTCCTCGGCCTCAGGCGCGCGACCGGTCTGCGCCCAGAACCAGGCGAGCGCCGCGCGAACCGCGTCGTCGCTCCAGCGCCGGAAGCGCACCGCCGCGCCGGCGTCGACGAGCGCGGCGTTCCACGGGTCGCGGCGATCGGCGTAGAGGTCGCACACGACCGCGGCGCTGGGCCAGCGCGGGCTCTCGCGCTCCCAGCGGCCCGGGAGCGTGCGCGAGGGCGTCCACTCGCGATACCTGGGCGGGCGACCGTGCTCCCGCTGCCATTCGCCGATGGCCGCGCTTACGCTCGCGCGGGTCCATGTCCGCGCCACCGCGGGCTCGTGCGCCGTGCACTCGCGGCAGCGCGACGCCTCGCGGCTCGTGACCGGGCCGCCGCAGGCCGAGCACTGTCGCGCGCGCAGGTAGTTGCCGACGGTCGATGCCGACACGCCGAGCGCGCGGCCGATCTCGGCTCGCGTCGAGCCCGCCGCCGCGAGCCGGTTCGCGGCCTCCACGCGCTCGGCGACGGACGTGTCGAAGGTCAGGTTGCGGACCGGCAGCCCGGCCTCCTCGAGCGCGCAGCTCCACGACCCGAAGTGGGCCGCGACGCACGAGCTGCTCGGCCACCGCGGGTGCTCGGACATCCACTTGCGCTGCCCGACGGTCGCCCGCTCGGGCTGCTCGCCGGACCAGTCGTTGCGCCGCGGCGGACCACCGGTCTCGGCGGCCCAGGCCCGCAGCGCACCGACGATCGATGCGCGTCCCCACCGCCGCGGCACCCCGGGATGCCGTACCGGGACGTAGCGGGGCGGGGACGCGATCAGGTCGGTCACAGCGCGGTGACCACCGACTTCGTCTCGAGGTAGTTCTCGAGCACCTGGTGACCCATCTCCCGGCCCCAGCCCGACTCCTTGTAGCCGCCGAAGGGCATCGCGGCGTCGAACACGTGGTACGTGTTGATCCACACCGTGCCCGCGCGCAACCGCTTGGCCGTGCGGTGCGCCTTGGAGATGTCGCGGGTGAACACGCCGGCCGCCAGGCCGTAGTTCGTGTCGTTGGCAACGGGGAGGATCTCGTCGGCCGACTCGAACGGGATCGCACACACCACCGGGCCGAAGATCTCCTCACGCTCGACCTTCATCTCGCTGCTGGTGTTGGTGAGGATCGTCGGCTGCACGAAGTAGCCGCGCTCGCCGAGCCGACCACCGCCGACCACCGCTTCGGCGCCCTCCTCGCGCCCGGAGTCGAGGTAGCCGAGCACCTTGTCGAACTGCTCGTCGGAGATCAGCGGGCCCATCTGCGACTCGGGGTCGGTCCCCGGGGCGAGCTTGATGGCGCTGGCGATGTCTGCGACGCCGCTGACGACGTCGTCGAAGACCTGCTTCTGCACGTACAGGCGCGAGCCCGCGTTGCAGCACTGGCCGTGGTTGAAGAAGATGCCGTTCGCCGCGCCCGGGATCGCCGCATCGAGGTCGGCGTCGGCGTAGACGACGTTCGGTGACTTGCCGCCAAGCTCGAGGCTGACCTTCTTCAGGTTGCCGGCCGCGGCTTGGACGACGAGCTTCCCGACCTCGGTCGAGCCCGTGAACGCAACCTTGTCGACGTCGTCGTGGGCGGCCAGCGCCGCGCCCGCGTCGCCGAATCCCGTGACGATGTTGACCACGCCCTCGGGGAGCCCGGCCTCCTGCATCAGCTCGCCCAGCCGCAGCGCCGAGAGAGGCGTCTGCTCGGCGGGCTTGAGGACGACCGTGCACCCGCAGGCGAGAACCGGCCCGAGTTTCCAGGCCGCCATGAGCAGCGGGAAGTTCCACGGGATGATCTGGCCGACGACGCCGACCGGCTCGCGCAGCGTGTACGCGAGGTACTCGCCGGGCGCGGGCAGCGCGGAGATCGGGACGGTGGCGCCCTCGATCTTCGTCGGCCAGCCTGCCATGTAGCGGAACAGGTCGGCTGCCAGGGGGACGTCGGCGGCCCGGGCAACGGCGTAGGGCTTGCCGTTGTCGAGGGACTCGAGCATCGCGAGCTCGTCGGCGTTCTCCTCGATCAGATCCGAGATGCGCCAGATCAGCCGGCCCCGGTCGGATGCGTTCATGCGCCGCCAGGGCGAGTCGTCGGCGAAGGCGTTGCGCGCCGCGCGCACGGCCCGCTCGATGTCCTCGGCCTGCCCGTGTGCGACCTCGGCCAGCGGCTCCTCGGTGGCCGGGTTCACGGTGGTGAAGGTCTGGCCGGAGGCGGCCTCGACCCAGTTGCCATCGATCAGGAGCTTGTGCGGCGAACGGACGAAGGTGTCGGCCTGCTGCTCTGCGGACACGGCTACCGCCATGACCCGTCTCCTCTCCGCGCGGGCGTCGCCCGCGCCTCGTGGTCGTGACCGTCATGACGGTAGTCCATCCTTGACTACCGAACAAGGCCGATGGGCGACTGGCAGGCGCGTTAGCGTCCGTCGCGTCATGCCGCGCCCGCGCGAAGAGCTCACGGTCGGCGAGTGGGCGGTCCTGGGCCTCCTGGCGGAAGCGCCGTCCCACGGGTTCGCCATCGCGCGCGCGCTGGCTCCGGAGGGCGAGGTCGGCAAGGTGTGGTCCGTCCGCCGGCCGCTCGTCTACCGGGCCGTCGAGACCCTCGCCGCCATGGGCCTCGTCCTCGCCGCGGGCACCGTCGCCAGCACCTCGGGCCCTCAGCGCACGGTCCTGCAGGCAACCCCCACCGGGAAGCGGGCGATGACGCGCTGGCTTGCGCAGCCGGTGGCCCACGTCCGCGACGCGCGGTCGCTGCTCATGCTCAAACTGCTCTTCCTCAACCGCCGCGGGGCCGACCCCGCGCCGCTGCTGACCGCGCAGCGCGAGCAGTTCGCCGGGCTCGCCGAGCGCCTGGCCGACGTGGCGGACGCGGCCGACGGCTTCGACCGCGCCCTCATCCTCTGGCGGCTGGAGAGCACGACCGCCGCGGTCCGGTTCGTCGAGGCGATGCTCGCCGAGCCGGCCCGCGCAGCCGCCAGACCGGCTAGATCGGGTACTGGCGCTCGCCGCGCTGGACGGTGATCCAGCGCAGGTCGGTGAACTCGTGCAGTGCCGCCGTGCCGCCGAAGCGGCCCCAGCCCGAGGCCTTGACTCCGCCGAAGGGCATCGGCGGCTCGTCCTGGACCGTCGAGCTGTTGACGTGGCAGATGCCCGACTCGATCCGCCCCGCCAGGTCGAGCCCGCGCTGCTCGTCGGAGGTGAAGACTGCCGCCGACAGGCCGTACTCGGTGTCGTTGGCGAGCTGCACCGCCTGATCCGGGCCGTTCGACGCGACGATCGCGACGACGGGGCCGAACGACTCCTCGGAGTACAGCCGCATCTCCTTCGTGACGCCCGCGACCACCGTCGGCGCCATGACGTTGTTGGCGCCGTTCGCGCCACCGGCGAGCACCGTCGCGCCCTTGGACCGCGCGTCCTCGACGAGCTCCAGCACGCGCGCGTGCGACGCGCCGTCGACCAGCGGCCCGACCATCGTTGCCTGATCGCGCGGATCCCCTGTCGTCAGCGCCGCGGCACGCGCGGCGAGCTTCTGCGCGAGCGCCTCAGCGATCGACGCGTCGGCCACGATGCGCTCGGTCGACATGCAGATCTGCCCGGAGTTCATGAACGCGCCGAACGAGGCGGCAGCAGCAGCGCGGTCGAGATCGGCGTCGGCCAGGACGACCATCGGCGCCTTGCCGCCGAGCTCGAGCACCGACGGCTTGAGGTGCTCGGCGCACTTCATCGCGACGATGCGCCCGACGCGTGTGGAGCCGGTGAAGCTCACGCGGCGCACAGCCGGGTGGGCGATGAGCTCGTCGACCACCTCGGGCGCGTCGTCGGCGCAATGAACGAGGAGGTTCACCGCGCCGCCGGGCACGCCCGCTGCGTGCAGCGCGCTGATCACCGCCGCGTGCACGCGGGGGCACTTCTCCGACGCCTTGAGCACGACCGTGTTGCCGAACGCCAGCGGCGCGGCCACGGCGCGGGTCGAGAGGATGACGGGCGCGTTCCACGGCGCCATGCCGACGACCACGCCGGCCGGCCTGCGCACGGCGCGGGCCTCGAGGCCGGGCACGTGGGACTCGATGGTCTCCTGCGCGGCGTCGACCGCGCCGGTGAGCGCCGCCGCCCCGCGCAGCATGCCCGCGGCGAGCATGCAGTTGAACATGCCCCAGCCGAACGTGCCGCCGCACTCCTCGGTCACGGCTTCGGCGATCAGGGGCGCGCGGCCTTCGAGCAGGTCGGCGGCGGTCTCGAGGAGCTCGGCGCGCTGCTGGGGAGTCGTGCTCGCCCAGGCGGGGAACGCCTTCGCCGCGGCCTCGACGGCGCTGCGCGCGTCCGCGCGGGCCCCTGCGGCGGCGACGGTGACCACCTCGCCGGAGAACGGATCGACGCGCTCGAACGTGGCACCTGAGAATGACAGCCGCCGCTCGCCGTCGATCAGGTGCAGCTGCTCGGGGGCGCTCACGGCCCCGCCTGCTCGCCGTCGACGTCGGCGTCGCTGTCGCCGACTCGGATGCTCACCACGTTGGTGACGTAGCGCCCGCCGTGGCGGTCGCGCGGCACGACCAGGCGCGGGCCGTCGGCGGCCAGCGAGCGTCCGTCCTCGCTGACCGCGAGGAGGATCCTGCGGCCGGCGAAGTCGGGGTCGATCTCGCCCCATGAGACGATCGCCGCGTAGCCGTCCGACCCGGTGGCGGACACGTAGAAGCGCAGCTCGTCGTTCTTGATGTCGGGGTCGAAGTCGGGCTCGGCCTGGTTGACGACGTCGTAGAGGTACGGGCCGCGGTACGTGTGGCGCTCGGCGCCCTTGCCCGAGATGAACTTCACGCGCAGGTTGTGCTGCGGGAGCTTGGCCAGGTCGGCCACGGTCTGGGTCGAGGGGTTGTTCACCTCGCCGCCGACCGTGAACGTCGCGGGCGGCGCTTGCGCCACCGCGGGGGCGGCGAGGGCCAGCGCCGCGGCCACGGCGGCTCCGGTCAGCGAGATCGACAGCCTGCGCGCCAGGCTCATCAGCAGTCCTCCAGGTCGTGGGCGGGAACGACGCGCGCCGACAGTAGTCAAAGACGGACTACCGACGCAACCGGCCGCGTCCCGGCCCTTGGTGCGAGAGTGTGCGCATGGACCGCCGCACCCCCACCGTCTCCGACGTCGTGCGCCGCGCCGTCGAGATCTGCGACCCCGACGACGTCGACGCGGCGCTCGGTCACCTCGAGGAGCAGCTCGAGGACGACGACGAGCCGATCACCGCCGTCGAGAACATCGAGGAGCGTCTTGCGTGGGCGCTCGAGGGAACCGACTACGACGTCGAGAACCCCGCCGTCTCGGTCGCGAGCGCGATCGTCCTGTACCTCGCCCAGCATCCCAACGAGATCGAGAGCCGCAACGACGAGGGCGTGCTCGAGCGCGCGGTCCGTGCACAGTGGCACGGCGACACGCCCGAGTACGTCGCGGAGTGGCTCAGCGGCTGAGAGCGCCGGTCAGCAGCCGTCGGTGCCGCCGGTCCCGCAGAAGCCCTGCAGGTCCTCGGTCACGGCGACCACTCCAACCAGCCGCCCCTCGTCGTCGACGACGGGTGCGCGCAACGTCCCGCTGCTGAGAGCGAGCTCCTCCCCCCGCTTGGCCGGCTCCTCCGGCGAGACCGTCTCGCCACGACGTGCTCGCGGCGCGGCGAGCTCGTTCGCGTCGCCCGCATCGGCGAGGTCCCCCGGAAGGAGGCTCCCGACGTAGCGCCCGTCGTCGGACAGCAGAGCGATCTTGTGGCTGCCGCTGGCGTCGAACCAGGCGCGGACCTCTCCGACGGTCGCCGTCACAGGGAACGGGCTGAAGCGCGAGTGCGTGACGTCGGCGACCGTCAGGCCGGCCGCCTCGTCGAGCCGAGTGGGAGCCATGTCGTGGACGGTAGTCGATGGCGCCGGCCTGCTCTAGGAGCCGCGGCCGCGGAAGAAGAGCAGGTAGATGGCTGCGAGGACGACCCAGCCGATGACGATCACGGCCGCGAGCACGACGGTGAACACCGTCTCGCCGGCCGAAGCAAGCACGGATCAGCCACCCACGCCGACGGTCTCGTCTCTGTGCCCGCTCTCCTCCGGGGCCTCGCGGCGCTTCTCGACTCGGTTCACGACCGACAAGCCGGCGATCACGATGGCGACGGGCGCGAGATAGAGGACCGACAGGTACCAGTGTCCGAGGCACGCGAGCGTCATGAGCAGCGACCGTAGGGATCAGACGCCGCGTGGGGTGCTCACACCCCGCGGCCGGCGCCGGACAGGGAGAAACCCCGCATCAGGTCAGCCGCCCGGCCATGCGCGCATGGCGACGGCAGCGCAGCTGAGCAGCTCCTCGCTGGCCGCGCCGTCGCGGGCGCGGGCGTTGATGCCGGCCATGTGCGTGAAGATGAACGCCGCCAGCCGGTCAGGGTCGTCGTCGA
>Ga0081540_1000552_pt1 | contig 36291 bp, 47 predicted proteins | sample TabmetS2T1R1_FD_71024 | JGI IMG/M metagenome (GOLD analysis project Ga0081540, IMG submission 71024) | Tabebuia heterophylla rhizosphere microbial communities from the University of Puerto Rico - S2T1R1 | ecosystem: Host-associated > Plants > Roots > Rhizosphere ...
TTCCCTGCCGATCATTGCCGCCCCATTCAGCGCCACGCCTTGCCGGCCGCCCCTCGCCGTAGCTTGCCCCGCTCCGCCCCGCCGTTCCGCGCCAAGCGTAGCCGGCCGGGCCGTGCCAGCCCTAGAGCCGTCAGGCCGTGCCTTGCCTATCGATGGCTCGCCTCGCGTGGCCTGCCGTGCCAGCCCCAGCAACGCCGTTGCAAGCTGCGACTTGCCATTCCTGCCGCGCCCATGCGCGCCAAACCGGGTTCTACCGCTCCGTGCCTAGACATGAGATGACAATCCGGGCTCTGCCGTGGCTCGCCAGCCGGGCCATGCCGAGGCATGCCGAGGCATTGCGAGGGATGCCCAGCCCAGCCTGCCACGCCATTGCGGGGCCTTGCCTTACCGCGCCCAGAGAAACCCCGTCCCGCCTCGCCGGCCTTGCCTCGTTCGGCCTGACCGTGCCCCGCTCCGCCCATGCGTGACACGCCGCGCCGGCCTTGCCTCGCCGAGCGAGGCCGAGCGAGGCCACGCTCGGTCACGCCCCGGCTTGCCGTTGCTCGCCAAGGCCAAGCTGATACCTATCAGATATCAAATTTCGTGCAACACGTCTTGTAAACGCCCGCATTTTGGTATCAGGTTGGCTGGCGCGGTAGCCGGCGCGGTTCGCCAAGCTGCGCAAGTTCACATCTCCTTTGTTGGACCCTCGGGCGGCTTCGGCCGCCTGCTTTTTGGCCCGCAAAACCCCATGGGGGAAAAGGCTTTGAGCGTCGAAAATGTTTCACACTACACACCGGAGTTCCGGCGTCTACGAAACGAGATCATTCGGATGGAGATGACCGACCGTGCGGCGATAGCTTCGATCAGGGCGCGCCGTAAGGAATCGCGCAAGGTGCTTGCATTCCCAGAGTTACGCCGAGCGGCGGCTCGTTTCAAGCGCAAACTGGAGGGGGACGAAACATGATCAGCCAAGATCGCCGGTTTGAGCAAGCGATAGATGACCTAGCTGCTGAACTGGAGCGAGCAACAGAGGCAGAGCTATGGGCCATGGTTGCGCTGATAAAGGCCAAGGCCCGACGCCACGCCATCTCTCGGCAGCGTTTTCTCGCCGCGAGGAGAGCAAGGAAGATAAGAGAGCGCTGCCTGTGACACCGGCAGCCCGCGTCCGGTCATTCTCACCTCAAAACCGGCAAAGAGGCTACGAGCGCGACTCGTAGATTCGGTTGATCTGCTGGGGCCGAAAGTTCGACCTTCAGGGTAAACGAGTGCAAGGCAGCGATTCGATGATATACTCAGTTCGCGGGGTGGAGAAGCCCGGTATCTCGCTAGCCTCATAAGCTGGAGTGTCACAGGTTCGAATCCTGTCCCCGCATCCATCCTTTCGTGCTAAAGCTCTGCCTGTGAAGCGATTTCGCTTCGCTGGTTGCAGGGACGTCACGTTACCGGGATTTGCGCTCCCCTGCCGTGAAAACGGTGGGAGAGCTTGCAATGGTCTATCGGTATGCCATCGATCAGAAATATGCTGCAAAGCGGCATTACGAGGCAAACAAGTCTGAATATCTGAAACGCGCCAAAGCCCACAACAAGGCCGAGCGATTACGCATCAAGGCATTCGTCGCGGAATATCTCTCCAAGCATCCATGCATCGATTGCGGCGAAGCCGATCCTGTCGTGCTTGAGTTCGATCACCGCGACCCAAAGCACAAACGGTTTTGCATCGCGGAGACAGGCAACAAATCATTGCCCAACGTGAAGCGTGAGATCGCCAAATGCGATGTGCGCTGCGCAAACTGCCATCGTCGCCGAACGGCGAGGCAGCACGCTGACGGTGAGTTTCAAGCACCGTCAGCCGTAAGCGCGGAAGTCGAATTGCCGCTATTCGCTTACCGCCGCCTGCCCCTCTTGTGAACGCCCTTGATGGTGCCGGCGTTCATCCTCTGCGCCGACGCCGCACCACCGCGCCCTTGGCGCGGGCCTTGCGCAGCGCTCGCGCGACGGTGGCGCGTTCGCCCATGCCCGGCGATGCGCGCCTGACTTTGCCGAAGGCCCGGTTGATCTTGATGTTCGACTTCGATGTGCGAGGCCGTGGGCCTCTGCCGCGTCTGCGTGCCATAGCCTATCTCCTCTTTCGGTTGCGCTTGCCCACCCGCGAGTGGACGCCCCGGATGGTGCCCTTGTTGGCGCTGGCGTAGAAGACGCGCTTGCCGACCTGTTTGCCGTACTGCTTCTGCATCGCTCGCATGATTTTGTTGCCTTTTTTCGTCTTCGGCATGCCAATCCTCCTGCTTACAATCCTTGCGGCGCTGCCCTCCGCTTAAGGCTCTCGCCCTATGCTCGCGGCACCCAACCTGCGACAAGCAGGTCATCAGCCCACCAATCGGCATCGCGCAGCAGCAGGTCGCTTATCGCCTCACGGTTCTCGTACAAATGTCCTCCGATCCGAAGAATGCTGTCGAGCGTGGCTGGTGATATCTCGGCCGCCGATGCGGCACCGAGCGTCAGCGTGGCGGCCAGCCCATCTGGCATCTCGGCGTCGGCTGCTGGGACGAAATACAGCCCGCTTGCTCGGCCGGGAGCTTGGTTGCCAACGATCTTGAAACTCGACGTGACATCGTTGCCGTCAGCATCCTCGACGGTCATGACGGAAATCGGCTGCAACGGCACCTGAATGCCGAGATCGGTCACGTTGTCGAACTCGTCGGGCGACCATTCTGCCGTGCCCGAAAAAATGGTCAGGCCCGTCTTGCGCTCGTACAGATCGATGGAGCGGGCGAGGATGCTAGTCAGCAGCACATCGTCATCGGTGAAATCGACGCGAACCTGCGCCTTGAACAGCGGCAGCAGTTCGGTCGGCAGCGCGGTAGTATCACGATTGGTGATCCGGTAGCTCATCGCACGGGCCCTTTATCTCGGAGCTGTTTGCTGCGCTTGCGGCTGCGCTTCCACCGCAGTCTTGGCGGTTGCTGACATCGACTCGAAAGCGATCTCGATACAGCGGTCTACAGTCGTCAGCGCCATTTTGTAACGCTCGTTGATCTGCCGCTGCTGCTCGTCGTAGGCCTCCTTGATGATCACACCACCGAAGTAGGTGAAGACCAGAAAGGCCAGATTGACGATGGTGAGGAACAGCAGGCCCGGCTGCGTCCGCATCGCTTCGACGGTTCCGCTTGCAACCTTGCCGGCCTGTTCGACTGCCCCGTTCATGCTCAATGCCCAATCACGCAGTTCACCAAGCTAAGGATCAGGAGGGCGTTGCCGAGTAGCATTAGCGCTATCACTACCCGCATCCGCTCCGTCCCTGAAATACCGCATGATGATCGGCTGCAACATGGCGACGATGTAGCCGATCAGCATACCGAACAGCTCGGCTATCGCCGGCTTGTCGAGATTGGCGAAGCCGAGCATCACGAATGAGACGAGCCCGAAGAAACCGGCGATCATCAGGATGGCGATGAGCGCTCTGGTCTGCTCGCCGGTCATCCGATGGCTTTCCTCACCTCCATGGCGGCCGCCTCTACGATCTTGGCGAAGACGCCGTTGAAGGCGCAGCGCAGCATCTGCCCGTCATCGAGAACCAGCACGAGGTCCATATCCTTGAACTGCGCATCGATGATGATCGGCGCAGCCGCGCCGGGCAGCCCGCGTTCGCCGCGCTGCCCGCGTTTGCCTTCCTCGCCTTGCGGTCCACGGTCACCGGGATCGCCCTTGTCGCCCTTGCGGCCCTTCTGTGCGCACAGCGCCCAATCGGGGCCATCGCCGGGCATGTGCTCGGTGATCACGGTGGCGACCCACAGCGAGCCATCCTTGACCGTCAGATCGCCGCGCACACAGCGCCAGCCCGGTTGCCACAGCCCGAGGAAGTTCATCGAGATGCCGTCCGCGCCGCGCTCGCCGCGCTCGCCCTGAATGCCGGGTGTGCCGGGCAGTCCATCGCGGCCGGGTGCGCCGGGCAGGCCGGGTTCACCCTTTTCGCCAACGTCGCCGCGCTCGCCCTTCTCGCCGGGCAGGCCGGGCGGTCCCTGCTCGCCCTTCTCACCGGGCGTGCCGTCATCACCGCGCTCACCCTTTTCGCCAGTGTCGCCCTTCTCGCCTTTTTGGCCGGGCGTACCGCTCTCGCCTTGGATGCCGGGCGTGCCCTGCTCACCCTTGTCGCCGGTATCGCCCCTCAGTCCTTGCTCTCCGGGCTGTCCGGGCTCGCCTCGTTCTCCCCGTTCGCCGGTTTGGCCGGGCTCTCCCCGTTCGCCTTTTTCGCCGGGCTCTCCCTTCTCGCCGGGCTCGCCACGGTCACCTTTTTCACCGTGCTCGCCGGCCTCCCCCCTTTCCCCGTTCTCGCCGTTCTGGCCCTTCTCGCCCGGCTGGCCGGGGTCGCCTTTTTCACCTTTTTCACCGGGGTCTCCTTTCTCCCCCTTCTCGCCCGGATCGCCTTTGTCGCCTTTCTCGCCGGCATCACCCTTTGCGCCGGGTTCGCCGCGCTCGCCGGGAAGACCATGCTCACCGAGATCGCCCTTCGCGCCATGCTCGCCGTTCTGGCCCGGCTCGCCACGCTCACCCGGATCGCCCTTGTCGCCTTTTTCACCCTTTTCGCCGGGCAGGCCGGGTTGACCGGGCTCACCGGGCTCACCACGTTCACCGTGGTCGCCCTTCTCGCCTCTATCGCCGGGAAGGCCGCGCTCTCCCGAAGCGCCCGGCAGCCCCGGCTCGCCCCTCTCGCCGGGAAGTCCCCGATCGCCGGGCGCTCCGGGTTGCAAGGCATCGACCTTGACGGCGAGCCTCGCGATTTCGTCTTCGGCCCGCAGCCGCAGTTCCGCGCACAGGCCGTCAGCCCGCTTGCGGAAGTCCGCTTCGAACTGCTGCATTACCTCGCGCTGGTCGAGCACGCGCTCGCGGTCGGTGAGCTTCGTATCGGCGGCGAGCTGCACGAGTTCGGCGCGCGCCTGACCGAGCGTTTCGTCAGCGATCCGCGCAAGGTCGGCATCGAGTTTTGCGCGCAGCGTCGCGATCTGCTCCTCGATCTCTTTGCGCTGCTGTCCGATGGCGTGGCCGGTGATCTCCAGCACCTTGGCGTGATTGAGCGGGGCGTTCATAGGCGCATGCCCTCTTTGATGTGGAAGTCGAGCAGGCTCGTCGCCTCCTCCTCGGTCGGCTCCGTCTCGGCCGGCTCCTCCTCGTTTTCACCTTCGCCGCCGCTGCTCCCGGAAGGAGCGGGCGCTTGCGGCGGCGTCGGTGGAGCCGGCTGGACTTCGAAGCCGCCCCAATCGAGAGGCACCTGTTGCTGCTGCACGCGCGGCTCGTCGCCGTTCGGAACCTTCTTCAGGCCCTCGCGCTTGCGTGCCTCGTTCGGTGCGTAGACGCCGCCCTGCACGGCGCGCACGAAGCCATCGATGCGGGCCTTGAAGTCGGGCCGCAGCAGCGCCTCCATGTCGAATTCCGTGTATTCCTTCTGGATGCGCTCGATCTGGAACAACTGGTCATAGGCCAGTTCGACGTGGTTGATGTAGTAGCCGAGGCCTTGCCTGAGCCACATCATGATCAACTGCTCGACGTTGGAGAACGTGGCCCCGGTCATCTCATCGATCAGCGGTAGCGGCACGCCGAACAGCCGCGCGATGTCGGCGGTGGCGAGCTTCATCGATTCGGCGATCTGAAGCTCGGCGGCGTTGAGCGATGCCGATGTCCACTTCAGCCCGGCCGTCAGGATCGGCGTGCCGCCGAGCCCCGCGCCCTTCGAATGCTCCTCCCAGCGCTTCCTGAGTTCGGTGACCTGTTCCTGCGTCAGCGTGTGATCGGTCGAGAGCACGCCGCTGGGGCGGCTCATGTTCTGGTAATAGCGGGCGAAGTGTGCGCCGGCACCCTGAGACATCGCCAGCGGAATGCCGCCGGCCTCCAGCGGCGATTTGCCGTTCATCGGATCGTCGGGATCGGAAGGGCCGCAGAAATGCAGGATATCGCGCGCCGGCACCATCCAGCGTGTACTGGCGATCCATGCCGGGTCGTTCTCGAAGTAAAGCAGCGGGTTGCCGCCAATCGAATAAAACACCTCGCCGAGCATCGAGTTCTCGTCGGACGGCGGCGCGTAGTAGGCGCGGCAGGAGCGCGACTCCATCTGGTGCAGCGAGGCCACCTCATAGCGGTCGTTGCGCAGCGCCAGCGCGTAGGCGTTGCCCTGCCACAGCAGCGCCGTGATCATGTTGGTCATGAACGCCGATTGTGTCTGGTAGGCGTTCGGCTTGAGCAGGATGCGGGAAAGCGCCGACGTGGTGATGTTTTCGACGCCATCATCCGGCATGATCTTGCGGTGGAAGCCGGGAAGCTGCGCGATGGTCCGCGCGTACAACATGATGCAGGCGTAGGCGACCGAGTTCATGCCACCCGGAATGGGGTCGAAACCGAGTTGGCCAAAATTCAGCGGCCACGACGCCGGTATCCAGCCGGAATCAGTCGGAAAGGCGGGCCACGAAGCAGGGCCGGGGTTCGTGCGCCACGGTCCAATGCCCATCAGGCTAGCGACGCGCTGGAGCCATGTCAGTGAACGGCGGGGGTTGGCAACTTCGCTCATTCTGCGCCTTGATATCACATTTGCGACGTTGCTGCCGTTTGTGCTCTACTCTGTTCTGGCATGGCAAGGCTTGGCGGGGCCAGCCTTGACGCGGATGCGCGAGGCCCGGCATGCCAAGGCAACCGAGGGAGGGCGAGGCAACTCGCCTTCCCTCCTTTTCACTTGCGGCCGGCTACTGGCTTCGGCTTCGGCGCTGGCTTCGGCTTCGGAGCTTCCTCTGCCTTTTCCACGGCCGAGGCTGGCTCAGGAGCGGGCGCGGGCTTCAATTCGCGCGTCGGATAGCCGCCGTCACGCTTGCGCGCCGCATACGCCTCTGCGGCCTCGTGCGGGCCGGGCTCGACAGGCCGATACTTTTCGGAGGGGTGGACATCTCCGCCCAGCTTGTTGATGTCTTGCGCCCAGCCTTCGGCCACAGCCTGATTGATCTCGGCCTGCTCCATCGGGATGAACGTTCCCGCGAGCGGCCCGCGAAAGGCCCAAGCAACCGACTGCATGTTATGCCTCCTTCGTGATCGTGCCCGCTGTCAGCGGCGCGCCAAGAGCGGAGAGATCGAGCCCGTCCAACGTAAACGAGTTCGGCGTGCCGCCCGAGAGCGTTGCCGTCATGCCATCGGCAGCCGCATCGCCAGTGCCGGCGACCGTCACAGAATCGCCGTTGGCGAACTTGGCGTAGTCAGTGGCTGACATGGTGACCACGGCCGGGTTGGCGTTGCTCAGATCGATGATGGTGCCGACAACCGGCTCCGGTGCGGGAGGCGTGCCGCCACCGTTGCCGCCTTCTGCCGGTGGCTCGGTCGGCGGCTCGGTCGGCTCTGTCACGGGTGGCTGCTCGATGCCTTCGCTGATGCTGGTCTTGCCGAGATTGATGTTCTCCTGAAAGTTCGCGAGCGAATCTGGCACGTCGCCGTACCAGCCGACGTTCGAGCCTTCCTCCGGCTCCTGAACATCCATGATATCGACGGCCCAGCCATCAGCGATGGCCGTTGCCGCGAGCGCATCGCCAACGAGCAGAACGCGGTCGGCGTAGGCACCGCGCTTGACATAGACATGAGGCATGCTTTCCTCCTTATGCGGTGATGGTCAAATTGAGAGCGGTTCCGTTCACTGTTCCCTGACGCGGGAGCATCGAGAAAGTGCCTTGCCCAAACTCGTCGGGCCGCAGCACTGCCGTCATTTCGGTAGGACTGACGAAGCTTCGCATCAAGAGGATGATGCCGCCGGCAAAGATGTTCGTGGTGTCGGTGAAGTTGGTGCCGGTCAGCGTCAGCGTGACCTCGCCGCCGGCAAGCGATACCGGCGAAGGGCTGATGTCGGTGATCGCAGGCTCGGAGCCGGGCACAGGATCGGGGCCGACGCCGAGCACATCGACGGTAACGGCATTGCTGAGAACGCTTCCCTGAACCGCTTGAACGCTGAGTTGAGAACCATCGGCCGCTGCTGTCGTGAAGGTGGGAATGCGAATTTGCGTCGGTGTCATGAAACCGGTGTCTTGCCCAGCACCGGGGCCGCCCCACGGCTGACCGTCCACCACCAGCTTGGTGCTGTTCGTGAAGTTGGTGCCGGTTGCGGTAAGCGTAGAGCTTTCGGTGTTGAGGATCGGATTCGGGCTGACGGAGGTGATCGTCGGCTCTGAGCCGGGCGCTGGCTCGGGGCCGAACTCGACGCGCAGCACTTGCGTGTTGGAAACGAGATCGCCTTGCCGAACCGCAACCTGCCGGCTGCCATACTGCCAGCCCAAGCCCGGCTCGAACTGTATCCGCATTTCGGTATCGGAAAATATTTCGGGCGTGAAGACGGTTACCCCGCTATCAGTCGCATTGCTGATCTCAACCAGCGCGTCCGGCGTGAAATTGGTGCCGGTGATGGTCAGCCAGAACACCGGAGCCGTCATATTGGTGCTGGTCGGGCTGATCGAGGTGATCATCGGCTGAAGTTCGGGGGCGGGGCTGCCGCCGCACAGCGCCGGCTGCTTCGGCAGCCATTCGTAGTAAGACTGCGGCACGTTCAGCGGCCGGGCCGCCATGAAGCCTTCGACATCGTATGGGTAGGGCTCGTTGGTGAGATCGTGCGCCCAATTATCGGCGATGGCGACTACCGCATCTTCCTCGCACAGCCACAGAATCTTGCCGTTCCACGGCGCGTAGTACATGAGGACGAGAGTGCGCATCAGGCGGCCGCCTCCCCCAGCTTGGCGACGGCTGCGCCGCTGCCGGTTTGCTTCTGCCCAGCCGTGTTGATGTTGACCACGCGCGTGACCCTTTAGCCCGAAGGAGCGACCTTGCGCATCTCGCCAGTGCTGACCGGGCCAGCCCACGCCGAAGCGTCATAGGTGATCTCGAATGTGGTCGCGCCCTTGTTCTGTACGTTCACCCACGTGCCGTCGAGCGATGTACCCGTGCCGGAAAAGATCAGCGCGTTGCCGTCGTTCAACTGGCTCATTGAACCTGCCGGCGCGGTGACGACTGCCGGACTGGCGTTGGAGATCGAGGTGAACGCGATCGGGTTGGAAAGGCCGCCCTGCGTGAGCAGCAGCCATTGCCGATAGGACAGCGGCACGTTCTGGTAGTTCGGATTGATGCCGCTCGAATCCCACGGATACGGCTGATTGGTCAAGTCTTTCGCCCAGCCATCGGTCACTGCCGTAGCTGCCGTGGCATCGGCGAGCCAGAGAACTTGGCCCGCGTAGGGCGAGTACATCATGAGGACCAGTTTCGCCATGGCGGCCTTCCTCCTGAGAAAGGTGGACGGGCGGCCCGAAAGCCGCCCGCGTTATGGCTTACCAAGCGATGGGGTCGATAACGACCATCATGCCCGGCCGGCGCATCGCCCAATCCATACCGAGCAGCATGCGGATACCGATGCTGGCGGTCTGCCACAGCGAACGCACCGGATCGGCCGTGGCGGTGGCGAGAGGCGGAATGCCAGCCGGATCGGACACGATCGGCAGCACCGTAGAGGTGCCGGGCCGCATCGCCTGATCTGCCGGGTAGCCGCCGTCATCCTCGTGGATGGTGGCGACATCCGACACATCGAACTCGGGTGTGTCATCCGTGGACGAAACGAAGTCGCGGGCGCGCACCAGCATGAGCTTGGTGGTCGGCACGTTCGTGCTCTGGATGATCGGGTAGCCTGCAAGGCCACCGGCCGCGATCTGGTCGCGGAACGGCCACGTACCGAGCGGCGTGGTTGCCCACGACGCCTTGAAGGCGTTGGCCGGGTTCATCAGCCAGACGAGGCCATCGGCCGCGTTGGCAGCGATGAACGGCGCGAGCGCGGCGGCTACGTCGGCGGTGATCTTCTCCACCAGCGTGCCGGTCGTTGCGCCAGCAACGGGCGTGATGCCGTTGAGCAGGCCGGCGGGGCGGATCGCATCGCCAGCAACGTTGTCGAGAAGCGCCTGATCGATGGCGTCGGCGGTATCCTCGACAATGCCTTCGCGGATCAGCGATTCGATCTGCGGGGTCGATTGCTGCGCCATCTCACGCGAGTAGGTCGAAATCACCCCCATCTTGTGCGGGATCAGCGTGATGGAGCCGAACGACCCACGGCGAACCGGGATCGGGTTGCCCTCGCCGACGAACGCCCCACGCAGATCGCCCGGCGCATTGCGCGGACGATTGCGGCGCGGGATGCGAATCTGGCCGTTGCGCCCGAACGAGAAGCGGATGCCGCGATCCCGAAGCTGCGCGTAGACCGATACCGGTAGCAGTGCTTCGAGGAAATCAAGGATGGCGGTATCGACCAGTTCGGCGGCCCAGCCGGCGACCGTGGTGACGGCCGGATTGGTGACGGCCTTGAACACGGCATCGATATCGGTGCGCTCGGGATAGGTTTCCTTCGCGATATCGATCAGCGCGCGCCGGGTGACGAACGATTTGAAGTGCACGACGGCCAGCCGCAGCAGGATATCGGCGGGGCGAGCCTTGCTGCCGATCAGGCCACGCTCGAACTGCACGCGGCCGTCGCGATGGATGATGGCCGGGGCATTCGGCGTGAAGTTGGAGCCGTTGGGACGCAGCGCCGGCACGTTGGCGTTGCCGGAAAGCGTGCGTTCTGCCGAGCGAAGCATGTTGAGGCGCTTCTCGATAGCGGCTTTCTCGGTGTCGATCCGCTGGTTCTCGGCTTCCTCCTCGTCGTTCAGTTCCTCGTCAGCCGCGAGCTTCTTTGCAAGCGGCGTCTGCAAGTCCAGCAGGGCGATCAGTTCGTCCTGCGCGGACTGGATTTTTTCAGCGAGTGGCATCTTGGCATGTCCATTCTCGGTGGGGGATCGCCGGGCTTGGCGGAGTGGAACGCATCTGAAGACCTATCGCCGGACTTGGCGGTCAACAGAGCGTGGAAAATCCTTTCACGGCAGTTGCCGGAAATCTGTTTTGCGCCTTTCCGCCAACACCTCATTTTTGAGACGCTGGACTTCATTTTCGAATGGCTGCAATCGCTGTACCTCTCGCTTCAGCCGAGCGTTTTCGTCCAGTACGCGCGAAACTTGGCTGGCTGAGAGTGAGCGCATCACGGTGGCGTCGCCGGGCTTGGCAACCACCATGCTGCGGACTTCCGGGGAGAGGGCGCGGAGCGCGAGTGCGTTGCTGTTCGCCGGGACGGCGACCAAGCTGCACTCCAGCAGCTCCTGCTTCTTGAAGCGGAATGGGCCGAACCACTCGTCCGATTTATCGGAAAGCTTTTCCTTCAGCAGCGGCTTGAAGCCGACGCTGACGGCGCGCAGCACCTTCTGCGCGACCAGAGAACGGATGGCGTCGATGAACGGCGAGGTGCCCGGCTCGGCAAGCTTTAGGTGGCCGAGCAGGCGGCTACCCTCGATTCTGACTTTCTCCCACGTGCCAATCGGCGGCGCGTAGCGGTCGTGACCGTAAAGGGCGATGGGATTCTTCCGGAACTTGTTGAGCTGCCAGCCGGCAGCCTCGATGACATCGCCGACGCGATCCACCGATTCGTCGCTCATGCAGAATTCGAGCGTATCCTGATCGCTATTGGCGAGCAGGCGCTCGATGATTTGAACTTCGTCACCGGTCTGGTTGTCGATGATGAGATCGTTGGCGGCCACTGCCGGGCTCCCCTTGGCACGGAGGTGAGGAGCGGCCATAGACCAAAAAATGTCACATGGGAGTTACGAGCCGGATTTTTTCACGGCTTTTTTCGATAGCGCAGTGCGGCAAACGCTATCGAGCCGGCGATAGGTATCGAAGCTCGGCCGAGATGCCTCGCCGTTGCGGATGCGGTAAAGTGTCTGTCGGGAGAGCCCTGATCGACGCGATATCTCCGTGGTGGACAAGCCGCTTTCGGACAGGCCTGCCAACATCGATGTGAATACATCGCCCATGTGGCTGGAAATACTACGAAATCCGGCTTTTGGAAAGATATAGGACGATAATCCTGAAACGATGCGCTCGCTGGTCCCGATACCGCGTCCGGAAGCCACGCGACAGATACGTGACCGTTCTGCCGTCGCTACGCTGGCGGCGGCTGGAGTCCTCGGGGCGGATGAGATTGAGAGCGCGTGGAAATTCGCCGCGCTCTGGCATCAAATGATCGACCAGCGCAATGCTTACGATCTCGTACTTGGCGTTGATTCGCGCCCGTCAAGCGAGCGTGCGGTTGCGGCGAAACAGCAGCTTGTGAAGATACGACAGGAGGTTGGCGGATACGGGTTCGAACTCCTCGTGCGTGTCTGCGCAGAAGGGTTCAGCCTTCGCGACCTGTTCGTAGGCCGACGCCCACGGGACACGCACGCGGATATGCTGCGATTGCATCTTCGCGAGGTAACGCTGCTTCTCTCGCATCGATAGCGCCTCCAGCCGGGCGAGGATCAATTCGCGCAGGATCGCCGAGCCATTGATCTCGACCATATTGTGCCAAATGACTTCACCATCTCGAATAAGCGATATCCCGTATGTCATGTGATCGGAGCCCGGCTGTTTGCCGTCCGCTCCCCTTGCGAATCGATACATTTTTGCCCCCGCCCTCCCTGCGCCCTGCGCTGCCGCGCCGAGCCGAGCCTCGCAGCATCCCTGCGAGGCCATGCCAGCCTTGGCTTACCATCTCACTTCAGCATAAAATGCAGGAAGGTCGCAATAGCGGGTATCTGAAAATAACCCTTGCCATGCCCGGCCCAGCCCTAGCGCGCCACGGAGCGCCCAGTCATGCGGGGCCAAAGAGATTTAGAGCATTGTATGCCGATAAGTCGCAATAGGCAGCATAAAGCCCGGAACTCCCCTCGCCGCACCCGCCAAATCTATGATTCGGATTGGGAACGGTTGGCGGCCCGGCACCGCCGCCTGTTCCCGCTCTGTGTGGTCAAGGGCTGCCGGAAGAAGGCGCAGCACGTTGACCATATCGTCAGCGTCAGGGAGGCCCCGGAGCGCCGGCTCGATGCGACCAACCTCCAGAGCCTTTGCCACAAGCACCATAACGTCGTTACCAAGGCATATGACGCTGGCTCTATCGCCGGGGCGTGCGATGCTGCCGGGCGTACGCTCGACCCGAATCATCCGTGGGCGCAGGCCGATAACGAGCACGCCATCGCGGCGGTGAACGATGAGCGCCGGCCGCCGAAAGGCTACGCCGGCAGGCTGAAGCGCGATGCGGTGACGGCGCGCGGTCGCATCCCGCACCTCCAGAACGATCAAAACTGAAACTTTCAGATTTGAGCGCTTGACCGCTGCGCGCGCTTGCGCGACATTCTGGTAACGCCCGTTGATTCCGCGCCCGGATCAGCGGGCGTTTCGTTTGCGTCATGGCGAGAAAACGCGACGCAGGCGGAATGATCGACAGCTACGGCTTCGAAAGCCGTCAGCCGACCCCCGATGGCTACGGCAACGACATCTCCGGGCCGTGGGCCGAGCGCTTCATCCAGCAGGCAGAGACGATATTCCTACGCGGCACCGAACAGGTGCTCGCCGACCGGCTGGAAGGCAAGCAGCCGGTGATGCTGCGCATCCGCAACTCGCCGCAGGCGCGCTCGGTGACCACCGACTGGCGCGCGCACGACAAGCGGCGCGACACCTATTTTGCCATCCGCGCGCTGGCGGTGACGCCGGACCGGGCATTCATCGAGGTGCTGGCCGATGCCGGCGTGGCCGCATGAGGTGCGCCGATGCCCTGCTCGGCCTGCGAGGAAGCCCGGCGTCAGTTTCTCTGGTCGGCGCGCAACATGGATTTTGGCGGGATGGCGCGTCAGGTGGCGCGCGCCGCCGCGATCAACGTGGACAAGCTCATAGGGAGTGAGGCGACAATGCGCGTACGGTTCCTGAAGGAATGGGTCGGCAAGCCGAGCCAGAGCATCACGCAGAAGTTCCCGGCAGGCTACGTCGGCGATCTGCCGCAGATCATGGCTGATAAGGCGGTGTTTCTCGGCGTCGCCGAAATTCTCGACCCCGAAGTTTCGCCGCCGCCGAATCCTGCGCCACCCGAAGAACCCGACCCCAACGCACCGAATGGCTAAGTTCACCGCCACTTGGAAGAACCGCGCGGAGATCATCGCCGAGCTTAACCGCGTCTCGCCGAAGGCGGGCAAGGCGCTCGCCGATGCGCAGCTCAAGGTGGCGCAGAACTTGGCGAAGACGATCAAGCCGTATGCGCCGCAGCGTACCGGTACCTACCGCGATTCGATCATCGGCGATTACCTGCGCAACCAGAAAGGCAAGACCAACCTGTTCGGCTCGCAAACCTCGAAGGACCCGAATGCGACCGGGCTGTTCGCCAGCTACCTGTGGCGCTGGCTGGAGTTCGGCACGGTCAAGATGAAGGCGCAGCCGCACATCTTCCCGATTTACCGGGCGCGTCGCAAGAACATGCTGCGGACGCTACGCCGCGCCGTCAACGATGTGCTGGCCGGGAGGAAATAGGGGATGCCCGAATCGCCAGCCCTCGAAATGCAGAAGTGGATTTACGACACGTTGCTCGCCGATGCCGCCACCATGGCGCTGGTCAAGGGCGTCTATGACCGTGTGCCGGAAGGCGCGGAGTTCCCGTACATCTCGTTCGGCCCGGTCGATGAGCAGAACATCTATCCAGTCTGCATCGATTCGGCCGATCTGCGCATACAGTTGGATGTGTGGTCGCGCGAGCCCGGATATCCGGAAATAAAGCGCATCGCGGCGACGGTGCACATCGCGCTCAACGATCAGGATGTCGATCTTCCGGTCAATGCCGCCTGCTACCTCACACATGACCAGACCACATACATGCGCGATCCCGATGGTCTGACGAGCCATGCGGTCATTCAACTGGATGCTTTCGTCGAGCGTAGGCCATAAGGAGGGCCAACACCATGGCACAGCCGACCACCGCAAGGTTTGGCAAATTCAGAGTTCTTCTCGGAACACCGACCGGTACCGACCCGTCAGCGGTTCCGATCACCACACTGTCAAACGCCAACCCGGCCGTTGCCACGGTCGGTGCTGGTGATATCGCCAAATTCCAGAACGGCATGAGCGTCATGATCGCCGGCCTCACCGGGGATATGGCGACTGCCAACGGCTCGCACACCATTGGCAGCGTCGGCACTCCGGCGAACACCTTCACGCTGGTGGGCGTCGATCTTTCCGGTGCCGCCGCGCCGCAGACCACCGGCACGGCCGATCCGCCGCAGCTCGTCACCTACGCCGCGCCCTGCGGCTTCACCACGAAATCGTTCATCCTCACCAAGAACCTGCAAGAGATCAACATTCCGGACTGCGACGATCCCGATCAGGTTGCGTGGGTGGGCCGCGATGCGCAGAGCCTCACCGCGCAGATCACCGGCGAGGGCGTGGCGGCGGCCGAATCGGTGCCGACATGGAACGATGCCTTCCAGAGCGAAAGCTCGATTCCGGCGCGCGTCGAGATCGAGTTCTCCACCGGCATGCTCGTCTACGAGGGCTACTTCCAAGTCGAGTCGCTGACCTTCGGTGCCGAGCAGGGCGGCCGTGTCACCCTCAACGTCTCGATGCAGTCTGACGGCATCATCGTGGATTCGTGGGTTCCGACGCCGTGATGAAAATGGCCGGGCACGAGAGCCCGGCCAATTGCAGAAGAGGCCGAACCTTCCGTGGGTGGGGGGGGACACAGAAGGCTAGGTGCGTGCAGGATAGGAGTTTCTATGCGCGACGCCAAGATCGATTTGGATTTCGCGGACGGCCATTATGATTTCAAGCTCGGCTGGAAGGAGCTGATCTCGCTTCAGGAGCGGCTGGAGATGGGTCCGTACATGATCCAGAAGCGGCTGCTGCTCGGCGAATGGCGGATTCAGGACTTGGCCGAGGTGATCCGCTGGGGCCTGATCGGTGGCGGCCTGACAGCGCCAGAGGCGACCAAGCTCGTGCGGCTCTACGTGGAGCGGCAGCCGCCGATGAGCGCGCCGCCCGGCGAGATCGAGAAAAGCAGCCTTGGCGTCGCCTCCGCCGTCATCGCCGCCGCGCTGATCGGCGCACCGGAGGAGAACGCCAAGTTGGGGGAAGCTGGAAGGGGCGAGGCAAAGCGGAGCGATTCGATGATCTCCCCGACGGCCGATGGCGCTTCGCCTCTTTCTTCGGCCTCGCAACCGTCATCGGAATCCAGCCCAGCGAGTTCCTGAACATGAGCGTGTGGCAGTTCTTCGCCTGTGTCGATGGCTGGATGAAAGCCAACAGCGCCGAGGAAGGGCTCTCCAAGCAGGAACAGGACGATATCTGGAACTGGCTACAGGAACAGCCGCAAGAGGTTAAGAGCTTCGGGATACGCTGATGGCGACCGTACAAGAGCAGATGGTGCTCCAGATCAGCGCCGACCTTACCAACGTGAAGCGTGCCATCGTCGGCTTCGGCGGCGTGCTGAAGCAGATGGACAGCCAAGTAACGACCATCTTCAACCACCTCGGAGTCGAAGCCGACAACGCCGCCAACAAGATGGTCAGCTCGGCCAAAAGGGCGCGCACCGGAATGGCGCGCGAGCACCGGGCGGCGGCCAACGAAGCGATAGCCGAGCAGCAGCGGGTGTCGGCCTACGCGCAGGCCAACGCCCGCAACCTGACATTCCAGATCAACGATGTCCTCTCGGCGCTCGCCACCGGTCAGGGCATACGCGGCGTCGCCCAGCAATTCGGCCAGATATCGCAGGCCTTCGCGGGCACGCCGATCCGGCAAACGCTGCTCGGCCTGCTTTCGACCGGCAACCTGCTCACCATCGCGCTCACTGCTGCCGGTGCCGCTGCGGCGTACTTCTTCACCGAAAGCAGCAAGGGTGCGGCGGAACTGGACAAGGGCCTGAACGATATCATCAATAAGTTCGGCGATCTCGCGCCGGCCGCCAAGAATGCCCTTCAGGAATTCACCTACAATCGCTCGCTCGCCCAGAACATCAAGGACATCGAGACAGAAATCGAAAACCTGAAGAAGGAATCGCTGGAAGCGGTCTCCGGCGCTCAGATCGGCGGCATCGATATCTCCAGCCTCGAACTGACATCCGACGAGCAGTACAAAGTGCTTGGCCTCTGGTGGGACATTCGTGACGCCATCGAGCACAACCAGCCGGCGCTGAAGGAGACGGCCGAACTGCTCCAGTTTCTCGGCACCGTGCAGAGTTCCAATACCGATGAGACCAAGACGTTCGCCACCGAGGTCGCCAAGCTGGTGCCGAAGTTCAAGCTGTGGTGGCAGATGGCGCAAAACCTGCGCGTCGTCCAGCAGCAGGTTGCCGACTCCAACTACAAGTCGGTGGAGGCGATGAAGGCCTTCGACAAGGCCATGGAGGAATTGAACAACGTCGGCAATCCGGCGCTGACGGAAACGGACAAGATCGCGCGTTCGCTCGCCGATGCGCTCGCCAACGCGGCCGGCAATGCCGGCAAGCTGATCGATGCATTCGCCGCTGCCGCCGATGCATCGCAGCGAGTCGGCACCGAAGGCCTGCGCGATATGGGCAGTGCGCTGGTCGGCAATCTGGACGATTACAGCCGGGCCGTGGCCGACTTCGAAACCGGTGGCCGCAACATCAAGAACATCGCCGGAATCTCGACTGCGCAGGGGCCGTGGCAACTGCTCAATCAGGCGTTTGTCGATGCATGGCGGCGCATCGATCCGCAACTGCGGTCCGCTTCCGACGCCTTCATCCTGAAGCAGCGCGGCAACATCGAAGCCGAACAGCGGGCGTTCGATGAGTTCACTGCGGAGAACAGGCGATATCTGGCGGCGCATGGGCATACGATCAGCGAGGCCAACCTGTTCCTGTCTCACCTGTTCGGCACTGGCGGATTCGAGCGAATCATGCGCCAGCCAGCCGGTGCACGCGCCGAGGATTTCCTGTCGCCGGCCGAGCTTCGCGGCCAGCCGTGGGCGCGCGGCAAGACCGCTGGCGAGATTCAGGATTGGGCAGGAGCAGAAGTCAGGCGGCGTGCCGCCAAGACCCGCGGTCAGGATGCTCGTGATGCCGTCGAGGCCGATAAGGAAGATCTCGATATCCAAGGCAAGATCACCGACGCTTACGATGAGCAGGCGGCGAAGGAGGCCGAGCGGCTGAAGTTCGCCGAGCTTCGCCGCGACCTCGAAAAACGGGCGGCCGAGGAACATCGTGCCGTTACCGAGGAAGAACTCGCCAATGCGCGCGAGACGGCCAAGCTCGCTGGCGAGGCGGCTGGCCGCGAGGCCGGCGCGAAGAAGGCCGAGACGTTCGAGGGCCGCCTGAAAGGCCTTCAGGACGAAAACGAGCTGCTTCGCCAGCAGGCCGAGCAACTCGGCTATACAAGCGAAGCGCTGGCGGCCCTGCTTTCCGAGCAGGAGCGCAAGGCGGCGCTGGACGAGGCCGAGAACGAAACGCTGAAGATCAAGCAGGATTTGAAGCGCAACGATATCACCCTCACCGATGCACAGACCGAGGCGCTGCGTACGCAGCAACAGACCATCGCTCTCTCCAAAGCCGGGTTGGACAAGCTCAAGGATTCCAACAAGGAAAATGCCAAGAGCATGGAGGAGTTCAACAAGCAGATCGCCAACATCGCCAAGGGCGCGGTCTCCGGGTTCATCAACGATCTCAGAAACGGCGTCTCGGCCGGCGATGCCTTCCGCAACATGCTCGACCGCGTCATCGACGGCCTCATCGACATGACGCTCAACGCGATCTTCGCTGGCGACGCGGTGAAGGGCATCGGCGGCGCGGCTGGCGGTGGCGGCGGTGGGCTTGGCGGCATTCTCGGCGCGATCTTCGGCATAGGCGCGGAGAAGGGCGCTATCGCTGGCGAGAGCGGCGAGCCCATCCTGATCCCGGCGAAGAGGCTGAAGCACGCCCGGCATTTCCAGTCCGGCGGATGGGCCGGCGGCATTCCGGCGGTCTTGCATCCGGGCGAGTTGGTGATTCCGCGCGCCGTGATGATGGCGGCCGGACGCGGCGGCGGCGCGATGCAGGACAATTCGAGCGTCAGCATGGGTGACGTGAACATCGATATGTCGCGCAGCGGCTACGTGGCGGCCGATAACGATAGCGCCAAGCAGTTCGGCATTCAGGTGCAGAAGATCGTGCAGGTCGAGCTGGTCAGGGAAAGCCGGCCCGGCGGGCTGCTGCGGAAGGTGCCAGCATGAGCCGGCCTCGCCAAGCCAATATTGGACCAGCCCATCCACGCGGAGGATCGCCTCGCCTGCCGCGCCCTGCCTCTCCGGGGCCAGCAATGACTCGCCCCGCCGTCACTTGTCCGCGCCGTGCCAGCCTCGCCCAGCGAAGCCCTGCCTCACCGAGCCTTGCCGCACCGTGCGCCGTCCTGCCACGCCCAGTTCAGGCGCGCCGGCCTTGCCTGTCCAAGCCAGTCAACGCATTGCCACGCCACACGCGGCCTTGCCAGAGGTCGCCCCTGCACGCCTCGCCGGCTCATGCAAAGCGAAGCCATGCCTCTCCGCGCTTCGCCTTGGCAGGCCGGGCCTTGCGGTGCGTTGCCGTGCCGGCCGCGCCGAGCCGTGTGCGATATCAGGTAAGCACGAATCGCCAAGCAGTCGCAAGGAGATATCGCCATGGCGTTTGATGGCTCCGATGAGTGCTGGATTCCGCGCGTTCCCATCGCGCAGCAGAAGGACCTACGGCTGCGCATCGCCAAGTTCGGCGACGGCTACCAGCAGCGCATTCTGGACGGCATCAACGCGCTCAACGTCACTTTCCATCTCGTGTGGGACCAGCGGCCGAATCAGGAATTGCTGGCGATGGACGCCTACCTCGCCGCGCAGAAGGGCGCGGCCTTCGTCTTCCAGCATCCGATGAACAAGGTCGAGTACAACGTGTTCTGCGATAGCTGGAACGTCACGTGGGATATCCACCGGCCGAATCGCAAGTTCGGCCAGCCCAGCTTTTACGGCACGCTGGAAGCCGATTTCGTCGTCGCCTACGGCGTCACCGTGGGGGCGCTGCCGTGACCGTTCAAAGCGATGTCCTGACGCTCGGCACCAAGGCGCTGGTCGAGATGTTCGTGTTCGATCCATCGAACCTCAATCCGGCGTGGTCGGTCAACATCATGCGCTGGCATCCCGGCACAACTGTCGGCAATGCCGATATCCAATGGCAGGGCGTCATCTACAACCAGTTCCCGGTGGAGACGGAAGGTTTCGAACAGAACGCATCCGGCAAGCTGCCGCGTCCGAAGATGCGGGTTTCCAACATCGGCGGCGTGATGGGGCAGGTCCTGCGCTCCATGGATGGTGCGCTCGGCGCGAAAGTCACCCGCAAGCGGACCTTCGGCAAGTACCTCGATGCCGTCAACTTCGTCGGCGGCAACCCGAACGCCGATCCCAACACCTACTTTCCCGACGAGACGTTCTTTCTGGCACGCAAGGCGGTCGAGAACCCGGTGTTCGTGGAGTACGATCTCGCCGTCGCCTTCGATGTCATGGGCGTCAAGCTGCCGCGCCGTCAGGTGATCGCCGCCACGTGCCAGTGGGTCTACCGCGACTCCGAAACCTGCACCTATGCCGGGGCCGCCGTGCTCAACGATCCGGTGTTCCCCGGCGTGGACAAGTGCGGCAAGCAGCTAACGTCATGCCGGCTGCGCTTCGGCCAATTCGGCAACCTGCCGCATTCCGGTTTTCCGGCATCGCTGTTGGCAAAGGCAACGTGAATGACGCCAACCGGTATGCAGATCGCCGCCGCGCTCGAACATGCCAGCCAGTGCCTGCCGCGCGAGGCCTGTGGCGTCTTCGCCGATGACCGCTATCTGTCGATGCGCAACGCTGCCGAGGGCGAGCACCGGTTCGTGCTCGATATGCGCGAGTTCCATCTCGTGCAAAAAATGCACAAGATCGATGCGATCGTGCACAGCCATGTCGGCCTGCTGCCGCTCGCCAGCGAGGCCGATCACGTTTCCTGCGCGCGCATCGGCCTGCCATTCGTCATCATCTCGCACCCGGCCGGCAACTGGACCGTGATCGAGCCGGCGCGCTCGCCGCTGGTCGGCCGCCTGTGGAAGTGGCCCGAGCATGACTGCTTCGCGCTGATCCGCGATGGGCTCTACCAGTACGGCGGCATCGTGATTCCCGACTACCAGCGCGATCAGGTGTTCTGGAAGAACGATGATGATCTCGTCGGCAAGGCGATTCCCGGCTCCGGTTTTGTCGTGCTGCCGTCAGGAAGCCAACCGCAGCACCTCGATGTGCTCGGCTTCCGCGTCAGGTCGCACGTCGTCAACCATCTCGGCCTGTTCCTCGCGCCGGACAGCCTGCTGCACCAGTACGAGGGGCAGCTTTCGTTTCGCGAGCCGTACTCGCCGCTCGCCGCAGCCGCCAAGCTGCATCTTCGCCATGAGCGGTTCATGGAGATGCCGGCATGATGGACGTGTACCTGCACGGCCCGCTCGGCGAGCGCTTCGGCGAGAAGCACCGCTTCGATGTACGCACGCCGATGCAGGCGGTGTCGGCGCTCGATGCCAACTATCCCGGCTTCGCGGCGGCGTTCGCGGCCACTGAACGCTGGCAGGTTGTCGTTGACGCGCCAATCGAGGATGGCGGCGAGATCAGGCACGGCTACATCTCGGCCATCGGCCCGGCCTCGAAGGAAATCCACCTCTACCCGCTGGTCGAGGGTGAGGGCGCGCTGCTCGGCGCGCTGCTCGTCAGCGTCTTTCCGGGGCTCGGCTTCACCATTCCGATTCTCGGCGTCAGCGCGGCGACGCTGCTCGGCGGCCTGCTGTTCGCCGGCATCGCCATCGGCCTCTCCTACCTGCTGCGGCCGAAGAAACCGACGGAACCAGACGCGGCTGACAAGCGCGAGAACAACTACGCCTTCTCCGGGCCGGCGAATGTCGTCCAGCAAGGCATCGCGCTGCCGCTGATCTACGGCCGCTGCATGGTCGGCTCGGTGGTCATCTCGGCCGGCATCAGCACGATCAATCCGGTGGTTGACACTACCGGCTCCGGGCATGGCAACGAGGTCAAGGATAACCTCGCATCCATTCAGACGGCGGCGATCATCGATCTTCTCAGCGAAGGCCCGATCAGCGGCGTCGTCAACGGCGGCTTCGGCATATACCTCGATGGCGTGCCGGTGATCTCGCCTGACGGCACGCTCAACTTCTCCAACCTCAATGCGCAGTTCCGCATCGGCAGCAAGAACCAGACCCGCGCCACCGGCTTTGCGTTTGACGAAACCGATTTCGATGTCGGCGTGAAGCTCGAATACGGCAGCAATGAGGTGCGTGTCGTCACCAATCCGGAAGTTGATCAGGTCCGCTTCACATTCCAGATACCGCAATTGCAGGAGGTGCACAAAGAGAGCGGTGTTGTCGATGGCGCGACCATCCTGTTCCGCATCGGCGCGTACTATGGCGGCAATCTCTACGCCAACTACGATATCTCGATATCAGGCAAGACAGGTTCGGCGTACTACTGGAGCCGCATCGTCGTATTGCCCGACAGCATGCGCGCCGCGCCGTGGGAATTCCGGGTGACGCGGCTCGCGCCGTCGCCAACCGGTGGCGATACGGTTGTCACCGACGATATCTATTGGTCGGCCTACACCGAGATGATCGACTCGCGTGTGTTCTACCAGTGGTCAGCCTATGTCGCGCTGCACTTCGATGCGCACGATTTCAGTACGATCCCGCAGCGCGTCTATGACGTGAAGGGCCTGCTGATCCTCATCCCCAGCAACTACGATCCCGACACCGGAGCCTACACCGGCGTGTGGGATGGCACCTTCGTGCGGGCGTGGAGCGACAACCCGGCATGGGTGCTCTACGACCTGATCGTCAACAACCGCTACGGGCTCGGCAAATTCATCTCGGCCGCGCAGATCGACAAGTTCACCTTCTACAAGGCGGGCGTGTGGTGCGACCAGAAGGTCGCCGGCAAGAACAACACGCAGGAGCGGCGCTATACCTGCAACGCCAACATCACCTCGCAGGAGGAGGCGTTCGATCTGCTCAACCAGCTTGCCGCCGTCTTCCGTGGCTTCATGTACTGGAACGGCACGCAGATGATCGCGGTGGCCGATCAGCCGGAAGACCCCACCGCGCAATACACCAACGCCAACGTCATCGACGGCACATTCACCTACACCGGCCCCGACATCCGCGCGATCAACAACCAGATCACCGTTGGCTGGCACGATCGCGACAGCCTTGGCGAAGGCCGCATCGCCATTGTCGAGGATACCGATTCGATCTCGCGGCTCGGCATTCAGGTGCAGGATGTTCCGGGGCTCGGCATCGGCCGCGAGAGCCAAGCCGTCCGCATCGGCAAGTGGGAGCTTTACACGCAGCAGTACGAGGGCGAGACGATCCAGTTCGCTGCCGGAATGTCGGCCGGCTACGGGCTGCGGCCGGGCGCGATCTTTCAGGTGATGGATGCCAACATTGCCGGCAAGCGGCGCGGCGGCCGGATCAAGAGCACCACCGGCAACGTGCGTGTCTACTTCGATTCACCGGTCAATCTCTCCGGCGGCGTGCTGCCGTGGTATCTCACGTGCACGGTATCGATTCCCGACATAAATTATCCGGGCAGCGTTGGCGGCAACATATTGCAGACCCGTCAGGTTTCGCTGCTCGATACGGCCGGCACGTGGGCCGAGGTGGCGTCACCATTCGGCGCTGCACCGCCCGCCGATTCGGTGTTCGTGCTCTCCACGTCATCGCTCGAATATACGCTGTGGCGGGCGATCACCGTCAAGCAGACCGATGCCGACCGCTACGATGTGGAGGGCGTTCGCCACTATCCGCAGAAGTGGGATTACGTCGAGAAGAACAAGGCGTTCAGCGAACCCGATATTTCCGATATCACGGTGATGCCGCCGCCAGTCGTCAACCTGCGCTTCGTTGAAAGCATCGTCCAGCTTTCCTCGATCTCGCTCGGCGTGGTGGGTACGCTTTCGTGGACATCGGCAGCGCCGCGCTACGAGGTTGTCTACCGCAAGCCGCCCGGCAACTGGACTCGAATCAACACGCAGGCTCACCAGCTTGTCGATATCGCTGTCTCCGCCGGCAATTGGGTGTTCGAGGTGACGCCGATCGGCCCGACCGGCAAGCGCGGAGCCAAGTCAACGCTGAACGTCACCGTGATTGGCCTGTCCGCGCCGCCGTCAGCGCCGGTCGGTTTCCGCGTCAATGTGGTCAGCAACGTCTCGATGTTCCATTGGGAAGCCGCCCCCGAGCTGGATGTGATCGTCGGCGGCCATTACGAGTTGCGCTGGAACAAGGCGACAACCGGGGTTTCGTGGAACCAAGGCCAGCGTGTCATCCCGGCGATCCCCGGCTCGGCGACCAGCGTCGAGGCCGGCTATCGTTCCGGCACGTGGATGCTGCGCACGTTCGATATCGAGAACAGGCCATCGAACGATTGGGCTACCATCATCTCGCTGACGCCGGACAGCGGCTTCACGCAATGGGCGCGCATCTGCGAGAACCCGCAGTGGGCGGGCACGCACGACAACACCACGGTGAAGCAGCCGCAGAACTGGCTAACCATTGCCAGCGCGGGCGGCGGCTGGTGGGACGATCAGGCACCGATGATCGATACGTGGGTGCCGCCCGCCGTCGATACCCTGCCCATCGGATCGAGCGGCGAGAAGCCGCCGCGCGGCTGGTACGAATTCAAGAACGGCTTCGATGCCGGCGGCATCTTCACGATCCGGCTGACCCCCGACATTCTGGCGTTCCCCTACGCCGATCCCGACGATTTCTTCGATTCCCGCGAGACCCGGATCGATACGTGGGACAACTTCGATGACACGGCCGGCGATCTCAACGGCACGGTGACGCTCTACATGCGTACCACCGAGCAAGACCCTTCGGCGGCCGGTGCTGAATGGACCGACTGGCGCTTGTTCGCGGCGGGCGAAACCACGGCGCGCGGCTTCCAGTTCGCGCTGTTGCTTGAGGCCCCGCTCGGCCAGAACATCGGCGTCGAAACCGCCTGCATCATCGGCGATTTCCGGGCGAAGTTCGATCACGGTGAAGACGTGCCGTATCTCGGCGTCGACAAGGTGGTGAATTTCAACATCAAGTTCTTCAACGCGCCGTCAGTGGTGATCACCGTGCAGGATGGCCTCGCCACGGATTACATCACCATCGTCTCGAAAACCAACACGCGATTCACCCTGCGCATCAACAATCCGCCCGGTACGCAGGTTTCGCCACGCACCTTCGACTGGCACGCGCAGGGATACTGATATCAGGAGAGATCGATGTCGCAGCATGACATGATCGTGGACAACAACAACGGTGCAGGCTTCCGCGCCGACATGAACCTCGCGTTGCAGGCGCTCGCCTCGAACTCGGCTGGCGCTACCGAGCCGGCGACAAAGTATCCGTGGCAATTCTGGATGGATACCTCGTCCGGCATCCTCAAGCAGCGCAATGGCGGCAACACCCTCTGGAACAACTTCGTGCCGCCCGGCGCGCTGCCGATCACGGGCGGCACACTGACCGGCAACCTGACCATCGATCAGGCATCGGCGGCCAATGCCTCGCTCATTCTGGACAAGCCGGTCGGCAGCTTCGCCAACGTCTTTCAGGGGCGCGTCGATGGCCTCACGCGCTGGCAGATGCTGATGGGCAACTCAGGCGCTGAAAGCGGCGGCAACGCCGGCAGCGATTGGGTGCTCTCCCGCTTCAGCGATGCCGGTTCGTCCATCGATAGTCCGATCACGATCTCGCGCGCGACCGGCGTTGTGGCGTTCTCGCAAATGCCATCGGTGGGGGGTGCCGCGCTGCCGACCGGCCAGATGGTACGCAGGACCTACACCAACGGCACATTCACATGGAACAAGCCGGCCGGGCTCAAATTCCTCGACATCGAGTTATGGGGAGCCGGCGGCGGCGGCGGCGGTGCGGGCGCTACCGGTGCCTCGCAAGGCAGCGCTGGCGGCGGCGGCGCTGCTGGCGGCTACGCCCGCAGGCTGATGGACCAAGCCCTTCTCAGCGCGGCGCATACGGTCACCGTCCCCGCTGGCGGGGCGGGCTCTGCCGGGGCCAACGGTGCGACTCCCGGCACTGCGAGCTTTGGCGCTCACCTGACCTGCACTGGCGGCAATGGCGGCAATGCCGGCCCGGCAACGAGCGTCGCCGGCACCAATGCGCAAGGCACTGTTGGTGGCTCAGGAGCCAACGGAGACATCAACGCCAGAGGAGCGGCCGGTGCCAACGGCACGGCCATTCCCTTCGCGCTCGCCACCTCATGGAGCGGACGCGGCGGCGATACGGCGCTTGGCGGCGGCGGCCGGACGCTCGCCGGCAGCGCTGATGGCGAAAACGCGGTCGGCTTCGGCTCGGGCGGTGGCGGGGCCTGCAACGGCCAAAATCAAACAGCCAAGAGTGGCGGTACCGGCGGCAACGCCTTCTGTGTCGTAACGGAGTATTACTGATGCCTTTGCAGGATTACGCACTCGTCCACCACGAGAAGCAGTTCGTGGCGAACATCGTCTTTTGGGATGGCACCGATGCCGAGCAGCGGCCACCGGCCGGCTACGACATGGTGCCGCTGGAAGGGAAGTTCTGCGGTGTCGGCTTCCTCTACGAGGGCGGCGAGTTCAAGCCGCCGCCGCCGATGGAACCCGGCAGCAACTACGATCAGCCGGCCGCGCCGCAGGCGTGACGGCGAGCCAGAGGGGAGAGCGCGATGTCCCAACATGACATGATTGTCGATAACGCCACCGGGCTGGCGGTGCGGCAAGATATCAACGCCGCCTTGCAGGCGCTCGTCACGCTCTCCTCCGGGCCAATCGAGCCTGCCGTGAAGTATCCGGGGCAGCTCTGGCTCAACACATCGAGCGGCGTCCTGATGCAGCGCAATCAGGGCAACACCACGTGGGCGGCGTTCACGGTTGCCGGCAATGCACCGATCGCCTCACCGGCCTTCACCGGCAATCCGACAGCCCCCACTCCGCCAGCCGGCGACAACGATACCTCGCTCGCCACCACGGCGTTCGTCAACACGGCCATCGCCGGCCTCGCGCCGCTCGCCTCGCCGCTGTTTACCGGCGATCCGCGCGCGCCGACGCCGGCCACCGCCGACAACGATACCAGCATCGCCACGACCGCCTTCGTCAAGGCGCAGGGTTACATGGGCGGCGGTGACGTGCCGACCAACGGCCGCATGTATGCGCGCAGCGACGGTTCATGGGCGCTGATGGCGGCCTCCGGGTTCCGGGCGGTGGAGCGCAACTACGGCAGCAACAATACGTGGACGAAGCCAACCGCTGCCGAATTCTGGGGCATCATGCTCGAAATACAGGGCGCGGGCGGCGCGGGCGGCGGCGCGACGGCGACCGGCACTGGCGGCTGTTCTGCCGGCGGTGGCGGCGGCAGCGGCGGCTACATGAGGCAGATGATCGCGGCGGCGGCCCTGCCGGCCAGCGCCAACATCGTGATCGGCGCGGGCGGCAATGCCGTCAACGGTGCTGCCGGTGGTTCCGGCGGCAATACGTCGTTTGGCACATGGCTGTGCACGGGCGGCGGCGGCGGCCTGACGCAGCTCGCCAACAGCAACGCGCCGACAGCCGCTTATGGCGGCGCTGGCGGATCGCCATCCGGCTTCTCGCTTGCGCCGCAGAGCGGTCACAACGGCTTTTTCGGGGTCACCGCGCCGTTCAACAGCATCGGCGCATCGCAGGGCGGCGGCGGTGCCGACTCGCTCTATGGCGCTGGCGGCTACACGATCTATACGGCCGGCGCGGCGGGCAGCGCGGCTGGCGGTTACGGCTCGGGCGGCGGCGGTGCCTGCAACGGCGTCAGTCAGTCGCAGCGGTCAGGGGCTGACGGGCGTCAGGGCCTCGTCCGCGTCTGGGAGTATTTCGGTCCGTACTAAGGAGGAACGCAAAATGCCTCGCTACGCGATGGTCAATGATGAGAAGCAGTTCGTCGCCAACGTCATCCTGTGGAGCGGCAACGAGGCGGACTGGATACCGCCTGCCGGCCACACGATGATGCTCGTGGATGACGTGCCGTGCGCCCCCGGCTGGACCGTGGAGAGCGGCAACTTCATCGCGCCGCCATCCGGCGAGGTGCCGGTGCCGGCCGAGCCGCAGGCTGCCGAGCCGCAGGGCTCGGAGTTCACCGGAACCCCACCTAGCTGAGAGGAGAAACCGACATGAGCATTGCCGCGCTGATCAATCTGCTGATCTACCTGCTGGTCCTCGGTATCGTGCTCGCCATCGTGTTTTGGGCGCTGGCGCAAATCCCGGTGCCCGAGCCGTTCAACCGGATCATTCGCGTCGTCGCCGTCGTGATCGTGGCGTTGATCGTGATTTTGCTGCTGCTCCAGATTGCCGGGGTGCCGCTGACGGTAGCCCCGGTCACGGCACGATAACGCAGCGTAACAGCGCGTGAGTTCAACCGCGCGCAACCATATTGCAACCTGTGGGCGTTGCCATTGCCGGGCCTACAGCGGGCCTCACAGGCGCGCGGCAAGCCTTGGCCGCTCTCCCCTACCGGGCAGGTGCCCCGCGCTCGCCCTGCCCCGCCCCGCCTGCCGGGAATCCGGCATCGCCCCATAAAGAAAAGGGGGGCCCGGAAGCCCCCTCTTAAACTGTTTAAACCTGCCTTAAACTGTTTAAAAGCCGGTATCGATGATTGCCTCATCGGCCGCCTTCAGCTTGGCGACGCGCGCCTCGGTTCCGGGCTGCTGGCGCAGCGCCGAGATCGTATCGCACACGCAGTCATGGCACAGTTGCGATTCATCGGCTGGTCCGAATTCCTCGTAGCCGCCCCAGCCGGCAATTACCGCCGCCGCTTCGTCATCCTCGCACAGCGCAGCGAGGTTCGCTGCGAGCGAGGCATAATCACCGAGCAGTTCGGCATACGGGCTCGCTTCGTATCGACGCTTCGGTGTGCGATAGTTGCTCTCGCCCTCCAACTCATCCATCAGCGTCTTGTTGATCGCCCGCAGCCGCTCGTGGCGCATGCCGGGCAGGCTCAACTGAAGCGCGATGGCGTCATGGGCGATGCGTATTTCGTCATAGCGATCGAGCACCGGGTGCCGGCCCATCGCGTCGATCAGCCCGCGCAGATCGGCATCGGCCATATCGGCGATGCGCTCGCCGAACTTGAGGTAGGCAGCGACTACTTCCTGATAGGTCATTTCACGTTCTCCTTTTTTGCAGGCTTTCGTAGGTTTCAACCATCTGGTTGACGATTGGCCGCCGCCGATACGGCGCGGTATCCGGACCGTTTTTCCAGTAGCGGTTCTCTGGCTGATCGAGCCATTGCAGACGCAGCACGTGGCCCGCGCCGCTCACCGCCCGGAAGGCGGCAAGCGAGTGGTGATCGATATCCTGCACCGAGACCGGCCGCTCGCCCGGATCGAGCGGCGCGGCGAACATGCCGGGCAGCTCCTTCCAGTAGACGCGCTTGGCCTGAAACAGCGTGGTATCGATCAGCCAGCCGGCCGCTGGCAGCACGCACACCATGTGCCCCCACCAGCCGCCCTTCGAGCGGTCCTTGCCCATCTTGAAATCGGGCTGGCCGATGGCGAGCGAGTGCAGTTGCTCCTTGCCATCGAGCGTATCGGCGCGGATGACGAAGCAGCAGGGCCGCACCTCGGCGTCCTTGAAGCCGATGCGGATCATGAAATCGCGCACCGTCAGCGAGCACAGGATGCACGATTTCAGCGAGATGTTCTCCTTGAAGGACGCCACCTCGGCGAAGCGCTCGTGCATCTCGGTGGCGATCACGAACAACGCCGCCCCCAACGAAGGGGGCGGCGCGCCGTGGACGTGCAAATCTGCAAGGCTCACTTCTTCTTGCCCTTCGCCTTCGCCGCCACCTTGGCGAGCGCCTTGCCATTCTCGGCCGGCTTCGGCGCGGCGTCAGCCTTTTCCGGCGCGGCCGGCTTAACGTCAGCCTTCGCCGGTTCCGGCTTCGGCTCTGGCGCGGTGATCTTGATGACCAAGCCGACCAGTTCCTTCAGCCGATCCTCGCGGGTTTGCATTTTCTTTTCCGAGAACGAGGCCTCGACCAGATGCGTCATCGCTTCCATGGTTAGCTGGAACAGGCCGCCGCCCACCTCATCGCGCACATCGAAGGCGAGGTTGAGCAACTGCTCGAAAGTCTTCGGCTCAAGCAGCTTCTTCGAAGGATCGAGCTTCACCAGTTGCCCGGCCTTCACGGCGGCCTGCGCCAGAGTCGGCACCGGCGTATAGCCGCCCTTCGGATCGACCGGCCGCAACGGCACGACGTTGCTGCCGCCGTTGCTGCCGCCGTTGCTTGCCGGAGGCGTGGCTGCCGGGGCCGTGACCTTTTCGCCGCGTTCCTTGCGCACCAGTTCGGCGATGATGCGCTCGCCCTTCACCTTGTCACCGCGCTGCTCGACCGTCATCGCCGCGAACACGCGCGCGGCCAACGGCAACTGCTCATCGAACGGCACCGGGTTGGCACCGGTCACCGCGTTGCGAAAGGCGTTGCCATGGTTGGGGAACTTGAACTGGTTGACACAGTCGGCATTGAACTTCACCAGCGCCGGGCCGGCAGGCATCGGCTTGCTGGTGGCGGGCAGCGGCTTCACCGGGGCCGTCTTCTTCGGCGAGGGGCTGGCCTTCTCGCGGCGCACGGTGGCGACCGAAGCGCCGGTTTTCTTGGCGATCTCCTTTTCGGGCGTGCCCTTGGCAACCTCCTTGGCGATGGCTTCGTTGCGCTTGTTCTTTTCATCGGTGCGCACCGTGGCGAGCGATTTCGAGACGTTCGATTCGGTTTCGCCCAACTGCTTGGCGATCTCGGGAATCTTCGCGCCGAGCTTGTACAGCTTCTCGCGCAGTTCCCTGCGGTCCTTCGCCGTCAGGTGGCGGCGGGCGAGGTTCGCGCCGACGATGAAATCCTGCACCTCGCGCTCATCCTTGAACGGCACGAAGGCAACCGGGCCTTCCCAGCCCAATTCGACCAAGATGTCACGGCGGTGCTTGCCGTCAACGATCACCATCTCGCCAACGGGGCGCTTCCAGACCACGATCGGCTGGCCCTCGTCATAGCCCTTGCCGATGGATACGCGCAGCGACTCCATCGCGTCGTCATCGAGCGGTGGGAACAACGAGCAGCCCTTGTGCAGACGCAGTTCCTTGAGCTTGACGGCGCTCCATTCGGCAACCTCGGCATCGTGGCCGCGTATCTTGAGCGCCTTGACTTCATGCACTTTCGGCTTGTTTGCCATAGTCGATATCCTTTTTTAACCATAGAAAGAGGGCGGCGGGCTCACCCCGGCCGCCCTGATTCATAAGGTAGCACTCCGGCTTTCGGATATCAAGCAAAGCCTAAAAGTGTAATAATTTCAAAGGCTTGTCAAGTAGGTGTCAAATCTGAAAAATTCAGATTTGGCGCATCCAGCGCAAGCGCTTCGGCCGCCAAGATGTACTTCAGGCAGGCCTCCGAGAAGCCATCGATATGCACCCACTTCTCGCCGTAGCCCACGCCGTGCTCGAACGAGGCGACGTTGATCACGTAGCCCCGGCCCTTCGGCGTGATCAGCGAGTTGACGCCGTAGCGGCTCATGCCGGTCGCCTGCTCGTCGGTGATGACGATCATGCGGTCATACTTCGGCACCGCGCGGTCCACACCGGCTATCGCAGCCAGAAGCTCCGTGCCGCTGTGCGCCTGCGAGTCGATGATGCGCTTGACGCCGCTCATGCCATCGACCTTGCCGGTCACCTCGTGCAGCGCGTTCGAGAACGAGAACGTCCGCTTCTGGCCGTTGATCATCACGGCGAGCGCGGCAGCCGCATCGATGCGCTTGAGATCCGACTTCTTCGAAATCGGGGCCTCCATCGACTGCGATACGTCAACCACCACCAGCGTCAGGCCGGTCATCGGGATCGAATCCGCGACAGCCGCCTTCAGCGCGTAATCGATGGCCTTCTCGAATGCCGGCGCGGCGCGGACCGCAGCGACGTAGCGGAACGGCAGCACCCACCGCGCACCCTTGCGGGCCATGATGGCGTTCTCGACCAGTGCCGTATCGACACCGGCCTCGCTCATGTTGCGCAGGTTGCGCAGCAGCGCGAGGTAGCCGAGCTTGCCCTCGTTGAGCAGCGAGGTGAACGTCTCGCGCTTGTCCTTGCCGGCCGAAAGCTGCACCTCCCACGTCTCGGGAATCGGCAGGCCGATCTCCTCGCCGTAGGTCTCCTTGACCGGGAAGCCGGCCTTGGTCTTCTCGGGCACGAAGCTCTTGTTGACCAGCTTGGCGAGCAGGCCGCCAAGCGCCTCGCTCGGCTTCGGATGCGCCATGAACACGGCATCGCGAATCTTCACGGCACCGTCCTTGTTCCACTTCGCAAGCTGGTAGGCGTCGAAACGCTCCAGCGCCATGCCGATGCCCATGCGAAGCTGGCGCGGCAGGAGAGCGCGGCCACCGACCCGCTGCCAGTACAAGCTGATCAACTCGCCGATCTCGTCCGGGCGGGCGAGGGTATCGGCCACGATGCGAGCCGTACCGGCACCGCCACGGCGAATGAGGTCGAGCAGGAGCAGCAGCGGCACGTGGCGCAGGCCGTGCACCGTGCGCGCCTCGATGGCGAGCGCGGCCACGGTATCGCGCTCGATCTGGCTGGCGAGCGTCACGATGCGGTCAGCAATCGACTGCCCCGACTCGTAAAACGTGTCCTCCCACAACAGGCACGACAAGACCGAACGGCGTAGCTCCATCTCCGGCGAAATAACGCTTGCGACTGCGCCTTCGTGCGTTCGCGCGGCAGTGTTCGAACCGCGCTTTGGAGTCCGGGGGGTGATGTTCGTACGCACTGGATATCTCCTTCTCCTTGTAATGAAGGCGACCGGGCTATCGCTCGATCGCCTTCTACGCCGGGCCGTGCCACACCTTGCCGTGCCCGGCCATGCCGTGCCGAGGCACGACTCGCCGGGGCAGACAAAAAACGGCCTGCCCGGCGGAGTGCGGCAACAAGCTGAAACGGTTTTGGTCTCGCTGACCAAATTGGAAGTTTGGATGCGATGGAACCGTCTCGATCAGCACGCACCCCACCGGGCAGGCCGGTGGGCCAACAGGCCCGGAGGATCACGGCAACAGGTCGGATCGGGTTTCTACGGTTTCGGATCGAAGTACCCGGTCCATTTCAGCACGTGACCCACCGGGCTTGTCGGTGGGCGGGCTCACCCGGTGACGTGCGGCAACAAGCGGGGACGGGTGCCCTAACCATTTGGGCGTCAGCCCCATAGTGTGGTTGACAGGATTCGAACCTGCAATCTTCTTGCGAAGTAACCGTCTTCCAAACAGCACGCACGTCATCGGGCGAGCCCGAACAGGGGCACCAGCGGCAACAGGGCGACCCGGTAACGTAAGCGCTCTAACCAACTGAGCTACCGGCCCTCAAAGTGTGGACCGGGAAGGACTCGAACCTCCGACCTCTCGCTCCGTAGGCGAAGTAACCGGACCAATCAGCACGCTGGTGCCCTTGACCATGGCGGCAACAGGCGATTTCGGCCGTTTGCTCGTTTCTTTATCTCAAGACACGAAGTAACCGGAACCAATCAGCACGTCATGGCGGCCGGGGTGATATCCCTATCCAGTCAGCTTGGCAAGCCGTCCTTTCCAGATTTCTGATGAAAAGATGTGATGTTCGCATTCTCGGCGGCGATGTTTACAAGCTTCTGCGTGGCTTCCGTCAGTTCGTGCGCCTGCCACGCCAGACGCCGATAGCACTCGGCGCACATTGCGCCCGCCACATGCCCGCATGACCACGGCGCGGCGTTGAGATTGGCCCACCGATTCGTCAGCGCATCGATGGCATCGTGTACCTGCTTGGCGCTTTCATTGGTGACCACCTTGTTGAAGTCCGCCGAGTTGGTCAGCCGCTGCGAGGCGTCAACCAGCAGCACCACCATATCGTGGAACAACTGCTCGGTCGGGCTCATGTTGACCTGAACCTCGACCGGCCGCACTTCCTCTATGTCGCTCATTCGCATCTCCTTATTGCATCAAATAGGCTTTCAACTCGGCCTGCGCCCGCGCCGAATCCTCGGGATCGCTGAGGTCGGCCTCGATCACCTTGTCGGCGATGCGCATCAGCTTCGGCGCATGATGCCTGCGGCCTTTTGGAACCATGACGATCAGCGGTTTGTCCATCATGATCGAATAGCCGATCTCGATGGCGAGCTTGACATCGCGCAGGCTGCTTTCGCCCGGCGCGACGACGATACTGTAAGCAGATTGCCGGATCAGCGGCGCGGTTTCTCTCATCCACTTCTCGGCGAAGCGGCGAAAGCTCGGCTCGTTGAGGACATCGCCCGGCTCGCGGCGGGCGCGCCGCTCCTTGCGATTCATGCGCGGCCTCCTGTGGCGCGGGCAACGGCGCACTCGACGCAGATGCGCGGTATGGCGGGGAAATCCCTGAGAACGTGCGGCCGGAACTGGATACCTCGGCCGCAATCGTTGCACTGGCCTGTGGCGTTGTCGGGCAGGATCAGCACTTCGCCTTTCAGCATGCAGACGACGAAATCAGGTTTCTCTTGCGAGTAGCTCATTGCCCCTCTCGGTGACGACGATCCGGCGGCGGCCAGCCGGCAGCCCGGCAGCAGCATCGACGGCGATGAGGCCAAGCTCGCCGAGATGCGCGCCGGACCTGCCTCTGATATCCTTTTCGGTCACCTCCGCCTGCCTGCTGATCCATTGCAGCAGGAAAAACTCGGAATCGGTCGGCTCGCCCTGCTTCGGTTTCGGCTGTTTCTGATGTGGTGCCATGTTCATATCTTCGCTGCGTCTTTCAGTGCGGCCCAAATGTCATCGTTGTGCGGCTTCGGCTTGCCGCACATCGCGGCGGCGCGCGCCAGCTTCTTCTGGACCTGCTCCGCCAGTTCCTCAAGCTCGTCCGGACAGAGATTGCCGAGCAGGTTCTCATTATCGTCGTAGTAGATTTCGTTCCGGATGTAGGCGAGTTCGTACGGTGTCAATTCGAGGAAGGCCATCTTCCGCATGTCAGCCTCCGCGCGCCGAATCGTGGATGGCGTCCCACACGGCTCTTTTCTTCCTCTCTGCCGGTGTGTCACCAGCCGCCACCGCCTTCGCCTTCAGCAGGCAATCGACGCTGGCCTGCCGCAGCTTGCCGACCATCGTGCTGGCGCAGCCCATGTATTCTTTCTCGATTTCCTTTATTCGTTTGCGATCAATATCCGATAGCGTGTCCATGTGGTAACGGATGTAGAGGATTTCGGCCTCGCTCAGATCAACCAGCATCTTGTTTCCCCTTCTGCATGCGGCGCAGGACCTCAGCCTTCACGCTGGCGAGATAGGCTCCCCACGCTCGTCCTGATTTCGCGCTCGTTGCGCCTTCCGCCCAACCGGCGGCGAAAAGCAGTTGCTCGATCAGCTCGGCGTCCGTCAGCCGCGCGTTGAGCTTCGGTGGCGGTGACGGGTCGCGGAACGTCACAGGTACGTCGCCTTGCCGTAGCTGTCGTAGTGTGGCCGCAGCTTCGATGGCGGCTTCTTCTGCGTGCGCTGGCGTTGGCGCGGCTGCTCCCTCGAACGGAAGGCGAGCCGCGCCGCGCGCGCCATGCCGGTGGCGGTCAGCACGTAGTTGTTGCGGGCGGAGCGGCGGCCACCGTCCCAAAAATAACCCCACCGCCTGTTGACGACGAAGCCGCGCGCCATCAGCCGCGACATCGCCGCCTTGTAGAGCGTGCGGCTCGCCGGCCGCTCCGTCAGTCCGCCAGCGCCGAGCAGGCGCAACATGATTCCCTTTTCGTCTCGCGTCACCGTTTCCATCCTTCCCTGAAAAGCCGGGCCGGCGAACCAGCCCGGCGAATTGCGTTACTCGTCGCTGAAGTGTTCCAGCGTGAAGGATTCGAGCGCATCCTCCTGCGTGCCGTCATCGTCAGGATATTTCGGCTTGCTCAAATCCTCGCCCATGTTGGCCTTGACCGACTCGATGTCGTCCCACACGCTGACCACGCAGAACGTGCGGCCGTCATCGGACTTGCCCCAATGCACCTCCTCGAAGCCGGATCGGAGATCGCTCATCCAGCCGACCGATTTCTCGATGCCTGCCGCCAGTTCGGCCTCGCGGCCTGCCTTGGCGGTGCCGCGAAAGACACGAATTACACCCATGCTTTATTCTCCTTCCCTCAACTCCCCGGCGGGCTGATTCCCGACCGGGATTCCGCTCGCCAGCCAGTTCCACCGGCCGGCGAGAAATGTCTGCGGCGCTGGGGTGGCTTGCGCCACCCCTGCACCTCGCTCCCCATGTTCCGACGGCCGGGATACCCCAACTGGCGGTGTTGCCTGAAGAACAAGGCGGCCGAGTGCGCCACGCTCGGCTGGGGCCCCCGTCTGGGCGCGTGCCGGGGGGTTTCTCGTTGTTCGGCTTCATTTATTTTTTCCTCTTCTCGTTTC
>Ga0081540_1000553_pt1 | contig 36267 bp, 48 predicted proteins | sample TabmetS2T1R1_FD_71024 | JGI IMG/M metagenome (GOLD analysis project Ga0081540, IMG submission 71024) | Tabebuia heterophylla rhizosphere microbial communities from the University of Puerto Rico - S2T1R1 | ecosystem: Host-associated > Plants > Roots > Rhizosphere ...
GTCGGCAGGCTCTCGGGACTTCAGATCGACAACGGTTCCCCGAGCGATCCGGCCAGGACGGCGGCACAGCGCTTTCAGGACGCGCTCCGCAAGGACGGGGTCTCGATCGGCAACAGCGTCGTTCCCGCGACCGTCCCACCGGGCGCCGTCCAGCTGGCGGACTACGCGTCGCCGACGATGGCGAGCATCGTGCAGGCGACCAACGTGCCGTCCAACAACTACCTGGCCGAGATGCTTCTCAAGGACGTCGGCGGGGAGTTCGGGGCCTCGGGCTCGACGGCCGGCGGTGTCGCGGTCGTCCGCAGGTTCGCCGCCGAGCAGGGCGCCCGCTTCAACGGCGAGAACGGCTCGGGCCTGACCCGCCGCAACAAGGCCTCACCGAAGTCTGTGGTCAAGCTGCTCGACTCGATGATCGAGGTCGACGAGGACACCCCGTCGTCCGTCCAGGCGGCTCAGCTTGCGCAGCGCGACGCCTGGATCGACTCACTTGCGGTCGCCGGGCGAAGCGGAACGGTCGCGAATCGGATGCGCGGCACGGCCGCCCGCGGCCGCTGCCATCTGAAGACCGGGACGCTCAACGGCGTCAGCGCGCTCTCCGGCTACTGCTTCCAGGGTGCCGACGACGCCGCCCATGCGGTCGTCTTCTCGCTGCTCATGAACCGCGTGGACGTCAACCGCGCGCACATCGTCCAGGACCGAATGGCGGCGATGATCGCGCGGTATCGCCGCTAGCGGACCCCTTCCTGCGGACCGAGCTCGAGTTCAAACCCCGGCTTCACGTGGAGAGCGGGTCTCCCGAGATACTGGGGCCATGTCCGAGGAGAACATCGAGATCGTCCGTGGAATCTGGAAGGCGGACAGGGAGCACGACCTGGAGGCCGTGCAGGCGGCATATGCGCCGGACGCGGTCTGGGAGGACAACACCGGCCTCTGGGGAGATTGGGGCGCCCCACGGGGTCCGGAGGGGATCCAGGCCGCGTGGCGCCGATGGTACGAGGCGTTCGACGAGGTTCGGTTCGAGTGGGACGAGGTCGCCGACGGCGGCGATGACGTGGTGGTGACGTATCGGACCAAGGCCCGAGGCCGCGGCAGCGGAGCAGTCGTCGATCAGGCGTTCACCCTGCTCTGGACCCTGCGAGCGGGACAGGTCGTGCGCATCCGTGCCTATACCGATCGGGCCGAGGCCCTCGCCGCGGCCGGCCTGCGAGGATAGCCCTGCGGGCGAGAACGCCCGCTCAGCCGGCGCCGCCCTGGGGCGAATCCGCTGAGAGGGCGAACGGGCTGCCCTCGGAATCACGGCACACAGCCCACCGCTCACCGGGATGGATCACGGATCCCCCGAGGTCCCGGATGCGCTCGAGCGTGGCGGGAAGATCGCTCACGGTGAAGTAGGGCAGCGACGCGGTGTCACCGGGACCCGGCCCGCGCTCGTGCACTCCCAGGCGGATTTCGCCGCCGTCGGTCTCCCATCCCTCCCCTGACTCGCTGGGCCTGGGCCCGAGCTCCAGGCCCAGGACCCCGGCCCAGAACCTCCGCGCACGTTCGGGGTCGTCGGCGGGGAACTCGATCAGCGGGGCGGACACGCCTCCCAGTATCGGGAATCTCGAGAGAGACGTTTGCGCCGAGCGCCCTGGAGAGAGGGCTTGGTGAGACCCCCCGCTAGATCCGCCCGCGCGGCGGCGTGCCCTTGCCGGCGGCGCCGTTTTCGCCGACCAGCTTCTGCAGCTCTTTTTCGTCGATCACCTCGGTTCCCAGCTCCTGCGCCTTGGCGAGCTTCGAGCCCGGGCTGTCACCGGCGATCACGTAGTCGGTCTTCTTCGAGACGGAGTTGACCACCTTTCCCCCCGCCAGCCGGATCAGCCTGGTCGCCTGCTCGCGGCTCAGGTTCGGCAGCGTCCCGGTGAGCACCAGGGTCTTCCCGTCGAGCGCTCCGCCCTGCTGGCGGCGCTCCGAGGGGTCGAGCTCCATTCGCAGGCCGGCCTTTCGCAGCCGGTCGATCAGCTTGCGCGTCCGCTCCTCGGAGAGCTCCTCGTAGATCTGCTCCGCCAGGACGGGGCCGATCCCCTCCGCCTCCACGATGTCCTCCGGCTGGGCCTCCAGCAGGGCATCCATCGTCCCGAAGTGCTCGGCGAGGGATTCCGCGTTGACGAAGCCGATTCCCGGGATCCCGAGCGCGTAGAGGACCCGCGAGAAGGGCATCTTCTTCGCCTCCTCGATCTCCTCCATCAGGTTCCGGGCCGAGATCTCGCCGAACCCCTCGAGCTGTGCGATCCGCTCCGGTGTCAGATCGAAGATGTCGGCCGCATCGGAGATCAGCCCCTCCTGCAGGAAGCGGTACGCGTTCTTCTCCCCCAGCCCCTCGATCTCCAGGGCCCCACGGAAGTGCTTGATGTGCTGGAACTGCTGGCCTGGGCAGCCGGTCCGGTTGGGGCAGATCGTGAAGACGCCCCCCTCGGGCTTGACCGTTGGTGTGCCGCAGAGGGGGCATTTCTTCGGTGGCCGCGCACGTCGGGCACCCTTCTTGCGGCGCTGGATGATGGGCGAGACCACCTGCGGGATCACGTCCCCGGCCCGCATCACCACCACCTCGTCGCCCTCGCGGACGTCCTTGCGCTCGAGGTCCTCCTCGTTGTGGAGGGTCGCCGTGCTGACGGTGACGCCGCTGACGTGGACGGGCTCGAGCATCGCGAAGGGCAGCAGGTGGCCGGTGCGGCCGACGTTCCAGACGATCTTGTTCAGCTTCGTGGTCGCGGTGGTCGGGGCGAACTTCCAGGCGACCGCCCAGCGCGGCTCGCGGCCCGCGACGCCGAGTTCCCGCTGCAGGCCGCGGTCGTCCACCTTGATGACCACCCCATCGATCTCGAAGTCGAGGGCATCGCGCCGGTCCTCCCACCAACGGCAGCGCTCCGCCACCTCGTCGATCCCGTGCAGCACCGAGATGTCGCCGTTGACCTTGAACCCGCGGTCGCGGAGCCACTCGAGCGACTCGGAGTGGCTCTCCGGCTCCCCTGACAACGAAACACTTGGAGGCGCAGTCCCTCTTCCGATACCCCATACGAGTCCGTAGCACCAGATCGAGAGCGGCCGGGTGGCGGTGATCGAGGAGTCGAGCTGCCGGAGCGAGCCCGCGGCCGCGTTCCGGGGATTCGCGAAGGTCGAGAGCCCCTCCTGAGCCCGCTGCTCGTTCACCTTGGTGAATCCCGCGATCGGCAGGTAGACCTCGCCGCGGACCTCGACCAGCTCGGGAGCGTCCTCGATCGCGAGCGGGATCGCCTTGATCGTCTTCAGGTTCTGGGTGACGTCCTCGCCGACCACGCCGTTGCCCCTGGTGGCCCCCCGGGTGAAGACACCGTTCTCGTAGGTGAGAGAGATGGCGAGGCCATCGACCTTGGGCTCGGTCACGTAGCGGATCTCACGGCCCGAGATGTCGAGGCGCTCCAGCTGGCGCTCGACCCGCTTGGCCCAGGCGCGCAGCTCGTCCTCATCCCGGGCGTTGGCGAGCGAGAGCATCGGCTCGTGGTGGGTGACCTGCTTGAACTTGTCGAGCGGCTCACCCCCCACGCGCTGGGTCGGGGAGTCCGGCGTGAGGAGCTCGGGATTCGCGTCTTCGATCTCCCGCAGCTCACGCAGGAGATCGTCGTAGTCAGGATCCGAGATCTCGGGGTCGTCGAGGACGTAGTAGCGGTGATCGTGGTGTCCGATCTCGCGCCGGAGTTCCCTCGCCCTGGTGGCGGCGCCGCCCTGCGGGCGACGTGTCCTCTTCTTTGCCCCCTTTGCGCCGCTCACCGCTGCGTGGAGGCCTCCGCCGCCGCGACGCTCTCCTCCGCCCTGCCGAGCATGCCATCGAAGTCCCACTCCCGCAGCCGGTCCAGGCTGGGCCGGTCCGTCAGGTCGAAGTGGACCGGCGTCACCGAGATGCGCTCGTGGGCGATCGCGGAGAGATCCGAGCCCTCGTCGTCCTCGAACGAGGGCTCGTAGCCGTAGATCTGGTAGCGGCGCCTGCCCTCGGAGTCCTCTTCGACGAGCTTCAGCTCGTCGTTGTAGAGGCGCTTGCCGAGGTGCGTCACCTCGATTCCGCTCGGCGGGCCGGAGGGGCAGTTGACGTTCAGCAGGGTGTCCGCCGGCAGCGGGTCCTGGGCGGCTCGGCGAACGAGCTCCGCCGAGAAGGCCGCGGAAGAGGAGAAGTCGAACTCGCGGCCCCAGGGCAGGCCGGCGGCCTCGCCGCCGGCCGATTGCGAGATTGCGATCGCCGGAATACCGAGCACGATTCCCTCCAGTGCGGCCGCAACCGTGCCCGAGTAGGTGATGTCGTCGCCGAGATTCGATCCGTGGTTGATGCCGGAGACAATCAGCTCCGGGCGCTCCCCGATCAGGCCGAGCTCGGCGAAGCGGACGCAGTCGACGGGGGTGCCGTCGGTGGCGTAGCCGCGCGAGCCATCCTCGAACGAGACCTCCTCGACCCACAGCGGCGAACGGGTCGTGATGCTGCGAGCGGTTGCGCTGCGGTTGGAGTCGGGGGCGATGACATGGACCTCCAGGCCCTCGATCCCCATCAGCTCGACCCGCAGGGCGTTCAGACCCGTCGCCTGGATCCCGTCGTCGTTGGTGATCAGCACTCTCATGCGACCACCGATTCTAGGTCGAGGACACCCCGCGCCATCGGACCCTCAGTAGCGCACGGAGGCGAGATGGAGGCCGTGAGCCTGCGCCGTGTCCCCCGCCCTCTCGCGCGGCGCTCCGGCGAGGAGTGAGTTGAAGTCCTCGAGCGAACGCCGCCCCCCTCCCACCTCGAGCATCGTCCCGAGTAGCACCCGCACCATGTTCCGCATGAAGGCGTCGGCCTCGATCCAGAACTCGAGCACGCTGCCTGGGCCGAGGACCGCCGGCGTCCGATGCCACTCCGCCCTCAGGACGTCCCGCTCGAAGCGGACGTGTTCGGTCTGGGTCGGGGTGAAGGCCGTGAAGTCATGGGAGCCGACCAGGGCGTCGGCGCAGGCCGCGAGCGTTCCCTCGTCGACTCGGTGCGGCCAGTGGAGGGCGATCCCCCCTTCGAAGGGATTCGGAACGCGCTCCGCCAGCACCCGGTAGCAGTAGGTGCGGGAGCGGGCGTCCCGCCGGGCGTCGAACTCCTCCGTGGCGATCTGGGCGCCGAACACGGCTAGGTCAGGCCCCGTGTTGGAGTTGAGCGCTCGAGCCAGGTCGGCGGGGGGCTCGCGGTCCGTGGCGAAGCTCGCCACCTGGTCCCAGGCGTGGACGCCGGCGTCGGTCCGGCCGGCGACGGTGAGCGGCGTCGGGGCGCCGAGAATCCGCTCCAGAGCGGCCTCGAGCTCGCCCTGCACCGTGCGCATCCCCGGCTGGGTGGCCCATCCCACAAAGCCGGCGCCGTGATAGCCGAGATCCAGGCGAACCCTGGTCATCGGAGGAGATCCGTTGCGCGCTCGCTCACCGGTGCGCGACACTACCCAGCGATGGCCCTGCCCGGCTCGGACGAGCCCGATTCGATCTCGCAGGATGAGGCGCGTCAGGAGCTCTTCGGCCGGGGGCCGAGCCGGGTCGGGATGGAGGTCTATGAGGTGGTGGCGATCGTGCTCGGCATCGTCGGCGCGGCGATCGCCGTCGAGTCGATCGACAACTGGTCCCAGTGGCTGGTGCTGGCGGCGATCCTGGCCACCGTCCTGGGCGTCATCATCGCCCTCAACCCCAACCGCCGAGAGTGAGACGATGGGTGTGACCAGGTTCACGCACCGGCCGGGGTGGGCGACGTAGGGTTCGGCGCAACAACCGGAGGAGAAGGAAGATGGCCAACACCGACATCACCCAGCGGGCGCAGTACGAGCGCAGCGACCTCCTCGCCGGCGGCGAGGGAATCCGCCGGGGGTCCGAGAAGGGCGCCGCCGCCTACAGCGTCATCGCCCTCGTCATCGGGGTCGTCCTCGCCTACGCGGCGCTGAAGACGATCGACAACTGGGCGCAGTGGGTGGTCCTCGGCGTCATCGTCGTGTTCACGGTCGCCGTGGCGGTCGCGATCGGCCCGAACCGCAAGGGCTCGGGCTCGCAGTTCAAGGTCGGCCGCTAGGGACGCCCGTCCGCGGGGTCGTCCCGCAGGCTTCCATCTCGGCCTCCAGTCGCTCCGAGAGCTCTCCCCGGAGAGCCGCGCCCGACGCCTGACGCGGCATGCCGGTGCGCACATCGAGCAGATTCTGGACCTCCAGCGGGTCGCGCTCGAGGTCGTAGAGCTCGTACTCCGTGGGCGCGCGGCCCTCGGGGTCGAAGTAGAAGGCGTACTTCCCGTTGGCGGTGCGGATCGCTCGGATCCTGTTGGGCTGACCGGGCGCCTCTGTGAGTGCCGTCGCCGCCTGGTGGTCGTCGTAGGTGAACTGGACCTGGTCGCGGACCGAAGGAGCGGGCGCCTCGTGCTCGGTCACGGGATCGAAGGCGACCGGGACTCGCCGCAGGGCCTCGCGCTCGGGCGACGCCGCCTCGGCCAGGATCGGGCTCAGGTCGCGGCCGCGAATCTCGCCGGGTGAGGCTGCTCCGCCGAGGCGAAGCACGGTCGGGAGCACGTCGACGAGAGACGCGAGGGCGTCCGTCTCGGTGGCCTGCGGAAAGAGCACCGGGTTCGAGACGACGAGGGGGATGTTGATCGTCTCCTCGTAGGCGTTGAAGGCCTTCTGGCGCAGGCCCCCGTGCGAGAGCCCCATCTCACCGTGATCGGCGCAACGAACGACGACCGTCCGAGAGCGCAGCGACTGCGGGTCGGAGGCCTCCCCGAGTGCGTCCAGCACTCGTCCGATCTTGCGGTCGACGACGCTGTGGAGATAGGCGTAGAAGTTGACGTAGTCGAGCTGATCGCGCCGGTTGCGCAGCGGGCCCATGTAGGCCGTCATCCCCATCTGCATCAGGGCGTGGACGGCGGGCTTGCCGGCGAGGTCCTCGTTGACGCTCGGGGGCAGCTGGACGCCGAGGTCCCGGAACTCCGCCGGCGAGTATCCGCCGCGCTCGTACGCGGCGGGATAGCCGAGCACGTCGTGCGGGTTCACCAGGGAGACGACGAGGCAGAAGGGCTCCGGCAGGTCCCGACGAGAGAGCCAGCGCTCGACCTCGCGGGTGTAGACCTCGTCCCAGCCCTCGCCCTCGCCGGCGTTGCCGCCCCCGAAGTGCTCGGCCTTGGCGTTCTCGCCCGCGTCGGGCGACTCCCAGTCGGCGAATCCGTAGTCGTTTTCGATCCTCCGCTCGTCGGCCTCGCCCCAGCCGCCGAGAAGGCCCCCGTCGCCCTGCGAGGGATGCGTGAGATGCCACTTCCCCTTGTAGGCGACGTGGTAGCCCGCTCCACGCAACAGCGTCGCCATGTTGGGCAGCCCCGGGGGCAGCTCGGCCTCGTGCCCGCGGCTCTCGCCGATCCGCAACAGGCCGCGACCGAACCCGGTCAGCGCCCGCCGGGCCGGCGCCTGATGCCGCCGGATGATGTCGATCATGATCTCCGTCACGGCCGGAGCGAAGCGGGGATTGGGCCGCAGGTCGGCGGCCGTCAGCGTCAGCTCGACGCCGTGCTCGGCGGGAAAGAGGCCCGTGAACAGCGTCGAGCGGCTCGGTGAGCACATCGCCGTGTTGCAGAAGGCGTTCCGGAAGCTGAGCCCGGTGCGCCCCAGCTCGGTGTCGTTCGGCATCAGCTCACGCAGCCAGCCCGGGTCGTCGGGCCAGTGGCGCGGGGCGCGCTGCTGGTCCGTGATCAGGACCAGGAGGTTCGGCGGACGCACGACCCGCGTTACGGCTTCACCTGGCAGGAGCCGCCACGACAGGTGTGGAGGCGCTGCATCAGGGCGTACAGGTGGGCCTTGATCCCGGCGTAGGCCGGGTCCTGCGCGACGTTCTGAAGCTCATACGGATCGGTTCTGCGGTCATAGAGCTCGTCCTCCGAGGTCTCGGTGTAGACCACGTAGGTGTACCTCTGGGTCCGCACTCCCATGTACGGGCGGTCCCAGGAGTTCTGGGGGATGGCGCCCTCGAACAGCGGGCGCGGCGCCTCGACCGCCAGGGCGCGTTTAGGGGGGTTCCTGTGCCGCCGGAGAGTCGGTGCGAGCGAGACCCCGTCCATCAGCCGGCGTGCCTTCACCTTTGCCAGGGCGGCGAGGGTGGGTGCGAGGTCGATGTTGGCCACCTGGCGCTTGACCTTCCGATTCGCCGCGATCCCGGGACCGCGGAAGATGAGCGGGACCCCGAGCGACTCCTCGTAGGGCAGGAACTTGTCGCCGGGAATCCGGTGCTCACCCTGCATCCAGCCGTTGTCCGAGGTGAAGACGATCACCGTGTTGCGGAGCTGGCCGGTGCGGCGCAGGGTCTTCACCATCCGGCCGACCTTGTCGTCGACGGCCCGCAGCGAGCCGCCGCGGCCCTCGTAGTCGAGTTGGAGCTGGTTGATCTGGGCGTCCGTCAGGGGCGGCGTGTGGCTGGTGACGTCGGTGGCCTTGTCGCTGACATCCGCCTCGTTGAAGCTGGGCGGCCGTGGCAGCTGGAAGCTCTGCGAGAGCTGCTCGTAGCGGGGAGCCGGGCGGGGATCGGCCCCGGGCCGCCCCATCAGCGTGGTCGAGACGTCCTCGCGGTGCGGGGCGGCGGGCGTCCACCAGATGAAGAAGGGGCGCTTCTTCCGTTTCTCCTTGCCGAGCAGCTTGTTCGTGATCCGGCCGGTGACGTCGGGCGAGTAGTCGCCCGGGTTGCTGGCGCCCCAGTAGGTGTACGGCGAGGGGCCCATCACCTCGGTCAGCTTGGCGAGGATGTCCGCGACGCTCTTCGTGTCGGGCGGGGTGACCTCGATGTTGGCGAACTCGACCAGCTTGCGCGCGAAGTCCGGATCGCCCCAGGTGCGCAGCCGCCCGTTGTCGTTCATCACGAAGTTGTAGTAGTCGTAGGCCGAGACGTCGAGCAGGCCGTGCCACTGATCGAATCCGGGCGGGATCTCGCCGTGGGCGTCGAGAGCCCCGTAGCCGTTGAGCATCTTCCCGATCAGGTCCGTGCGATAGCCACGGCCGTCGAGCCAGGTGGCGAGCGTGTTGTTTCGGCCGGGCATCCCGTACCAGCCCTCGGGATAGAAGTTCCCGCCCACCCCGTGGTTGTGGGAGTACTGCCCTGTGAGGAAGGTCGCCCGCGACGGGCAGCAGAGGGGGAACGAGGTGATCGCGTTGGTGAAGGTCGTACCGTGCTTGCCGAGCAGCTTCCTGGTCTTGGGCATGAAGGCGAGGTCCGCCCGGTTCATGTCATCGGTCATGACCACGAGGATGTTCGGGCGGCCGTCCCTGGCGGCGCCCGCCGAGCGCGCCTGAGCCGTTCCCGCCAGCGACAGGATCAGGGCGGCCACAAGGCCGATCGTGAGGGTCCCTCCTCCCCGCATCCAGAACCGATGCTACGGTGCGTGTCACACGCTGTCAACTCCTTCCGTGTCCGCCCGTACAGCCGCCAAATCCCCCCGCCCCCGGCTCAGCCGCGACGAGGTGCGCGACCGCCTCGTCAACGCGACCACCGAGCTCGTTCGCGACCGCTCCTTCTACGAGATCAGCGTCGCCGAGGTCACCGAGCGAGCCGGAATCGAGCGGACGATCTTCTATCGCCACTTCGACGATCTCGCCGACCTGCTGCTGCGAGCCGCGACGGACGCCATCGAGAGCCTCTACGACGCCCAGGTGGAGCTGGATGACGGACGGGAGGAGGGCGACCTCGAGGCGGTGCGGGCGGCGATCGAGCCGGCCGTCCGCGTCTACGAGGCCCACGGCCCGGTGCTGCGAGCCGTGACCGAGGCGGGCGCCTCGCACCCCGAGATCGCCGCGCGCGGCGCCGAGTTGCGCCGGCGCTTCAACGAGCTCGCGAGCGCCTCGTTCGTGCGGCTCCAGGGCCTGCGGGAGAACCCACCGGCCGACCTAGCCGAGAGCGCGAGGGCTCTCAACCTCCTGAACGAGGCCTACCTGCGCGACGCATTCGGGCGCGAGGCCCGGGTCTCCCGGGAGGCGGCGGTGCAGACCCTGACGGAGATCTGGGCCGCGTTCCTCGACCGGCGGCCGCAGGACGGCGGGGACGGCTGAGGCTCAGGCCAGCACCCGCTCCACGTTCTGCCGGTGGACCCGCTCGTAGGGCGCGAAGTGGATCAGCCCTCCTTGCTCCACCAGGTCCGAGACGAACTCGCGCAGTGAGAGCTCGCTGAGCTCGGGGTCGCTGCGACAGCGCTGCAGGCGCTCGATGTACTCCACGCTGCTCTCGATCAGACCGGCGTCGTAACCGCCCGCCGAGATCCTGCCGGGATCTCCGTGGTTGGGCAGGATGCGCACCGGGTCGAGCCGTCGCAGCTCGCCGAGGTTGGCGACGTGAACATCCAGGCGCTCGGGCTCGTCGACGTAGGTCACGGTGTCCTCCATCGTGTCGCCACAGAGGAGCAGCCGCCTGCCGGGAAGCCAGATCAGGGTGGCGTCGTCGCTGTGGATCTCGGTGGTGATCAGCCTGACCGGGATCCCCTCCAGGTCGAGATCGAGCGCACCCTCGAACGTCCGCGTCGGCAGCATCAGCGGATCGATCGGGGGAGGCCCCTCGAGCTCCCCGCTTTCGATCGCCTCCCTCGAGCCGGACAGATGCTCGCCGGTCCGCGCCGAGGCGATCACCTCGCAATCGTCGAAGGCCTCGGTGCCGGCGACGTGATCGAGATGCCAGTGGCTGAGCACCACGGTCAACTCGCTGACGCCGAGCGAATCGAGCGTCTCCCTCACGAAGCGAGCGTGCTCGACGGAGACGTGGGTGTCGTAGACGAGGGCAGCCTCCCCCGCGACGACGGCGTAGCTCGCGATCCCGAGGTCGAGAGCGCCGTCGTCGACCCAGTTCGGAGAGTCCGCGTACCGGTAGCCCGGCACCCGGCCGTCGTAGAACGCGAGCACGCCCTCGGCGGGCTCCAGTACGCGCAGGCGGTGCATCGCGGCGATCCTAGATCGCCGCGTGCAAGCCGCTAGACGAGCTCGAGGAAGACCATCTCGGCCGAATCCGACCGGCGCGGGCCGAGCTTGACGATCCGGGTGTAGCCGCCGGGCCGCTCCGCGTATCGGGGCGCGATCTCCTCGAACAGCTTGTGGACCGCGAACTTGTCGTTGTGCAGGGTCGAGAGCGCCTGCCTGCGCGCGTGCAGATCTCCCCGCTTGGCGAGCGTGACGAGCTTCTCGAACTCCGGCCGCAGGGCCTTGGCCTTCGGCTGGGTGGTCCGGATTCGCTCGTGCTCGATCAGCTGCTTCGACATCGTGCGAAGCAGTGCCTTGCGATGAGCCGCGTCGCGGCTCAGCTTCGCTCTCTTGCGCTGGTGCCTCATCGCGGTCGCTCGGCCGGGAGCCTAGCCGTCCTAGTCCTGCCGCAGCGAGAGGCCGCGTGCCCGCAGGGTCTCCTGAACCTCCTCGATCGACTTGCGACCGAAGTTCGGGATGGCATTGAGCTCCGACTCCGACTTCCGCACGAGCTCGCCGACCGTCTGGATGCCGGCGCGCTTCAGGCAGTTGTATGAGCGAACCCCGAGCTCGAGCTCCTCGATCAGGATCTCGTCGAGGCCGTCGGCGCCCGGCACGGCCGCGGTGTCACCACCGCCGCCGACACCGTCGGTGACGGCGATCGCGCCCTCGCCGCGCAGCTCGTCCACGCGGTCGGCGGTCGTGAAGATCGCCAGGCTCTTGATCAGGATCTCGGCGGCCTCGCGCAGCGCCGCGCCCGGCTCGATGGAGCCGTCGGTCTCGACCTCGAGCGTGAGCTTGTCGAAGTCGGTCCGCTGCCCGACTCGGGCCGAGTCGACCGAGTAGGCGGCACGACGGATCGGCGAGAAGATCGAATCGATCGGGATCACGCCGATGGGCTTGTCGTCGGACTTGTTCTCGTCCGCCGGCGAGTAGCCGCGGCCGCGGCCGATCGTCAGGTACATCTCGAGCTTGGTCTTCTTCTCGAGCGTCGCGATCGGAGCCTCGGGGTTGAGGATCTCGACTCCCGCAGGCAGGTCGATGTCCTTTGCCTTGACCTCGCCGGGACCGGTGGCGACGAGCGGGGTCTCCACCTCATCGGCATCTGTGTGCATCCGGACGACGACGTCCTTCAGGTTGAGGACGAGGTCGGTGACGTCCTCCTTCAGCCCGGGGATCGTCGAGAACTCGTGTGCCACGCCCTCGATGCGGACGCTGGTGATCGCCGCGCCACCGAGAGACGACAGGAGTACGCGACGCAGGCTGTTCCCGAACGTGTAGCCGAAGCCCTTGTCGAGCGGCTCGATCGTGAACATGCCCTTGTTCTCGTCAGCATCCTCGCCCGCGATCTTCGGGACTTGGAAATCTGGCAGGGTGGTCATTGCTTCCATCACTTCCCTTTCTTCCTTCTATTTGAAGACTTACTTCGAGTACAGCTCGACGATGAGCTGTTCCTCGACCGGCGCCGAGATCTCGTTTCGCTCGGGGAGCCTCAGCACCTTGGCGGTGAGCGAGTCGTGGTCCGCCTGCAGCCAGGCGGGGACTCCCGAGGTGAGCTCGGTCGCGTCGCGGACCACGTCCGTGGCCGCGCTGCTCGGCTTGATCGTGATCACGTCATCCGGCTTCACCTGGTAGCTGGGGATGTCGACGCGGCGGCCGTTCACCGTCCAGTGGCCATGGCTGACCAGCTGCCTGGCCTGACGGCGGGAGGCGGCGAAGCCGAGGCGCACCAGGACGTTGTCGAGGCGGCATTCGAGCAGACGCAGCAGGTTTTCGCCGGTCACTCCCTGCTGGCGGCTCGCCTTGTCGTAGTAGCCGGCGAACTGCTTCTCGAGCACCTGGTAGTAGCGCTTCGCCTTCTGCTTCTCCCGGAGCTGGGCCCGATATTCCGACTGCCGCATCCGGCCGCGGCCATGCTCACCGGGCGGATATGAGCGGCGCTCGACGCCGCACTTGTCCGTGAAGCAGCGGGCGCCCTTGAGGAAGAGCTTCTGCCCCTCGCGACGGCACTGCTTGCACTGAGCACCGGTGTCGCGGGCCATCAGACCCTCCTCCGCTTCCGCGGGCGACAGCCGTTGTGAGCCTGCGGCGTCACGTCCTTGACCGTCGTCACGTCGAGCCCCGCCGCCTGGAGCGAGCGGATGGCCGTTTCGCGGCCAGAGCCCGCGCCCTTGGCGAAGACCTCGACTCGCTCGAGCCCGTGCTCCATGCCCTTCTTTGCGGCCGAGTCGGCGGTCACCTGGGCGGCGAACGGAGTCGACTTCCGGGAGCCCTTGAATCCGGCCGAGCCGGCGGACTCCCAGGCGATCACGTTGCCCTCGGTGTCGGTCAGCGTGACGATGGTGTTGTTGAACGAAGTCTTGATGTGGGCCTGTCCATAGGTGACGTTCTTGCGAACGCGGCGACGGGAGCGGCCTTTCGGTGCACGTGGCATCTAGCGGTCCTCTCCCCTGCTCACTTGGGCTGCGGGGCCTTCTTGCGGCCCGCAACGCTCATCCGGCGCGGGCCCTTGCGGCCGCGCGCATTGGTCTTGGTCCGCTGTCCACGGACCGGAAGGCCGCGGCGATGGCGCAGGCCCCGGTAGGAGCCGATCTCCTGGAGGCGCTTGATGTTCTGGGAACGCTCCCGGCGCAGGTCACCCTCGACCTCATGGTTCTCGACCGCGTCGCGGAGCTTGACGATCTCGTCCTCGGTGAGGTCCTTGATCTGCGTGCCCGGGTCGACGCCGGTCTCCTTCAGGATCTCGTTGGCCGTCGAGCGGCCGATCCCGTAGACGTACGTGAGGCCGATCTCGGCCCTCTTGTTGAGCGGGATGTTGACTCCGGCGATTCGCGCCATGCTCTAGCCCTGCCTCTGCTTGTGGCGGGGGTTGGAGCAGATCACCAGGACCGCCCCGTTGCGGCGGATCACCTTGCACTTCTCACAAATCGGCTTTACGGAAGCTCGGACCTTCATTCCCCTTCTTTCATGGGGTCGTATCGGACTGGGAGTAGGCCCCTCGGCCCCAGGAGTCGGACCGATAGGCACAAGAAACGCCGGCCACGCCTAGGCGTGAACCGACGAAGGAAAGTCTAGCAGCGTGCTTGCCCTAGCAAGCGTCCGCAGTCACGCTCGAATGGGCCGTCCTGCTGACCTCCCCGAGCGTGGCCGTGATCGTGACGTCCGGGCTCTCGGAGACGCCCGAAATCGCGAAACTGGCGCTGCTCTGGCCGTTGCGGACGGTAACGCCCCCGGGTACGGCCAAGGAAGAGGGATCCGAGCTCACCAGCGTGACCTCGGTGTCCTCCTCGGCGGGAGCGCTGGCTGACGCTGCGATGTTCGAGCGCACGAGGGATCCTGTGGCGCGCCTGGACCTGTGGTAGAAGCGGCCCCGTGGAGACCGAGACGCGGGTGATGGGCGTTGACCGCCCAGGCGAGGAGCGAGTCACGCCCCTGGAGCTCTTCTTCGACCTGGTCTTCGTCCTTTCGTTCACCCAGGTGACGCTGAAGATGGCGCACAACCCGGGCTGGGAGAGCCTCGGGGAGGGACTGGTGATCCTCGCTGCCGTCTGGTGGGCCTGGTGCGCCTACGCCTGGCTCACGAACAGCATCGACCCGGACTCGACCGTCAACCGCGTCTGCATCTTCGCCGCCATGGGCGGGATGCTGATCGTCTCGCTGAGCATCCCGGACGCGTTCGGCGCCCGCGGCGTGCTCTTCGGCTGCGCCTACTTCTTCGTCCGCGCCATGCAGCTCGTCCTCTATGTGAGGAACACGCCGGGCGCTTCGGCGGACGGCGACCTGCAGGCGATCCTCAAGCTCGCGCCCGGGTTCCTGCTGGGCTCGGCGCTGCTGATCGTGGCGGGCCTGCTGGACGACGGCGCCCGGGCCTCTGTCTGGATCCTCGCGATCCTGATCGACTGGACGACACCTCTGCTGTTCGGGACCGAGGAGTTTCACCTCGATCCCGCCCACTTCGCCGAGCGCCACGGCCTGATCGTGATGATCGCGCTCGGCGAGTCGATCCTGGCGATCGGGGCCGCGTCCGGATTGACGCTTTCGGCCGGCCAGGTGTTCGCAGCGCTCTTCGGCGTCGCGGCGGTGGCCGCGCTCTGGTGGGCCTACTTCGACGTGGTCGCGATCGTCGCCGAGCGGCGGCTGAGCGAGGCGCCCACGGGGGAGCAGGCGCCGCTGGCACGCGACGCCTACAGCTACCTGCACTTCCCGCTGATCGCGGGCATCGTGCTGCTCGCACTCGGCCTCAAGGAGACGCTGGCCGCGACTGGCGAGTCGCTCGGCACGGTTCCCGCCCTGGCGCTCTGCGGCGGGCCCGCCCTCTATCTGCTGGGGCAGGTCGCATTCAGGGAGAGGGTGCTGGGGACCCTCAGCCCGCACCGCGCCTTCGCAGCGGCGGCGCTCCTCGCCCTGATCCCGCTCGCCCTCGGGGCCGACGCTTTGGTGGCGCTCGGGGCCGTTGCGGCCGTGCTCGCGGCCCTGATCGCCTACGAGGCCGTCCACTTCCGTGAGCAGCGGGCGAGAGTCCGCGCGAACCCGGCTGCCACCCTCGCCGAGATGCGCGGCTCCTAGCACCGGTCCCGTGCAGGTGGGCGCCGGCGGGCCTCCGAGTCGGGAGCGGAACAGCAATTCCGGGGACCGCGCTAGCATGGCGGAACGATGGTTCCGCCTGCCGTCACAGCCGAGGCTCCAGACGCCGCCTGGGGCGAGCTCGGGGCCGATGAGAAGCGCGAGCGCCTGCTCGACGTGGCGACCGCCGTCTTCACCGAGCAGGGGCTCGAAGCCCCGATGCCTCGGATCGCGGCCGCTGCGGGAATCGGGATCGGGAGTTTCTACCGGAGCTATGGGTCGAAGGAGGACCTGGTCGCCGCCCTGCTGGTGCGCCAGCTCGGGCTCCTGCGCGAGGAGGTCTCCGCAGCGGGGAAGCAGGCCGACGCCTGGACGGCGATCGAATCGTCGGTGCGCCGGATCGCCGAGCGACAGGCGACCAACAAGCTGCTCAGCGGGGCACTCGGCCTCACCTCGGAGCGGCGGGACGTCCTTGTCGCCGTGGGCGAGCTCAGCCTCGCCTGGCAGGAGCTGATCGACCGGGCCCGGGAGGACGGCACCCTGCGAACCGACGCGACGGTCAAGGATCTCCGGTACCTCTTCGCCGCCGCTCGCGCCGCCGACGAGGTCGAGCCGGGAGGGCGTGAACGCGTCCTCGAGCTCATGCTGGGGGCGCTCAGAAGGTGAGCGCCCGGCGCGCGATCTCGGTGGCGGAGGCAGCGCGCTGTCGCAAGCCACTTGTCGCCTACGACGGCTCGCCCGGCGCCGACCGGGCGCTCGACGTCGCGATCGCCGTGGCCTCCGGCTCACACGGACGGCTCACCCTCCTCTCGGCCGTTGTCCGCATCCCCTATCTGGCCTGCACCGGCGCCGCGCCGGAGGCGGTCGCCGAGGCGCGCAGGAGCTTCCTCACCGACGCCGAGCGCGTCCTCTGCCAGGCGGTGGAGCGAATTCCGCGCGGCATCCCGGTGACGAAGATCGTCAGCGCGCGGCCGGTCGAGGAGGCGCTCCTCCGCGAGGCGCGGCGAGGTGACCACGATCTGCTCATCGTCGGCTCGCGCGGCCGCGGGTCGATCCGCTCGCTGCTGCTTGGCAGCGTCGGCCGAGCGATGCTCAGGCGGAGCCCGCTGCCGGTGCTGATCGTGCCGCCGACGGCCGAGGCGGTGCGGGCGGGAGACGAGGCCTCAGCGCAGATCGCGCCGATGACTCCCAGGCGCGCCTGATGGAGTCCGAGCGTCAGCATCCCGCGATCACGCTCGCGGTGCTCTCGATCGCGGGGCTCTCCTTCGCCCTGCTCCAGTCACTGGTCGCTCCGGCGCTGCCCGACATCCAGCACACCCTTGACACCAGCGAGAGCACCGTGGCCTGGGTCCTCACCGCGTACCTGCTCAGCGCTTCGGTGGCGACGCCGATCATCGGGCGGCTCGGCGACGTGCATGGAAAAGAGAAGAGCATGCTCGTCGTCCTGATCGTGCTCGCGGTCGGCACGCTGATCTCGGCTCTCGCGACCTCGATCGGCATGATGATCGTCGGCCGCATCATCCAGGGCGCCGGCGGCGGCATCTTCCCCCTCGCCTTCGGAATCATCCGCGACGAGTTCCCGTCCGAGCGGGTCGCGGGCAGCATCGGCCTGATGTCGGCGATCCTCGGGGTCGGAGGGGGGCTCGGGATCGTCCTGGCCGGCCCGATCGTCGACAACCTCTCCTATCACTGGCTCTTCTGGCTGCCCCTGACGACGGTCGTGCTCTCCGGTGTCCTCACCTACTTCTTCGTCCCCGAGTCACCGATCAAGGCACCCGGGAAGGTCAACTGGGTCGCCGCCGGGCTGCTCTCCGCGGGGCTCGCGGCATTGCTCCTGGCCATCAGCGAGACGACCTCATGGGGCTGGGGCTCGCCGAAGACGATCGGGCTGCTCACCGTCGGTCTGGTGATCCTCGTTTCGTGGGTCGGCGTCGAGCTCCGGGCCCGTCACCCGCTGGTCGACATGACAGTGATGCGCTCCAAGCCCGTCTGGACCACGGACCTCGTCGCGTTCCTGCTCGGAGCCGGGATGTACTCGTCGTTCATCGTCCTGCCGCAATTCGTCGAGACGCCCGCCAGCTCGGGGTTCGGCTTCGGAGCATCGGTCACGGGTGCCGGGCTCTTCATGGTGCCCTCGACCGCGGCGATGCTCATCGTCGGGCCGCTGGCCGGTCCGCTCCGGGCCCGATTCGGCTCCCGCCTGCCGCTGATCTTCGGCTGCGGGTTCGCGGCAGTGGCCTTCGCGATGCTGGCGCTTGCCCACAGCCGTCCGATCGAGGTCTACGTCGCGGCGGGGCTGCTCGGAATCGGCATCGGGCTCGCCTTCGCCGCGATGGCGAACCTCATCGTCGAGGCGGTGCCCCCCGATCAGACCGGCGTGGCGACCGGCGTCAACACGATCACGCGAACGATCGGCGGCGCCTTCGGCGGGCAGATCGTGGCGACGATCATCTCCGGCGGAGCCGGGCCCACGGAGGCGTCGTTCACGCTCGCCTTCGCGGTGATCGCGGGCTCTCTGGTGCTCTCCATCCTCGCCGGCCTGGCGATCCCGCGGACGCCGCCGCGAGAGAGCCGGCGGGTGCCGGCGGGCGCGGTCGCCGAGTCTGCCTAGCTACTCGAGGTGCCAGGGGGTGAGGATCCGGGGGCCGTCCTCGGTGACGGCCACGGTGAACTCGAAGTGGGCCGCCAGCGAATCGTCCGCCGAGTAGACGGCCCAGCCGTCCGAGCCCATTCGGATCTCGGCCCCGCCGGCGTTCACCATCGGCTCGATGGCGAGCACCATCCCCTGCTCGAGCGTCGGGCCCTTGCCCGGGTCACCGAAGTTGGGGATCTGCGGATCCTCGTGCATGTCGCGACCGACGCCGTGTCCGACGAGGCTGCGGATGACGGAGAGGTCGTCGCGCTCGACGCGCGTCTGGATCGCGTGGGAGATGTCGCTCAGGTGGTTGCCCGGCCTCGCCTGCTCGATCCCCTCGAAGAGGGCGTCCTTGGTCGTGCTCAGGAGCGGCTCCGCTCCCTCGGGGGCCTCCCCGATCGGCACCGTGATGGCGGCGTCGGCGACCCAACCCTCGTGGGTGACGCCGACGTCGATCGAGAGGATGTCGCCGCGGCGCAGCTCGTACGGCCCAGGGATTCCGTGGACGACCATCGAGTTCGGCGAGGTGCAGATGGAGCCGGGGAAACCGCGGTACCCCTTGAAGGACGGGATCGCTCCCTGTGAGCGGATGAACTTCTCGGCCGCCTCGTCGAGTTCCTTCGTGGTCACTCCGGGGCGCGCCTTGGACCGCAGCATTCGCACGCAGCGGGCTTGGATCTTGCCGGCCTCGGCCATCGCGTCGATCTGCGCTGACGTCTTGCGAATGATCATGCCGCGGTACATCTCACATGCCCTCCTCTTCCTCTCGCCGGAGGGTGGCGATGATTCCGTGAATGCGCTCCTCCACCTCGTCCGGTGACTGCTTTCCGTTCACATGGTTGAGGATGCCACGTTCGTCGTAGTAGTCGATCAGGGGCTCGGTCTTCTCGCGGTACTGCGCCAGGCGGTTCTTGATCACCTCGGGCTTGTCGTCGTCGCGAACGATCAGCTCGGCGCCGTCTAGGTCGCAGACTCCCTCCTGCTTGGGCGGGTCGAAGTCAACGTGGTAGATGTGGCTCGGGTTCTCCGAGCAGGTCCGGCGTCCGCCCAGGCGACGGAGGATCTCCTCCTCCGGCACCTCGATCAGGATGACGGCCGTCAGCTCCCGCCCCAGCTCCTTCATCTTCGCGTCGAGAGCCTCGGCCTGCGGGACGGTGCGCGGGAAGCCGTCGAGGATGAAGCCGTCGGAGGCCTCCTCGTTCTGGAGCCGCTCGGCGATCACCCCGATGATCACCTCGTCCGGGACCAGGTCCCCGCGATTCATGTATTCCTTCGCCTGCTTGCCGACCTCGGTCCCCTCCTTCACGGCGGCGCGCAGGATGTCGCCGGTCGCGTAGTACGGCAGCCGGAAGTCCTCCTGTAGGCGCTCGCCCTGGGTCCCCTTGCCGCTCCCGGGCGGCCCCAACAGGATGAGGTTCAGCTCGGGCAAGCCCGGCATCCCACGGCGCGCGTCACTTCAGGAAGCCCTCGTAGTTGCGCATCATCAGCTGCGCCTCGAGTTGCTTCACGGTGTCCAGCGCAACCCCGACCACGATCAGGATCGAGGTTCCGCCGAAGAAGAAGTTGGCCGACGTCTGGCTGATCAGAATCGTCGGCAGTGCCGCGACCGCGCCCAGGTAGAGGGCGCCGGGAAAGGTGAGCCTGGACAGGATCCGGTCCAGGTATTCGGCGGTAGGTCGTCCCGGCCGCACGCCGGGGATGAACCCGCCGTATTTCTTCAGGTTGTCTGCCTGGTCGACCGGGTTGAAGGTGACCGCCGTGTAGAAGTAGGTGAAGATGATGATGAAGAAGACCTCGCCGACAACGTAGTGCCAGCTGTTCGGGCTGAAGAAGTTCGCGAAGTCGGTCCAGAAGTTGTTCCCGTTGCCTCCCAGCAACTGCCCGATCGTCGGCGGGAAGGCCATGATCGACGCGGCGAAGATGACCGGGATGACGCCGGCCATGTTCACGCGCAGCGGTAGATACGTCGACCCTCCGGCGGTCATCCGCCGGCCCACGACCCGTTTTGCATATTGCACCGGGATCCGGCGCTGTCCCTCCTGGACGAAGACGATCGCCACGACCACCGCCAGCGCGATGAAGGGCATCATCACGACGAACACCTGATCGGGGTTGTTCCACCACTTCGTGATCCCCTCGGGGATCCGGGAGACGATCGAGGCGAAGATCAACAGCGAGATGCCGTTGCCGATTCCGCGCTGCGTGATCAGCTCGCCCATCCACATCAGCACCGTGCAGCCGGCGGTCAGGGTCACCACGATCAGGAACACCTTGGGGAACGTCCGCTCGCCGATCACGTTCGTGCCACCGACGCTCTGCGAGCTGAAGAGGAAGACGAAGCCCAGCGACTGCGCGAACGCGAGCGCGACCGTCAGGTAGCGCGTGTACTGCGTGATCTTCTGCTGGCCGACCTCTCCCTCCTTCTGGAGCCGCTCCAGAGAAGGCACGACCACCGTCAGCAGCTGGAGGATGATCGAGGCCGTGATGTAGGGCATGATCCCCAGCGCGAACAGGGAGAGCCTCGAGAGGCTTCCGCCCGAGAAGAGGTTGAGGAAGCCGAGGATGTTCGAGCCGCCGACGTTGTTGAGGTTGTCCGAGAGGACGTTCGGGTCGACGCCCGGCGAGGGGATGTACGCCCCCAGCCGGTAGAGGGCGAGGATCGCCGCCGTGAACATCAGCTTCTTGCGGATGTCCGGGACGGAGAACGAGTTGAGGATCGTCTGCAGCATCGAACTAGTCCGCGGCCTCCTCCGCTTCGCGTCCGGGGTCCGCTCTCGTCAACGAATCATCGATGACCTCGCAGGTTCCACCCGCGGCCTCGATCTTCTCCTTCGCCTGAGCGCTGAAGGCGTGGGCCCGGACCGTCAGCTTCTTCGAGATCTCGCCGTTGGCGAGGACCTTGACAGGGTGACGGCGCTTGGCCAGCCCGGCCTCGCGCAGGGACTCGGGAGTCACCTCGTCGTTCGCCTTGAAGCGGGCATCGAGGTCACCGAGGTTGACCGGCTGCGTCCGGGTGCGGAACTTCTCGAACGGCATCGACATCTTCTTGTTCGGCCCCCGCAGCTTGCGCATGCGCATGTGGACCGGGTTCTGGCCGCCCTCGTAGCCGACCTTGCTCTTGTTGCCCGAGCGGGCGCCGGCGCCCTTGTGGCCTCGCCCTGAGGTCTTGCCGTGGCCGGAACCCTCTCCGCGCCCGATCCGCTTGCGCGGGCGGCGGGAGCCAGCGGCGGGCTTCAGCGTGTGCAGGCCGACCTTCTTCTCGTCAGCCATTCTCCACCTCGACCAGGTGGCTGACCGTCCTGATCATCCCCTGCAGCTGAGGGGAGTCGGGGTGCTTCGCCTCGCGACCGATGCGACCGAGCTTCAGGGAGCGCAGGGTCGCCCGCTGCGACTCCGAAGCACCGTTGGTCGAGCGGACCTGCTTGAGGCTGACGTCGGCCATCAGGACTGCTCCTCAGAAGTCGTTGCTGCCGGCGCTTCGCCATCAGACGAGCCCTCCCCGCCTTCCGCAGCCGCGTCACCAGAATCCTCAGAGGCTGCCTCGTCGGCGGGGGACTCAACCTCCTTTGGCGCTTCTTCAGCGTCCGCGCTCGCCCCGTTGCCGACGCCGAGGACCTCGCGCACGGAGATGCCGCGCAGCGCCGCCACGTCCTCGGGCTTGCGCAGGCTGTAGAGGCCCTCCATCGTGGCCTTGACCAGGTTGATCGGGTTCTGCGTGCCGATGCTCTTGGTGAGCACGTCGCGCACACCGCCCAACTCGAGCACGGCGCGAACGCCGCCGCCGGCGATGACGCCGGTACCCGGGCTCGCAGGGCGGAGGACGACGTGACCGGCGCCGAAGCGGCCGATGACCCGGTGCGTGATGGTCTGCCCGTACTTGGGGACGCGGATCAGGTTCTTGCGGGCGTCCTCGACCGCCTTCTGGATCGCGAGCGGGACCTCTCGGGCCTTGCCGTAGCCGATCCCGACCACGGAGTCCTCATCGCCGACGGCGACCAGGGCGGTGAAGGAGAAGCGACGGCCGCCCTTGACGACCTTGGCGACGCGGTTGATCTCGATCACCCGCTCCTGCAGGTCGAGGCCCTTCGGTGAGACGGTCTCTACAGCCATGGAACGGGTGAGGGTAGAGGACGAATGCGTTCGGTCATCAGAACTCGAGGCCCCCCTCGCGGGCGCCCTCGGCGATCGCCGCGACCCGCCCGTGGAAGCGGTAGCCGCTCCGGTCGAAGACGCAGGTCTCGACCCCGGCGGCCTTGGCCCGATCGGCGAGGAGCTGCCCCGCGCGCTTCGCCTGCTCCATGGAGTCGAGCTCGCGCAGCTCGGGCTCCGTCCACGACGCTGAGGCGACGGTGCGGCCGGCATCGTCGTCGATCAGCTGGGCGAAGACGCCGCGATTCGAGCGGTAGACGGACAGGCGCGGGCGTTCGGCGTTGCCCCGGATGCGGGCGCGCACCCGGCGCCGGCGGCGCAGCCTCTTCTGCGGCTTGCTGAGGACCGTCACCGCTACGCCCTCTTCCCGACCTTGCGGGCGACGTGCTCGCCCCGGTAGCGAACACCCTTGCCCTTGTAGGGCTCGGGCGGGCGCGACTTGCGAATCCGTGCGGCGGTCTGGCCCACGAGCTGCTTGTCGATCCCCCGCACGACGATCTCGGTCGGCTGGGGGACCTCGAACTCGATGCCCTCGGGCGCCTCGATCGAGACCGGGTGGGAGTAGCCGAGGGCCATCTCGAGGCTCTTGCCCCGCAGGTTGGCCCGATAGCCGACGCCCTGGATCTCGAGCCGGCGCTCGAACCCGTCGGTGACCCCCACGACCATGTTGGCGATCAGACTGCGGGTCAGGCCGTGCAGGGCGCGATGGTCGCCGCGGTCGGTCGGACGCGTGACGGTCAGGGTGCCGTCGTCGATCGACACGGTCATCTCGCGGTTGACGTCCTGTTGGAGCTCGCCCTTGGGGCCCTTGACGCTGACAGCGCCGGGCTTGACGTCGATCTCGACGCCATCGGGGATCTCGATCGGCTTTCGTCCGATTCGGCTCATCTCAGGTCACCAGACGTACGCGACGACCTCGCCGCCCACGCCCTTCCGCCGGGCCTCGTGGCCGGTCATCACGCCGCTCGAGGTCGACATGATCGTGGTGCCCATGCCACCGAAGACGCGTGGCACGTCCTCCTTAGCGACATAGCGGCGGCGGCCCGGCCGCGAGACGCGCTCCATCCCGCTGATCACGGGGTCGCGGCTCTCGGTGTAGCGAAGGCGCACCTTGATCACCTCGCCGACCCTCCCGGGCTCGGTGGTGAAGTCCGTGATGTATCCCTGCTCCTTGAGGATGCGGGACATCTCGCGCTTCAGCCGAGAGGCGGGGATCTCCACGTCCTCGTGCTCGGCGAGGAGCGCGTTGCGAATCCTGTTCAGATAGTCGGTTATCGGGTCGGTGAGCATGTTGGTCAGGTGATGTTGGTTACCAGCTGGACTTGGTCATTCCGGGCACGTAGCCGTTGTGCGCAGCCTCCCGCAGGCAGATCCGGCAGATGCCGAACTTGCGGAAGTAGGCGCGCGGCCTGCCGCACTGGCGGCAGCGGTTGTACCCGCGGGTCTTGAACTTCGGGGTGCGGCGCTGCCGCACTCGCTGTGATGTCTTAGCCATTGCCTTCCTCGTTCGAAGTTTCGTCTGATCCCCCGCCATCGGTCTGGTCGCCGTCGCCGCCCTCGGCTCCCTCGGCTCCCTCCTCGCCTTCCTCGCCCTCCTCGGGCCGCTCGGGCTTGGCATAGGCCTCGGGGTTCTCCTCCTTCAGCTGCTCGAGCGCGGCCTGCTCGGCCTCGGCGCGCTGGCGAGCCTCCTCGCGGCGGCGCTCCTCCTCGGCCTCCTCTTCCTCCTCGTCGACCTGGCCCGGGCGCCCCTCCGGCGAGAAGGGCATCCCCAGCCCGTCGAGCAGCGCGAACGCCTCCTCGTCGGTGGCCGCCGTGGTGGTGATGGTCACATCGAGCCCGCGGACCTCGTCGATCGAGTCGTAGTCGATCTCCGGGAAGATGATCTGCTCGCGAATCCCCATCGAGTAGTTGCCGCGGCCGTCGAACGACCGGGCGTTGAGGCCTCGGAAGTCGCGGATCCGGGGGACCGCAATCGAGGTCAGCCGGTCGAGGAACTCCCACATGCGGGCGCGCCGGAGGGTGACCGCGACTCCGACCGGCATGCCCTCGCGGACCTTGAACGAGGCGACCGACTTCTTGGCTCGGCGAACGCTCGGAGCCTGACCGGCGATCGTGGCGAGCTGCTCGGTGGCGGCCTCGAGCATCTGGGTGTTCTGCTTGGCCTCGCCGACACCCATGTTGAGCGTGATCTTCTGCAGGGTCGGCACCGCCATCGGCGTCGAGTAGCCGAAGCGCTGGATCAGGGCGGGCTTCACCTCGCTCTCATAGAGCTCGCGCAGGCGGGGCGGCGGGGCAGCCTGACGCTGCTGCTCGGTTGCGGTCGCTTCCATCAGTCGAGATCCCTTCCGGTCCTGGCGGCGACGCGCTTGCGCTTCCCACCGGAGCGATCGACCCGCACGCGGGTCGGCTTGTTGTCCTCGCGGTCGAGCACCATGACGTTGGAGACGTGGATCGGGCCCTCCTTCTCGATGATGCCGCCCACCTCGCCGCCCTTGGACGCGTCCTTGACGGAGCGCGGGCGCTGGTGGCGCTTCACGATGTTGAGCCCCTCGATGAAGACGTAGCCCTTCTTGGGGTCGGTACGGATCACGCGTCCTCGCTTGCCGCGGTCCTTGCCGCCGATCACGATCACGTCGTCGTCCTTGCGGACTTTCATCGTGCGTCCCATCGCTACAGAACCTCCGGTGCCAGGGAGACGATTCGCATGAAGTTCTTCTCGCGGAGCTCGCGGGCGACCGGGCCGAAGATGCGCGTTCCGCGCGGCGCGCCGGTCGTGTCGATCAGCACCGCGGCGTTCTCGTCGAACGCGATGTAGGTGCCATCGCCTCGCCCGAGCTGCTTGCGCGTCCGGACGACCACCGCCTCGACGACCTCGCCCTTGCGGACGCCGCCGTGCGGGGTCGCCTGCTTGACCGTGGCCGTGATCACGTCGCCGACGCGCGCGTAGCGACGCTCCGATCCGCCCTTGACGCGGATGCAGAGGATCTCTCGCGCGCCTGAGTTGTCGGCGACCCTGAGTCTTGATTCCTGCTGGATCACTCGACGCTCCTACTTCGCCTTCTCCAGGATCTCGACCAGCCGCCAGCGCTTGGTCCGCGAGATCGGACGGGTCTCGACGACGCGCACCAGGTCGCCCTCGCCGGCCTCGTTGCGGGCGTCGTGGGCGTGCAACGTGCGGGAGCGCCGGACGATCTTCTCGTACTGGGGATGCCGGCGGGCGACCTCGATCTGCACCGTGATCGTCTTGTCCGGCTTGCTCGAGACCACGCGGCCCTGGCGGGTCTTGCGGCCCGCGGAGCGGCGCTCCGCGGTGGGAGTGCCGGTGCCCGCCTCCTTCTTCCCACGGCGCTTGGCGCGGTAGGAGGAGCGCCGGCCCGCGGCCTGCCTGCGAGCCTCTCCGCGGGCGCCCGCCCGCTCCTCGGGGCTCTGCTGCGGCCGCTGCTCGGATGGCTCACGCGAGCGCTCCAGCCGTCGGCGGGTCTTCCAGTCGAGGCCCTCGAGCTCGTCGTCGGCCTCGGCGGCCGGTGCATCGGCCTCCGCGTCAGATGAGCCGTCCTCGGCTTCGGCTGGCTCCTCATCAGAACCTTCGGAGTCAGCCTCGCCTGCGGGGGACTCCACCTCCGCAGGAGTTTCCTCCTGTTCGGCCGGGGTCTCCTCGGCAGGGGTCTCCTGCGGAGCCTCTTCCGGGGCCTCTTCCTGCTGCTGCTCTTCGTTTCGCTCTTCTTCTGCCATCAGTGCCTCAGCTCGTGTACCAGGTCGATGCCCCGTTCCTTGGCGACGGTCAGCAGGCGCGCCACGTCGCGACGCACCTCGGTGATCCGCGCCGTGTTCTCCAGCTCCCCGGTGGAGTGCTGGAGGCGCAGGGCGAATTGCTCCTCACGGGTCTGGCGGATCCGCTCCACCAGCTCGTCGTCCCTGAGGTTGTGGACCTCGGAGCCCTTCACGACGACTGCTCCGCGCCCTCGCGACGGACGAACTTGGTCTTGATCGGAAGCTTGGTGCCGGCGAGCCGCATCGCGTCCTTCGCCAGGTCCTCCGGGACGCCGGCGAGCTCGAACATCACCTTGCCGGGCTTGACGACGGCGACCCAGCCCTCGGGGTTGCCCTTGCCGGAGCCCATGCGCGTCTCGGCGGGCTTCTTGGTCACGGGCTTGTCGGGGAAGACGTTGATCCAGACCTTCCCGCCTCGCTTGATCTTGCGGGTCATCGCGACTCGGGCGGCCTCGATCTGGCGGTTGGTGATCCAGCCGCGGTCGAGCGCCTTCAGCCCGTACTCGCCGAAGGCGACGGTGGTGCCGCCCTTCGAGTACCCGCGCCGGCGGCCGCGCATCTGCTTGCGGTAGCGGACCCGCTTCGGCATCAACATCAGCCACGACCTCCTCGTCCGCCGCCGGAGGGCGGCCCGCCGTCCTCGTCGGTGAGCTCCGAGCGGAAGCCCTCGGGCATCACCTCGCCCTTGTTGATCCAGCACTTGACCCCGATCCTGCCGGTCGTCGTCTTGGCCTCGATGAAGCCGTAGTCGATGTCGGCGCGCAGGGTGTGCAGCGGCACTCGGCCGTCCGAGTAGCCCTCGGTCCGCGCCATCTCGGCGCCGCCGAGGCGCCCCGAGACCTGGACCTTCACTCCCTTGGCGCCCGAGCGCATGGCGGACGTGAGCGCGCGCTTCATCGCGCGGCGGAAGGCGACCCGGTTCTGGAGCTGCTCGGCGATCGACTGGGCGACGAGCTTCGCGTCGAGCTCCGGGCGCTTGATCTCCTTGATGTTGACCCGGACCGGCTTGCCGGTGAGCTTGTGGAGCTCGCGCCGCAGCGCATCGACCTCGGTCCCCGACTTGCCGATCACGATGCCCGGCCGCGCCGTCGAGATGTCGACCTCGACCTCGCCCGAGCCCTTCTTGATCGTGATCTCGGAGAGACCCGCGTGCGAGAGCTTGTTCTCGATGTGCGAGCGGATCGCCAGGTCCTCGTTGAGGTAGTCGGCGAAGTCGCGCTCGTTGTACCAGTTGGACTTCCAGTCCTGGATGTAGCCGACCCGGAAGCCGACTGGATTGATCTTCTGTCCCATTCGGCTAGTCCTCCGGTGTCAGCGCCACCGCGATGTGGCTGGTTCGCTTGTTGATTCGCGTGGCACGACCCAGGGCCCGCGGCCGGTAGCGGCGCAGCGTGGGCCCCTCGTCGACGTGGATGTCCTTGATCACCAGATCGTCGGCGACCAGATCGTGGTTCGCTTCGGCGTTCGCGGCCGCCGACTCGATCAGCTTGCGGATGTCCTGGGCCGCGCTACGGGTCGAGAAACGGAGCAGCGGCAGGGCGTCGTCGAGCGGCAGCCCGCGGACCTGGTCGGCGACCAGGCGGGCCTTGCGAGGCGCAACCCGCACGAAGCGGGCCCGGGCGTTGACGACGGGCCGCTCGGGCGCCTCCTTCTTCGCCGGTGCCCTCTTGGCGGCTGGCTTCTTCGCCGGGGCCTTGGCCTTCGTCTCCGCCTTCTTCGCAGCCGGCTTGCTCGCCGCCGGCTTCTTGGGGGCGGGCTTCTTGGCGGGAGCCTTGGAGGTCGACGCGTCCGACGCCTTTGAATCGGCGGTCTTCGAGGTCGCCTCGGCAGCGCCCTTGCCGCGGGTGGCCGTCTCCTTCTTCGCGGCAGGCTTGCGCGCCCGGGGCTTCCGGGCCGGCTTCTTCTTCTCGGTGTCCTTCTTGTCCTCCGCCATCACTCTCTCTCCGAAGCGCTGCCGGCGCCGGAGTGGGCGCGGAAGGTGCGGGTGGGGGCGAACTCTCCGAGCTTGTGGCCGACCATCGACTCCGAGATGTACACCGGCACGTGCTTGCGGCCGTCGTGGACGGCGATGGTGTGGCCGACCATCTCGGGGAAGATCGTCGAATGGCGTGACCAGGTCTTCAGCATCTGCTTCTGGCCCGACTCATTCATGGCGTTGACCCGCTTCATCAGGCGCTCCTCGGCCCACGGGCCCTTCTTGGTCGAACGTCCCATTAGATATCTACTTCCTCTTTCCTCGCCGGCGGCCGCGCACGATCAGCGCGTCCGAGCGCTTGCCCTTCTTGCGTGTCCTGTAGCCGAGGGTGGGCTTGCCCCACGGAGTGACCGGGTGACCGCCGGGGGTGTGGTGAGCCTCGCCGCCGCCGTGGGGGTGGTCGACGGGGTTCATGGCGACGCCCCGCGTCTGCGGGCGCTTGCCCTTGTGCCGGTTGCGGCCCGCCTTGCCGATCTTCACGTTCTGGTGCTCGGCATTGGAGAGAGTGCCGACCGTCGCGCGGCACTCGCCGCGGACCATCCGCACCTCGGAGGACGGCAGCCGCAGGCTGACCATCGGGCCCTCCTTCGCCACGACCTGGATCGCGGTGCCCGCCGAGCGACCGAGCTTGCCGCCCTGGCCCGGGATGAGCTCGACGTTGTGCACCACGGTGCCCGTCGGGATCCGCGCCAGCGGCAGCGAGTTGCCCGGGGCGATGTCGGCGCCGTCTCCGGAGACGATCTCGGCGCCGACGCGCAGGCCCTGCGGAGCGAGGATGTAGCGCTTCTCTCCGTCCGCGTAGTTGAGCAGCGCGATGCTCGCCGACCGGTTCGGGTCGTACTCGATGGCCGCGACCTTCGCCGGCACGCCGTCCTTGGTGCGCTTGAAGTCGATCTGCCGGTAGCGGCGCTTGGCCCCGCCTCCGCGATGCCGGGCGGTGACGCGGCCCTTGGCGTTGCGCCCTCCGGACGAGGTCTTGCCCTTGGTGAGCTTCTTGTTGGGCTCCCCCTTGGTGAGCTCGTCGCGCATCGGATAGGTGCCGAAGCGCCGGCCGGGGCTGGTGGGTCTGGTCTTCCGATTCGGCATTGCTAGCCCTCCACCGCCGCGCCTTCGAACAGCTCGATCCGCTCACCCGGGGCGAGTTGCACGACGGCCTTCTTCCACGAGCGGGAGCGCCCCGAGTGCAGCCCGCGCCGCTTCGGCTTGGACTTCACCGTGGAGGTGCGAACCGCCCTCACCCGGACGTCGAAGATCTCCTCGACCGCCCGAGCGATCTGCAGCTTGTGCGCCCTGTCGTGGACGCGGAACGTGTACTTGCCCTCGCCCATCAGGGCATAGCTCTTCTCCGAGACCACGGGGCGGACGATGATCTGGCGGGCATCCATCAGGCGGCTCGTCCCTTCAGCTGGTCGAGGGCCGCCTCGGTGATCACCAGCGACGCCGCGCCGATCACGTCGGCCACGCCGGCCGCGTCGGCCAGCGCCACGCTGACGCCGTCGATGTTCCGGAAGCTCTTCGCGACGCTCTCCTCCTCGGAGCCGATGACGACGAGCGTCGGGCCATCGGCGCCCCACTTCTTCAGCGCGTCGGCGGCCTGCTTGGTGGCCGGCTCCTTGAAACGGGCGCCGTCGAGGACGGCGACGGTGTCGCGATCCGCGTGGACCGAGAGGGCGGCGCGCAGCGCCTTGCGGCGCGCCTTGCGGTTGACCTTGACCGTGTAGTGCCGAGGCTTCGGCCCGAAGGCGGCGCCGCCGCCGTAGCGGTGCGGGACGCTGAGCGCGCCGGCCCGGGCGCGACCGGTCCCCTTCTGGCGCCAGGCCTTGGCGGTCGTCATCGAGACCTCGCCGCGGGTCAGGCTCGAGTGGGTGCCGCGGCGGCGCGCCGCGAGATCGGCGCGAGCCGCCTCGTGGACGAGCGCCTCGTTGAAGGGCTCCGCGAAGATCTCCTTCGGCAGGTCGGACTTGGCCTGCTTTCCGAGCGTGGTGGCCTTGATCGCCGCCGTCGACCTGCTGCGGCCGGACTTCTGCGCGGTCTCAGCCATCGCTGCGCACCTCCACGGTGGCGTTCTGGCCACCGGGAACCGAGCCGCGGATCAGGAGCAGGTTGCGCTCGGCATCGATGTCCGCGATGGTCGCGCCGCGCTGCGTCACCCGGCGGGAGCCCATCTGGCCGGGCATGCTCATCCCCTTGAAGACCCGGGCGGGGTCGGCGCTCGCGCCGACGGAGCCCGGCGCCCGCACGTTGTGCGAGCCGTGGCTCACCGGTCCGCGGCCGAAGTTGTGGCGCTTGACCGTCCCCTGAAAGCCCTTGCCGATCGAGACCGCGGAGACCTTCACGCGCTGGCCGGGCTCGAAGCTCGAGACGGTGACGTCGTCGCCGACCTTCGGGCCGGCTTCACCACCAGAGGACGCCTCCTCGCCGCCTCCGGCCTCCTCACCAGAAGCTTCTTCGGCGTCGGCTGCTGCGGGGGCGTCGACCTCCTTCGGCGTCCCGCCGCCGACCTCGACGTCGCGGAACTCCACCAGGGTGCGCATCGCGCCCGCCCCCGCCTTCTTCAGGTGGCCGAGCTCGGCCTTGGTGAGCTTGTCCTCGACCGCGACGGGGTCGGCCGCCAGCTGGACGGCGTCATAGCCGTCGCGGTCCCCGCGGCGAATCGCGGTGACCTTGTTCGGCTGCGCCTCGATCACCGTGACGGGGACCGAGGTGCCGTCCTCGGTGAAGATCCGGGTCATCCCGAGCTTCTTGCCGACGATCGCGCTCATCATCCCTACAGCCTGATCTCCACGTCGACGCCGGCCGGCAGCGTCTCCATCCGCTGGAGCTCGTCGACCGTCTTCGGGGTGGGCTGGTGGATGTCGATCAGCCGCTTGTGGGTGCGGATCTCGAAGTGCTCGCGCGAGTCCTTGTCCTTGAAGGGGGAGCGGATCACGACGTAGACGTGCTTGTCGGTGGGCAGCGGGATCGGTCCCGCCACCGTCGCGCCGGTGCGCTCGGCGGTGCCCACGATCTCCTGGGCAGCCCGATCTATGGCGTCGTGGTCGTACGCCTTGAGCCTGATCCTGATCTTTCCGGATGTGAGTGAAGCCAACTCGCTCGTTCTTTCCTTACGGGTCTTTCGCGCAGTTAGGGCGCCGCCCCACGTAGCTAGGGCCGCGCCCCGGTCGTATGTCTTGCAGTTGTCCTGGCCCTTGGCCCGTGCGGGAGGGCCGTACTAACAACGGGCCCCCGAGGGGGGGCCCGCTTGCAGCTACTCGGTTACCTCGGTGACGACACCCGAGCCGACGGTTCGACCGCCCTCTCGAATGGCGAACCGGAGGCCCTGGTCCATGGCGATCGGCTGAATCAGCTCGACCTCCATCTCGGCGTTCTCACCGGGCGCGACGAACTCGCGACCCTCGGGGAGCTTGACGACGCCGGTCACGTCGGTCGTGCGGAAGTAGAACTGGGGCCGGTAGCCCGAGACGAACGGCGTGTGACGGCCGCCCTCCTCCTTCTTCAGGCAGTAGACCTCCGCCTTGTACTTCGTGTGCGGCGTGATCGAGCCGGGCTTGGAGAGCACCTGGCCGCGCTCGATCTCCTCGCGCTTCGTGCCTCGCAGAAGCGCGCCGATGTTGTCTCCCGCGCGCCCCTCGTCGAGGATCTTGCGGAACATCTCGACGCCGGTCACGACGGTCTTGGTCGGGTCCTTGATGCCGACGATCTCCACCTCGTCGCCGGTGTTGATGACGCCCTGCTCGACGCGGCCGGTCGCGACGGTGCCGCGGCCGGTGATCGAGAAGACGTCCTCGACGGGCATCAGGAACGGCTTGTCGAGGTCGCGCTCGGGCTCCGGGATGTACTCGTCGAGGGCGCTGGCGAGGTCGAGAATCGACTGCTTCGCCTCCTCATCGCCCTCGAGCGCCTTCAGCGCCGAGCCCTTGATGATGGGGACGTCGGCCCCGGGGAACTCGTACTCGTTGAGCAGGTCACGGACCTCCTCCTCGACCAGCTCGAGCAGCTCCTCGTCGTCGACCATGTCGACCTTGTTCAGGTAGACGACCACGTAGGGGACGTTCACCTGACGCGCCAGCAGGATGTGCTCCCGCGTCTGCGGCATGGGGCCGTCCGGCGCGGAGACCACCAGGATCGCGCCGTCCATCTGGGCGGCGCCGGTGATCATGTTCTTGACGTAGTCCGCGTGGCCGGGACAGTCGACGTGAGCGTAGTGACGGTTGTCGGTCTCATACTCGACGTGCGAGGTGGCGATCGTGATCCCGCGCTCCTTCTCCTCGGGCGCGTTGTCGATCTCCTCGAACGACTTCACCTCGGTGCCGCCCTTGTCGGCGAGTGTCTTGGTGATCGCGGCTGTCAGCGTGGTCTTGCCGTGATCGACATGGCCGATGGTGCCGACGTTCACGTGCGGCTTATCGCGATCGAACTTCTCCTTGGACATCTCGCTCCTTTAAGTGGTGGTGGTTCTTGGCTTCTGAGTGCTGGAAATTGGTTAGTGGGCGAACCTACGGAATATAGCTACGCGCTGGCTCCGACGGGCTCTCCCGAGCGGTGCTCGACGATCTCGTCCTCGATGTTCTTCGGGACCTCCTCGTACCGCTCGAACTGCATCGTGTAGCTGGCCCGGCCCTGCGTCGAGGACCGGAGGTCTGTGGCGTACCCGAACATCTCGCCGAGGGGTACGAAAGCCTGCACGGCCAGGGCGTTGCCTCGCGGCTCCTGGCCCTGGACCTTGCCCCGGCGGCGGGAGAGGTCGCCGATCACGTCACCGAGGAACTCCTCGGGTGTGACGACCTCGACCGACATGACGGGCTCGAGCAGGACCGGCTTGGCCTTGCGCGCCGCCTCCTGGACCGCCATCGAGCCGGCGATCTTGAAGGCCATCTCCGAGGAGTCGACGTCGTGGTAGGAGCCGTCGATCAGCTCCACCCTGACGTCGACCATCGGGTAGCCCGCCTTGACGCCGGATTGCAGCGCCTCCTCGATTCCCGACTCGACGGACGGGATGAACTCGGACGGGATCCTCCCGCCCTTGATCGAGTTGATGAAGTCGAAGCCCTCGCCCGGGGCCGGCTCGACGTTGATCACCGCGTGGCCGAACTGGCCGCGACCGCCGGTCTGGCGCACGAAGCGCCCCTCGACCTTGTTGACGGTGTCGCGGATCGTCTCCCGATAGGCGACCTGGGGGCGGCCGACGTTGGCATCGACCGAGAACTCGCGCAGGAGCCGGTCGACGATCACCTCGAGGTGAAGCTCGCCCATCCCGTGGATCAGGGTCTGTCCGGTCTCCTCGTCCGACTCGACCTGGAAGGTCGGGTCCTCCTCGGCGAGGCGCGCGAGGCTGGAAGACAGCTTCTCCTGGTCGGCCTTCGTCTTCGGCTCGATCGCGACGGCGATGACGGGCTCGGGGAAGTCGATGTGCTCGAGCTCGATCGGGGCGTCGGGCGCCGAGAGAGTGTCGCCGGTCGAAGTCTGCTTGAGCCCGACGCCGGCGACGATGTCGCCCGCGTAGGCGTCCTCGATCTCCTCGCGGTGGTTCGCGTGCATCATCAGCAGGCGCCCGATCCGCTCCGTGCGGCCGGTCGAGACGTTGAGGACGCGACTGCCCGAGGAGAGCTTGCCGGAGTAGACGCGGAAGTAGGTCAACTTGCCGACGTACGGATCGGCCATCACCTTGAAGGCGAGCGCCGAGAAGGGGGCGTTGTCGTCGGCCGGACGCTCCGCCTCGGTCTCGCCGCCGTTCTCACCCTTCTTCGGCTGCTCCACGCCCTTCACGGACGGGACCTCGAGCGGCGAGGGGAGCAGCTCGACGATCGCGTCGAGCAGCGGCTGCACGCCCTTGTTCTTGAAGGACGAGCCGCAGAGCACCGGCGTCACCTTGATGTCGAGCGTGGCGCGGTGCAGCGACTTGGCGATCCGCTCGTGGGGGATCTCCTCCTCGTTGAGGTAGGCCTCCATCAGCTCGTCGTCGTAGTCGGCGCAGGCCTCGATCAGCTGCGTGCGGTACTGCTCGGCCTGCTCGGCGAGCTCCTCGGGGATCTCCTCGTAGGAGAACTCCGTGCCCAGCTCGTCCTTCCAGACGAGCGCCTTGTTCTCGATCAGGTCGACGACGCCGGAGAAGTCGGCCTCCTGGCCGATCGGGATCTGGATCGGAAGCGGGTTCGCGCCGAGGCGGTCGCGCATCGTCTCAACGGCCTTGAAGAAGTCCGCGCCGATGCGGTCCATCTTGTTGACGTAGGCGATCCGCGGGACGCCGTACTTGTCGGCCTGGCGCCAGACGGTCTCGGATTGCGGCTCGACCCCGGCTACGGAGTCGAAGAGCGCGATCGCGCCGTCGAGCACGCGCAGGCTGCGCTCCACCTCGACGGTGAAGTCGACGTGCCCCGGCGTGTCGAGGATGTTGATCCGGTGGCCCTCCCACTCGCAGGCGGTCGCGGCGGACGTGATCGTGATGCCGCGCTCCTGCTCCTGCTCCATCCAGTCCATGACGGCAGCGCCCTCGTGGACCTCACCCATCTTGTGGGTGCGGCCCGTGTAGTAGAGGATCCGCTCGGTTGTCGTCGTCTTACCGGCATCGATGTGGGCCATGATGCCGATGTTTCGGGTCTTCTCTAGTGGAAAGGTGCGGGGCATGGGGTCCTTCTTCGTACTGGCGTGAGGGAGAGGCGGAACGGTTAGTCTGAGTTCGGAATCAGCGCAGAAAAAAGGCCCTTACGGGCCGAGCGCAAAGCGTCTCTTCGACCCGAACTGCTCCTATGTCGCGCCGTTCTCCATCGAAACGGTTTAAGCCCACGGGGCCCTGCGGGGGCACCCCGGAGCGACCGATGATGATAGCAGCGGTCTGATGGCTCCCAGGAAGGGATTCCGCCTGCGGCCCGGACGCCGCGGGCAGTCCGACAGCCGCCGTGAGGAGCTCACCGAGCTGACCCGCGCGCAGGCACGGGCCATGTCCCGCCGGCGCCGGCGCGAGGCGCGCCGCCGGGCGCGCCGGGAGGTGCGGCCCGAGCGAGATCTCGGCGCCCGGCTCGCCTGGGCCGCTCACCAGACCGGGCGGCGCCTGCGACCGCTCACGGCCCCGGTCGCGGCCTTCTTCGGGTGGATCGGACGGCCCGTCAGCCGCGCCCTGCTCTTCGTCGTGCAGCTGCTCGCCGCTCTGATCGCGGGCGTGCTGCGCGTCGGGGAGGCCGTCGTCCGCTGGGGCGGCGCCTTGCTGATGAGCGCGGCGCTGATCGTGGTCGAGGCGACGCGGCGCCACGTCAACCCCCGCTCCACGGTCGCGTTCGTGGGCGTCTGCGCCGCCGTCGGCCTCGGCGTCTCGCAGTTCTTCGACTACCACGGTGTCGCGGTCGACGCTCCCGACTACGCCGGAGAGATCGGAAAGGTCGCGCCTGTGCCGATCATCGACCGGCAGACGGCGGGGAGCGCACACCTCTGGGTCCTGCTGCCGGTCGCGGGCGCGGCCGCGCTGCTCATGATCGCCGCCTATCGCGGCCGGCCCCGGCTGGCCGCGGGTGTCGCCGCCTGCGGCCTGATCGGCCTGGCCGTGGCGATTGCGATCGATCTGCCGCAGGGCCTCGAGGTCGGCAGGTCGGGGCTGGCGTTCAGCGGCACCGAAGCGAAGCTTCTCGAGGGATTTTGGGCTGAGGTCGCCTGCTCGGCGGTCCTCATCCTCTGTGGCGGCCTGCTCGCCCACTACTCTCGCGCTGTGACCGGCGAGAGGAGACGGCGGCGCGGCGGGTCCGAGGGGGCCGCGCGGCATGCGCCGCACCGGGAGGTCGCGGGGATCTACCCGGACCTCCAAGCAGAGCGGTGAAGAGGCTTCCACGCACCGAGACCCTGCTCGTGCTCGCCTGTGCCGCCGCGGCGGCGATGCTCGGCGCCTCCCAGTTCACCGACATCTTCCATCTCACCCCGCCGGGCGGCGAGGCCCTGCAGGCGATCAGCTCGAAGGATCAGCACGGCTACGCGACCCTGGTGCTCGCGATCTTCGCGTTGCTGCTGCTGGTGCCGACCATCGCGGCTCGCGACGAGCAGTTGCGCCAGGTCGCAGCGATGGCGGTCGCGGTCTGCGGCCTGATCGCCCTCCTGATCTTCCTGATCGGCGACCTGCCCGACGTCAACAAGATCGGCACCCTCGATGACCCGCGCCAGTCGTTCATCGACGCGGAGGCGAAGCCCGTCGCCGGCTTCTGGCTCGAGCTGATCGGCGCGCTGGTGCT